>Ga0070714_100003705_pt1 | contig 11446 bp, 7 predicted proteins | sample LARL83metaG_FD_65450 | JGI IMG/M metagenome (GOLD analysis project Ga0070714, IMG submission 65450) | Corn, switchgrass and miscanthus rhizosphere microbial communities from Kellogg Biological Station, Michigan, USA - LAR L8-3 metaG | ecosystem: Host-associated > Plants > Roots > Rhizosphere ... | reverse complement strand
GAAGACCCGCACGCCCTTCGACTGGAAAGAGCGGCGTGGTTTGCGCATCTACCAGCACGGGCTGAAGCGTGGCGTGCTGCTGCGTCCCGTGGGGCCCGTCACCTATTTCATGCCGCCCTACGTCATCACGTCGGAGGAGATCGCCTTCATGGCGCAGGTAGCGATGGAAGGCATAGAGCTGGCGGTGGCGGACTGATGCGGACTATCCGTGTGTTTCACGGCAGCCCGCTCAAGGGCAAGGAGCGGGTGGCCCTGGATATGAGTGCCGCCAAGCATCTGCTCACGGTGCTGCGCCTCAAGCTCGGCGCGGAAGTCACGCTCTTCGATGGCTCAGGCTTCGAGTTCGCGGGCGTGCTGGATCAAGTGGACAAGAAGCAGGCTTGGGTGAAGATCACCCGCATGCACGGCCCGGTGGTGGAATCGCCGCTGCAGGTGAGCCTGGCCCAGGGCGTGTCCCGGGGCGAGCGCATGGATTACACAGTGCAGAAGGCGGTGGAGCTGGGCGTCAGCGCCATCATCCCCGTGTTCACGGAACGCAGCGTGGTGAAGCTGGACAAGGACGGCGGCGAGAAGAAGCGTCTGCACTGGCAATCCGTGGCCGTGAGCGCCTGCGAGCAGTCCGGCCGCGTAAAGGTACCCGAGGTGAGACCGCCGGTGACCCTGCCGCAGTTCCTGGCCTCGAAACCCGAAGCCGACCTGAAGTTGCTGTTGGATCCGGAAGGCGGCGTCACCGCCGGCGTGCTGCCTCAGCCTGCGAACGGCAAGGTTATGCTGCTGGTGGGACCGGAAGGCGGCCTGAGCGAACACGAGATCGCCCTGGCGGCACGGGTGGGGTTCCAAGGCATGAAGCTTGGGCCGCGCATACTGCGCACCGAGACGGCGGCCCTGGTAGCTCTCAGCCTGTTGCAGGCGAGCTGGGGCGACCTGGACTAGGTCCCGCTTGAGCTAAGTCAAGGCAGCCAGCGCCGGGATACGCATAGTGGAGGAACTCTCCGCGGCACCCTGCATATGGTCGAGAATACTTCGGCAGCGAGCGATCCATCGGGCCTGACGGCACGGGCGGCCGCGGCGGCATTGCGCGCGAGCGGGCCGAACGAACTCGAACAAGCCCGCCCGCACTCCCTGTGGCGCGTGACGCTGGAAGTCTTGCGCGATCCCATGTTCCTGCTGCTGGTGGCTTGTGGCGGCCTGTATCTGTTGCTGGGCAGCCTGTCCGATGCCGCCATGCTGCTCGGCTTCGTGTTGCTGATCATCGCCATCACCATCCATCAACGTCATAAGACCGAACAGGCGCTTGCCGCCCTGAAGGAGCTGGCCAGTCCCCAGGCATTGGTGATCCGCGATGGGGTACGACAGCGAATCCCGGCGCGCGAGCTAGTTCCCGGTGATCTGGTGGCGGTCGCCGAAGGCGACCGGGTGCCGGCAGACGGCCGCCTGGTGTCGGGAACCGGCATCCTGCTGGACGAGTCGCTGCTCACCGGCGAATCGGCGCCCGTCCAGCGCGATGCCGGGGGCGGCGACGCAGACCTCTGCTCGGGCACCCTCATCCTGCAGGGCCGCGCGCTGATGCGGGTCACCGCGACGGGACCCCGTACCGCGCTGGGCGGCATTGGCCGCGCACTGACCACTCTGGAACACCCGGTCACCCGCCTGGAGACAGAGACCCGCCGAGTGGTGCGCCTGCTGGCCGCCGGGGGCATCGGCATCAGTGTGCTGGTCGCGACCAGTTATGCCCTCGCGGGCGCGGGCTGGCTGCAAGGAGCGCTCGCCGGCCTGACCCTCGCCATGAGCGTGATCCCGGAAGAGTTCCCGGTGGTGCTCACCGTATTCCTGGGGCTGGGTGCCTGGCGGCTGGCGCGCCATCGCGTGCTGACGCGGCGCACCGATGCCATCGAGACGCTAGGTGCCACCAACGTCTTGTGCGTGGACAAGACCGGCACCCTGACCCTGAACCGCATGCGCCTCGCGGCGGTGCACGACGGCCGTCGCGAGCTCGCCCCCGATGCGGCGGAGGCCGCAGGGATACTGCGCCATGCCGCGCTGGCGAGCGCCGCCCACCCCTTCGACCCCATGGAACAGGCGCTGCGTGCCGCGACAGCAACCCTGCCGGGACTACGCGGCCATGAGCAGCCCTTGCGGGAATACCCCTTGAGCCACGACCTGCTGGCCATGACGCGCCTGTGGCGCGTCGACGGCGTGACCGTAGGTGCCTGCAAGGGCGCGCCGGAGACGGTACTGGAACTGTGCCGGCAGGATCCGGCATCGAAGCAGCTGCTGGAGCTGCAGTCCGCCGCACTCGCGCAACGCGGCTGGCGGGTGCTGGGCGTAGCCGAGGTGTTGGACATCCCCGATGCCGGCCTGCCGGAGAGTCAGCGCGGGTTCACCTTTCGCTTCCTGGGGTTCGTGGCATTCGAGGATCCGCTGCGCCCCGGTGTCCGGGAAGCCGTGCAGGAATGCCATGAGGCGGGTCTGCGGGTGGTGATGGTGACGGGCGATCATCGCCTCACCGCGGCCAGCATCGCCTCCCAGGCTGGGCTGCTGCGGCCGGACGCTGTGCTGAGCGGCGAACAACTGGATGGCATGGACCAAGCGGAGTTGCTGCGCCACCTCGCCGACACCAGCGTGTTCTGCCGCATCACCCCGCCGCAGAAACTGAGGCTGGTACAGCTGCTGCAGACGCAGGGCATGGTGGTGGCCATGACCGGTGACGGTGTCAACGACGCGCCGGCGCTGAAAGCCGCGGACATCGGAATCGCCATGGGCCAGCGCGGCACTGACGTGGCCCGCGAAGCGGCCGACATCGTGCTGGCAGACGATGATTTTCCGTCCATCGTCCGTGGCGTGCGGATGGGCAGGCGCATCCACGGCAACCTGACTCGCGCCATCACCTACATCATCGCGGTGCACCTGCCGATCATGGGCCTGGCGGTACTGCCGTTGCTGGCCGGCTGGCCGTTGCTGCTGATGCCGGTCCACGTGATGCTGGTGGAGATGCTCATCGACCCGGCCTGCTCGGTGGTGCTGGAGGCGGAGCCGGAGGAGTCCGGCGTGATGCGCCGGCCGCCGCGCTCGCTCGCCGAGCCGCTGTTCTCCGCGGCACGGCTGCGCTGGGGCTTGCTGCAGGGCCTGTTCGGCCTGTTCGCGGTGATCGCGGCCTGCGGCCTGGGCAAGTCCACCGGCGCCGGCACCGACGAGTTGCGGACCCTGGCGATCGTGTCACTGATGCTGACGAACCTGGCATTGATACATGTGAACCGTACGCCTGTGGCAGAGCGAGAGGAGAGGCCTAACCCGGCGCTGTGGTGGGTAGCTGGCCTCGCCAGCATCTCTTTGCTGGCCGTCGTCTTCGTCCCCGGCCTGAACCGGCTGTTCCACCTGGCCACGCCCGCTCCACTGCAGTTCACCGTCGCCGCTGGCGCGGCCCTTGGCGCGGGCATCATGCTCATGCTGCTTAGACGCCGCGCCCGCGGGATATGAATCATTCGTGGTCTTCGCGCACTATGCTCGCCCGTGCGCCGGTGCGAAGGCTGTCGTCGGGATAGGTAATCACAGCGTCGCCCTCATGCAGGCCGTCCAGGACCGCTGCATACAGGTCGCCCCGCTCACCGATACCCACCGGCTGCTCCGCGATCCGACCGTCACGCACCATCAGCACCGCCCAGCCATCGCCGCTGCGGAACAGCGCGCTGCTGGGTACGCGCAGCGCATCTTTCGCTTCCCTGATGACGAAGCGGGCTTCCAGGCTGCTCGCCGCCCGAGAGCTGCGCCGGGAAATGGTCCAGACGGTCGCCCAGGCCGACGAGCTGCAGCGCCCGCTCCGGCGTCAGCGGCCGGGTGGCGATCTCGGTGACGATGGCCACATTCTCGCGGGCCGTGAGGCTCGCGATGAGATTGTAGAACTGGAACACGAAGCCCACGTGCTCGCGACGGAAGCGGGTGAGCTCCGCGTCGCTAGCCCGTCCGAGTTCATGGTCAACGTAGTGCACGGTTCCGGCGCTGGGGGTATCGAGTCCGCCGAGGATGTTGAGCAGCGTGGACTTGCCGCTGCCGGAGGCTCCCAGCAGCACCGCGAACTCGCCGGTGTAGAGCTCAAGGTCGATCCCACGCAGGGCCTCGATGCGCACCTCGCCCACCACGTAGGTCTTGCGCAACCCGCGGGTACGGAACACGGCATCCGTGCCAGTCCCGGCCTGTTCCTGGGTCGCCGCCATGCCTGCACCACCTTGATCGATGGAGAAAATATAGGCGCGAACGGCGCACTCGCCCTTGACCTAAGTCATCGGAGTCGATGGCGGAATGACAGGTATTTCAGGGGTTTGGCAGGGACTCAGGTCCTGCTTTCGGAAGTCAGCCAGCGCTTCAAGCGTTGCAGGTACGGACGACTGATCAGATACCAGCACATGACGCCGGCGGCGAGGCCGCCCAGGGTGCACACCGCGGCCAGGTCGGCGCCCCATATCCACGTGAGCGTGCCCTGCTGATGGGCGAACCAGAGGAACACTGGCGTCACCAGGCAGGCCCAACACGTACCAAACAGCAGCATATGCCCGGGTAGGGACTTGCGGGCCCAGACCACGGACTTGGTCTTGCACACTTCCATGAGGAGGTGCGGAGCGAAGGTGACGCAAGCGAGGATGGCGAGGTAACGGGTAGGTTCGATCATGCAGCCGGGATATTAACGGCTGTGGGAAATAAATCCCAGCCAGAGTCCGTGCCTAGGCCGGCAGGATCGGGATCTCGGTGGCGGTACCAGACCCGGTAGCGGTGTCAGTGAAGCGCCGTTCCGGCATCACCTCCAGCAGCCTGGCCTCGATGGCTTCCAGGTCCGGGATATAGGGCCGCTCGTTGGCCATGCGCACCCGGTTCAGCACCGGGCCCTCGCCGCCGCCGAAGTCGTTCTCCGGATCCACGCTGAGCACCGCCGGGTTGACGCGCACCAGGTAGGGATAGCCCTGGGTCAGGACGGCGAACATGGGCGGGTTGATCTGCTCGCCGATGGCGTGGGTCACGGCGATGCGGGTGCGGTTGGCCCGCTCCGGCACCTTGCGGCCGCACAGGCCCTCGAAGGAGATCAGGGGGATCTCCTGGTTGTTCCAGTTGATGAGCCCCAGGAGCCACTCCGGCGCGCCGCGCACCGCCTTCGGCCGCAGGAAACCCGTGACCTCCGCCACCGACACCCGCGGCAGGATCATCTTGCCCCCGGCGAAGGGGATCAGCAGGCTGTAGACCTCTTGCAGTTGCTCAGCCATGCATCACCAGCTCGTGCGCTGCGGGTTGAAGCTGCCCACCAGCTCCTGGATGTTCTCCAGGAGTTCGGCTTCCTGGTAGGGCTTGCCCAGGTAGCGGTTCACGCCGATCTCCATGGCGCGGTTGCGGTGCTTCTCACCGGTGCGCGAGGTGATCATGATGATCGGGATGTTCTTGAAGCGCTCGTCGTTGCGCATGTGCTGGGCCAGCTCGTAGCCGTCCATGCGTGGCATCTCGATGTCCAGCAGCATGACGTCGGGGATGGTCTCCTGCAGGGTGGCCAGCGCATCCACGCCGTCCTTCGCGGTGACCACGCGCATGTTGTAACGCTCCAGCAGGCGCTGGGTGACGCGGCGCACGGTGATGGAGTCGTCCACCACCATGGCCAGCACGCGCTTGTCCTCCTGCGGGGCTTCGCGTTCGGTGACCACGAGCTGCTCGGTCTCCGGCAGCGCGGCGCTGCGTGCCAGGGCGGCCACGTCCAGGATCAGCAGGATGCTGCCGTCGCCCAGGATGGTGGCGCCGGACAGGCCGCGGATACTGCCCACCTGCGGGCCCACGGACTTCACCACCACTTCGCGGCTGCCCTGCATGCCTTCGGTGATGAGCGCGATGCTGGCGTCGCCGGAGCGCACCAGCAGCAGCGGGATGGTGGTGAGTTCCTCGGCGAACTGCGGGGCGCCGATGCCGAGCAGCACCGAGAGGTGCTGTAACCGGTACTGGCGGCCGCCGTAGGTGTAGACCGGGTTCTCCATTGACATCAGCTGCTCGAGCTGCAGGCGCGGGATGCGTGCGATAGCCTCGATCGAGGGCAGCGGCACCGCATAGGGCTGCTCAGCCACCTTCACCAGCAGGCCCTGGGTGATGCTGAGGGTGAAAGGCAGGCGCACCGTGAACTTGGCGCCCTGCCCTTCATTGGAATCCATACGCAGCGTGCCGCCCAACTGGCGGATCTCGCTCGCCACCACGTCCATGCCCACGCCGCGGCCGGCGGACTGGGTGACCTTGGCGGCAGTGGAGAAGCCCGGCTCCAGGATGAACTGCATGACGTCGCGCTCGGTCAGGCGCGCGTCCTTGGTGGTCATGCCGACTTCCTCGGCCTTCTTGCGGATGGCCTTGAGGTTCAGGCCGGCGCCGTCGTCAGAGACCTCCATCACCACTTCCGAGCCCTCGCGGTGCAGGGCGATGGTGACGGTGGCCGAGGCGGGCTTCTTGCGCTGCTGGCGGGTCTTGGCATCCTCGATGCCGTGCACTACGGAGTTGCGCAGCATGTGCTCGAGGGGTGCGAGCACGCGCTCCAGCACCTGGCGGTCCATCTCGCCTTCTGCGCCGACGAACCGCAGTTCCACCTGCTTGTGCTCCTCGTCGGCGGTCTGGCGCACCACGCGCCGCAGGCGCTGCGCGTGGCGCGAGAACGGCACCATGCGCGTGCGCATGAGGCCGTCTTGCAGTTCGGTGGTGACGCGGGACTGCTGCAGCAACAGCGTCTCGGCCTCGCGGGCCTGGTTGGTGAGCAAGGCCTGGATGCTCACCAGGTCGCCCACCGACTCCGCCAGAGCGCGCGAGAGCTGCTGCATGGTGGAGAACTGGTCGAGCTCCAGCGGGTCGAAGTCGGGATTCACGTCCTGGCCGGCTTCCTGCACGTACTGGGAGCGGATCTGAGCTTCGGTCTCGATCTCCATCTTGCGCAGCTGGTCGCGCAGACGCGCGACCGTCTGCTCAAGTTCGCCCAGGTTGAAGTTGATGGTATTGACCTGCTGCTCGAGGCGGGAGCGGTAGATGCCCACCTCGCCGGCGTAGTTGAGCGCGCTCTCCAGCAGGTCCGCGCGGACGCGGATCAGCTCGTGCTGGACGCGGGAACCGCTGCGGCGCTCGGCCTCACCGCCTAAGGCGGCTTCGGCGGCGGCAGCCTCTTCCTCAGCTTCCGCTTCCGCAGCGGGCCGCATCTCGGCGGCGGGCGCAGACGCGGCGGCGATGGGCGCCGGCTTCTCCTCGGTATGGTCGATGATCGGCGGCGGCGCCGGGATGGTGACGCTCTCGAAGCGTTCCTCGTGGGTCTGGGGCTCCAGCTCCTGGTCCACGGTGTGGCCGTGGGCGCGCTGCAGGTCCAGCACCAGGTCGCCGGCATCGTAGATGGGCTGCTGCGCGTAGGCCTGCTCCATCATGCGGTGCAGTCGGTCCACGGAGCGGTTCAGCAGCAGGAACAGCTCGTTGGAGGCGGCGATGCGGCCGTCCACCACGTCGGTGAGGATGGTCTCCATCTCATGGGACAGGTCGCCCATGGGGCTCAAGCCCGCCATGCGCGCGCCGCCCTTGAGGGTGTGCAGGTTGCGCTGCAGCTGGGTCACCACCTCGGAATCGGTCTTGTTCTGGGACCAGTGGTGCAGGCTGGCGTCGGTGGACTCCAGCAGCTCGTTGGCTTCCTCGAAGAAGATGGCCGCCAGGTCCGGATCGAAGTCCTTGAGGTCCGAGAGCTGCACGAACTTGGGCGGCGCCGCGGGCTTGGGTGCCGCCGCAGCAGGCGCTTCGGCCTGCTTACCGCCCTTCTTCTTCGGCGGGGTCGGCATGACCAGAGCTTCCGCTTCCGGTTCTTCCGCCGGCCCGGCCATCACGATCTCTTCCGCCTGGGCTTCCTCCGGCTCCGCCGGCAACACCTTGCCGGTCTCGATGCCGGTGAGCGTGTTGACGCCATCGGGGCGCAGCATCTTGAGGCGCTCCATGAGACCCTTCGGCGGCGGCAACACCTCGCCGTTGCCCAGCGCACCCAGCATGGCGCGCATGGAGGCGAGCACGTCCTTCACCAACGGCACGTGCTCGGCGGGCAGCATCTGGTCCTGCTCGCGCAGGCTCGCCACGTAACGGTGCATGGGCTCGATGAGCATGGCCATGTTGGCGGCGCCGGCCAGGGCGGAGCTGCCGTTCAAGGTGTGCAGGGCCCGCACCACGTCTTCGCCTACGCTGCGGTCGGTGAGGATCTGGTTGCGGAAAGCGTCCAGCACCAGGAGGTGCCCATCCGCCTCGCGCTTGAAGATGTCGTAGAGCACCGGATCCATGGCCACTGCCGGCGGCAGCACCTCGACCCGGGGCATGATCACCGTGGGCTCTTCCACGCCCGGCAGGCCGACGCCGGCGGGCCGGATCATGGTGGGTTCCTCGGCCGGCACCGGCGCGGCGGCGGCGGTGCCCGGCAGCGGCGGCTGCTCGCCGCGGCTGAAGGCCTGGGCGGCCTCAACCATCGGCGCCACGTCGACCTTCGGCGCCGAGCCCACCTCGAGTTGCTCGACGAGCTCGGGGAGCGCGGCGATGCCCATGTCGATGAGCGCGAACATGTCGTCGGTCGGCTGCACCGTCTGGTCGATGACCCGGTTCAGCATGTTCTCGTAGGACCAGGCGAACTCGCCGATCAGCAGCGCGCCCACCATGCGCCCGCTGCCCTTCAGGGTATGGAAGGACCGGCGCAGGGTGGTCAGCGCTTCCTTGTCGGCCGGGTTACTGCGCCAGCGCGGGAAGGTCTCGCGCAGGGAGCGCATCTCCTCCTGGGCTTCCTCCAGGAAGATCTCCACGATCTCCGGGTCCACGTCCTTCGCCAGCGTGGCCGGCGGCAGGACGATGCTCGGAGGCTTCGGCGCCGCCGCGGGCTTGGGCGCGGGCGCAGCCTTGGCAGCCGGCTTGGCCGGCATCACCTTGGGTGCCTCCGACTCCGAGACCATGATGGTCGGCACTTCCTTGATGATCGTCGGCTCTTCCGGCGGAGTCTCCAGCGAGATCTCCTCGACCGAGACGCCGGAATCCATGGTGATGGTCTCGCCCGGCTCCGAATCCACGCCGGTCATGTCGACGTCTCCGTCGTCCGGGTATTCCTGGTCGGCCGGGAAGCCCAACGCCGCGACGCAGGCCTCGGCGTTGTCCAGCATCGACAGCGGGTTACCGCGACCCTGCTGCACCGTCTCCAGGTAGAACTCCATGCTGACGATGGCGTCCGCCATGCGGTCCAGCTCGTTCTGCGGTGGCGCGCCTTTGGCCGTGAGCAGCTTCTTCAGGATGTACTGGCGCAGGCTGGAAAGCAGGTTCACCACCCGCGGCATCTCCAGGAAGCGGAAGCTGGCCTGGATCTCGCGGATGTGGCCCGGCAGCGGCTTCAACACCTCGCGGCGTGCCGGGTCGTTCACGAACTCGACGATGGCTTCCTTGGCGCGCGCCATGTTGATGATGGACTCGCGGATCACCGCGGCCTGCACGTCGCGCATCTCGGCCTGGGCCGAGGCGGTGACCGGGCTGCCGCTTTTGCCGCTGCCATCCGGCGTCACCAGGTCGGACATAGCCTCGTCCAAGCCGCTCTCGACCCTGACGATGCCGCTGGCGATGTCCATCAGCGCGTTCTCGTCCGGCGCGCCCTTAGCCGCGAGGATCTTCTTGAGGTTGTTGCGCTGGGTGTCCAGCTCCTGGTTCAGGGCCGGCAGCCCCAGCACCGTGAGCGTATCGCCCACCTTCTTGATGAGCTCGTCCAGGGGCGCCAGCTCGGCGGTGTCCGACTTGCCCATGCGCACGAAGATGTCGAGGGTGTCCTTGATGCGGCCGATGTCCTCGCGGATGGCGCCGGACACGGTGCGCATGAGGTTGACGTTGGGGCCGGAGAGGCTGTCGCGGGCCTCCTGGACCTCGGCTTCCTGCGGCAGCAGCTCACCGAGCTTGAAGGATTCCTTGATGGCGAGGATGCGCTTGCCGGCGGTGTCGGCGCGCCCGATGTAATACAGGAGGTTGTTGACCAGGTCCTGGGCCGGGTCCTGGGTCAGGGCGACCTCGCCCTGCTCCATGAGCTTCTTCATCTGCCGGTCCACCTGGCCCAGCAGTTGTTTCAGGCTGACGTCCGCCTGGATGCCGCCCTCGCGCAGGCCTTCGATGATGCCGCCCACGATCCACCACAGCTCGAACACCGCCGGCGTGGTAGCCGCCTGTTCCAGCTTCTCGGCGGAGTCCGCCAGTACCTCCAGGTGCTTGGCCGCGTCGTCACCCTTGTACCAGCCGAGCAGCGCGGCCTGGAACTTGGGCCGCACCTTGGCGGCCAGGCCCTTGATGTCCACCGCCTTGGCCGGCGCCGCCGGCGGCGCCATCACCGTGGTGCCACGGCCCGCCAGGTTGTAGGCGAACAGCGCGCTCTCCGAGAGCAGCGGCTGGCCGCGGACGGTGCGCAGGTCGTTCAGCAGCGAGAGCAGCGCCAGCGGCATGTCGCGCCGGCCGCCGATGACGCGCTCCAGGTAATCCGGGAGCTGCAGCATGGCGCGCATCAAGACCTCGAAGGCGGCGTCGTTGCGCTGCACCTCGCCGCTCTCGAAGCCCCGCACCACGGCCTCCATCTCCTCGGCGAGCATGGCGGCGCCGTAGACCTCGACGATGCGCAGGGTGCCCTGCACCTGGTGCAGCAGCTCCAGGCACTGGGTCAGGGACTCCCTGTCCTCCGCCTTCTCGACGTAGGTCTCGAGCGACTGGCGCGCGCGCACCAGCGTGTGATCAAGCTCGTTCTTGATCCACAGCAGCGAGTCTGAGGCGACCTGGCTCATGCGTTCCTGACGCTACCTCTCCGTATCCCTCAGGCGGCCTGCTCGGGCCGCATCACCAGGGTCTCCTGGCTGCGGCTGCCGGGCAGCTTGAAGCCGGCCACCGACTTACGCATCTCGGTGGCCAGCGCCGCGAGCTTGCCTACGCTGACGGCCGTGGCGTTGGTGCCTTCGGTGGTCTGCGCGGTGATCTCTCTAATCACGTTCATGGTGCGGGACACCTCGCCGGCGGTCTGCGCCTGCTGGCGCGCGGCGTTGGAGATGCTCTGCACCAGCGTCGCGATGTGGTTGGCCACCTTCTCGATCTCGTCCAGTGCCGAACCGGCGTTCTCGGCAAGCTGGGCTCCGCCCACCACGCCCGCTGTCGACTGTTCCATCGAGATCACCGCTTCGTTGGTGTCGGTCTGAATGGTCTTCACCAGCGCTTCGATCTGCCGCGTGGCGTTGGCGGACCGTTCTGCGAGGCGCTGCACTTCGTCCGCCACCACCGCGAAACCGCGGCCCGCTTCGCCGGCCATGGAGGCCTGGATCGCCGCGTTGAGTGCCAGGATGTTCGTCTGTTCGGCGATGTCGTTGATGAGTTCCACGATGTCGCCGATCTCCTGGGAGGATTCGCCCAGTCGCTTGATGCGCTTCGAGGTCTC
>Ga0070714_100003704_pt1 | contig 11447 bp, 12 predicted proteins | sample LARL83metaG_FD_65450 | JGI IMG/M metagenome (GOLD analysis project Ga0070714, IMG submission 65450) | Corn, switchgrass and miscanthus rhizosphere microbial communities from Kellogg Biological Station, Michigan, USA - LAR L8-3 metaG | ecosystem: Host-associated > Plants > Roots > Rhizosphere ... | reverse complement strand
GCCGTTCTCGACGACGAACTGGTCCGGCGTGACGTCCTCGAGGAAGCTGCGGAAGCGCAGCACCTCGGCCTCGAGCTGCTCCTCGTCGACCTCCTCGCCCTCGAACTCGATCGCCGACTCCGCGATCACGTCGTCGGCGGCGAAGATCGGCGCCTCGGCGCGGATGGCGAGTGCGATGGCGTCGGAGGGACGGGAGTCGACCTCGATCTCCTGGCCGTCCTGGATCACGGTGATCTGCGCGTAGAAGGTGTTCTCGCGCAGCTCGGTGACCGTGATCCGGCTGATGGAGGCTCCGAGCTGCTCGAGCATCTCGCTCACGAGGTCGTGCGTCATCGGCCGGACGGAGGTCTGGCTCTGGAGCTTCATCAGGATCGCGGCGGCCTCCGGGTGCCCGATCCAGATAGGGAGGAACTTGTTCCCGTCGGCGGTCTTCAGGAGGACGATCGGCTGCTTGCCGACCAGATCGAAGCTGACTCCGTAGATGAGCATCTCCTGCATCCGCGGCGACCTCGCCTCGAATATAGCTCAGGCATCGAGGCCGGAAACCCGGCGTATCCCCGCTTTGGTGGGTGCCGTTTGACACACGTGCGCCCGCTTTGGCTGGATGACATCGAATCGCTCGAGGCGATTTCGCAGAACGAGGACGCCCGGAAGATCTTCCTCCGGATGGCCGCGCTGTCGCAATCGGGCCGCACTCCGAGCTTCGTCGTGGAGGTCGCGCTGGACGGTGACCTCGACGCGGCGACGAAGGGCCGGCTCGTCGAGCTCGCCCAGGACGAGTCGTTCCTGCTCGCGGTCGAGGAGTACCTCGTCCGCACGCATCGCCTCCACTGAGCCTCCCGTGCCGCGACCGACATGGCGGGCGCGAGCGAGCGGAAAGCACAGCGACAGCGCACGCGAGCGAAGCGAGCCTGCGCCGAGCGAAGCGGGCGAGCGAAAAGAGTGGGCGATCCTGGATTCGAACCAGGGACCTCCGCCTTATCAGAGCGGCGCTCTAACCAGCTGAGCTAATCGCCCGCGCGGCGGCCCATTGTAGCCGCGGTGTTCTCGAACGCCTCGGCCAGCTCGGCGAGGTCGTGCTCGTCGCCGAACGGGAGCTCGACCCGGCCGGGGAGGACGCGCGCGTGGCGGCCGGTCAGCTGCTCGATCGCGCTGCGCACTTGCTCGGCGAGAGCGGGATCGACCGGAACGGAGCGCGTGCGTGGCCGCTGCTTTGCGCCCGCCCACTTCGCCCGCTGCTCCGCCGCCCGCACCGAGAGGCCGCGCCGCACGATCTCGCGCGCGAGTCGGCGACGGCCCTCGTGGTCGGGCACGGCGAGGACGGCTCGGGCGTGGCCCTCGGTCAGCTGCCCGCGCTCGACCATCCCGAGGACATCGTCGGGCAGCTCGAGCAGGCGGATCCGGTTCGAGACCGACGGCTTGGAGCGACCGACCCGCTCGGCTACCTCGCCGAGCGAGAGCGAGAACTCGTCGATCAGGACGGCGTAGGCGCGCGCCTCTTCGATCGGCGTCAGCTGCTCGCGGGCGACGTTCTCGACCAGGCCGAGCAGAAGCGTCTCGCGGTCGTCCGCCGTGCGCACCACGGCCGGAACCGTCTCGCGGCCCGCTTCCCGCGCCGCGCGCCAGCGGCGCTCGCCCGCGACGATCTCGTAGCCGCCCACGCCGCGAGGCCGCACGAGCAGCGGCTGGATCACGCCCTGCCGACGCACCGACTCCGCGAGCCCCGAGGCGGCTTCGGGCTCGAAGCGGCGGCGTGGCTGGCGCGGGTTCGGGTGGATCGCGTCGACCGGGATCTCGAGCAGCTCGCTCGGGACCGGGTGGCCGCCGATCAGGACCTCGAGGCCGCGGCCGAGGCCGCGACGCTGGGGAGAGGACTCAGGCGCGCTCGACAAGCTCCATCGCCACCTTCCAGTAGGCGTCGGCTCCGGCGGAGCGACGGTCGTAGGCAATCGCGGGCAGTCCGTGGCTCGGGGCCTCGGCGAGACGCACCGAGCGCGGGACGGAGGTGCGGAAGACGAGGTCACCGAAGTGCCGGCGCACTTCCTCCTCGACCTGGTGGGCGAGGCGGGTCCGGCCGTCGACCATCGTGAGGAGTAGGCCGCCGATGCCGAGGCTCGGATTGAGCCGCCGCCGGATCAGCTCCACCGAGTGGAGGAGCTGCGTCAGGCCTTCGAGCGCGTAGTACTCCGCCTGCACGGGGACAAGCACGCGGTCGGCGGCTGCCAGCCCGTTGACCGTGAGCGGCCCGAGCGACGGCGGGCAGTCGAGGAAGACGAAGTCGTAGCGATCGCTGCCCGACGCAAGCGCCTGGGCGAGATACCGCTCGCCGTCGGAGCGGCCCGAGAGCTCGACCACTGCGCCGGCGAGATCCGGCTTGGCCGGAACGAGGTCGAGATTCGCGAAGGCCGTCTGGTGAACGAGCTCCGACAGGGGCGCACCGTCGAGCAGGTCGTAGCTCGAGCTGCCGTTCGCGCGCATCCCGAGGCCCGAGGTCGCGTTCGCCTGCGGGTCCAGGTCGATCACGAGCGCGCGCTGGCCGGCCTCGGCGAGACAGGCGGCGAGGTTGACGGCGGTGGTGGTCTTGCCCACACCACCCTTTTGATTCGCAAGGGCGTAGATGCGGCTCATGGCCGCAGTCATTGTCGCTAGGCCAGCGGACGCTTCTTCGCAAGGCCGACGCGGCGCGGGAAGCCGGGCGGCGTCGGCTTCATCTTGAGCAGCACCGCCAGGCCGTCATGCAGCACCGGAGCGCGCGCACCAAGCTGCACCGAGACACGCGCGAGCTTGTCGAGGTCGGCGCTCTCGCCGAGCCAGAGGATCGCCACGCCGCCGATGGCGACGAGCGGCAGGCACCACTCCGCGGCAACGGGCGGCTGCGCGAGCGCCTTCGCCGTCGCGACGTCCCACGCCTCCAGCGGCTGCTCCTCCGCGCGCCCCCACAGGACACGCGCGTTCGGCGGTGCCCAGCGCCGGAGGAAGTCGCACTTGCGCTGCTCCGCCTCGAGGAGGGTCACCGTGCGGTCCGGCAGCGCGGCCGCCAGCGGGATGCCGGGCGAACCGCCGCCCGAACCGACGTCGATGAGCGGGCCGTCGTACTGCTCGACGATGGGCAGCGCCCGCAGCGCGTCGTCGAGCAGCATCTCCCGCGCGCGCTCGCGGTCGTGAAGCGCCGTCAGTCCCGGCGTTGCGACAACCGCGTCGAGCCAGTCACTCAGGTAGGACGACGACGTAACGGTTCGGCTCCGTGCCCTCGGAGGTCGTGCCCACGCCCTCGACTTCCTTCAGGTGCAGGTGGACGACCTTGCGCTCTACGGCGGTCATCGGCTCGAGCTCCTCGGGCTCGCCCGACTCGCGCACCCGCTCGGCGACTCGCAGGGCGAGCGTCTCGAGCGTCGCCTGGCGGCGAGCGCGGTAGCCCGCGGCGTCGACGACGACGTCCTTCTTCTCGTCGCCGTGGGTCCGATAGGCGATCACGTTGAGGAGATACTGGATCGCGTCGATCGTCTGGCCGTGGCGACCGATGAGCAGGCCGACGTCCGGGCCGGAGCACGTGACGACGATCGCCTCCGGCTCGTCGCGACCGGCGACGTCGGCTTCCACGCCAAGGGTCTCGACGATCTGGCGCACGAGCGCCTGCGCCTCGCCGGCCTGGCCGGTCTCCTCGCCGGCGGGCTCGACCGCAGCCGCTGCCTCCGCGGCCTCGGCCGGCAGATGGGCGACGACGCGCGCCGGCTCGTATCCGACCCCGAGGATCCCGCGCTCCCCCTCGGCAACGACCTCGAACTGCACAGCCGCCTTGTCGAGGCCGGGATAGCGCCGCTCGAGCTCACGCAGCGCGGCCCACTTCGCCTCGCCAACCGTCTCGCCGGTCGCCTCTGAGGTCGGGTCCGCGAGCTCGCTCATCTCCGGCTGGTGCGCTTCTTCTTGCGCCTCACCTGGCGAGGCCGCTGCGAGGCCGACGGAGCGGGCTTCGGCGACGGGGCCTCGGGCGTCGCGCCGTTGCCGCTCGAGCCGTCGTCCTTCGGCGGCGTCCGGGAGCTACGCCGCTGTGGCGTTGGCGCCGGTGTTCGCGAGACCAGTCGCCGCGTGATCAGCCCCTGCCCCACCGTCCACAGGTTCGTCGTCACCCAGTAGAGAACGAGGCCAGCCGGGAAGTGGGCGATGACGAAGACGAAGAAGAGCGGCATCAGCATGAAGAGCATGCGCTGCGTCTTGTCCGCCGTCGCGGCCATGAACAGCGTCGACGCCATCTGGCTCCCCACGTAGACGACGAGCAGCACGAAACCGCCCCACGAGGAGGTCGTCTTGGCCGAGATGTCCGGAATCAGGGGATGAAGCCACGACAGGTTCGCGTGCGGCCCGACGTTGAAGTTCGAGTTGAAGTGCTTGAGCGTGTAGTAGAGGGCGATGAAGACCGGGATCTGCAGGAGCATCGGCAGGCACGAGGCAGCCGGGTTGATGTTGTTCTCCCGGTAGAACTTCATCAGCTCCTCGTTCTGCTTCTGCCGGTCGCCCTTGTACTTCTTCTGGATCTCCTTCATCTGCGGAGCGTGCTTCTGCAGGCTCTGCATCGAGTGGATCTGCCGGATCGTCAGCGGCACGAGGATCATCCGCACGACGATCGTCGTGGCCACGATCGACCAGGCCCAGCTGAACCCGAGGTTCGAGTGGAACCAGTTGAGGACATGCTTCATCACGTCCTCGAGCTGGCTGAAGATGGGGATCGTGTAGAGGATCATCGGACCGGGTCGAAGCCTCCGCGGCTCCAGGGATTGCAACGGAGCAGCCGCCAGCCGGCGAGGAGGCTGCCGCGGACGAGCCCGTGGCGGCGCAGCGCCTGCATCGCGTACTCGGAGCACGACGGGTGGTACTTGCAGGTCGTCGGGAACAGCGCTCCGAAGGTCAGGCGGTAGAGCCAGACGAGGCCGATTCCGAGCAGACCCGGGATGCGCAACACATCGGCGTAGGCTCGACGGAGCCGACGAGGAACGAAGGTGCCGGCTTTGCCGGCGCCGTAGTGGGAAATATTCATGCCGCCAGGACCCCGGTCTGCTCGAGCAGCTCGTCGACGCGCTCGCCGAGCCACGCGAAGCCGTTCGTCTCGGCGGACTCGACGAGACCCGGGCGGACGATCAGCACGTAGTCGTGGCCCGCGGGGACCCGCTCCAGCCGCTCGTTCCAGACCTCCCGCAGGCGCCGCTTGATCCGATTCCGCTCGACCGCGCCGCCGGCCGCCCGCGGCACGGCGAACCCGATGCGCGGCTCCGCCGGCTCCTCCTGCGGGAGCCAGTAGAGGACGAGAAAGCGAGACGAGACCGAGCGTCCCCGGCGATGCACCGCGTCGAAGTCCCGTGAGCGGGACAGGCGGTTGGCGCGCTTCACGTGACCAGCTTAGTAGCTCGGTCCCGCCGGACCGACTACGCAGAGAGGCGGGCCCGGCCCTTGCCGCGGCGGCGCTTGAGGATCGCGCGGCCGGCCTTCGTGGACATACGTGCACGGAAGCCGTGCTTGCGCTTGCGGCGACGGACGTTGGGCTGGTAGGTGCGCTTCACGTGTGCAAAAGGCTCGGTCTTTGCCAGAAAATCCCCGCCGGCGGCAGGGCTTGGCGGTCAGTGCGGCGGTCAGTATAGACGAGCCCTGTCCACCGGCTTGTCCACAGCCGCGGAGGGCGTAGCGATGCGGCGGAGGCAAGTTCCCCCCAAGCTGTCCACAGCTGTGGAGGGATGTTGGTAACTCAGGAAATCCCTGCAAACCCGCTGATTTTGTCCTCCTCCGAGGCACTGTTATGCTGGCCGCCGGGCCGGAGACGGGAGGACGAGGGCGTCGGTGGAGCATCAAGTAGAGCTGTCTGCGGAGAACCTTTGGGAGGAGATCTCGGGGCGGCTCAGAGAGGCGCTCAGCGACGGGACCTACAGCAAGTGGTTCGGTGACGTCCACGGTCTCCAGCTCGACGACGACACGCTCGTGCTCGTTGTGCCGAGCGAGTTCACACGCGACTGGATCGAGAGCAACTTCCTCGGATTGATCGGCGCCGCAACGCGGGACATCCTCGGTGATGAGCGCGCAGTCGAGCTCCAAGTCGCCCAGGCAGCCGAGTCGGCGACGGGGGATCGCGCGGGGTCGGAGGGCGTCGTTCCCATGGTCCAACGCGTCGCCGGCCGGCCCGAGAGTGGCGGGTTCAACGTGAAGTACACGTTCGACTCGTTCGTGATCGGCTCCTCGAACCGCTTCGCCCACGCCGCGGCCCTCGCCGTCGCCGAAGCGCCGGCCCAGGCGTACAACCCGCTCTTCATCTACGGCAGCACCGGCCTCGGGAAGACGCATCTCCTGCAGGCCGTCGCGCAGTACGTCGCCGAGCACTCGTCGGCGCTCTCGGTGCGCTACGTGACGAGCGAGGCATTCGTCAACGATTTCATCAACTCGCTCCGTGACAAGAGGATCGAGGGCTTCAAGAACCGCTACCGCGCCTACGACGTCCTGCTCATCGACGACGTCCAGTTCTTCGAGGGCAAGGAGCGCTTCCAGGAGGAGTTCTTCCACACCTTCAACTCCCTCTACGAGGCCGGCTCGCAGATCGTGCTGTCCTCCGACCGGCCGCCGCGCGACATCTCGACGCTCGAGGAGCGACTGCGCAGCCGCTTCGAATGGGGGCTCATCACCGACATCCAGCCGCCGGACCTCGAGACGCGGATCGCGATCCTGCGCAAGAAGGTGAAGGTCGACGGGATCCATGTGCAGGACGAGCAGGTGCTCACGTTCACCGCGAGCCGTGTCTCGAGCAACATCCGCGAGCTCGAGGGTGCGCTGACTCGCGTCGTCGCGTTCTCCTCCCTCACCGGACGACCGATGACGGTCGAGCTCGCCCAGGACGTCCTCCGTGACGTCTTCCCCCAGGGCGAGGCCGCGGAGGTCTCGATCAAGCGGATCCAGGATCTGGTCGCGGAGCGGTTCGGGCTCTCGCACGACGAGCTCTGCGGCGAGAAGCGCTCCCAGAACATCGTCTATCCGAGGCAGGTTGCCATGTATCTGTCGCGCGAGCTCACCGACTCGTCCCTGCCCAAGATCGGCAAGGAGTTCGGCGGCCGCGACCACACGACGGTCATCCACGCAACCTCGAAGATCTCCCGCCTGATCCGTGAGGACAGGTCTGTGTACAACCTCGTGCAGGAACTCACCGCACGTGTGAAGCAAGTGCGCTGACGCTTGTAGCTTGTGGGAGGCTTCCGATCGTCCACAATGCACTTCCACACCCGATCAGCAGGAAGGAAGCGACCGCGAGCACGTCTTCCCCGTCGTCCACACTCCCTATGACTTCTACGAGGACCTCTAAATGATTGAGAGCGACATCGCAGTCGGAGCCGGGTTGAGGATTACGTGCGCCAAGGACGAGCTCGTGCAGGGCCTGACGCTGGTCGGCCGCGCTGTGTCGAGCCGTACCGCGATCCAGATCCTGTCGGGGATCCTGCTCGAGGCTGCCGGCGACGAGCTCCGCCTCGCGGCGACGGACATGGAGCTTTCGCTGCGCGCCGACGTGCGGGCAACGGTGGAGGGCGACGGCGCGGTCGTTCTGCCGGGACGCACGCTCGTCGACATCGCGCGGCTGCTGCCTGGGGACGAGGTCACGATCGAGCACCGCGCGGCCGAGTCGGTCGTTCATGTCGGCTCGGGAAGCGCCAGCTACACGCTGCACACGTACAACGCAGAGGACTTCCCGCGACTGCCGGAGGTCACCGAGACGGAGACGTTCGCGGTCGAACGCGAGGCGCTTCTCGAGACCATCGGGCGGGTCGCGCGCGCTGCTTCTCGCGACGAAGCGCGCCCCGTACTCACCGGCGTCCTCGTCCAGTTCGCCGGCGACAAGCTCGTGATGGCGGCCACCGACTCGTACCGGCTGGCGGTGAAGGAGACGGCGCTCGGCTCGCAGGCGCCCGAGCTCGAGGCCATCGTTCCCAGCCGTGCGCTGCAGGAGCTCTCGCGGATCCCCGGCGACGGGGACGAGATCGCGGTCGGCGTGCAGGAGAACCAGGTGCTCTTCTCGGTCGGCGGCGTCTGGCTCACGACGCGCCGCATCGACGGCCAGTTCCCGAACTACCGGCAACTCCTGCCGGAGTCGTTCGAGCACGAGCTCACGATCTCGCGCGCCGAGCTTCTCGACGTGGTGCGGCGTGCCGCCGTGATGATCCAGCGCGCCACGCCGCTGCAGCTGCGCTTCGCCGACGGCGAGGTCACGGTCATCGCCCGGACGCACGAGGTCGGCGAGTCGAAGGAGTCGATGCCGGTCGCTTACAGCGGGGAGCCGCTCGAGATCGGCTTCAACGCGGAGTTTCTGAAAGAGGGGCTCGAGTCGGTCGAGGGCGACGACGTGAAGATGAAGCTGATCAGCCCGCTGCGTCCGGCGATCCTCACCGACGAGGCCGACGACTTCACCTACCTCGTCATGCCGATCCGCCTCCCGGGCTGATCGTCGAGTCCGTCTCGCTCCGCGACTTTCGCTCCTACGAGCGGCTCGAGCTGGGGTTGCGGCCGGGGCTGGTGCTGATTGTCGGGCCGAACGGCGTGGGCAAGACGAACCTGCTCGAGGCCGCTCACGTCGCGACCCAGGGCTTCTCTCCACGGACGCGGACCGACTCGCAGGTTGTGCGCTTCGGCGCGGAGGGAGCCCGCGCCGCGGTCTCCGGCCGGCGGGGGGAGGTCTCGTTGGAGCTGGAGGTGACTCTGCGTCGGGGAGAGGGGAAGCGCGCGAAACTCAACGGGGCGCCCCTGCGCGCGGCCGAGCAGCTGCGCGGGCTGGTCTCGACGCTCGTGTTCACGCCGGACCGGCTCGGCGTCGTGAAGGGGCCGCCTGCCACCCGCCGCGCGTACTTCGACCGCGTCCTCGGCCGCTTCGCGCCGGCACGAGCGCCGCTGCCCACCGAGTACGGCGCGGCTGTCGCCCAGAGGAACGCCGCGCTCCGTCGCGGGGCTGCCGGCGTGTCGGCCCGTGACGCGATCGAGCCGTGGAGCGAGCGCGTCGCGACGCTCGGGGCAGAGCTCGTTGCCGCCCGCCTCGAGACCCTGGACCTGCTCGGGCCGCCATTCGGCGCCCGGGCGGAGGAGCTCGGCCTCGGCGAGGTGTCGCTCCGCTACGACGGCGAGCCGCCGACCGTGGAGGGGCTGGCAGCAGTGCTCGATCGCGACCTCGAGCGCGGCGCGACCTCGCTCGGCCCGCATCTTCACGACGTCGTGATCGCCGCGGGCGGCCGGGACCTCCGTAGCTTCGGCTCCCAGGGAGAGCAGCGGCTCGCTCTCCTCGCCCTGCTCCTCGCGGAGGCGGAGACGATCGCCGACCGGACGGGCGTGCCGCCGCTGCTCTTGCTCGACGACGTCCTCTCCGAGCTCGATCCCGGTCGCCGCCGGATCCTTGCCGCTCGTGTGCGCAGCGCCGGCCAGTCGCTCGTGACCGCGACCGATGCAGCGATGCTGCCGGAGACGCCGGATCAGCTGCTCGAGGTGTCGCCCGGGATCGTCCTCGAGGCGGCTGCCTAGTGGAGCCCGTCGGCGAGCAGATCCGTGCGGAGCTCAGCCGCGTGGGCGCCGACAGCGGCGCCGGAGACGCGGTCACGACATGGCCCGCCGCCGTCGGCGAGGAGATCGCGCGGCATGCGTGGCCGGCGCGAAGGCAGCCCGACGGGACGCTCGTCGTCCACGTGCGCGACGCGATCTGGGGCTTCGAGCTGACCCAACGGGCGACCGAGATCTCGGAGCGGCTGCCGGGCCGGCCGAGGCTCCGGTTCACCCCCGGGCCGCTGCCGGAAACGGGGGCGGAGCCGTCTCCCGCGCCGCGCGTCGAACCGTCCCCGGAACAGGCGCGGGAAGCGACCGAGATGGTCGCCGGAATCGAGGATCCGGAGCTGCGCGAATCTGTCGCGAAAGTCATAAAAGTCGCGCTGGCACGGGCGCGAAACGACCGCCCCGTCTGATACACTTCCTCATGCCCGCAAATGCTGAATTTGCAGGGCTTTTTTCATGACTGAAACGGACTACACCGCTAGGGACATCACCGTCCTCGAAGGACTCGAGCCGGTCCGGCTCAGGCCGGGCATGTACATCGGCTCGACGGGCCTCCGAGGCCTCCATCACCTCATCACCGAGGTCGTCGACAACTCGGTCGACGAGGCCCTGGCGGACCGCAACGACCGGATCGAGGTCACGCTCCATCCAGACCACTCCGTGACGGTGCAGGACTGGGGCTCCGGCATTCCGGTCGACGTGATGCCGGAGCAGGGACTGCCGGCGTTGACGGTCGTCCTCACGAAGCTCCACGCGGGCGGGAAGTTCGGCGGCGAGGGCTACAAGGTCTCGGGCGGCCTGCACGGCGTGGGCGTCTCGGTCGTGAACGCGCTCTCCGAGCATCTCGTCGCCGAAGTGCGCCGCGACGGCAAGGTCTACCGGCAGGAGTTCGAGCGCGGTGAGCCCACCGGCGACATGGAGATCGTCGGGAAGATGGCCAAGGGCGAGCCGACGGGGACGACGATCACCTTCCTCCCCGACTCCGAGATCTTCGAGGAGCTCGACGTCGACGCGGCGACGATCACGCAGCGGCTCCGCGAGACGGCCTTCCTCACCTCGGGCCTGCACATCAAGCTCGTCGACGAGCGCGCGGACGGGAAAACCGTCGAGTTTCACTACGAGAACGGCATCCGGGACTTCGTCGCGTTCATCAACGAAGCGAAGGACCCGATCCACAAGCGCCTCGTCTACTTCGAGGGCGAGACCGAGCAGGGCGCCGTCGAGGTGGCGATGCAGTGGAACTCCTCGTACCAGGAGTCGGTCTTCACGTTCGCCAACAACGTGAACACGATCGAGGGCGGCTCGCACCTCTCCGGTTTCCGCAGCGCCCTGACGCGCACGCTGAACGCGAAAGCTCAGGAGCTGAAGCTGCTGAAGGAGAAGGAGAGCCTCGAGGGCGAGGACGTGCGCGAGGGGCTCGCTGCGGTCGTCTCGGTCAAGCTCCGCAATCCGCAGTTCGAGGGCCAGACGAAGACAAAGCTCGGGAATCCCGGCGTCGAAGGGCTCGTCCAGACGACGGTCAACTCGGCCTTCTCGCAGTTCCTGGAGGAGAACCCGCAGGACGGGAAGGCAATCTGCAACAAGGCGATCGCGGCGATGCGCGCGCGGCTCGCGGCGCGGCAGGCGCGCGAGCTGACGCGGCGCAAGTCGGCGCTCGACGGCTCCTCGCTGCCGGGCAAGCTCGCCGACTGCTCGATCCGCGACCCGTCGCTCGCCGAGCTCTACATCGTCGAGGGCGACTCGGCGGGCGGCTCGGCGAAGACGGGCCGGGACCGCACCTATCAGGCGATCCTGCCGCTGCGCGGAAAGATCATCAACAGCGAGAAGAACCGCATCAACAAGGTGCTCTCGAACAACGAGATCCAGGCGATGATCACCGCGATCGGCACCGGGATCGG
>Ga0070714_100003703_pt1 | contig 11447 bp, 9 predicted proteins | sample LARL83metaG_FD_65450 | JGI IMG/M metagenome (GOLD analysis project Ga0070714, IMG submission 65450) | Corn, switchgrass and miscanthus rhizosphere microbial communities from Kellogg Biological Station, Michigan, USA - LAR L8-3 metaG | ecosystem: Host-associated > Plants > Roots > Rhizosphere ... | reverse complement strand
ATCGACCGCGAATGAGTGTCCTGCATTCCGCTGAAACGGACACGCGGCGTGGCAAGGAACCGGCGGCGCCTTGCGTGCTGGCACTCGACGCCCTCACGCCGGAACGGCTGCGCGAGGATGCGGCTGATCTGGCGGCCTGGCTCGACTCGCCCGCGGGTCGGACCGCCGTGCTCGCCGATGTCGCGCACACCTTGACCGGCCGCCTGGGCAAGGGCAGCCGACGAGCCGCCGTCGTCGCCCGCACACGGCAGCAGGCGGTCGAGTCGTTGTCGCAGCTGGGTTCGGGCCGCCAGCACCCGGCGATCATCACAGGACGCGTACGTAGCGCGCCTCCGGCCGCGGTCTGGGTCTTCTCCGGGTACGGTTCGCAGTGGCCTGGTATGGCTCGGCGGCTGCTCGACACGGAGCCCGCGTTCGCCGAGGCCGTGGACCGCCTCGAGCCGCTGTTGTCGCTCCACGCGGGGCTGTCGCTGCGTGCGTGCCTCGAGCCAGGCGCCGAGTTGGCCGGGCCGTGCGTCGTGCAGCCGGTGCTGTTCGGAGTTCAGGTCGCCCTCGCGGAGCTGTGGCGCGCACACGGCCTGCGGCCCGCGGCGGTGATCGGGCACTCGATGGGCGAGGTCGCCGCCGCGGTCGTCTCAGGGGCCTTGGACGCGCAGTCCGGCGCGCGGATCATCTCGCTGCGCGCCGAACTGCTCGAAGGGCTGTCCGGCGGCGCCATGGCCGTCGTCGACCGGGCGCCGGACGCCATCGAGGCGCTTGCTCGGCGGCTGCCCAGCCTGGGCGTCGCCGTCTACTCTTCGCCGCGCCAGTGCGTCGTGGCCGGAACGTCAGAGGACGTCGAAAGCCTCGTCGCTCTCGTGACCGGCGAGGGCGGCACGGCGCGTTCGCTTCCGGTCGCGGCAGCCGGGCACTCGCCGCATGTGGAGCCGCTGCTGGAGCCGTTCGCCGAACAGCTCGGCGCCATCACCGCCGCGCGGCCGCACTGCCGCGTGTACACGACAGTCCACGACGATCCGCGCAGCGAGGCGCTCTTCGACACCGCGTACTGGGTGCGGAACCTGCGCGAGCCGGTGCGTTTCCAGCAGGCGGTCGCCGCCGCGGCGCAGGACGGGCACACGGTGTTCGTCGAGGTCTCGGCGCATCCGACGCAGAGTCATCCGCTGTCTGAATCGCTGGCCGCGGCACGTGTCGAGGACGCGCTGATCCTGCCGACTCTGCGCCGGGACACCGACGATGCGGTCACCTTCCGTCTGGCGCTGGCGGCGCTGCTGGCGCACGGCGCGCTCGATCCGCTCGCCGCGCGGCGTTCGCTGCATCCCGGGGCGCGGATCATCGACCTGCCTTCGGCGCGGTGGCGGCATCAGCGGTTCTGGGCGACCGACGCCGCGGCGAACGCGACGACGGCGACCGCCGCGCAGCCGCCTGCCGTGGCCGGGAAGGGCGGGTCGCAGAAGCCTGCCAGCGCGCTGGATCGCCTGCGCGCATGTGTCGCGCAGGTCATGGGTTACCCTCCCGAGGCCATCGGCACCGACACGCCCTTGACCGAACTCGGCCTGGATTCGTTGCAGGCCGCGCGCATCCTCGCCGCCGTCAAGGGCGAGTTCGGCGTCGAACTTCCGCCGCGCGCGCTGCTGCGTCAGGGCACGATCGCGAGCGCCGCCGCGCTGCTCGACGATCGGCCGCCGGCGACGGCGCAGGTGCTGCCTGGTCGCGCGCGCGGCGTCCTGCCCCGCGACGCTTCGGAACGGCTCGTGGCGCAGGTCTGGGAATCGTTCATCGGCGCGCCCGCACCCGGCGTGGACGACGAACTCGCCGCGCTGGCGCAGGACCCCGGTCTCGCGGCGCGGTTCTCGCGCGTGCTCGTCGAGCAGGTCGGGCGACCGGTCGCGCCGATCGATCCCGCGCAGGGCGCGATCACGATCGCCGGCCTCGCCTCGCAGATCAGGCCACTGCTGGAGACGCCCGTAGACGGGCCGCTGCGCGTGCTGCGCGCCGAGGGCGATCGACCGCCGCTCTTCCTGATCCACCCGGCGGGCGGCTCCACGGCCGTGTACCGGACGCTGGCGGATCGGCTGGGCGCCGACCAGCCCTGCTTCGGGCTCGAGCGGCTGGCGGACCTCGCCGAGGTGGACGAGCAGGCCGCCGAGTACGCCGACCTGATCCGTGAGCTGCACCCGTCCGGGCCGTGGTTCGTGGGCGGCTGGTCATTCGGCGGGCTCGTCGGCCAGGAGACCGCGCGGCTGCTGTCCGCGCACGGCACCGTCGGCGCGCTGGTCCTGATCGACAGCGTGCTGCCGCTGCCGAGGCCCGAGGTCAGCCGCGAGCAGGAGGCGATGGACCGGTTCGCGGCCTTCGCGGCGTACGTCGAGAAGGTCTACGGCACGGCGCTCGCGCTCCCCTACCGAGAGCTCTCAGTGCTCGATGACGCGACGCAGATCGAACTGGTCGTCAAGACGCTGCAACAGGTCCTCGACCTCCCTCCGGCGATCCTGGAGCACCAGCGGGACTCGTATCTCGACCTGCGCAGCGGCGAGCGCCACCGGCCCGCCCCTTATCCCGGCCGCACGCTGCTCTACCGCGCCACGCAGCCCGCGCCGCACACGGTTCGCGACGCCCGCTACGAGCGCGACGACGCGGCGCTCGGCTGGGACGCCCACTGCCCCGACCTGACCATCAGGCCCCTGCCGGGCCACCATCTCGCGCTGCTGGACCCGCCGGCGGTGGACGAGCTCGGCACACTGCTCGGCGAGGATCTCCATGCGTAGAGCCAGTGCACTGGTCATGGCCGTGGCCCTGATCCTCACGATCGGCATCCCGGTCACGGCGTCCGCCGACCTCGCGCCCACGCACGTCACCGCAGACGACGGAGCGTTCATCGCCTCGGAGAAGTGGCTGGACGACCGCAAGGTGGACCTGGAGGTCGGCTCCCCGGCGGTCGGCGCGCTCGTGCCCGTCAGGCTTCTGCTACCGCACGGCTGGTCCGCGGGCGCCGGGCGCACCTGGCCCGTCCTCTACCTGCTCCAGGGCGCGCACGACGACTACACCTCGTGGACCCGCGAGACCGCGCTCGAGGCGTTCACACTCGACAAGGACCTGATCATCGCCATGCCTTCGGCCGGCCCGACCGGGATACCGACCCGCTGGTTCAACGGCGGGACCGAGGCGCCGGACTACGAGACCTTCCAGGTCTCCGAGCTGATGCAGCTGCTGCAGCGCGGCTACCGGGCGGGCACGGGGCGCTCGGTCGCCGGCGTGTCCACCGGTGGATACGGCGCGATCACGATGGCGGCTCAGCACCCTGGCATGTTCAACGCTGCCGCCTCGTACAGCGGCGTGCTCAACACCACGGCCCCCGGCATGCCCGCCGTGATGAACGCGATCGTGGCCCGCGAGCACGTACAGCCGGCCGCGCTCTGGGGCGATCCGGTGACCAACATCGGGCTGTGGATCGCGAACAACCCCTTCGCGCTGACCCCGGGCCTGCGCTGGACCAGCGTGTTCCTCTCCTGCGGCAGCGGCACGGGCGACGACCTCGACCCGCTCGGCACCTCCCTGGAGGGGGTGCTGTGGCCGCAGACCCGGGATTTCGCCGCCCGGCTGCGCCTGCTCGGCATCCCGGTGCAGACCGATTTCTACGCCGGCGGCGTGCACAACTGGGACGACTGGCGGCGCGAGTTCACCCGCTCCTGGCCGCTGCTGGCCGCGAGCCTCGGCCTGCCGTCCTGACCCGTCCGCCGCGCAGCCGGCCCGGCCCGCACCGGTGTTTCCCCGTTCACCCATTCCCCCATCCGGAAGGAACGCACCCATGAGCGAGACCAGTGCCCTGAGCGAGGCGGTCCTGGCCGGGGCCGGCCCCGAGCAGCTGCTGGCCTGCCCGCTGCCCGACCGGTATCAGGCCGCGTACCTGCGCCGCGAGGACGAGGGGATCTTCGCCGGGCAGCGCGACAAGGACGTGCGCCGCAGCCTGTGCCTCGGCGAGGTGCCGATGCCCGAGCTCGCGCCCGACGAGGTGGTGGTCGCGGTGATGGCGGCGGCGGTGAACTACAACACCGTCTGGTCGGCGATGTTCGAGCCCGTATCCACCTTCCGCTTCCTGGCCGACGTGGCGCGCCGCGGCGGCTGGGACGCTCGCCACGACCGCGGCTACCAGGTCGTCGGCTCGGACGCGGCCGGGGTCGTGGTGCGCGTCGGCGCGGCGGTGCGGCACTGGAAGGCCGGGGACAAGGTGGTCGTCGCGCCGCCGGTCATCGACGAGCAGGAGGCGATGGCGCAGGAGGACGGCATGCTGGCCGGGCGGATGCTGGCCTGGGGCTTCGAGACGAACTTCGGCGCGTTCGGCCACTACGCGCTGGCGAAGGCCACCCAGCTGGTGCGCAAGCCGCCGCATCTGACCTGGGAGGAGGCGGCGTGCAACACGCTGTGCCTCGGCACCGCGTACCGGATGCTGATCGGGGCGCACGGCGCGCGGATCAAGATGGGTGACGTCGTGCTGGTCTGGGGCGCGACCGGCGGGCTCGGCGCGTACGCGGTGCAACTGGTGCAGCGCGCCGGGGGCATCCCGGTCGGCGTCGTCGGCAGCCCGCAGAAGGCCGAGCTGCTCGAACGCCTCGGGTGCCGGCACGTGATCAACCGCCAGGAGCTCGGCTTCGACGACGCGCCGGAGGCGCCGCGCAGCTCGAACCCGAGCGCGGATTCGGGCGCTGACTGCGTCGAGCGGTGGCGGGCGCTGGGCGCGGCGATCCGCGAGCGGGTCGGCGAGGATCCGCACGTGGTCTTCGAGCACGTGGGCCGGGAGACCTTCGGCGCCTCGGTCTTCGTGGCCCGGCGCGGCGGCGCGGTGGTGACCTGCGGGTCGAGCACGGGCTATGCGCACCAGTACGACAACCGCTATCTGTGGATGAAGCTCAAGCGCGTCATCGGCAGCCACGGCGCGAACTACCAGGAGTCCGTCGAGGCCAACCGGCTGCTCGAGCTGGGGCTGGTGGTGCCGGCGCTCTCCCGGGTGCACCCGCTCGCCGAGGTCGCCGAGGCCACCCGCTCCGTCCAGCTCAACCGGCACGCGGGCAAGGTGGGCGTGCTGTGCCTGGCTCCGCGCGAGGGGCTGGGCATCGAGGACCACCGGCTGCGCGAGCAGGTCGGCGAGGCCCGGCTGCGCCTGTTCCGCGACTACGCCGACACCTCGACGACGCGGAAGCGGCGCAGCGACGAGGCCGAGAAGGAGCTCGTCTCGGCGTGACGCGGCGCGCACCCGTGCGCGACGACGATCAGATCACCGACGATCGCTTCGCCGACGGTCACACCGCGGCGAATACGAGGTCGAAGACCTGCCGCCCGGCGGCCAGCGCGCGGCGCTCGAACCTGGTCGCCGGCCGGGAGTCGGGGCGCGGCGCGTAGCCGTCGTGCAGGTTGCGCAGCCCGGGATCGGCGCCCAGGACCTCGAGCATCTGCTCGGCGTACGGCGCCCAGTCGGTCGCGCAGCGCAGCAGCCCGCCCGGCACCAGCCGCCCGCGTATCAGGGCCACGACATCGGGGCGCACGATCCGCCGCTTGTGGTGCCGGGCCTTGGGCCACGGGTCGGGGAAGAAGACGTGCACGGCGTCGAGCGAGTCGGGCTTCATCAGGTCCCGCAGCAGCTCGACGGCGTCGCCGCGCGCCGCGCGGACGTTGTCCAGCCCGTCGCGCTCGGCCAGCGCCAACAGGTTCGCCAGGCCCGGGGTGTGCACGTCCACGCCGAGGTAGTCGCGCTCCCGGTCGGCCGCCGCCATCGCCGCGGCGGCGTCGCCCATCCCGCAGCCGATCTCCAGCACCAGCGGCGCCTCGCGGCCGAACAGCGCCGCCGCGTCGACAGGGGCCGCGGCGGGGTCGATGTCGTATCCGCGCTGCGGCCAGAGCCGGGCCAGCGCGTCGGCGCGCGTCGCCCCTATCCGGCCGCGGCGCGGATGGAACGTGCGTATGTGCGGCGCGACCTGCGGCCGCGACTCGGGGGCGGTCACCCGGCCAGCGTAGTCGCCCGCGCGGCCGGACAGCACTTGCGTTCCGATAGTGAGCGATATATCGTTGACGCATCGAGCAAGTCGCTCGACAGCTTAGGAGATGACAATGACTAGCTATTCCTTCCCCATGGACGGCCCCTTCCGCGCCCGGCGCCGCGCCGACCAGAGCGGCCGGGTCGACGAGGGCGGCCGCGAGCAGCGCCGCGCCCGCTGGGAGCGCGAAGAGCGCCATGACGAACCGCACGAACACCGCGGCCGAGGGCGCGGACGGCACGGCGGTCCCTTCGGGCCCGGCGGCCCGTTCGGACAGGGCGGACCGTTCGGACCCGGTGGGCCGTTCGGGCAGGGCGGTCCCGAGGCGTGGATGGGCCCCGGCTTCGGCGGCCCGCACGGACCCCGGCGCGGACGCGGCCGGGCCGGGCGCGGCGACGTGCGCGCGGCGATCCTCGCGCTGCTGGCCGAGGAGCCGCGCAACGGATACCAGATCATCCAGGAGATCGAGCAGCGCACCGACGGGGTGTGGCGGGCCAGTTCCGGCTCCGTGTACCCGGCGCTCGCGCAGCTCGAGGACGAGGGCCTGATCGAGCCGGTCGGCGAGGGCGGCCGCAAGCTGTTCACCCTCACCGCGGCCGGCCGCGAGCACGCCGAGCAGAACGCCGAGCAGCTCGCCCGCATCTGGCAGGAGGCGGTCGGCCCCGGCGCCCGCTTCGAGGAGTTCGCCCGCAACCGCGACCTGATCGGCCAGCTGATCCTGGCCTACCGCCAGGTCGCGCAGGTCGGCAGCGCCGCGCAGCGCGAGGAGGCCCGCGCCCTGCTGGTCAAGACCCGGCAGGCGCTCTACAAGATCCTGGCCGCGGACGACGAGCCGCAGGACTCGGCTCCGCAGGACTGACGGATGACCGGCGGCCGCGCCGACGGACAGTCAGCCGGCGCGGGCGTCAGAGCGCGGAGAAGCGATGCGGACCGCGGCGCGGAACCGGCCATGGCGCCGGTTCCGGGCCGCAGCCTCGCGCGTTCGGGGTAGGGTGATGCGCCATGGCGCGCCCCCTGAACGAAGTCGTGGAAGCCGGATGGGCGAAGGCCCTCGAACCGGTCGCCGAGCGGATCGCCGCGATGGGCGACTTCCTGAGAACCGAGGTCGCCGCGGGCCGCACCTACCTGCCGGCCGGGGCGAACGTGCTGCGGGCCTTCCAGCAGCCCTTCGACTCCGTCAGAGTGCTGATCATGGGTCAGGACCCGTATCCGACCCCCGGGCACGCGGTGGGCCTGAGCTTCTCGGTGGCGCCGCAGGTGCGTCCGCTGCCGGGCAGCCTGGTGAACATCTTCCGCGAGTACTCCCAGGATCTCGGCCTGCCCACGCCGTCGAACGGCGACCTGTCCCCGTGGACGCAGCGCGGCGTGCTGCTGCTCAACAGGGCCCTGACGACCGCGCCCGGCAAGCCCGGGGCGCACCGCGGCAAGGGCTGGGAGGCGATCACCGCGCAGGCGATCACGGCGCTGGCCGAGCGCGGCACCCCGCTGGTGGCGATCCTGTGGGGCCGCGACGCACGCGACCTGCGGCCGCTGCTCGGCTCGGCGGCCGCGTGCATCGAGTCCGCGCACCCGAGCCCGATGTCCGCCGACCGCGGCTTCTTCGGCTCGCGGCCGTTCAGCCGCGCCAACCAGTGCCTGGCCCAGCAGGGCGCCGAGCCGATCGACTGGCAGCTGCCGTAGGGCGCGTCCGCCGAGTTCCGCCGCGCCGCGGGGCCAGCGGGAAATCCTTAGCAAATCCTTCACCGGACGGTCCCGTTTGCGGCTTTGGCCCGGATGCGCCCTCCCGGGCGGCGCGCTACCGTGACAACACCATCACACAAGATTTTCACGCGCCAGGAGGCGGGTCGTGGCGGCCGGTCATGTCGTCGCGTTTGGAGTCGCCAGCACGCTGAGTGCCGCCTGCGCGCTCGCCGGGGCCTACCTGTGCGGGTTGCAGTTCGCCAGGTCGCGGCGGCTGCTGGAGCGCGGCTCGCATGTGACGGCGCAGGTGGTGGCGGCGATCCCGCAGCACGCCGCGGGGCAGGCGTTCCCCACGGACGCGGCGCGCATCGTGGTCGAGTACGAGCTCGACGGGGTCGTCCACCGCGAGACGATCCTGCTGGCGCGCACGCCGCAGGACAGCTACCAGGTCGGCGACCGCATCGAGGTGATGACGGCGGCGGACGGGCGGCCGCCGCACGTGCGCACAAGCGAGGAGCCGAACATCTGCTACGGCACGCTCGAGCAGATAGCGGGCGCGGTGCTGGTGATACTCGCCGCGCTGCCGCTGTTCATCATGTTCTCAGTGCACGCACTCACTCCGTGAGCTCGGCCAGCGCCCGCGCGGCGGCGAGCGCGTCGGCGTGGGTGTTGTAGAGCGCGTTGAAGCCGAAGCGCAGCAGGTCCGGCTCCCGCTTGTCGCAGACCACTGACTTTTCCGCCAGCTCCGGCACCAGGCGCACGGCCGCCTCGTGCCGCACGGCGACCTGGCTGCCGCGCCGGGCGGGCTCGCGCGGCGTGACGACCTCGAAGCCGCGGCCGGCCGGCAGCGCGTCGCAGCATTCGATGAAGAACCCGGTCAGGCTCAGGCTCGCCTCGCGCACGGCGGCCGGGTCCACGCCGTCGAACGCGCCCAGGGCCGCGTCGAGGGCGAGCAGCGAGAGGATCGGCGGGCAGCCGATGCGCGCGCGGCCCACGCCGTCGGCCGGCGTGTACGAGCCCTCCATCGCGAACGGGTCCTTGTGGCCGTGCCAGCCGGTCAGCGGGTGCCGCACCGCGGCGTGGTGGCGTGCGGCGATGTAGGCGTAGGCGGGCGAGCCCGGGCCGCCGGACAGGAACTTGTACGTGCATCCGACGGCGAAATCGGCCTGCGCCGCGTCGAGCCCGATCGGCATCGCGCCCGCGCCGTGGCACAGGTCCCAGAGCGCCACCGCGCCGACGGCGTGCGCGTCGCCGGTCAGGCTCTCCAGGTCCCAGCGCTCCCCGGTGCGGTAGTCGACGATCGGGTAGGAGAGCACTGCGACCTGCTCGCCGTACTCGGCCAGCGCGGCGCGCACGTCGGGCACGGACACGCGGCGCACCTCGAGCCCGAGCAGCTCGGCGACCGAGTCGGCGAGGTAGGCGTCGGTGGGGAAGTTGCCCGGATCGGTCAGCAGCAGCGGGCGGCCGGGCCGCAGCCGGGCGGCGGCCGCCAGGGTGTTGAACAGCTGCACCGAGGTCGAGTCCCCCGCGACGACCTGCCCCGGGGCCGCCCCGATCAGCGCGCCGATCCGGTCGCCGATGCGCAGCGGCGACTCCCACCAGTCCTCGTCCCACCACGACGAGATCAGCCCCTGGCCCCACTGGCGGCGCACGGCGTCGTCGAGGGCTGCGGGCACGGCGGCGGGGAGCGCGCCGAGCGAGTTGCCGTCGAGGTAGACGACGCCCGGCGGCAGCAGGAAGCGGTCGCGGGTGTGCGCGAGCGGGTTGGCCGCGTCGAGGCGCGCCGCCTGGTCCGCGAGAGAGGCGAAGCCGTCGACCGGGGCGCCGGTGCGGGCAGTGTCGGCGGGGATGTCAACGGGTGTGTCGGTGCGGGTAACGCCGGTGTGGGAGTCAACAGTCGCCACGGCTCAGGCCCATCCTTGGTCGCGCAGGGTCCACAGGTCCGGGAAGTACTTGCGGTGCACGCCGCGCTCCAGCCATTGCGCTCCCGAGGTGCCCGCCGAGCCGGGCTTGTCGCCCATCGAGCGCCAGACCGACAGCAGGTGCCGCTGCTTCCAGCGGAGCTGGCGCTCGGCGGCGTCGAACAGCGCGTCGCCGAGGTCCGCCAGGTCAGCGTACTGCGAACCGTCGCCGTAGACCGCGCGCCAGGCGGCCACGGCCCGGTCGTCGCCGCGGTACTCGGTCGTGCAGTCGCGCGCGGCCAGTTCGGCGGGCACCGCGAGCCCGCGGCGCAGCAGCAGGCCCAGCGTCGCGTCGTAGAGCGAGGGGGCAGCGGCCTGCGCGGCGAGTTCGTCGTGGATGCGCGGCGTGCGGTCGTGCACGGCGAGCGCGCGCGGGTGACGCGCCCCGAGCAGGTACTCCAGATGGCGGTATTGGTAGGACTGGATGCCCGAGGCGACGCCGAAGGACTCGCGGAAGGCGTCGAACTCGGCCGGCGTGAGCGTGCGCAGGGCCTCCCAGGCGGCGATCAGCGCGTCCTGCACGCCGTGGCCCCGGCGCAGTGTGCGCACCGCGCCGCGCACGTCGCCGCGCGCGATGCTCTCGCGGGCGCTCTCCCACTCGTGCCGCAGCAGCGTGAAGTAGAGCTCCATCACCTGCGTGACGACGATGAACGACAGCTCGGCGGGGGCGTCGGTCTGCGGGCGCTGCAACGTGAGCAGGGCGCGCAGCTGCGCGTAATCCTCGTACTCGTTCAGATCGGCGCGCTCTGGCGCGGTCATCTTCGTCGACACGACTCCATACAACTACTCCCCCGCCGAACCTGGAATGGCCGTCGGCCCACGATGAGGCCGGATGGCTTTACGATCGGAAGGTGTCCACTCGATCTGACTTTCCGGATGCGACCGACTGGCTTTTGCTCGAGGAACTGCAGGGCGACGGCCGGTTGTCCTTCAACGAGCTGGCGCGGCGGATCAACCTGTCCGCCCCGGCGGTGGCCGAGCGGGTGCGGCGGCTCGAGCAGGCGGGGGTGATCACCGGGTACCACGCGCACGTGGACCCGGGGCGGGCCGGGCGCACGGTCGAGGCGCTGGTGCGGATGGCCTGCTACGGTCCGCGCTGCCTGCTGCGGCACCCCGACGTGATCGAGCAGAGTACGGAGATCCTCGAGGTACACCGGCTGACCGGGGACGCGTGCTGCGTGCTGCGCGTGGCGGTGGCGTCGATGCCCGAGTTCGAGGCGCTGATCGACCGGCTGGCCGACCACGGGCAGCCGTCCTCGACGATGGTGCTCTCCTCGCCGCTGGCCTGGCGCCCGGTACGCCCGTCCAGGTGAAGTGACCGGTTCGTCCTGTACAGGACATTGCGATCTGCCAGACTGCACAGCGAACCGGGCAGGCGGGACGGTGGCGCGTCGGGAAGGCGGCGGAGCATGGCGATCGGGGCGGGCGGCGACGAGGCGGGCGGCGGCGGCGCGGGCGGGATCGGCGCGCAGCGCGGCCCGGCGTCGGCCGAGTCCGCGACGGCGGCCGGGTTGCAGGCGATCGACCACGTCGTCGTGCTGATGCTGGAGAACCGTTCGTTCGACCACATGCTCGGCTACCTCTACCACGACACCGGCAACCTCGCGCCGGGCGGCCGGCCGTTCGAGGGCCTGACCGGCTCCGAGTCGAATCCGGGCACCGACGGCAAGCCGGTCCCGGTCTTCCCGATCACGCCGAGCACCCCGAACGCGTACTTCATGCCGGGAGCCGATCCCGGCGAGGGCTACATGGCCACCAACAGCCAGCTGTTCGGCTCGAA
>Ga0070714_100003700_pt1 | contig 11456 bp, 9 predicted proteins | sample LARL83metaG_FD_65450 | JGI IMG/M metagenome (GOLD analysis project Ga0070714, IMG submission 65450) | Corn, switchgrass and miscanthus rhizosphere microbial communities from Kellogg Biological Station, Michigan, USA - LAR L8-3 metaG | ecosystem: Host-associated > Plants > Roots > Rhizosphere ... | reverse complement strand
GGCGAGAAGTACGGCGACGAGGTCCGGGTCGTCGCCATGGGCGGAGCGAGCGATGAAGACAAGCCCTTCTCGGTCGAGTTCTGCGGCGGCACGCATGTCCGCCGCACCGGCGACATCGGGTTGTTCAAGATCGTCAGCGAGGCGGGCGTGGCCTCAGGCGTGCGGCGCATCGATGCCGTCACCGGCGATGGCGCGCTGGCATACGTGGCGGACGAGGAACGCCGCCTCGGCGAACTGTCGCAGCTGCTTTCCAGCAGCGGCGACGAAGCGGTGGAAAAGCTGCGCCAGCTGTTCGATCGGCAGAAGAAACTCGAGCGCGAACTGGATTCGCTGCGCAGCAAGGCCGCGGGTTCCGCCACGGCCGATCTGGCCGGCTCGGCAACCGATGTCGACGGTATCAAGGTGGTTTCCGCGCGGCTGGAAGGGCTTGATGCGAAATCGCTGCGCGACAGCGTGGACCAGCTCAAGCAGGAACTCGGCGATTGCGTGATTCTTCTTGCCGGTGCGGCTGATGGCCGCGTTTCACTGATCGCAGGTGTGCACGGCGCGAAGGCGCTGAGTCGAGTCAAGGCCGGCAATGTGGTGGCGCACGTTGCTGCCCAGATCGACGGCAAGGGCGGCGGTCGGCCGGACATGGCACAGGGAGGCGGATCGGATCTGCCCGGGCTCCCCGCAATTCTCGCGACGCTGCCGGCATGGATTGCGGCGCAGTGACGCGAAAATGCAAATCTGAATATGCTATTTTTCGCGGTTCGAACGCATTGCGCCCGGCAATGACGCTCAGTTAGTATCGGCCCCGTGTCGATGCCGCCCATGTGGCAGCGTCGCCAGTCAGGACGCTCAGGAGTGTTTTGGCTGTGAGCCGGGAAGGCGGTAGGGCCTTCGGCGGATCAATCGTCGAACTGCGGACGGACGAAAGCTCAGGGGTGAGGCTTCGTCATGCTGCAGGCCTGTGACCAACAGCTTTATGGAGAGTAGCAATCATGTTGATTCTGACCCGCAGGGTCGGTGAAACCCTGATGATCGGCGACGAGGTGACCGTTACCGTTCTTGGTGTGAAAGGCAATCAGGTACGCATCGGCATCAATGCACCGAAGACCGTTGCCGTCCATCGTGAAGAGATCTACCAGCGGATCAAGGGTGAACACGAAACGGGCAGTGCGACGCCCGACGAGTCCGCCGGACACTGACGTGAATTAAGCCTTTACCTCGACCTCGCCGGTCAGTATCCTTGCCGGCTCCGCAGCGATGCGGGAAAAACCCGGAGAGATGCCCGAGTGGCCGAAGGGGCTCCCCTGCTAAGGGAGTATAGGGTCAAAAGCCTTATCGAGGGTTCGAATCCCTCTCTCTCCGCCAGATACGCAAAGCGCCCCGCAAGGGGCGTTTTGCGTATCTGGCGGAGAGACGGTGGTGGACGAAACCTCCCTGACCCGACGAATTTGCCGGGAGCAAATTCGGACAGCCCCAGGCTGGCCCTGGAGCGCGCAGTGCGCGGCGCTACGCTCAGCCCGAACGGTTGTTGCTGCGAAAAGGAACGATACCCCGCCGGCCAAAAAGCATTGCCGCACGGCTTCTCAGCCGACGGCAAGCCCGCGCAACTCCACTCCATTTTCGTCCACACGCAACACCGACCCCTGTTCGTACCAGTCGCCCAGCACGATCCGTTCGGCCGGTTTCCCATCGAGCGTGAACGCATGCACGGCCGGACGGTGGGTGTGTCCATGGATCAGGCGGGTTGCTCCCGCCTTGCGCATGGCCTCGGCCACGGCGCCGCCATTCACGTCCATGATGCTTTCCATGGTGCTGCCGGTATGCGCCTTGCTGTCTTCGCGGGCCTTGGCGGCAAACGCCCGGCGCGCGTCGAGCGGCATCGACAGGATCTGTTTCTGCCACTCGGGTTGGCGTACCTGCCGGCGCACGGCCTGGTAAGCGGCGTCGTCGGTGCACAGCACGTCGCCGTGCATCAGCAAGGTGGGGCGGCCGTGGACGTCGTGGACGATGCCATCCTCCAGCAAGGTCATGCCGGCGCGCCTGGCGAAGGTCTCACCAAGCAGGAAGTCGCGATTGCCGACCATGAAATACACCGGCACGCCGGCATCGTGCACGGCATGGATGGCCGCCGCGATGCGTTGCGGCAGTTCGGCGTCGTCGTCGTCGCCGATCCATGCCTCGACCAGGTCGCCGAGGATGTACAGCGCATCGGCATGGCGCACTTCATCGCTGGCCAGATATTTTTCGAATAGTTCGGTGATCTGCGGCCGGCTGGGATCCAGGTGCAGGTCAGAGATGAACAGCGTGGCCATCGTGCATCAACCTTTGTCGGCGGGCTTCTTCGCCGCTTTTCGGGTCGCCGGCGCAGTTGCTGACGATGCTTTGGCCGAAGCAGGCGCGCTCGCCGCTGGCGCAGGCGCTGCCTCGCCGACGACGGTGGCGCTTTCGATCAGCACCAGCGGGTTCGGCACGTCGCCGGCGAACGGGCCGAGCGCGCGAGTGGGCAGGGCGGCAATCTTGTCGACCACTTCCATGCCCTTGGTCACCTTGCCGAACACCGTGTAGCCCCAGGTCAGGCCGCTCTGGTTGCCGGCGTAATCCAGCCGCCGGTTGTCGACCAGGTTGAAGAAGAATTGCGCGGTGCCCGAGTTGGGGTCGGCACCACGCGCCACGGCCAACGTGCCACGCAGGTTGGACAGGCCGTTGTCCGCCTCACTCGGCACCGCCGGGCGCGTGCGCTTGGGTTGCAGGTCACGCGTGTACAGGCCGCCCTGTACGAGGTAGCCGGGGATCGCACGGTGCAGCAAGGTGCCGTCGTAAAAACCGTCGCGCACGTACTGCAGGAAGTTGGCCACGCTTTTCGGCGCCTTGTCCGGATACAACTCCAGCGTGATGTCGCCTTGCGAGGTGTGCAGCAGCACCTGCGGCGCAGCGTCGGTGGTCGGCGCTGGTTTGGCAGCTTGGGCCGACAACGTCAGGGGCAAAAGAAGGACCAGGGTGGCGAGCAGGGATTTCAACATGAGCATCTGGGCTGGCTGGGCGTGTGGCCATGATACGCGGCCGTGGAGGGACGGGCATTGCTGGCAGCCGCGATCAATGCGTGGAGATCTCCAGCTTCACGCCAAGCTCCGCCATCGGGGCCTGTTCCTGTTGCAGGTCGGCCTCGGTGAGCGGATGTTGTTCGAGCCATGCCAGGGGCAGACTGAGGCGCAGCGATTTGCTGCTGGCGGCGAGGCGCATCTGCGGCAGGGATTCGGCCCGGCGGGCCCGCCGGAAAAGCACCGCCAGCCGCAGCAGCGCCGTGGTGTAGCGCGCCAGTTGGCGATAGCGCTGGGGCAGCGCGGCGAGCATCGACTTGTCCGGCTTGCGCCGGTGCATTTCGACCACCGCTGCCAGCAGTTGCTGTTCCTGCCGCGAGAAACCGGCAAGGTCGGCGTGGCGCAGGATGTAGGCGCCATGGTGGTGATGCTGGCTGTGCGCGATGGCGAGCCCTATCTCGTGCACGCGCGAAGCCCACGACAGCCATTCGCGCGCGTCGGCATCCAGCTTCCACGCGCGGGCGACCTGATCGAACAGCATCAGCGCGGTGGATTCCACCCGGCGTGCCTGGGCGCGATCCACGCCATAGCGGGTAGCCAGCGCATCGACGCTGGCGGTGCGCGGATCGCTGCCGCCGGCGCGGCCAAGCAGATCCCACAGCAGGCCTTCGCGCATCGAGCTTTCGCAGACGCGCAGCCGCTCGATGCCGAGCGCAGCGAAAGCCGCTTCCATGATCACCACGCCGCCGGCGAATACCGGCGCGCGGTCCTCGACCAGGCCGGGCAGCTTCAGCGTGCTGATCTGGCCGTGTTCGATCAGCACCTCGCGCAACGAGGCGAGCGACGCCGACGTAATGCCGTCGTCGGAAAATTTCATGGCCTGCACCACCGCGCCGATCGATTTGGCGGTGCCCGACGAGCCGTAGGCATCCTGCCAGCCGGATTCGCGGTAGTCCTCGGCAAACTGCTGTAACAGCACGCCGGTTTCGCTATGGGCGCGCAGCCAGCGTTTGCGGGTGAGCCTGCCGCCAGGAAAAAAACGCAGGGTCGAGGCGATGCAGCCGGCCTGCACGCTTTCGGTGTGCAGCGGTGCCAGGCCGCGGCCGATGATGAACTCGGTGCTGCCGCCGCCGACGTCGATCACCAGCCGCGGCTCGCGCGAGGCGGGCAGGTCGTGCGCGGCGCCGAGGAAGATCAGGCGGCCTTCCTCGCGGCCGGACACCACTTCGATCGGATGGCCAAGCGCCGCCTCGGCCGCGGTCAGGAAAGCTTGCGGCGAGGCCAGCCGGCGCACCGTATTGGTGGCCACCGCGCGGACCCGGATCGATGGCAGGCCGGCGATGCGCTGGCCGAACTGCGCCAGGCAGTTGATTGCGCGGGCGCGCCGAGCAGCGTCCAGCGTGCCATCGGCGCGCAGACCGGCAGCCATGCGCACGGTATCGCGCAGCCGGTCGATCACGCGCGGCTCGCCGTGTTCCATGCGCGCCACCACCATGTGGAAGCTGTTCGAACCCATGTCCACGGCGGCAATCAGTTCGCCATCGCGGATCGGTGTCTGTTCGGCTGGGCTCACGCGCGGAATCCTTGCCGGCGCCGAGGTGCGCCGCGACGCACATCATGCCGCATCCGCGCGCGACATGGCACCGCGCATCAGGGCAAGCGCGTGATGTTCGGGCCGGGCCAGATTCCGTCTGAAGCGCGGGAGCGGCTTAGTGCAATACCGTCTCGAACAAGACGTACACCATGATGGCCAGCGTCACGACCGCCGCGAGCCAATGCAGCAAGAGCTTGTGCGTTTATGCCAAGGGAAAGCAGACGCACACAATGGCAAGGCAGGCAGGCGCCCTGGTATTTCGAAATGGCCTTGCCGCGCTCACTGGCATAGCTTGTCCAGCAGCATTTGCTGCGCGCTGTACGGTGGGTTCTCGCCCGGCTCCGCGTGCACATAACGGCCGTCGCTGCCGAGCAGCCACGCCTGGGTATTGTCGGCCAGGCCGTTGGCCAGGGTTTCCTCGAACACGCGCGCGGCCAGTTCGGGATCGAGGATCGGGAACGCCACCTCGATCCGCCGCATCAGGTTGCGCTCCATCCAGTCCGCGCTGGCGCAATAAAGTTCGGCTTCGCCGTCGTTGGCGAACCAGTACACCCGGCTGTGTTCGAGGAAGCGCCCCACGATCGAGCGCACGCGGATGCGCTCGGAAATGCCGGGCAGGCCGGGACGCAGGGTGCACGCGCCGCGCACGATCAGGTCGATCTCCACGCCGGCCTGCGAGGCGCGGTACAGCGCCTCGATGACGCGCGCCTCGTTCAGCGCGTTGAGCTTGGCGACGATGCGCGCGGGGCGGCCGGCCTGCGCGTGCGCCGTCTCGCGCTCGATCTTCGCCAGCACGCTGGGATACAGCGTGAACGGCGAATGCAGCAGCCGCTTCAGCTCGATGATCGGGCCCAGGCCGGACAACTGCTGGAACACCTTGTGCAGGTCCTCGCCGATCTCCGGGTTCGCCGTCATCAGGCCGATGTCGGTGTACATCCGGCTGTTGGCCTGGTGGTAGTTGCCGGTGGACAGGTGCACGTAGCGGCGCAGGGTGTCGCCCTCGCGGCGCACGATCAGCATCATCTTGGCGTGGGTCTTGTAGCCGACCACGCCGTAGACCACCTGCACGCCTGCCTCCTGCAGGCGCGTGGCCAGGCGGATGTTGGCTTCCTCGTCGAAACGCGCGCGCAACTCGATCACCACGGTGACGTCCTTGCCGTTGCGCGCCGCTTCCACCAGCAGGTCGACCAGCGGCGTGTCCTCGCCGGCGCGGTACAGGGTCTGCTTGATCGCCAGCACCTGCGGGTCGGCGGTGGCCTGGCGCAGCAGGTCGATCACCGCGGCGAAGCTCTGGTACGGGTGGTGCAGCAGCACGTCGCGCTGGCCGATCAGGTCGAACTTGTTGCGCCCGCTCTCGAGCGCCGGCGGCAGCTGCGGGTTGAAGCGCGGGAACTTCAGTTCCGGTCGGTCCAGCCAGTCATAGATGAGGCCCGCGCGGATGATGTTGACCGGGCCGTCGCAGCGGTACACGTCGGCGTCGTCCAACTGGAAGTTCTGGGTCAGCATCGCGGTGATCGCCTTCGGGCAATCGTTGGCGATCTCCAGCCGCACGGGGCGCGCATAACCACGCCCGACCAGTTCCTCGCTGAGCGCGAGGGCCAGGTTCTCCACCTCGGCCTCCTCGACGATCAGCTCGCTGTTGCGGGTGACCCGGAACTGGTACGAGCCGACCACCTTGAGGCCGGGGAACATCAGGTCGACGAAGGCCTGCAGCAGTTCGGCGAGGAACACGAAATGCTCGCCCGGGCCGCTGACTTCGGCCGGGACGCGGATGATCCGCGGCAGCGAACGCGGCGCCCGCACCAGCGCCATGTGGCCTTCGTGGCCGAACGCGTCGCGGCCGCGCAGCACCACCGCGATGTTCAGCGTCTTGTTGAGGATGCGCGGGAACGGGTGCGCCGGGTCCAGTCCCAGCGGCGACAGCACCGGCAGCACCTCGTGCTCGAAGTAGCCGCGCAGCCAGCGGTGCTGGCGTGGGTTCCAGCGCTTGCGGGTGAGGATGTGGATCTGCTCGGCGTCGAGCTGCGGGCCGATCTGCTCCTGCCAGGCGGCGTAGACCTCGGCGACCAGATCCAGTACGCGGCTGCGGATGCGCGCCAGCAGCTCGCCGGAAGGAATGCCGTCTGGCCCCGGGGCGGCCGAGCCATAGGCGTGGTGATGCTTGAGCATCGCCACGCGCACCTCGAAGAACTCGTCGAGATTGTTCGCCACGATGCTCAGGTAGCGCAGCCGCTCCAGCAGCGGCACGGCGGCGTCGCGGGCCATCGCCAGCACGCGGAAATTGAACTCCAGCGCGGCCAGTTCACGGCTGAGGTAAAGACCGGGGGTGGTCAGGTCGGTGGCGTCGGGCGATGCGGACGATGTGGGAGAGGGCTGGGCCATGCCGCATTCTGGCGCATGGCCTGGGCCATTGCATGCCGCGCCGCCGCGGCCTTCAGCTTTCGTCGCCGGTACCGGGAGACAGCAGGCGGGCCGCGCCGAAATGGCAGGAGAAGGTGGAGCCGACGCCCGGCGCGCTCTCGATGCGCAGTTGTGCCCGGTGCAGGTTCAGTACGTGCTTGACGATCGACAGGCCCAGGCCGGTGCCGCCGCTGTCGCGCGAGCGGCTGGAGGAGACCCGGTAGAAACGTTCGGTGAGCCGGGCCAGGTGCGAGGCGGGGATGCCGAAGCCGGTGTCGCTGACCGAATACACCGCGCCTTCCGGCTCGCGCTGCCAGCGGATCGTGATGCTGCCGCCGGCCGGGGTGTAGCGCACCGCGTTGCTGGCCAGGTTCGACAACGCGCTGTGCAAGTCCTTCGGCGAGCCGAGCAGGTCCGCCTCGGCAGTGGACTCCAGCACGATGCGATGGCGGCCCTGGCTGAGCGCCTCGGCTTCCTTGCGCACGGTGGCCAGCAGGGCCGCCATCGGCACACGTTCGTCGATGACCTCGTGCTGGGTTTCCAGCCGCGACAGGGTCAGCAGGTCTTCCACGATCTGGCCCATTCGTTTCGACTGCGTGCGCATCTCGCCCAGCACCGCCGCCAGCTCGGGCACGTCCTCCGGGTCGAGCAGTTCGAGGTAGCCGTGGATCACCGTCAGCGGCGTGCGCAACTCGTGCGACACGTTGGCCACGAAGTCGCGGCGCACCTGTTCGAGCCGGTTCAGATGGCTGATGTCGTGCGCCAGCAGCAGTTGCTCCTGATCGCCGAACGGCAGCAGGCTGACATTGAGCTGGCTGTCCGCGCGGCCGGGGGCGGCGGCGTCGGCGAGTGGCTCGTGCGCGCCGTCGCGCAGCCAGGTGGCCAGCTCCGAGCCGGCCAGCCGCTGCTGCAGCGACGCGCCGCGATCATCCGGGCGGCGCAGCCCGAGCAGGTTCTCGGCGGCGTGGTTGAACCAGCGGATCTGCTGCTGCCGGTCGAGCAGCACCACCGCATCCGGCAATTGGCCGGCGGCGTTGCGAAGATCGCGCAGGGAGGAGGCAAGGCGGCGGGAACGCGTCATGAAACGGTCATGCTGGAGAGGGCTGACGGCAGTCGATGCGGTCATCATGGCCCGCGCTTGATGACGGATCCGGGTCAGCAGCAAGACGACTTCGGCCACGGCGACCAGGGCGACGCCTGCGGCCACGCGCCCACCGGCAAGCCAGCCCAGCACGGCGCCGGCGCACAGCGCCGCGGCGAGTGCTGCGGGCAGTTTCCAGGAAGGCGTGCGGGGCGGAGTCATGCTGGCGCCGGAGTGTGGAGGGCGAGCCAGCATCGGCAAAAGACGCGGAGACCGCAAGCTCGCCTGTGCCGACTCAGGTGCTGGTGGAGAAGCGGTAGCCGGTGCCGCGCACGGTCTGCACCAGATCGTCCAGCTTCCACGGCTCCAGCGTCTTGCGCAGGCGGCGGATATGCACGTCGACGGTGCGCTCTTCCACGTACACGCTGCCGCCCCAGACGTGGTCGAGCAGCTGCGTGCGCGAGTAGACGCGCTCGGCATGGGTCATGAAGAAGTACAGCAGGCGGTATTCGGTCGGGCCGATCGGCACCGGTTCGTCGCCGGCGAACACGCGGTGCGCCGGGCCGTCGATGCGCAGGCCGCCCAGTTCGACCACGCCGGAGCCGTCGTCGCCCTGGCTGCGCCGCAGCACGGCCTTGATCCGGGCGATCAGCTCGCGGGTGGAAAAGGGTTTCACCACGTAGTCGTCGACGCCGGCTTCGAGGCCGTTGACGCGATCCATTTCCTCGCCGCGCGCGGTGAGCATGATGATCGGTATCTCGCGGCTGAGCTCTTCCTTGCGCAGGCGCCGGGCCAGTTCGAGGCCGCTCATGCCCGGCAGCATCCAGTCGAGCAGGATCAGGTCGGGCACCTGTTCGGCGAGCGCCAGCTGGGCGGCACGGGCATCGGCGGCCTGCATCGCGTCCATGCCGGCCTTGCGCAGGGCGAAGGCGATCATTTCGCGAATCGAGGTCTCGTCTTCAACGATCAGGATGCGTTTGTGCACGCCGTGGTCTGCCTTGGCTTGTGACGGGCATATTGCAGCGGATGGATGTTACGTGTCGATGACAGTGGCGTGCCTACTGCCGGGAGTCGCCGTCCGGGCTGTCTTCGGTCTTGATCTTGCGCTTGTGCAGTTCCAGCACCAGCGGGGTCAGCTCGGCGATGCGCGCCTGGATGCGCACCCGTGCGTAGTAGTCCAGGTCGTCGCGCTTGAGCAGCCGCTTGAGCTGTTCCATCGCATCGTACGGGCGGCCGGAATAGTAGCTGGCATCGGCGAAGGCCTCGCCGGCGCGCACGCTGTCGCCGGCCTTGTCGCTGGCGCGGGCATAGGTGCTGTAGATCTCCGGTTCGCTGGCGTTATCCAGCAACGGCCGCAGCAGGTTGGCGGCAAGGCGGGCCTGCTCCTGGTCGCCGCCGGCGGTGAGCGCCTTGGCATAGGCAAGCGCGACGGCGCGATTGCGCGGGGACTGGGTATTGAGCGCGCTGTAGATCGCCAGGGCCGCGGCGCGCTGCCCGGCCTGCAGGCGGGCGTCGGCCAGCGCCAGCTTCAGGATCAGGTTTTCCGGGTGGGATTGCAGCAGCGGTTGCAGCTGTTCGATCGCCGCGGCGCCGCGGCCGCTGCGGGTGAGCGCCAGCGCGTAGCCGTAGCGGTTCGCCGGTGTATTGAAGTCCTGCCGTGTCTGCAGGCTGGCGCTGTAGTAGGTGGCCAGCTTGGTCGCATCGCCGGCCAGCACGCGAACGCGCTCGCGCATCAGGGCATAGGTGTTCAGGTGGCCGCGGGCGGGCGGCTGGAACAGCGTGGTGGGATCTTTCACGAACGCGATCGGCGCGGTGCTTTTCTCCCACTGCAGCTTGTCCATGATGCTACCGGAGGGACGCAGCTTCTGCGCAGCGATCAGCGCGTCGGCACGTGCCTTCGCGTCGCTGATCCGCATCGTCGTCACCGGGTGCGTCTGCAGCAGGGCCGGCACGTCCTCGCCACCGGCGCCGGCGCTCATGACGTCCTGCATGCGCTGGAAGAAGCCGGCCATCGCGTTCGGGTCGAAGCCGGCCTTGGCCAGCGTCTGGATGCCGACGCGGTCGGCCTCGATCTCGTCCTTGCGGGTGAAGTTGATCGACTTCTGCGCGATCAGGCCCTGGCCGCCGGCCAGCACCGCCATCGGCGCGTCGCCGCTGCGGCTGCTGGCGCCGGCGGCGATCGCGCCCAGCAGCACCAGCGCCATCAGCGGCGCGTCCTTCTTCGAATCCTCGAACGCGCGCTGCAGGTGGTTCTGGGTGATGTGGCCGATTTCGTGTGCGACCACGCCGGCCAGTTCGCTCTCGTCGCGGGTGATCGTCATCAGCCCGGCGTTCACCGCGATGTAGCCGCCGGGGGCGGCGAATGCGTTGATTTCCTGGTCCTTGACGACGAAGAACGCGAAGTGTTCCTTCGGCTTGTCGCTGCTGGCGACCAGCCGGTAGCCGAGGTCGTTGATGTAGTCGTCCAGCAGCGGGTCGTCCACCACCATGTCCAGCGCACGCATCTGGCGCAGCATGGAGGCGCCGTAATCCTGCGCTTCCTGCGGCGAGATCAGCGCGTTCGCCGAACTGCCCAGGTCGGGCAGGCGCACGTCCTGCTGCGCGCCGGCGGCGCAAGCCAGCCCGGCGGTGATCAGCGCCGTCAGCAGGCGCGGTGCGAGTCGTCGTGGTGCCATGCTCATAAGGTGGGTGACAATAGCATTGTGACCGTGGTCTGCCGCGTCGGTTCCGCTTGAGCTGGTGGCGCGCGACCCCATTTAATGGTGGCCTTTTCCAAGTTGCGGAGTGTCGTGATGTCCAAGATCGAGGTCTATTCCACCGCGGTGTGCCCCTACTGCGTGGCGGCCAAGAACCTGCTCAAGTCCAAGGGACTGGAGTGGACCGAGGTGCGTGTCGATACCGACATGGCGCAGCGCGAGGCGATGCTGGCGCGCAGTGGCGGGCATCGCACGGTGCCGCAGATCTTCATCAACGACCAGTTTGTGGGTGGCTATGACGAGCTCGTCGCCGCCGATCGCAGCGGCAAGCTGGCCGAGTTGCTGGAGCAGGCGGCATGAGCGACAAACTTGCCGAATTCACCGCGTTCCGCCAGCGCATGAACGAGCGCATCCTGGCCGAGGACAACCAGGTCGTGCGGCGCTTTTTCGCGCTGGACACGCAGACCTACAAGGCCGGCGCGCTCGACGTGAAGACCAAGGAGATGCTGGGCCTGGTCGCCTCGATGGTGCTGCGCTGCGACGATTGCATCAGCTACCACGTGGCCCAGTGCAAGGAAGCGGGCGTGCAGCGCGACGAGTTCTTCGAGGTGTTCAGCGTGGGCCTGGTGGTGGGCGGCTCGATCGTGATCCCGCAC
>Ga0070714_100003699_pt1 | contig 11457 bp, 11 predicted proteins | sample LARL83metaG_FD_65450 | JGI IMG/M metagenome (GOLD analysis project Ga0070714, IMG submission 65450) | Corn, switchgrass and miscanthus rhizosphere microbial communities from Kellogg Biological Station, Michigan, USA - LAR L8-3 metaG | ecosystem: Host-associated > Plants > Roots > Rhizosphere ... | reverse complement strand
CCGGACCGGAACGGAGCACCTCGAGCACCCGCTCCGCCTCTCGTCGCGCAGTTGCGACCTCCCTCAGGCTGTCCACGGTCGAGCTGACCGCGGCGAGGATGCCGCCGCCGATCCTGGCCCCCGCGTGGCCCTGAGTCTCCCGCGCCACCCGCACCACCCGCTCTCGCTCGGACCGGTCGTCGACCTGCAGGAGGGCGTAGACGTTCTCACCGATCGCGATCGCCCCGCTCGGGCCGTGCAAGGCCTCGCAGTACACCCCTACCAGGTCGACGAGCCGTTCGCGCTCGAACTGGTCGATCTCCGCACGGGCGCCGGCGGAGAAGGCGAGCACCACGAACCGTGCGCTGGGCGAGAACCCGAGCCGCGTGGCGTTCTCCTCGGTCGAAGCACGTCCTTCGAGCACGGCCAGGAGCATCTCGCCGCGGATGCGGCGCTCGACGTCGCGCGCGGCCCGCGCCTGGATCACATGCGGGGCCGCGATCCGGGCCGCCTCCGTCAGGGCGCGCAGAGCTTCTTCGCCAAGAGGGGTGACCGGGTGGTCGACCCAGATCGACCCGATCATCCGGCCGCCGGCGCGGATCGCCACCGCCGAACGCGGATCGAGGTCCTCGACCTCGTCGAGCTCACCCTCGAGAACCTCGAGCAGCGCCTGCTGATCCGCGGTCATCACGCCGTCCGTCTCCAGCACGCGCCGGTACAGCTTCCGCATGCCCAGCGAGTCGGGAACCTGCCGGCCGAGGATCGAGCGGCGCCGCGCCGCGTCGATCGGCTGGTCGCCGAGCGTCGAGAAGGCGAGCACGCGACGCGCCGGGTCCTCGATCGTCACGGCTCCTCCGACCATCCCGGCGATCGCGTTCGCCAGGGCGAACAGGTCTCCGATCGGCACCCCCGCAATCCCGCCGCCGCCGTCGTCCACCTGGACCGAGAAGCTGCGCGCGTTGAGCAGGAACGCGTGCAGCTGCGTCCAGGTCATCTCCTCCGGCACTGAGAGGACAGCCACGCCGGCGGACACCTCCACTTGACTGAGGCCGGCGGAATCGGCTCCGCGCTTGAACACGACGGCGCTCGCCTCGCCCCGTTCGGCGTCCAGCAGCAGCTTTGCCGCCTCCGGCGTTCCGGGCCGCACCGCGACGGCGAGCACGACCACGCCGGGAGCGATCGCCGAGTGCTCGCTCTCGTCGTAGATCACCGGCTCTCCAACGGCCACCTCGAGGCCGCGCGGCGCCGCGACCAACTGCACGACGTCGCCGCCGAGGCTTTCCAGCAGCGCTTGGAGATCCGCGGCCTGGTCGCTGCTGTGCGTCACCAGGGGAACGCTATCGCGCTCCTGATGCGGCTAGGGAAGCGGGCTCGCCGCGAGGAAGCGGAGGAGGTTGCCGCCTGCGATGCCGTCGACGTCCGCCTCCGAGTAGCCGTGGGCGCGCAGGGCCTCGAGCAGGCGAGGGTAGTCGCGCGGCCCCTCGAGCCCTTCCACCGTCGCCTCGATCTCGACGCCGTCCTGTGAGTGGCGCCCCATCTCGGTCGCGCGTGCGATCTGCTTGAGAAAGTCGCCGCCGAGCCCCACTCGGTCTGCTCCGAGGACCGAGACGGCGTGGTCGACGTGGTCGATGAAGCGATTCATCGTCGGGCGGCCGGGGTCCACGACGAGCGGGTGCGGCATCAGGCAGACCACTCCGCCGTGTTCGGCGATCGCCGTCAGTTGCGCGTCGTCGAGGTTGCGCCGATGGTCGTACACGGCGCGGCACGAAGCGTGACTGACGAAGACCGCTCCCTCGGGAGCACGCTCGAGGACGTCGGACATGGTCTGCGGCGAGGCGTGCGCGAGATCGATGACCATGCCCAGGCTCGGGACGCGGTCGATCAGCCGCCGCCCGAGCTCGGTCAATCCCCCATCGTGATCGCAGCCGTGGGCGAACGCGTTCTGCTCGTTCCACGTCGGGGCGAGCACGCGCACGCCGAGCCTCGCCACGAGATCGAGCGGCCACAGGTCCTCGCCGAACGAAGAGACGCCTTCGATCGCCAACACCAATCCGAGACCGCCCGTCTCGACCCGGTCGACGTCGCGGCGGCCGGCGACGGCGAAGAGCTCGGGATTGGACTCCACCGCCGTGTGGAAGCTCGCGATCTGTCGAACGACCTCGCGGAAGGCGACAGCCGGATCGGCCTGCGGCGACTCGTAAACCGCACAGACCTGAAGCACCACCCCACCGTCCTGCAGCTGCTCGAGCCAACGAGCGCGAAACGGGTTGTCTTCGCCGTGCTGTTCCGCGAAGACGAGCTCTTGCAGCAGGTCGCTGTGCCCGTCGGCGACCTGGATTTGGTCTCCTCGCCTCACCGCGGCAAGCCTCGCACACCCGTCCGGGCGAAGCCGCGACCAGTCAAACGAGTCGGCGTTGCTGAGCCCAGCGAGAGAGCTCGTGACGCGAAGAGAGCTGCAGCTTGCGCAGCACGCTCGAGACGTGGGCCTCCACCGTCTTGATCGAAAGATGGAGGCGGGCGGCGATCTCCTTGTAGCGGTAGCCACGGGCGATGAGCTGCAGAACCTCGCGCTCGCGGGGCGTCAGACTGTCGAGCTCCGAATCGCCGCCGAGCGGCTCGCCCGCCCGGAAGGCGTCGAGGACGAAGCCTGCCAGCCGCGGCGAGAAGACGGCGTCTCCCTGCGCGACGCGCTCGATCGCGTCCTCCAGCTCGGCGCCCGAGATCGTCTTCGTGACATAGCCGCGCGCGCCCGCGCGGATGACGCCGATCACGTCTTCCGCCGCGTCCGAGACCGACAGCGCGAGAAACTTCACCGCCGGCCGCTCCTGAGTCACGCCCGCGATCACGCCCTCGCCGCCTCCGTCCGGTAGGTGGACGTCGAGCAGCACGACTTCCGGGTCGAGCTCCCGGATGAGCGGCACCGCCTCGGCCACGGTGCCTGCCTCACCGACGATGTCGACCGAGGCCGCGATCTCGCCACGCACGCCGGCGCGGAACAGCTCGTGATCGTCGACGAGCACGACGCGCCGCTTCATGGCCCACTCCGGGGCAGCCGTAGCTCGACCTCGGTTCCCGAATCGGGGGCGCTGACGATCGTTGCCGTCCCTCCGGCGCGCTCGAGTCGCCCTTCGATCGACTCGGCGATGCCGCGCCGATCGGGACTGACCGTGGCGCGGTCGAATCCGGAGCCACGGTCGCGCACGAACACACTGACTGCCTCGGCGCCCACCTCGGCATAGACGGCGATCTCGGCCGCTCCCGAGAACTTCGCCGCGTTCGTCATCGCCTCGCGCGCGGCGAGCACGAGCTGGCGGGTGCGGTCGTCGAGCGGGACGTCGCCCGCGCTGGCGAGCTCGATCGGCACTCCGTGCAGCTCCTCCACATCGGCCGCCGCCTCACCGAGCGCGGTGACGACGCTCTCGACGTCCGCGACGCCGCTGCCGTACAACCAGCCACGCAGCTCGCGCTCCTGGCGGCGCGCGATCGTTGCCACCCGCGCCGAGTCGCCGGCGTGGCGCTGGATCAACGCGAGCGTCTGCAGGACCGAGTCGTGGATCCGTGCCGCCACCTCGGCCCGCTCCTCCAGCCGAATCCGTTCTGTCCGCTCCACCGTCAGCTGCCACACCCACGGCCCGACGACGAGAAGCAGCGCACCCGCCACCGCGCCCGGCGCCAGGAAGCCGCCGCTCGCCCCTCGCCGGCCGAGGAAGATCACGGCGCCCGCTATCAGCAACGCAACTCCGAGCCGAGGCAGCGAGCCGCCCGGGCGCAGCGATCCGCCGGCCGCAAGAACCGTGACCAGACCCGCGACGAGCAGCGTCGCCCCGAGCAGCGCCGTTCCGGACAGGCCGAGCGCGAAGAGAATCGCGGCCGACGCCACCGCGAACAGGGCCGCCGCCGGCAACGCGCGCCGGCCCCGCGCGTAGATCCACAGCGCGAGATAGACGAGGATGCCGGCCCCGCCTGCGAGAGCGAGGATCGCGAAGACCAGACGCACGAGAGTCGCGTCGACGGCGAGTCGTGCCGCGATGCCTCCGCACACGCCCGCGATCACGCGGTCGTCGCTGCTGCGCTCGAACAGCAAGGTGCTCAGCGCTCAGCCTCCACGAACGACGAGGACCTTCCCGAGCCCGACTGTCGCGTCGATCACGTAGCCGCCACGAGCGCGGGTCTTGACGACCGCGTTCCGCCCCGAATCTTCCCGGCTGAGCACGTACACGTCTCCCAACTTCGCACGCGCATCGACCTGCACGGGAACACCTCTGGGGACGACGACCCGCAGCTCGCCGACGCCGACCTTCGCCTTCACGTGCAGCTGCTTCGCGCCGGGCCGGATCGCCGACAGGTCGATCCGCAGATTCCCTACGCCGAGCCGGTAGGACGGCGCGATTGCGGCTGCGGTCGATGGCGAATAGACATGGTCGCCGACTCCGTCGCCGAGGCTGACGTTGAACCAGGAGAACGCGAGCACGACCGCGGTGACGAAGACGGCGAGCGTCGCGACGACAAGGGCGACGAACACCTTCAGCAGCCGGCCGCCCCAGCGAGCGCTTCGGCTCACCCAGAGGACGACGAGGCCGACGACGAGGACGAAGATCCAGCCGGCGCCGGCTTCGGGCCTCAACGCGGCACGTGAGAGAAGCACGATCAGTGCGGTGCCGGCGATCGCGAGGCCGATCAGCGGCCAGGGCCGCTCCTTTCGCTCGGCCAGCACCTGCTCGGCCAGGGAGCGTTCCTTGCCCTCACCCGGCATGACGAGCGCGGCGGCGAGATACACGAGAACTCCTGCCCCTCCGAGCAGGGTGAGAACGACGAAGCCGACGCGAAAGACGGTCGGGTTGAGCTCGAAGTAGCGGCCGAGTCCGCCGCAGACGCCCGCGAGCATTTTGTCCGACGAGCTCCGCTCGAGCCGGCGCACAGTGGGGGTATGTGTGATGTGTTCGGTCATGCTCCGAGCCTGCCTGGCCCGCGAACCCACGGCTATCCGGACTTTCCCTGCTCCGACCCTTACCCGCAAGTGGACGAGGATTCAGCTGATCTGTGCGGCTGTGGTGGGCTCATGGGTGATAGTTGCGCTATGGCTGAGCTTCACCTGCGTCCGATGACCGAAGCCGAGTTCGAGGCGTACCTTCAGCGTGCGATCAGCGGCTACGCGGACCAACACGTTGCCGCCGGCAGTTGGTTGGCGGAGGACGCCGAGAAACGGGCGGCGGCGGAAACCGCACAGCTCCTGCCGGACGGCCTGGAGACCGAGGACATGCTGTTCTTCATGGCGGAGACAGAAGACGGCGACGCCGTGGGCTGGGTCTGGCTTTGCCTGAAGTCCCCTCGCGGCGAGCGGGGGTTCGCCTGGATCTATGACATCGAGGTTGTGGCCGATCGCCGAGGCGAGGGGTATGGTCGCGCGCTGCTTGCGGCAGCGGAAGCGGAGCTGCGGCTGAGGGACGTCCCAGCGGTCGCACTGAACGTCTTCGGCCCGAACGTGGTCGCCCAACGGCTATACGCAACCGCCGGGTACGAGTTGATGAGCCAGCAGTTGCGCAAGGAACTCACCTAGCCCACCCGGTCGAAAGAAGCTCGCGTCGGACTAGCTGCTTGGGGGCGGGTGGCCCTCAAGGCTGGCTGCGAGTTCGGGTTCCCAGCCGCAGGTGATGCAGGCGTGGCGCGCGACAGAGAGTCCGAACTCGATCGCGGTCGAGTACGGGTTCGTGCTCTGAACGACGTCGTCCCAGTCGAGGATGTACTCGCCCAGCGTCGCATCCCAGTGGCCGGGAGAGAGGTCGGCGCTCGGGAACTCGACCCCCGCCGGGTGCGCATATGCGTAGAAAGCTGCGCGGCCATAGCGGTGATCGCCCGGCCACCAGCCGATCGCGATCTCCTGGGCATCCATCGAGTTGGCGAAGATGAAGTCCGTGGAGGGCGGCTCAGCCGGCCTTCCCGAGTAGAGGTTCAGGCCGAGGTCGAAGGCTCCCCACCACGCGTTCACCGGCGTCGAGCGCCCGCGCCAAGGCGCCCGCAGCGCGGCGAGCACTTGAGCGGCCTGGCTCGCAGCGCGAAAGTACCGCTCCACCTGCCGGGCGTCGTAGGTCGCATGTTCGGTGTCTTCGTCGAGCGGCGTCTGCCACGCCGTCTCCTGGGGCGTGGGCGAGATCTCGACCGCTCCGGCAAGCGCCTGCACGCCCGCGAGGACATCGTGCGTCACGTCGCGCACAGTCCGGTTCGGCGTCAACGGCACGACGCGCTCCCGGCCGTCGACGTGCTCCACGATCGCCTCGTGCCGGCGCAGATCGAGCGTGATCCCGAATCCGCCGGACCCGTCCGGGGCGGGCAGGAGCCGCGTCTCCCAGCCGCGCGCAGTCAGCCGCAGCGCGGAGTGCAGGAGCTGCGGCTCAGGCGGCGCGAGCCTCGTCTGAACCTTCCCGAGCACCTGCGTGTGCGCGTGCAATGTGTCCCGCGTCGCCTTCCACTCCTCGTATGGCAGCGCCGGCCAAGCCGTGGTCATAGACACACGCTACGTGGTGCCACTGCGGCTCCGGGGGTCACGAGCGCCGCGTCAGATGAGTTACTTGTCCGACGGTTAGCCGTGAGCGGACAGGGCAACAGTCGCGTGGGGTCCGATGCAGCGACTACTGAACTGGTGGAACCACGTGAGCTGGGCCTACCCCGAGAGGATGGCTCTGCTCGGCATCCTCACGCTCGGCGCGCTCGGCGTAGCCGGCTTCTTCGCAGCCGGGACTCTCGGCGGCGGAAACGCCACGACCGGCACGCTCACGAAGAACCAGGTCGTCACGACACTCGTCCCCGAGACGCGAACCGTCAACGGCCACGTCGTCCGGTTCAAGGTGCGTCGAGTCGTGCATTACACGCCTATCTACAAGCGCGTTGTCCGAACAATCCACGGGAAGACCGTCACCACCCGCAAGCTGGTCGGCCGCCGGGCCGTGACCGTCAGCAAGGTCGTCACGTCGTCGCGGACGAGCACGGTCACGGGCCCGGGCCACACCGTGACGGGACCAGGGAAAACCGTCACTGGCCCCGGCCAGACGGTCGTCGTGACTCAAACGGTCACAGACACGCGCACGGAAACGAACATCGTGCCGACCACGGTCACGGAGGTCTCGACGATCACGATCCCCGTCACGATCACGGAGACCGTCCCGACCGGCCCCTAAGCGCAGCCCGAGTAGCCTCGGGAGCGTGTGGACGCCCGAGGACGAGCCGCCGGTCGACCCGGAGGCGCGCGAGCTCGCGGTGACCCTCGCAGCGGGAGGGCCGCGCTGGGTCTCGCCTGACAGGGAGTTCGCGATCTGGTCGGCCTCGCTCGAGAACGGGCGGCCGCTCACACTGCGCGGCGCGCTCGGCCACGTCGCCGCCGGGGAGAGCATCGTGGTCGCCGGCGCGGTCGAGCGGCACGTGCGCTACGGCTGGCAGTTTTCCGTCGAGTCCTTCCGCTCGACCCTGCCGCATACGGCGGAGGGCGTCGCGCTGTGGTTGCGGCGCCGCGTCCCCGGCATCGGCCCGACCTTTGCGCGCGCGATCGTGGAGCATTTCGGCGCCGAGCACGTGTTCGCCGAGCTCGACCGCGATCCGGAGCGGCTGCGCGAGGTGCGGACGAAGGCGGGTCGCGCGATCTCGCGCGGCGCGGTGGAGCGCGCGGTCGAAGCGTGGCGCGAGGTCGCCGCGATCCGCGAGGTCGAGGCGTTCCTCTTCTCGCACGGGATCGGTGCGGGCCTCGCCGCGCAGCTCGTCCGCACGTACGGGACCGATGTGATCGCCGTGCTCGAGGATGACCCGTACCGGCTGACCGAGGTACCGCGGATCGGCTTCCGGGTCGCCGACGGCGTCGCGCGCTCGCTCGGGATCGAGCCCGACGCGCCGCAGCGGCTGCGCGCCGGCCTTCTCTTCGTGCTCGGCGAGGCGGCCGGCAACGGCAACGTCTTCCTGCCGCTGCCCGAGCTGTGGCAGGCGGCGGCGCGGCTGCTCGAGGTGCACGACGCGGAACCGCTCGAGGCGGCTCTCGTGCGGCTGGCACGCGAGGACGGGGTCGTGATCGAGGGCGAGCGCGCCTATCTTGCCGAGACGTGGGAGGCCGAGACGCGCCTCGCCGCTGCGCTCGCGGAGCGCGCGGCGGCGCCCGACGGTGAGCTGTTCGACCCTCCGGGGCGGCCCGAGCGGATCGAGGTGTCGGACGAGCAGTGGCAGATCGTCGAGCTCGTCCGCACCCGGCCGCTCGTTCTCCTCACCGGGCTTCCGGGCGCCGGCAAGACGCACACGCAGCGCGTGATCGTCGAGCTGGCGCGTCGCGCCGGCGTCCGCGTCCTCCTCTGCGCGCCGACGGGAAAGGCGGCCCGGCGGATGCGCGACCTGACCGGCCACGACGCGTTGACGATCCACCGCGCGCTCGGCTACTCGCCGAACGAAGACCGCTTCCTGCGCGACGAGGACGATCCGCTCTCGAACGACGTCGAGCTCGTGATCGTCGACGAGGCGTCGATGCTCTCGCTCGAGCTCGCCGACGCGCTCTTCCGCGCCGCCGGCGACTGCCACGTCCTGCTCGTCGGCGACACCGACCAGCTGCCACCGATCGGCCCGGGCCGCGTTCTCGCCGACCTCGTCGAGAGCGACGCAGCACCGCGCGTCCACCTGACCGCCATCTACCGCCAGGCCGCCCGCTCCCTCATCGTCCGCAGCGCACGCCGCATCAACGACGGCCGGCCGCCATTCCTCTCCCTCGCCGAGGCGCACGCCGAACTGGGAGAGCAGGAGCTCGACGAGGACTTCTTCTGGATCGCGCGCAGCGGCGCCGAAACCCTGCGGGAGGCGGTGCTCGAACTCGTCTGCGAGGCACTGCCGCGACGCGGCTTCGACCCGCGCACCGAGGTGATGACGCTCGTCCCGATGCGGCGTGGAATCGTGGGACTGGTCGAGCTGAACGCGGAGCTCGAGCAGCGCCTCAACCCAGGCGGAACGCCCGTCATCCGCGAGCTCCGCGTCGGCTCGCGCATCGTCCAGACCCGCAACGACTACGCACCTGAGCGGGAGGTGATGAACGGCGAGGTCGCGTTCGTCCTCGCGTGGGACGAGGAGGAGGGCGAGGCGCTGCTCTCGCTCGACGACGGCGAGCGAGAGGTCGTCGTCCCCGCGTCGGCGCTCGAGACGTACCAGCTCGCCTGGGCGCTCACGATCCACCGCGCGCAAGGCTCCCAGTTCCCGGCCGTCGTCGCGCCCTGGTCGTCTCAGTACCACGTGATGCTGTCGCGGCCGCTCCTCTACACCGCGGTGACGCGCGCGCAGCGGCTCTGCGTGCTCGCCGGCGAGCAGCGGGCGCTGCTGACCGCGGTCGCGCGAGGAGAGGGACGGACGCGGCACTCCTCGCTCGCCGAACGGCTCCGGTAGCGCCCGCCGGCGGTCAGGTGTCGGTTTTGGTGTGGCGGTAGGGGTCGGCCGGCGTGCGGTCAGCGGACAGAGAACGTTGGGAGCGTTCCACGAGCCGCTCTATCGCATCGGCGAGGTGGTCCGGGGCGATGTTGTAGTCGCCGCGCTCGGTGCGGATCGAGTGGGCTTCGAGCAGGACGTCGGCGTGGGTGTGGCCCGTGGGCGGTTCGAAGCGGTAGGAAGCCAGCTCGATCAGTAGCCCGAGCGGGTCGTGGAAGTAGATGGAGTCCATGAACCCGCGGTCCTTGACTCCGCTGTGCTCGATGCCGCGCTCGTCCAGGCGTTCCACGGTCTGGCGGAAGACCGCATTGGAGAGGTTGAAGGCGATGTGGTGGACGTGGCCGGTGTCCTGTGAGCAGGGCGATGGGTCAGGTGCCCGGCTCTCGTTGGTGAAGATCGTGATCAGCCGCCCGTCACCGGGATCGAAGTACAGGTGGCTCTCCTCGGGCCTGTCCAGGTTGGGCTGCTCGAAGACGAACGGCATGCCGAGTACGCCCTCCCAGAACTCGATCGAAGTTCGACGGTCTGCGCCGGTGAGCGTGATGTGGTGAACGCCCTGGGTCTGGATCTTGCGCATCTCCGTCAGTGTCCTTTCCGGGCGGTCGTGGCGATGTCGGCCAACCAGTCTGTCGCGGCGTGCAGGTGGCCGGGGTCGATCTCGTGGCCGGCGTCGGACTCGTGGTACTCGACAGGCAAGCCGCCGGCTTCCAGCAGCGCCTTGGCGCGTCGGGCGAAGTCGATCTCCATGATCGGGTCGTGCCGTCCGTGGGCGATGAACACGGGTAGGTCGTCACGGGAGGCGAGGTCGGGTTGCCAACCATCGACGACCGGGATGAAGCCCGAGAAGGCAAGGATCCCGGCAGGCTTCGGTCGATCGCCACCGAGCCCCAGCGCGTAGCTCATCACCGAGCCCATCGAGAAGCCGCCGAAGACGGTGTCCTCGGGAGCGAGGCCGGTCCGGTGCCACAGCCGGTCGTGAAAGGCGGCGAGTGAGCCACGGGCAGCGTGAAACGTCTCCGGGTCGGGGTAGCCGACACGCGGCACCACGTACCAGTGGTAGCCACCGCCGATGTCCAGCGGCGCGCGAGGCGTGACGACATGCCACCGTTGACCTGGGTCCAGCATCTCGCCGAGACCGAGCAGATCGCGTTCGTCGGCGCCGCGACCATGATGGAGCACCAGCAAACCGGCGGCATCACCCGCCGGCGGCCGCTCCTCGAAGATCAGCGAGCCCACACCTACATCTTGCTTGCTCGGCCGACGAAGAATGCGGCGAGCCAGCACCGCACCGCCGCCGACACCGCCGGCAGCTCCGCCTTCAAGCTGTGATCTCCCTGCACCTCGACCACGGTGCGCTGTCCGCCGGCGGGCGGGACTCCGAACGGGTCGCGCAGTCCCTGCACGACCAGAGTCGGAACCGCAACGGCGTCGAGTTCCACGAGCCGGCTCGCTGCCGCCGGCTTTCCCGCCCGTCGGGGCGGCTGCAGCGGGAAGGCGAGACACACGACCGCGACCGCGTCGGTGGTGGCGGCGGTGCGGCACGCGACCCGCGCACCCGAAGACCGGCCGCCCACCAGCAACGGCAAACCGTGCAGCTCCCGCTCGCGCAGCCGGGAGACCACCGCCTCCCAGGCAGCATCGAGCTGACTCGCCGGTGCCGGTGAACGTCGCCCCTTGACCCGATAGGGCTGCTCGACCAAGCCGACAGCGACCCGCTCTTGCAGAGCCGCCTCACGGGCAGCCACGAGGTCGGGTGCCTCCACGCCGCCGCCCGCTCCATGGCCAAGGAACAGCCAGGCGCGCGGCCGATCGACACCGTGCAGATAGACACGCGCCGGCCCCGACGGAGACTCCACCTCGAGCACTTGCACCCAGGAATGCTGACAGCGCTCGGACGTGGGACGCGGGACTACCCTCTGCCAATGGCTGTGGAGCAGTGACCGGCTGGGAGACATCGGAGCGCGTGCTCGAATCCGGAGGCTTCGAGTCGCGCCAACGGGTGCTCGTGGCGGAGCCCGTGGTCGAGGCGTCCGAGGCCGGTGC
>Ga0070714_100003696_pt1 | contig 11461 bp, 7 predicted proteins | sample LARL83metaG_FD_65450 | JGI IMG/M metagenome (GOLD analysis project Ga0070714, IMG submission 65450) | Corn, switchgrass and miscanthus rhizosphere microbial communities from Kellogg Biological Station, Michigan, USA - LAR L8-3 metaG | ecosystem: Host-associated > Plants > Roots > Rhizosphere ... | reverse complement strand
CGACCCCGGACTCAAGGAAATGGGCGTGGCACTATTGGCCCTCGTCACGGCCATGACCGCCGCCGGCCCTCTCATGCGCTTTTTCCTACTCCTGGGTAGTCTCGTCACGAGCATATCTCCCTTAACCGTTATCTTCACCGGACTAGCCATAGCCACAACCATGTGGGTAAGGCAGGTGGGGGGACTGGCGGCGGCCTGGGAACGGGTCTGGGGCACTATCCAGTCGGTTGGTGCAAACGTATTAAGTTACCTACAAAACTTTATCGCCACGCACCAGAGGCTCACCCTGGCGGTTGGACTCGTGACGGCGGCGGTAGTCGCTTCCTACGCCGCCTGGCGAATCCTGACGGTTACATGGGCCACTATAAATGCCGTTTTGACGGCCCTCTACATTAAACAGGCCGCCCAGATAGCACTTCACTACGGCCTCCGTTTAGCCGTACTCTCCTACAACGCCGCCCTCGTGACTACCAAGTACACGGCCACGGCCTTATCCCTACTCCTCTCAAGTGCCCAGTGGCTCGGCTCTCTGGTACTTCAGGCCGCGCGAATCGCCACGCTCACAGGCTTGTGGCTGGGTTGGAAGGCGATTATCGCTTCGGCCCTTATCCTCTTCTACGGTACGGAAGCGGCTTGCGAAGCGGTCTCGTCAGCTTTTAAAGGTATCGTCATGGCGGGGCTGATATTAACCGTGGCTATCGGCGGACTGACAAAGGCCGTGGCCGACTTCTTCACACTCCTGGGTAGCTTTGCCTGGGCCGTTTACACGGGTGCCATTAGCCTAGCGACCCTGGCGACAATGGCCTTTGACGCCGCCGAGACGGTGGCCACCTTCGGACTCAACCTACTAGTCGGTGCGGTCCTTCTGGCCGTGGCCGCCTTCGGTGCCTGGGAGCTAGTCCTCTACCCGGTAATCGCCCTTGTGGGCGTTCTCTTCACCACGGTTGTAAGCCTCGGAACCTTTTTAATAGGAACCGGCGCGGCCGTCCTGTCTTTCGGGGCGGCAATGGGCGGGGTATTCGCGGCCGGCTTTTTGGCCGCACAAGGGGCCGTGGACGCACTCCTTGATACGCTCCTGGCCATACCCGGCACCACGGGGCCTCTGGCCCAAATCGGCGGCATGTTCATGGAGTGGTTTGGAATCCTCATGTCGGTTTACCACGCCGCCACGCTCCTACCCGAAACCTTAAAAAAGATACAGGGGGGAATGAAGGGAATTACAAACGCTTCTTCGGGACTCGATTTGGCCTGGGAACTACTGTTGGCCGGCTTTAAATTGGCCGTGGCCGAAATACGTGCAGCCTGGCCGCCCCTTTGGGCCTTTATTCAAACCGTGGCCCTGGGAGCCTGGAAAGTCCTTCAGGCCGGGTGGACGGCGTTTGCGGCCCAGGTCAAAGTACCGTTTCTAAGGGCGTGGTCGGAACTGGTGACGAGCGTAAAGCGTATGTTCTTTCAAATGCTTTATGAAATCGTCACGGGACTACTGGAAGCCTCGCGCGGGTCGAGTTTGGCCAACATGTTCGGCGGCACGGACGCCTTGGCCAAAGCCCAGGGGCAGGTGACGGACCTACTCAATTCCGCCCGTACCGAATACTTCCGCACGAAAGCCCACGGTTACCAGGGCATGGCCGACGACGCCAGGGTTGCCGAAGACGCCGTGGCCAAGCTCAACGCCGAACTGGAGGAGCAGAAGAAGGTTATCGCGGAAGCCGCCAGAAATTTCGGCGTGGCCGAGACGGACGAAGTAAAAGCGGCCCGTGCCCGCGTGGAAGAGTTACAAGGTCTTATCGCCAAAGCCACGGCACAACAAACCGAAGATCAAAAGAAGCTGGGTCAATTCGACCCCGCTAAAGGATTCGAGCAAGGCACGAAAGAGATTCACAAGTGGGAAGCGGCCCTTCTGGGTAGTGCGGAAGCGGCCAGCCGCGTACAGGAGTATTACGACAAGCTCTCCGAGAGCCTGGAAGAGTCTCGTAAGGCCAAGGGCGGGGAGGCAACCGGCGCGGGAGGAGGTCCGGCTCCCGTTAACCCCATTTTTACGGGCGAGCCGGTTCCGGTGGAAGCCAACCCCTCGGCCGGTAACAACCCACCCGGACAGGACGGTATCAAGGCACTCCTGTCCCAAATCATAGCCGCCGTCCTGGGGGACACGGGCCGTCCGCGTCCGGTTATCGTCCAAAACGTCAAGGGGGCAGGTCTCTAGTGGCAACCATACTACTGGCCGGGCAAACGACCTGGGAACTGGACCGCGACGACCAGGGCCACCGCGAGTACAAGGTCACCTTCCGCGTTCAGGGCGACGTGTTAGACGGACCCGCGCAAGTTCTCCTGACGCCGGGACTACCGACCTACGGAGCTTGGTGGGTCGTGGACAATGACTCCGACCTGTGGGCGTGGTGCCGCTGGTCGGCCTCGGTCAAACCCGAAGTCGAAGGGGAACCCAACGAGTTTTGGAAAGTCTCCTTCACCTTCTCGACCAAGCCTCCCGACCGCGACGACCGGGCCTGTGCCCAGGTCCAGGTCGAAGACCCGCTTTTGGAGCCGCCGAAGATCAACGGTTCTTTCGTGGTCTACTCGGAAGAAGCCACCTCCGACCGCTTCGGCCAGCCCATTATTAATTCCGCGTTCGAGAGGCTACGCGGACCCCAGGTGGAGTTCGACGGTAACCGCCCCCAGGTCAAAATCGAAATGAACGTGGCGAACCTTGACTTCGCCTTTCTGTCCTCAATGGGCAACACCGTCAACGACGCCCCCCTGTGGGGAATGCCGCCCCGGTGCGTGAAGCTCTCAGAAATCGAGTGGGAAAGAAGATTCTACGGCGTCTGCTATATCTACTATACCCTGCACCTAACCTTTGATATTCGCGCCGACAGCTTCGACCGCGACCTTCTGGACGAAGGGACGAAAGTGTTGTCGGGCCACTGGGACAGCGTGACGGGTAACTACGTACTGGACCCTATCGGCTCCGGCAATGCCCCCAACCCCAACTATCAAAACCCGCAGCACTTTATCCGCTTCAAGGACCGGCTAGGTAACCCCATTAAGGGCATTCTAAACGGCGCGGGTCTGCCGGCGGGCGTGGCCATTGGTACGGGTACTTCCTCCCCCGTCTACTACGTCAATACGCTTACGGTCAACACCACCAAACCCCCCGGCGGCGGGTGGACACTGGTGTTGTCGCAAAATATCAGTAAAGACCTGGACGACTGGAATAACGGCGACACCTACTTTCCGGGCATGTGCGTATTTTACCCCGTCTCCACTGGGCAGGGCTTTATCGACTACCAGATTTATATGTGCCTGGTGACGAACACGGCCACGACTCCCGAAGGACACCCGACCCAGTGGCTTCTCCTACCGCCCGGTGCCGACGGCGGCGCGACTCTACCCCAAAACGCGGGTATTTGGAAAAACGGCACTTCCTACACCGTAGGCCAATACGTGAGCCTTCAGACGGCCACGGTGGAGGGCTTTATCCACGTCGAAAAGTACGCGGAAGCCGACTTCACCCAACTGGGAATTCCCCTCACCTTCTAGGAGTTGGCCGTGAGTGCACAAGTACAAAGCTCGCTGAGAATCCAGCAGAATAACCTCAACTACCAGTCCCAACCTACCTCCTTTAACCCGACCATTACGGGTACGAACGGCCCCACGCCCGGTGCCACCACCATACCGACGACGGGGGCGGATGTAACTTTCAGCCAACTAACGAGTCTGGGCGGACTCTGCCGCCTCATGAACATTGATAAGACCAACTACGTGACGGTCGGTATGCGTGATAAAACCACGAACGTTTTCTACCCGCTCATAGAACTACTACCGGGCGAGTCCTACGTCTGCCGACTGTCGCGTAAAATCGGTAAGGAGGAAGTGGGCACCGGCACCTTTTCGGGTACGAACACGGTTTTCCACGCCAAGGCCGATACCGCCTCGGTCATTCTCCTTATTGACGCCTTCGACCCCTAGGCACATAATGAGTAAACCATGCCAGAGCTACCGCCGGACACAACCTTCCAGGCCCAACCGCGACAGTTTAAGGCGACGAATAAGGCACGCCTTGGAGTGGTGGAGACGGTCTATCTCCAGCAACCCGAAGTCCAACCGCTGACGGTCGAATCCCGTTTCTCGCGTTGGCTCGATTCCGAGGAACAGCCTTACCAGCGCAGGTTTATTGTAAGTACGAGTTGGTCCCCTCTCGACCTGGGCTGGCTCAAGGGTCAGGCCGTCGGGATGCTCATTCTTAAAAACGAAGAGGGTAAGTTCCAAATCCAACCGACCGAGGTACAGCGTGAGGAAGTGAATGAGCGTGTCTTAGAGTTAGCCTACCACGTCCCCCAGCCCGACCCGAAGTCACGCACCATGCACGACCCGCCGGCTGACGACCTGTACCTCCCCTTCGCCCAAATCCGTCCGGGCGAATCGGTGCGGTTTGAACCCGTAGACCCCCAAAGAATCATGGTCCGCTGTAAAAAATCCTCCACCCGGCAGGCCAAGGCACTACTGACCGTCTACCCGGCATGAGTGACCAATTCTATCTCTTAACGGGCGACGACCGAGACCGGCTCCGTCAGGTCACAAACCTAGTCCGTCGCCAAAGTCGGACCACCCGTAACCGGGAGCCGGTCGAAGAAGAAATCGGCCAAACCCCCGACCTGTACGTGGCCCGCGTCCCGGCGGGGGGAATCGCCGCCCCGACCGTCGTAGGTACGGGTACGGGCGTGACGGCAGAGGAGACGGTCTACGCGGCCTACTGCTGGATTTACCAACTACTCCCCAACTGGCAAACGACCCCGGCCCAGGGCACCCTCCAAAGTATCGCCGGTTACACCCTACCCGTATTTAGCCTCCAGACGGTTTCCGGCGATACGTGGGTGCTGGTGGAGCGGGACAAGTTCGGTACGTGGTGGGCCGTCGGCGGACCCGGAGTCAGCGGGGGCGGCGGCTCCATCACGGTAGAGAACGTAGCTCACACGGTCGTAGTCGGTGGGGCTAACACCATTGACATAGGCTCCGGGCTTACGGTCACGGACGAAGGGGGCGGCAAGGCCCGTATCGACGCCACCGCGCCGGGTAGTCTTACGGTCGAAACGGTAGGGGCTACCCTCGTTATCTCAAACGTCACCACCATAGAAATCGGCGTCGGCATTACTCTCCTCAACGACGGCGGCAAGGCGGAACTGAAAACGGCCCTGGAAGCTCTTGATAAGACCGGGGCCATTAAGGACAACAACGTTTGGAAGATTCAGACCGACCCGTTCGGAATTCTTTTCTGGGCCGACGTGGGTACGGGTACGCCCAACTCCGGCCATGTTCAACTAAACATAAACCTACCTATCCTTTTCGAGCAAAACGTCGTCTTTATCGGCGGTCCCACCTGGGACATTTTCAACTACCCCCTGACCATTACCACTTCGGGCGACGGCTATATACTTCTAGACGCCCCTCTGGAAATCTGCGGCTTTCAGTTTTGGTGTTGTGCCGTGGTCCCCCAGTGGCTCGGCGACAAAAACGACGTGGACCTGACGGCCAGTCTCGGAACGGGCAGCCCCCTGTCCCACGACAAGACGGTCTACCTCGTCTCCTCTTCCATGCCCGTGAATCTGACGGGCATTATCCCCGCGACCCTGGCCGGGGCCGCCGGACCCCAGGTTATTGCCATCGTCAACAAGGGCAGCTTCCCCATATCCATTATCAACGACAGCGGTTCTTCTTCGTCCGCCAACCGAATCCTCCTCCCCCACGACACGTCGGGTTCCGGCGCGGGAGAATTTCTCTTGAACCCCGACGACGTGGTAGTCCTCTGGTGGGACTCCTGTTTCCTCCACCAGTGGCGCATATTTAGCTCGACCTGTGTATTCGGCAAGTCGGGCACGGGTCATTCCCCCGGCTGGGTTCCCGACCCGCAGAGTGTCATCAGTAACCCCTACCGGGTGCTAAAGGAACGGGCCGAGTGGACGAATATCCACAAGCCCTACCGGGGTTCGGGTCTCACCGGCACCGTCAACGACTTTAACCCGGCCAACGACTACGGCGATACGTGGCTTCTGGACGCGGCCTCCGGCGGGGCCACCATTACGGGAATTGTCAACAACGGCGTGGTCAAAGACGGGGTTCAGATACGAATTAAAAATACCGACGTGAACTCGGTAATGACCATTAGCCACATGAACGCCGGCAGCGGTGCGGCCAACCAAATTTACTGCCCCGGCGAAGCCGACTTCTTCCTCTTCCCCTCCGAATTCTGCGACCTGATTTACGTAGAGGCCGATTTGCGCTGGGAGGTTTTGACGAGCGAGAGGGGCTTAGCCGCCGTCAGTGATACCGACCACCAGTTGGGCTACCTGAAGTTTAAACTCGTGCAGGGTACGAACATATCCATCGTTCAGGAAAACGTCGGCGGGGACGAAGACCTGAAGATTAACTGTACCCTCTTTTCAGGAATTACGGGCGTTACTACCAGTGTCACCCAGTCGTTTGTAACGGCCGTAAGCTGTTCGGGCAGCACCCTAACCGTGACCAGTAAAACCTTGTCGCTCTCCTTCAACCAGGGTATTTGCACGGCCGCGAGTATCGTATGAAGTACCTTCACCTACTATCCCTTTACCTACTCGTCTGGTTTTTGCCTCTGGGCTTAACCACCGTTACCTACCCCAACTGTACCGGCTGTTGTGCCAGTACCAATTGCGGTCCGACCTTTTGTAACATTGACTCGACCGTCACGACGACACTTCACGCCACCCTAGCGGGCTATAACGCGGGCTTCGGCACCACTTGTACAAACGTCTCCGGCACCATTGCCCTTACCAGCGGCGGGGCCGGCGTGTGGACGGGGACGGGTCCGTTCGGCACAACCGGACATAACATAAAGATTACGTTTCAGTGTAGCCCGCTTCAGATAACCTTTAACTTCCCCGACGGCTGCGGTGTCCAAAACTGTGTGAACCCGTCTGGGGTATCCGGTTGTGGTAACAACATTTCTTTTAACAACAACTGCACCAGCCCCGATGTACACGGGGTCGGAACCGCTCTCACCGGCGGTGGTCTGGCCAGTTGCGGCTGCACGGGCGGCAGCGGCGCAAGCTTTCAGGTGGACATTACCCTATGAAGGCGAAAAAGGCGTGGCGGGCACGGTGTAAGGGCTGCGAAAGAGGGGCACCTTTCGACGGCCCCTACGACATAACCCGGCAGTGCCGTTTATGCTGGCTCTTTCACAACAACGAACACTACCGGCGGGAATACGGCGATTTGGGCCTGGGAGACTACGTGGCCCTTTTTCTGTCCTACTTCGGCATAACCAAGGACAGGTTTCAAAAGCTACTGGGCAGACCTTGTAAGTGTGGCCAGAGGCAGGAACAACTCAACCGGCTGGGCGACCGCATTTTATCCTACGTACAAAGACTAAGGTTTATCCGATGACGATTCGCTGGGCCTACGGTGTAACAACGGTACTGGAGCGTAGGGATACACTCCTGCCCAAGACTCTGAAATCCCTGGCCTCGGCCGGCTTCGACAAGCCGCGCCTTTTCGTAGACGGCTGCACGTCGGCCTCCTTCTACGACCGCTTCTCCGGCCTGAGCGTAACCGTCCGCATCGAGCGTATTCGTACTCACCCCCACTGGGTACTATCCCTCATCGAACTATTCGCCCGTAACCCCCAGGTCGAACGATTTGCACTGTTTCAAGACGATCTTGTTTGCTATAAAAATCTGAGAGAATACCTCGACAAGTGCCGTTACCCCGACCGGGGCTACTGGAACCTTTACACCGTGCCCGAAAACGAGTCCGTCGTACCGCCCGACCCGACGGGGCAGAAAAGCCGGGCCGTGGGCTGGTTCCGCTCCAACCAACGCGGCAAGGGTGCCCTGGCCCTCGTCTTCTCAAACGCCGTGTGCCTCAAGCTCTTAAGCTCGCTCCACCTCTACGACCGAATGCGTGACCCCCACCGGGGTTGGCAGTCCGTAGACGGTGCGGTTGTCACCGCCCTCCAGCAGCAAGGGGTGGAGGAGTGGATTCATAACCCCAGCCTCGTTCAGCACACGGGCGACGTGTCCACGATGGGGCACCAGGCTTACCCCAAACCGACCACTTTCCGGGGCGAGGATTTTAGTGCCCTGGAACTTCTGACAAAACAAGTACCGGCCTAACCGAAGGAGAACTACTGTGAAGGCCAAATATTTACTAACCCCGTTTTTGGTTCTATCCCTGTGTATAACCCTGGGGCACCTGGCGGCCCTGCCCGACTCCCCACGGGCGAAGGAAACGAAGAAGGATTCCCCGAAGAAAAAAGTGCGCGGAGCCGCCGTAACACTTACCTCCACAACCGCCACGGTTCCTTCCGGCACGGTCGGCCAGCACTTCGGCCTCCAGGTTACTGTCAAGGATTCTACCGGCAACCCCGTCGGAGAAGGTACGGTATCGGCCACGCTCGCGGACGCGGCCGGTAACGCCGTCCCAATCGTACAGGCCCCTCGCTGCATGACCAGCGCCGGCCTCATGTGTCTTACGAACGGCCCCGTGGCCGGTGGCACGGCCACCCTCGCTTACAGCTTCGCCCCGGACCTAAAGCCCGGCGTCTACACCGCCACGGTTTCCTACTCAACCCCCACGGGCAATTTCGCACCCGCCCAGGCGACTACCACCGTCACCGTTACCGACGCCTCCGCGTTCTACCCCCCGGCCGTAACGACTCCTTACCAGGTCGTGGCCGTGAGTCAGCCCCGCGACATAAACGGCCTGGTGGAACGACAGAATTCGGAAATCTTCTTCCCCAACCACGGCTCCCCCTCCGACATCGTTTTAATCGACACGAACGCCAAGACGGAGACCACGTTAGTTTCCGGCGTGGCCCAGGGCGATTTCCTCAAGCGGCCGGTCTTCTCCTTCGACGGCACCCGCTTCTGGTACACCCGCGTCTACAAGGGCGGCGGTGCGGGCAGCGACATTTGCCGTTACGACTTCGCCACCGGCAAAGAGACCGTAATCCCCGGCCCGAAATACTTCCCCAACAAGGCCGCCGACGACGCTGCCAAGGTGTGGACCTACCACATGGACCCGGTGCCCTTTATCGACGGCCTGACCGGGAAGCTGCGCCTCTTGTTCGTGACCAACTACAAAAACCACAGCCCCCCGCTCACGGGCAGCACCAGTGCCATGTTCCAGTTGGCCGTCATGGACGAAGACGGCTCCAACTTTCAGAAAATCGGCCACCTGAACCTCGGCTGTGCTATCGACCCCGTTATCGACCTGGACGGCACGGTGATATTCAGTTCGTTCGAAAGCCAGGGCCAGAGGCAACGCGAACAGTGGTCGGCCTGGCGGATTAACGCCGACGGCGTGAACTGGCTGCCCTTCAAGTTCCGTAGTAACCCCTTCGGCGACCACAATATAACGCCCGTGGCCAAGCCCAAGGGCGGCTGGGTGGTCGAAGGGTACTACCAGGCCAACGACTGTTCGGCCGGCGTACTGAATTACATACCCCCGCCGCCGGCCGACGTGCCGCCTTTTACGTCCGCCTACCTGACGGGGACGGACGACGGTAAGACCGTAGGTAAATTCTGGCCGGTCGGCACCATTAACCTCGTCCCCTTTACCGAGATAACCGACATACCGGCCCCCAACAGCGTCAAGAACGACGTGAACAGTCCGCGCGTGGGTAAATACGCCTTCCCGACGGCCGCGCCGGGGGGCGATCTACTTTGTAGCTGGACGCCCGGCCCGGTAAACCACGACAACATTCTCCACCTGCCGACGGCCTCCTACCAAGTTGTCCTGATTCCCGGCACGAACCCGATTACCGCGCCGAACCAGGCCAAGGGGGTCTGGGCCAACCCGAAAAACAACTACCTGTACCCGGTGGCCAAGTCCGCGTTTCAGGACGTGTTCGGCCAGCCGGCACCCGCACCCTCGCAAATACTACCTAACGACGGCACGGTCCACCCGGCCCTGCCCGCCGGCACGCCCTACGGCCTCATCGGCACTTCCTCCATGACCCAGCGTAGCTCCTACCCCAACGGGTTAGTGCAAAGCGGTTCCGTGGCGGCCAGTGCCAACCCCGGCGACCTGAAGCGGCCCACGCTGGGCCTGCCGCGCTACTTCGAAGACGCCCTCAACAGTAACGCCGTCTTCCAGGGTTACGAATGCCGCATTTACTCGCAGAACGAAATCTGCTTCGTCCGCGTCCTGGGTCTCCAGCCCTCCGGCGTCTGGACCGCCAACCGCGCCTGGCAAAACCAATGGGCCGAACGCTGCTACGTGATCGGCGAATACCCGGTCCAAAAGTGGACGGGCGGCCAGCCCGCTATGGACCCCAACGGGCAGAGGGACACGTCGTTCCTGGCCAAAATCCCGGCCGACGAACCGTTCACGTTCCAGACCCTCGACAAGACCGGCAAAGTCCTCAACATGGCCCAGACCTGGCACATGGTCAAGGCCGGCGAACTCAAGGCCAACTGCAACGGCTGCCACGCCCACGACCAGTTGGGACTCGTGTTTGAGGTGTCCCTGGCCGACAAGCCCGACTACGTGCCCTTCGATGGTACGGACGGTCAGAACGTGATTATCGGCTGCGAAAAGGCACTGGACGTGTCGGGCAAACAGTGGATTGACGACGATTCCGTAGGCTACCGTAAAGTCCCCACCACCGATCGGCGCGTACGGCCGACCTGGAACGGTGCGATCAAGCCCATCCTGGCCCAGTTCTGTACGTCCTGCCACAGCCCGCAGAACGCGGGCGGCCCGGCCGGGAATCTCGACCTGTCCGACGCCACCCCCACGAAGGCCGCCCTGTCTGCGGTCGGCGTGCCGTTCACGACCGACCGAGCCTACTTCACACTCTGTTCCAACCTGAACGGGCAGTACGGCGGCACAAAGTTGGCCCAGAGTAGCTATACGCTTATGTCCCGCTACCTGGCCCGCTGTAACTCCTCCCGCTCTTTATTCTGTTGGAAGCGGTACGGCAAAAACGAGGACGGTTTCGGCGACGGCTATTTCCCCGTAGAAACGACCTGGGGGGACGCCACCACGTACCCCGGCACCTTCACGTTCGCCAAAATACTGCAAAGCGGTTTGACCTTCACGACCACGACCCAGGCACAAACTGCGCAGTGGGCCGGCATACCCTGGAGCGGCAAGAAATGTCCGCCGGACGGCTCGCCGCAGCCCTCCGACGACGATTGGCGCACAATCTACACCTGGATCGACACCGGCTGTGCGACGGACACCGGCACGGGCGACGTGTTCGGCAGTGACAATATCGAGCCGACCCTGGCCGTGACTTCCCCCCGCCGGGGCGCTCAGACCACCCCCGTAACCCAGTTCGTGGTGGGACTGGCCGACAACGGCAGCGGCCTCAACATGCCCACGTTTTCCGTGACGACCGACTTCACCGTGGACGGACAGGCCGCCGGTACGAACCTGGCCGGCAAGTTCACCAAACAGGGTGACGCCCTCGTCTACGCCCTGG
>Ga0070714_100003695_pt1 | contig 11461 bp, 8 predicted proteins | sample LARL83metaG_FD_65450 | JGI IMG/M metagenome (GOLD analysis project Ga0070714, IMG submission 65450) | Corn, switchgrass and miscanthus rhizosphere microbial communities from Kellogg Biological Station, Michigan, USA - LAR L8-3 metaG | ecosystem: Host-associated > Plants > Roots > Rhizosphere ... | reverse complement strand
ATGCAGGTGAGAGTGCTGCACGCGCCTTACGTGCGGAGCTTCGACGGGTTCGACCGGCCGTGGAACCGCCTGGAGCAGCTGATCGAGGACGTCGAGGTCCGGGAGATGGCGTTCGGCAGCGGGTTCATCGTGACCGGGCAGGCGCCGCCGCTAACCCCCGCGTGACGAGCGGGCGGCGGGTGCCGCGGCTGCGCGCCACCGACCAGCACGCCTCGAGCAGGGCCGGGGCAAACAGCTGCGGCGCGTTGATGCAGACGCTGTGGTCGGCGTCCACCCGGTGCACCGACGCGCCGGGGATCGCCTCGGCCAGCCTGAGCTGACGGCTCGCGGGCACGATGCGGTCCCTGGTCGTGACGACCACCGCGGCCGGGACGTCGACCTGGCCGATCCAGCCGTCCGACCTGAACTCGCAGACGGCCTGGATGGCCGACACCGCGGAGGCGAGCGAGGTCCGGCTCAGCTGGGCCCGGACCCACCGGTCGGTCACCGGGTCATCCACGTGGCCCAGCAGGGTCTTCCCGAGGTGCTCGGCGCTCATCAGGTGCAGGGCCGGGTTCCACCGCAGGGCGGCGAGCATGGCCGGCAGGGTCAGGATGGCCAGGTTCTCCGCGGGCGTCTCCCTGACGTTGCGCGCGGTGCAGCACAGCACCAGGCCGGACAGCAGCGGGGCGTGCCGCCGGTGCAGCAGCTGGGCCACCATGCCGCCCATCGAATAGCCAACGGCCACGAACCGGCTCAGGCCAAGGACCCCGGCCAGCGCGGCGACGTCGTCGGCGCAGTCCTCGAGCCGGAACCGTCCTCCGGTGCTGATCCCGTCACCGTGGCCGCGCAGGTCGACGGCCACGACCCGGAAGTGCCGGGCGAGCGCGGCGAAGACCTGCCCCCAGTTCAGCTCGGCCGTGAACGTCACGCCGTGGATGAGCATCACGGTCTCGGCGCCGCGCGGGCCCGCGCACTCCCAGACCCGCGTGGTTCCCCGGCCGGGCAATTCCACCAGCCGGGTCAGCGGAGTCGCTGCCTCCCCAAGCACCTGCCGCACCACTTCTCACGCTCCTGCGACGCCTGTCAGCGCTCTACCACGAAGTATGACGCTATGCGTACCGTTTTGCGAGGTGGAACCGGTGAGATTGCATCAGACAGCGGCCGCCGGGCCCCGGCTGGAGCAGCCTGGCGGCCGCGCCGGACGGCCCCGGCCGCGGGCCGCGATAATGCCCGGGTGGCCACCACACCTGCCGATGAGGCGCGCCGTATCGGGATCAAGCTCGCCGCGCTGGCGCAGGACGGCCTGACCTACGCGGCCAACGACTTCGACCAGGACAGATACCGGCAGGTGGGCCGGCTGGCGGCCGAGTTGCTCGCCGAGCTCAGCGGCAGGCCCGCCGACGAGCTCGCGGTCGAGCTCGGCCGGGACTCCGGCTACGCCACGCCGAAGATCGATGTGCGGGGCGTGATCTTCGACGACCGCGAGCGCGTGCTGCTGATGCGCGAGAAAAGCGACGGCCGGTGGTCGCTGCCGGGCGGCTGGGCCGATCCCGGTGAAGCACCGTCGGTGGCGGTGACCAGGGAGATCCTGGAGGAGACCGGGTACGAAAGCGCGGCGGTGAAGCTGATCGCCTGCTGGGATCGCGAGCTTCAGGACAATCCGCCGCCGCTGCCTGTCCACGTGTACAAGCTGTTCTTCCTCTGCCGCAGGAACGGGGCCGTGCGGCCGCCGGCGGCGCTGGAGACCCTGGACGTGGGCTGGTTCGGGCTGGAGGCGCTTCCGCCGCTGTCGCTGGGCCGCGTCAATCAGCGCCAGCTCGAACGGGCCCTGGCCCACCATCGCGACCTCTCCCTGCCCAGCGAGTTCGACTAGGCGGGCGTGAGGGCGGGCACGACGTCGGCGGCGAAGAGCTCGAGTTGCCCGGCGAGATCGGGGACGCCGTCGATGCGGCGGCCCGACCAGCTCTCGACCAGGCTCGGGTCGACCAGCCCGAGCGCCACGTGGTTGTAGCCGTGCGGCGCGACGTCGGCCCGCAGGCGTTCGATCCACTCCGCGGGCTCGCCGGCGATCGAGAGCCGCTCGCCGATGTCCGGTGTGGTCAGCTTCAGCGCACGCTCGACATCCCCGCGGCCGAAGGCCTCGACCACGGGCCTGACGTCGGCGTAGTCGATCCCGTGCCGCTCCACGAGCTCGGGTGACATCGATGAGATGTAGAAGGCGGCGGCCACCCGGGCCGCTTCCTTCGCCGCCGCCGAGTCGCGGGAGATCGCGCCGAGCACGGACGCGCACAGATCGAAGCTGCTGTCGAGCCGGCGCCCGGCCCGGTCGGCGCCTTCGCGAACGCTGCGAGCCGCGAACGACAGCGCCGCGGACGAGTGGGCGCAGGCGACGTGGACGCCGTCGGCGATCTCGCCGGCCAGGCGGAACGAGCGCGGCCCGGTCATCGCACCGATCTTGAGCGGCAGGTGCTGCTGTACCGGCCGCGCGGCCGTGAACAGTCCCGAGTACCGGTAGTACTCGCCCTGGAAGTCGATCCGTCCCTCGGCGAGGAACGCGCGCATGACCTCGTGCGCCTCGCGCAGCCGGGCCAGCGGCCTGGTGCCTTGCCAGCGGACGCCGTACTGCTCGAGCAGCGCGAGGTTGCCGATGGAGAAGACGATCTCGGCCCGGCCGTCGGTCAGCTCGTCGAGCGTGGCCGCTTGCTGCGCGATCAGCGTCGGGTCGCGCAGGATGACGCCGCTGACCTCAGGGCCGAAGCGAATGCGGCGCGTCCCCGGGGCAGCCGCCCCGAACAGGATCCACATGTCCTTGTGGTACGTCTCATCGGCGCTGTAACAGCCCCGGAAGCCCAGGTCGTCAGCGAGGCGTATGACGTCGATCAGTTCGGCCAGCGGGTGTTCTGGCAGGAGCTGCAGGCTGAAATCCATCGGTCCCCCCGGGTCAGCAGGTTACTCATCATTCCGGCCGGCGCGTATCAGCAAGCCGGCCGCGAGGGTCTTGCTGGTGAGAACAGCCTGGGCCGCGGGCCGCCCGGGGCCGCGGCGCAGGGCCTCCCGTCCGTTCGAGCCAGTCCAGAGGTGGAACAGCCGCGATGACCGCTGAAAACATCGAGAATGCGCTGTCAGTCCAGGCCAACTTCAGGTTCGACCAGGTCTCGAGCCGCACCGCCCTCCGGGCGGTCCCTTCATCGGCACCCAGCCTGGGCCCGCTGGCCGCGTTCGCCGGCACGTTCCGGGGCCGCGGCCTCAACACCATCTTCCGTCCCAACAGCACCCAGACGCCGACGCCACTGCCCACCCCGCCCGGAGGGCCGGACGACAACGTGCTCGAGATCAACCTGACCTCCGAGACCCTGTCCTTCTCGCCGGCGCTCGGCTCGGTGCCCAACCGGGGGTTCAAGCAGGGCGACATCTTCTTAAACGGCGTCCCCTACCTGCAGAGCATCAGCGACGTGACCGTGCCCAGCCAGCCGGTCGGCATCCACTTCGAGCCGGGGCTGTGGATCGCCGTCCCGGCTACCGCCTTCCCGGAAGAGGGCGCGACGGTGTTCCGCATGGGGTCGATCCCGCACGGCACCACGATCGAGGCGCAGGGAACGTGGGCCACGGCCCCGGGCAAGCCCACGATCCCGGCCGTGGACATCACCCCGTTCACCGCACCCAGCCCGGGCCACCCGCCGAAGAAGATCCCCTTCCCCAGCCAGGTGGCGACCGAAGCCAAGACCGAGCGGATCCCGCAGGACCTCGCGTCGTTCATCGCGGCCGGCACGATCACGCAGGCCATCCTGACCGACCCGAACACACTGCTGCGCGGCCACATCGCGGCGCAGGACATCACCGAGACCACCACCATGGAGATCTCCACCCGCCCGGGCCGCCCGCTGTTCGGCGGCGGCACCGACAACATCGCGTTCCTGCTGGGCAACCCGCCGCCACCGGGCACCGACCCGGACCAGCCGACCCAGAATGCGAACGCGCAGGCCACGCACATGACGGCGACGTTCTGGATCGAGACCGTCCGGTACGTCATGGAGGTGCCGGCGCACCGGCACGGGAGCCCGCCGCTGACGATCGCCGCGGCGACCGGAGAGGCCGGGCAGCCGGTGCCCAGGTTCCTGGTGGACCCGCCGACCGACATCATCAAGCCCCGGCCGATCACGGTCACGTCCACCCAGAGCCAGTACTCCCAGCGCGTGCTGCTGAACTTCAACAACCTGCTCTGGCCGCACGTCTCGGTGGCCACGCTGGTGCCGGGCCGGCCGATCCCGGTCCCGGCTTCGGCCTGGTAGCCCGCGGGCAGGCGCCCGTGCCCGGTCCTGGCGTCCGCGCCGGACCGGGCGTGTGGTTTCTTGGTCACAGGACGGTGGCTGGAAAGGGGCCGGATATGGGTGTGGCCGAGGACCTGGCCGGGCGGCTCGCCGACGGCGAGCTGGTGATCATCGACGGCGGCATGGGCAGCCAGCTCCAGGCGGAGGGCGTGCCCATGGACCACCTGGCCTGGAGCGCCCGGGCGAACCTGGACCAGCCCGAGGTGGTGCAGCGGGTCCACGAGGCCTACATCGGGGCCGGCGCCGAGGTGATCATCGCGAACACGTTCGCGGCCAGCCGCGCCGCGCTGGAGCCGGCCGGGCTCGGCGGCCGGGTCGCCGAGGCCAACCGGAACGCGATCCGCGCGGCCCGGGCCGCCCGCGACGCGGCGGCCACCCGGCCGGTCGCGGTGGCCGGGTCGATGTCGTCGTTCTGCCCGATCGCCATGGACTCCGACGCGCTGGGCGCCAGGCTCAGCGGCCCGGCGGCCGAGGATCCGCGGTTTCCCGGCCCGGACGACTATCAGGAGCAGGCCGGGCTGCTGGCCGAGGCGGGTGCGGACCTGATCGTGCTGGAGATGATCGAAGCCCAGAGCTACGGCCGGGCCGCGGTGCAGGCCGCGGCGGACACCGGGCTGCCGGTCTGGCTCGGCATCAGCCCGGCCCGGCTCGATGACGGCACCCTGGGCACCTTCGCCGAGCTGGGCGACGGTGAGAGCCTCGACGGCCTGCTGAGCGGCCTGGCCGGCCCGGCCCTGGCCGCGATCACGGTGATGCACCACGACGCCGAGGTGACGCTGGACGCGATCGACGTCATCCGAGGCCACTTCGCCGGGCCGATCGGGGTGTACGCCGAGACCGGCGGGTGGCAGCCGCCGCTCTGGGTCTTCGACGGCCTGGCCCCGGCCGATTACCTCACCCACGCGATCAGCTGGGCGGACCACGGGGCGCAGCTCATCGGCGGGTGCTGCGGCACCGGGCCCGGGCACATCCAGGCCCTCAGCGAGGGGCTGGCCCGGCGGGGCTGATCAGAGGCTGGCCGGGAAGGTGGCCGGCAGGCGCCGGCCTGGGTGTGCTGGGGCGCCTGCCGCGGCGGGCGTGCCATGGGCTGAGCGCGGCTCTACCGTGGATATGTGCTGCTGGAACGGGACGGGGAGCTCGCGGCCCTCGACGCCCTGCTGGACGGCGGGGGGATCGTGGTAGTCGAAGGCGGCGCCGGGATAGGCAAGACGTCCCTGGTCGATGAGGGCTGCGCGCGCGCCAGGCGGCGGGGCTGGCGGGTGCTGCGCGGCTGCGGCTCCGAGCTCGAGACCGGCTTTGCCTTCGGCGTGGCCCGTCAGCTGTTCGAGCGCGATCTGGCCGCGGCGGATCCAGAGCGGCGCGATGAGTCGCTGACCGGCCCGGCCGCGGCCGTGCGGGACCTGCTGGCCGGGCCGGCCGGCCCGGCCACGCCGGCCGGTGCCCACGACACGTCGTTCGCCATCGTGCACGGCCTGTACTGGCTGACCGTGAACCTGGCGGCCAGGCAGCCGGTGCTGGTCGCGGTGGACGACGCGCACTGGGCCGACCTGGCGTCGCTGCGCTGGCTGGCCTATCTGGCCAGGCGGCTGGAGGGGCTTGAGGTCGCCGTGGTCCTGGCGCTGCGGCCGGCCGAGCCGGCCAGCCGGGAGGGCCCCCTCCAGGCCATCAGGGCCATGGCGCCCGCGGTCCGCCCGGCGCTGCTCAGCGCGGCGGCGGTCGCGGCCATCGTGCGGACCGCGCTGGGTGCCGACGCCACCCCCGCCCGGTGCAGCACGCTGCACGAGGCCAGCGGCGGCAACCCGTTTTACGTGCGCGAGCTGCTGCGCGCCGGGCCACCGCAGCCGGCGCCGGGCCCGGGCCAGCCTGGCGGCCCGCCCAGCGACGCGGTCATCCGGCATATCGAAACGCGGATCCGGCGGCTGGACCCGGCCGCGCTGGACCTGGCTCAGGCGCTCGCCGTGCTCGGAGACGGCGGCCAGCTCCGGCACGCCGTGTCGATGACCGGCCTGGACCCCGACCCGGCCATCCGGCTGGCCGCCGGGCTGGTCCGGGTCGAGGTGCTGGCCACGGCTGACCCGCCCCGCTTCATCCATCCGATCGTGCGGGCTGCGGTCGAGGCGTCGATGGCGAGCGACGCGCGCCACGAAGCCCACCTGGCCGCCGCGCAGGAACTCGACCGGGACGGCGGCGCGCCGGGCCGGATCGCTGCTCACCTGATGCGCGTGCAGGCCACGGGCGACGCGTGGGTCGCCGGCACGCTCCGGCTGGCCGCGCGAGAGCTCATGGACGCCGGTGCGCCGCGGCAGGCAGGCGAGCTGCTGCGCCGCGCGCTCGATGAGCCGCCTCCCCCGGCCGCCCGGGTGGATGTGCTGCGCGAGCTGGCGGCCGCCGACGCGAACGCGGGCCGCCAGGCGGCGTTCGACTGGCTGGAGGCCGCGCTCGGCCTGACCGAGGATCCCCGGCAGCGAGCCGAGATCGCGCACGAGGTGGCCCAGACCTACGCGGCGCTGTTCCGGTGGGTGGAGGCGGTCGATGTCACCGACCGGGCCCTGGCCGAGCTGGGCGGCCGGGACCCGGTGCTGGCCGCGCGGCTGGAGGCCGAGCTCGTGGTGGCCGGCATGCATGACGCGCGCTGCGCGGCCCGGGTGGCGCCGGTCGCCGACCGGCTGCTGGCCCGGGCGCCGTCGGCGGACACCGCGGAGGCGCTGGCCGTGGCGCGGGGCATGGCCGCCGTGCTGACCAGCCGGCCCAGCACGGAAACGGGCGCCGCGCTCGACGGTGCGCTGCGCGCTGCGGCACCCGCGGCGGGCAACTGGGACACGCGCGCCGCCCTGCTGTGGACGCTGATCATTGCCGAGCGGTTCGGGCCGGTCGAGGCGGCCCTGCCCGCGATGATCGAAGCGGCCGGCCACACCGGCAGCGCCCGCGGGCTCATCGCCGCCTACAGCTCGCTCGGCTTCCTGAAGCTGCGCCTGGGCGCCCTCCCTGAGGCCGATGCGGCCGCACGCATCGCGCTGCGGATGCTGCAGGAGGGCGACTTCACGGCCGGCCTGGGGGTGGCCGGGATCGCGGCCGAGGTTGCGGTCGAAGCGGGGCAGCTCGATGAGGCCCAGGCGCTGCTGGATCTGGTCCCGCCGGAACCGCCGGGAGTGGTCAGCGTGCTGGCGCCGGCCGCGATGGGCCGGCTGAGCCTGGCCCGCGGTGACGGCACGCGGGCGCTGAGCTGCTTCGAAACCTGCCTGGAGATGTTCAGCGCCGACGTGTGGGGCCTGGACATCCGGGATGTCGGGTACCTGCACGCCCGGTCCGGCGCGGCCCAGGCCCTGCTGCTGCTCGGCGACCGGGAACGCGCCCGGGCGCTGGCCGACTCCGAGCTGGCCGACGCCCGCGGGTTCGGCGGGCGGCGGGCGCTGGGGATCGCCCTGCGGGTGGCCGGCCTGGCGCACGGCGGAGCGGAGGGCCTCCGGCTGCTCGAGGAGTCCGTGACCGTCCTCGGCGACTCCCCGGCCCGGCTGGAGCGGGCTAAATCCCTGGCCGACCTCGGTGCGGCCCTCCGCCGGGCCGGGCAGCGCGCCGCGGCCCGGCCGCGGCTGGCCGAGGCCCTTGACCTGGCGGCCGGGTGCGGGGCGCAGCCGCTGGCCGGCCGGGCCCACGACGAGCTCACCGCGGCGGGCGGGCGGCCGCGGCGGGCCAGGCGGCACGGCCTCGACTCGCTCACACCCAGTGAGCTCCGGGTCGCGCGGCTGGCCGCCGACGGCCAGACCAACCGGCAGATCGCGCACGGCCTCTACGTGACCCCGAAGACCGTCGAGACCCACCTGGCCCACGTGTACGCCAAGCTGGGGATCTCCCAGCGGGGCGAGCTCCCCGAGGCGCTCGCCGGGGAAAACCTCAGGGGGGCTACCCCGACGCGAACCGGGGGCGGCTAGCCGCACGGTTGGGTCACACCTAGTCAAGGAGGCCCACCATGAACGACCAGAACGCCGACCTGATCCGGCGCGGATACGACGCTTTCGCCCGCGCTGATCTCAGCTCGGTCTTCGGGATGCTCAGCCCGGACATCACCTGGCACGTCCCCGGCTCCAGCCCGCTGTCCGGCGACTACCAGGGCCACGACCAGGTCGGAGGGTTCTTCGCCAGGACCATGGAGCTCTCCGGCGGGACGTTCACGATCGACGTCCACGACATCCTGGCCCAGCGGGACCAGGTCGTGGTGCTGTGCACGGTCGCGGCCGAGCGGCACGGCCAGTCATGGTCGTCCCCGGAGGTTCACGTCTGGCGGGTGGCCTGCCAGCAGGCCGTGGACTTCCGCGAGTTCCAGGGCGACCAGCAGACCGAGGACGTGTTCTGGAGTTCCCCGGCATCCCGCTGACCTGCCGCGGTGACACGGGCCCGGGCGCGTTGCGTAATGCCCCGGGCTTTGTGTTGCGATTGCGGCCGGGGTGGCCGGCCGGGGGCTGGCCGGCCTGGCCGGCTACGCGTGGCCGCATCCGGACTCCGCCACGGGCACCAGCCCGGGCCGCCGGGGATTCCGGGCTGATGATCGTGGACCGCGACGGCCAGCTGGTCTGGTTCGGGCCGCCGATCAGCTAGGACCGTCAGTCCCGGGCCGGGCCGACTCACCGTCGGCCCGGCCCGGGGGTGAACATCGCCCCTGACGTGGCTGATTATCGCTACATTGCGGTTAGCTGCCACGAAATGTCAGGAAGGCGGATCGTGCTCGCTGCGCTTGTGCTGGCCGGGCTCCTGGCCGCGCCGCTGGGTACCGCCGCGCTGCTCATCGGGTCCAGGCCCCGCGGCCAGGCCACCGGGGCGTGGCCCACAACCCGGCGGTTCACGCTCGCGCTGGCGGGCACGGCCGTGCTGGCCGCGATCGTGGCGGTGGCGTTGCGGCTGCTCGGGGTGACCGAGCACAACACGATCGCCGGCGTGGCCGGCCTGGTCGTCGGCAGCCTGGTCTGGCTCCCGCTGACCCGCCGCTGGAACGCCCGCGCCCATCTGTGCTGGGCCTCGAGCATCTTCCTGTTCGTCGTCTACCTGGCCTACGTCCTGGACTGGACCTTCACCAGCCATCTCGGGCCGGCGAGCACGGCAGGCGGCCTGCTGCTGTGGGTCTTCGAGCTGTTCGCGGCGCTCCTGGCCTGCGCCTACCTGTGGGAGATCTGCGACGCCATCGGCTCGGAGACCTGGCGCAGGCGGATGACGCCCGCCACCACGGCGGAGCTGCCCGCCGTGGCCGCGCTCCCGTTCGTGAGCCTCCACGTCCCGGCGCACAACGAGCCGCCGGACATGGTCATCGACACGCTCCGCACGCTGCTGCGCCTCGACTACGGGCGCTACGAGGTCATCCTGATCGATGACAACACCGACGACGAGAGCCTGTGGCGCCCGGTCGAGCAGTGGTGTGCCCGGCACGGCGTCAAGTTCGCGCACCTGCAGGACTGGCCGGGCTACAAGTCGGGGGCGCTGAACTACGCACTGCGCGAGCTCACCGACGAGCGGGCCGAGGTCATCGGGGTCGTCGACTCCGACTACCAGCTGGAGCCTGGGTTCCTGCGCCGGTGCGCGCCGCTGTTCACCGAGCAATGGGTCGGCTTCACCCAGGCCCCCCAGGATTACCGCGGCTGGGAGCACGCCCGGTACTACCGGCGTCTGTACTACAGCTACAAGTACTTCTTCGCGGTCTCCCAGCCGTCACGCAACGAGCGGGACGGGGCGATCTTCGCCGGCACGATGGGCCTCATCCGGCGGGTCGCGCTGGAACAGCTCGGCGGCTGGGACGAATGGTGCATCACCGAGGACGCCGAACTGTCGCTGCGGCTGCTGCGGGCCGGGTGGACCGGGTGGCACATTGACCAGTCCTACGGGAAGGGCATCATGCCGCTGACCTTCGAGGCGCTCAAGGGCCAGCGCTACCGGTGGTGCTTCGGAGGCATCCAGATCCTGCGGATGCACTGGCGCTCGATGCTGCCAGGCCGCGTCACGAAGCGGAATCATCTCACCGTGGGCCAGCGGTGGGCGTACCTGTCCGGCGCACTCCAGTGGTACGGCGATCTTCTCGGCCTGATATTCCTGGTCTTCCTGCTGGCCGGGGCGGCCAACCTGGCCACCGGGGGCGGCGAGCTGTTCCGTAAGCTCACCGCGTTCCTGGTGGCCGCGGTCCCGGTGCTGGTGCTGCTGGGCCTGGTGCGGGCGGTCGCGCTGCTGCGCCGCGGCACCGGAGCGTCGTGGCGGGACGCGATCGGCGCGTTCTTCATCTGGCAGTCCACCTCCCTGGTCGTGGCGCGGGCCTCGGTGCTCGGCCTGTTCGCCAAGAAGGCCGCGTTCCTGGTCACGCCGAAGACCAGCGAGAAGGCGAAATGGTGGGAGGCGCTGCGGGCGAACTGGGCCGAGTCGTCGCTGGCGCTGCTCGGCACGGCGGGCATAGCGGGGGCGCTGACCCGGCCCACCGGGCTGGCCGGCCCGCTGCTGGCCGGCCTGCTGCTGGTCCCGACGCTCGGCATGGCCGCGGCACCGTTCAACAGCTGGGCGGCGCAGCGGGCGGCGCTGCCAGCGGACCTGCGGGAGCGGCGCACCAGCGAGTGGAGGCGGACCCGGCAGCGCCAGGTCCTGGTCCGCGGCGCGGCGGTCGGCGGCCTGGTCACCGTCTCTGGCGTGGTCATCGCGGCCTTGCTGCTCTTCCTGGCGCCAGGCCATCACCCGGTGCAGACGCCGCAGCTGGTCACGCCGGCCCAGGGCGGGCGCACGGCGTCCCCGACTCCATCCCCCACCGCGTCAGCCACGCCTACCCCCACCCCGAGCAGCACAACCCCGTCACCCACGCCGAGCCCCACGCCCACGCCCACAGTGACGGCATCCGCCACCCCGACGCCCACTCCGACCTCGTCCGCGACCACGTCGCCGTCGCCGTAGCTGTCCGCGCCCCCGCCGGTGCCCGAGCCCGGTCAGTCCAGGGTGAAGTAGTCCGGGCCGGCGTAACGCCCGGTGAGCTGCTTGCTGCGCTGCATGAGCAGGTCGTTGAGCAGGCTGGAGGCCCCGATGCGGAACAGCGCCGGGGTCAGCCACTCCGGCCCCGCGGTCTCCCTGACCAGCACCAGGTAGCGGATCGCGTCCTTGGCGGTGCGCACCCCGCCCGCCACCTTCACCCCGAC
>Ga0070714_100003694_pt1 | contig 11462 bp, 8 predicted proteins | sample LARL83metaG_FD_65450 | JGI IMG/M metagenome (GOLD analysis project Ga0070714, IMG submission 65450) | Corn, switchgrass and miscanthus rhizosphere microbial communities from Kellogg Biological Station, Michigan, USA - LAR L8-3 metaG | ecosystem: Host-associated > Plants > Roots > Rhizosphere ... | reverse complement strand
TCGTCAAGCACCACGAAGTGGGCCGGGCCATGCGGCGCGGTGAACCAGCGAGTGTCGGCAAGCCAGGTGTAGGGGCGGATCCGGCCTGACTCCGCGATGATCGGCCGCACGCTCACCCTGCCGTGGCTGGACGCGGTGATCACCGTCGACTGCCAGTAGTCGCCGAAGCCCTCGGTCAGGTTCTGGGACGCCAGGTAGGCCTCCACCTTCGCCGTCGGCGGCGGCGCCGGCTGGGCTCCCACGACCGCGGTGACGGCGCCGACCACGTAGACGGCGAGGATCACCGCCGTCACCACCCGGAGGGGCCACGCACGCAGCAGCCAATCGCTGTTGCGCCCGAGGAGCACGGCTCCGTAGACCAGCGCCGGGACCAGGTAGCGCGGAACGACGCTCGGGCCCGTGATGCCGTTGAACAGGTAGGCCGCGAGGTCGATGCCCAGGCCGGCCAGCAGGATCTGGGACACCCGGTCCAGCCGCCCGGCGGCCCATCGGCGCAGGGCGACCACCGTCGCCCCGCCGACGGCCGCGACGCCGGCCAGGTGCAGGACGACGACGGGCAGGGCAAGGTACGGCGGCGGGTGCACGAAATCGGCCCCGAAGACGGCCAGGATGCCCTGAACGGTGTTTGCGATCTGCCCGGGGAGCTGGCCGGGACTGACCAGGTGGAGCACCTGCGCGTTGCGGGCGAAGCCTCCGATCTCCTTGATGAAGTGCAGCGCCGCGAGGGCGGCCAGGCTGCTGATCCCGACGGTGGCGAGCAGAGCCAGCTCGCGCCAGTCTCGCGGGGCGCGCAGCAGCCGCAGGACGGCGACCGCGCCCACGGCCGCGGCTCCGACCGCCAGCGTGGCCGGGTCGCCGACGGTCGCCAGGAAGAGAGCGAGCCCGAAGAGCCCGAGGCTCCGCCAGTTCAGCAGCGGCCTGTCCAGGGCGGCGAACCCGAGCAGGACCAGCACCATGGTGCCGGCGTGGTCGGTCCCACCCGGCAGGAGCTGGCTGTTCTCGGCCGCGTAGGCGGGCACGGCCAGCAGGGTCACCGTGATCGCCACCCCCGCCCAGGACCGAGATCCGTCCGGCCGGCGCAGCGCCAGCAGCGCGCCGGCCAGGGCCAGCAGCGTGCCGAGGATCGCGGCGCTCTCCGGCACGGATCGGGTGGTGAAGCCCTGGATGGCCGTCAGCAGCGCGAGCAGCGGCACGCGGCTCGTGTAGAAGGTGTCGGTCGGCAGTGCCCACCCCTTCAGGAGCAGGTTCCCCGTCGCCATCGCATTGCCCTCGAGCAGCGAAGCCGCCTGGTCGGAGTTGAGCGGTACCGCGGTGTTCAGCCGGTAGAGGCAGATGCCGAGCACGAGGGCCAGAACCGCGACCGCGGCGCCGGTGAGCCCTCGCTCGGCCCGGCCTGAGCTCAGCGGCCCGCCCGGGGCCGCCACGCCGGTCAGCTGGCCGCGGCTCCGCCCACCGGCTCTTTGCCGGCCGCCGAGACCCGCCGCCCGTGTTCGACAAACGGGGTTTCGCCCTTGCGCCAGTCGACGCTGGGGTGCTCGAGCAGCGCCAGGTCGATCTTGTTCCGGTACTTCTCGACGACCTGGATCACGTGGTCGATCAGGGTCGACCGCAGGTAGTGCGGCTGCAGGCCGAGGTCGAGCAGGTGCTGGTGCTTGGCGTTGTAATAGTGCTCCTCGGCCTCGACGCGCGGGTTGGGCAGGTGAGTGATCTCGGTCGCCAGACCGTGAGCCTGGCGCGCCTGCTCGACGTGCCTGGCGAGGTCGAGAATCGAGAACTGCTCCGTGAACTGGTTGTAGACGCGCATCTCGCCCGGGTCGGCCGGGTTGTCGAGCGCGATCCGGATGCAGGCGACGGTGTCCCGGATGTCCAGGAAGCCGCGGGTCTGGCCGCCCTTTCCGTAGACCGTCAGCGGCTGGCCGACGGCCGCCTGCACGCAGAAGCGGTTGAGGACGGTGCCCCAGACGGTGTCGTAGTCGAAGCGGGTCGCGAGCGTTGGGTCATCGCCGATCTCGTCGGTGGTGGACCCGTAGACCACGCCCTGGTTCAGGTCGGTGGCGCGGATGCCCCAGATGCGGCAGGCGAAGTGGATGTTGTGGCTGTCGTGGACCTTCGACAGGTGGTAGAAGCTGCCGGGCAGCTTCGGGAACGGCAGCCGGTCCGAGCGGCCGTTGTGGTTGATCTCGATGTAGCCCTCTTCGATGTCGATGTTGGGCGTGCCGTACTCGCCCATCGTGCCGAGCTTGATCAGGTGGCAGTCAGGCGCGTGGTCGCGCAGGGCGAAGAGCAGGTTCAGGTTGCCGATGACGTTGTTGTGCTGCGTCATCGCTGCATGACGCAGGCTCTTCATCGAGTAGGGCGCGCTGCGCTGCTCGGCGAAGTGGACGACCGCGTCCGGCTTGAACTCCGCGATCAGGGCGGCGAGACCGGTCGCGTCGAGCAGGTCCAGCCGGCGCCAGAGCACCTCCCGGCCCGTCTTGCGCTTCCACGCCCGCACGCGCTCGTTCATGCCGCGGATCGGCACCAGGCTCGAGGTCCCGCCCTCGCGGTCCCAGCGGCGGCGAATGAGGTTGTCGACCGCGACGACGTCGTGGCCCTGGGCCGAAAGGTGCAGTGCGGTCGGCCAGCCGAGGTAACCGTCGGCGCCGAGCACCAGAACTGTCTTGGGCATCAAAAACTCCCTGCGGCGGATTTAAAGCTTCGATAGGTCCGGTCGAGCCCCGACCGGAGATCCGTACGAGGTTTCCAGCCTAACAGCCTCTCGGCGCGCCGAACATCCAGCGCCGAGTCCTTGACCTCTCCCTCCGGCAGCGGCGCGGACTCGGGGTCGATGCCGCCGCCGGCAGCCCGGATCAGCTCCCCGATCACCGTGGCGATGCTCGAACCGACGCCGGTGCCGACGTTGGCAACGCCCGAGCGGAGGCTCCGCAAGCCGCGGATATTCGCCTCGGCCACGTCCTCGACAAACACGAAGTCGCGCGTCTGGGCGCCGTCGCCGCGGATGACGGGCGGCTGGCCGCCGAGCAGCCGGGTGCAGGTGATGGCGACGACGCCGGCCTCGCCGGTGCCGTCCTGGAGCGGGCCGTAGACGTTGCCGTAGCGGAGCGCCAGCGGGCGCAGGCCGTGACTGCGGCCGAACATGCCCAGGTAGCCCTCGCAGGCGAGCTTGGCCGCGCCGTAAGGCGAGCGAGGCTGGGCGCGAGAGGACTCCGGAGTTGGCAACCGCTTCGCAGGACCGTAGATGGCGCCCCCTGTCGACGCCATCACGAAGCGGCGGACACCCGCGTCGAGGGCCGCCTTGATCAGCCCCACGGTGCCGACGACGTTGACCAACGCATCGCCGGCGGGATCGCGGCGCGAGCGGTTCACGCCGGCCTGCGCCGCGAGGTGGAGGACGGCGCCGGGTTTGAAGCGTGCGATCGCCGCCGCCGCCTCGGCGGACGCGATATCGGCGACGACCAGTTCGGCCGCGCCAGGCGCCCCCGCCGGGCATGCGTGTCGCAGGTCGTCAACCACGAGCACGTCGGCACCCTCTGCCAGCAGAGCCGCTACCGTGTGATGCCCGATGAAGCCTGCGCCGCCCGTCACTACGAACCGCTGGCGTGCACCCATCTCGGCGACCGTAACATCCGGCCGCTCGCCGCTTCGACTATTGCGATTGGCGGCGGTGCCGGTCGTGACCGTCGTCCTCCTCTTCTACTTCCTCCGCCGGCTGCCGCCGGGCACGATCGCCGACTCCTACCGGCACGCGTCACCACTGCCCCTCGCCGTCAGCGCCGCGGCCATCGCCGTGTTCATGCTCGCGCGCGCGATCCGCTACCGGATGCTCCTGGCCGCCGGGAGCACCACCTCGCCGCTCGGCCCGACGGCGGCCGTCACCGTGGCCGCCTGGTGGCCGGGGCTCCTGCTGCCGGGTGTCGCCGCGGACGCGGCCTTCGTCTACCTGGCCAACCGGCGCCTCGGCTCGACGCTCATCCGCGCTGGTGGCGCCGCTCTCGCCGCCCGCCTGCTCGACCTCTATTCCCTGTTCGCGATCGGCCTGGTCACGGCGCCCTTGGCGGGCGCCAGACTGCCGGCCGCCGTCTGGGCGGCGGCAGCCGCCGCTCTGGTCGCGGGGACGGTCATGGTGGCGGGCATGCGCCGGCAGCGCTTCCGGGCGCCGGTGCTGCGACTCCTGGCGCGGCTGCCGGGCGGCCGCCGGGCCACCGACCGCGCGGACGACGTGCTGGAGGAGCTCGGCGGTCCGCGGCGCATTGCCGGCCTCGCCGCCACCACCCTGCTGGCCCGGGCGGCGACGGCCGTCCAGTACACGGCGCTCTTCGCGGCGCTCGGCCAGACCGTCACCGTCTGGCAGGCGTGGTTCGCGCTGAGCTTCCGCACCCTGCTGCTCGCCATCCCGGTCCAGGGGGTGGCCGGGCTGGGCACGACTCAGCTCTGGTGGACGGCGGCCCTCACGGTCATGGGCTGGCCGGCCCAGCAGGCGGCGCGGGTGGGCTTCCAGATCCACCTGCTGGACCTGAGCGTGACGGTTCCACTTAGTCTGATAGGAGGGGGGATTCTTCTTCTCCTATACAGGAGGCCTAAAGCCGCGTAGTCTAGTTCGGACGGGCATGGGGGACTTGATCTGGCCGAACAACCGCGCCTGAAGCCGAAGGACGCCAAGCCGGCGCCGGCAGCGGACCTCGCGGAGCTTCTCAACCTCGCCTTCGACGCGATCTTCGTGCGGACCTTTCACGGCCGTGAGATCACCTACTGGAATCGGGGTGCTGAAGAGCTCTATGGAGTCGCTGCCACGGAGGCGCTCGGCCGCAACCCTGCCCAGCTCCTAAAGAGCGTCTATCCGATCCCACTGGAGGAGGTCGAGTGGGAGCTCCTCGCGACCGGCCGCTGGGAGGGCGAGATCATCCACTCCCACGTTTCCGGCCGGACCGTGACGGTCGCCAGCCGCTGGGTCCTGCGACGCGACAGCAACGGCGAACCCGTCGAGATCCTCGAGATCAATAGCGACATCACGCGGCAAAAAGTGGCGATGGACGAGCTGTCGCGAAGCGAGCAGCGCTTCCGGATGCTGGTCGACAACGTCCGCGAGTACGCGATCTTCATGCTCGACCAGCGCGGCATCGTCTCGAGCTGGAACGAGGGCGCGCGGCGGATCAAGGGCTATCAGAGCGACGAGATCATCGGCAAGCACTTCTCGGCCTTCTATTCGCGCGAGGACGTGCTCGCAGGCAAGCCTCAGTGGGAGCTCGAGATGGCCCGGGCCGAGGGCTCCTGGGAGGACGAGGGCTGGCGGCTGCGCAAGGACGGCACGCGCTTTTGGGCGAACGTCGTGATCACCGCGCTCTTTGATGATTCGGGCGCGCTCACAGGCTTCGCCAAGGTCACCCGCGACCTGACCACGCGGCGGGAGGAGGAGCAGCGCCTCCGCATGCACGCCGAGCGGATGGCCGAGCTGGAGGCGGCCAAGTCGAACTTCCTCAACCTCGCCTCGCACGAGCTCCGCGGCCCCCTGACCGTGATCCGCGGGTATCTCTCCATGCTGGGAGAGGGAAGCCTCGGCGACTTGAGCGCGGCGGGTCGGGAGGTGCTGCCGATCCTCGGCCAGAAGGTCGAGGAGATGGCGAACCTGATCGAGCAGATGCTCGACGTCGCCCGCTTCGAGGAGGGGCGGCTGCAGCTGCACATCATCGAGACGGACGTCCGCGAAGTGGTCGAGAAAGAGATCGACTGGGCGCGGCGAACTTCGAGCGAGCCGAGCCTCGAGATCAAGTCCAGGCTGCCCCGCGAGCCGGTGATCGCGCGCGTGGACCGCGCCCGTCTCCACACCATCGTCATCAACCTCATGTCCAACGCGGTCAAGTACTCGCCCGACGGAGGCACGGTGAAGGTGAGCCTGACCGCCGACGATCAGCACGTGAAGCTGGTCATCAGCGACCAGGGCGTGGGCATCGAGCCCGAGGACATGCCCCGGCTCTTCAGCCGGTTCGGCCGGATCGTGACGCCCGCGACCAGTGCGATCCCGGGCGTGGGGCTCGGTCTCTACCTGTCCCGCGAGCTGGCCCGCATGCACGGCGGCGAGCTGCTGGCCGAATCGACTCCTGGACAAGGCAGCACCTTTACCCTGAAGCTCCCGCGTTAGGGAGGTACAGATGGCCCTGCCGGTGGCCACGGTGCGAGCGCCGCGGCTCAGCCCCGACGACGTCCTTCGCGCCGCGCGGCGCCGCTTCATGGCGAGCGGCACCATCGAGATGCGCGCCCTGGCCCGAGACCTCGGGATCGGCCGCGCCACCCTCTACCGCTGGCGCGGCGGCCGCGAGGCTCTCCTCAGCGAGGTGATCCTCTCGCTGGGCCAGGCGAACCTGCTCCGCGCTGACGCTGACACCCGCGGGCCGGCAGGTGCGGAGCGGCTCTGCGCCGTTCACGACCTCCACCTGCGGCGGATCAGCGACAGCCAGGCGATGCGCAGCTTCATTCGCGCCGAGCCGGAGGTCGCATCCCGCGTCCTGCTGGACGGGTCCGGCACCGTGCATGTCGGCGTCACCCGCGCGCTGGAGGACCTGATCCGCCGGCAGGAGGCGGACTCGGAGTGGCGAGCGCCCCTCGGCCCCGAGGTGCTGGCGCCTACGATCAGCCGGCTCTCGGAGGCGTTCCTCTACTCCGACCTGATCGCCCACGACCGCCCGGACGTGGCCACGGCGGACGTGGTCCTCCGCATGATGCTGGGCGTCCCGCTGGGGTAGCACTTCCCTCCCCTCGAGGGGAGGGTTATCTGCTGCCGAACTTGTGACTTGCCCTCGCCGGGGCCTCCTACGTAGCGTGGGCGCGGTGAGGAGGGTTCTGTTTCTGGCGGCTGCGGTTGCCGCGCTCACCATCTCGATTCCCGCGACCGGACACGCGTCCACCGCTCCGGTCACCGCCAGCCTCGGCAGGCACTTCATGCCGACCCTGCCCGAGGTCAAGGCTGCGCAGACGCATCCCGAGGACTGCGTCCTACCCATAGTCGTCAGCGTCGTCTGCGCCGGCGTGGGCACGCCGATGAGCTCGGGCGGTGGCCCGATCCAGAGCGCCCCCGCCGTCTACATCGTCTTCTGGGGCTGGAACGGCCGCGACCCGTCCGGCGAGGGCCCGTACCAGCAGGCCTTCTTCAACGGCGCGGGCGGCAGTCACTGGAACTCGAGCCAGACGCAGTACTGCGACCCGACCACCAACCTAGGCCTGACCTGCCCGGCCGGTTCGGTGCACGTCGGCAACCCGACCGGCCTGCTGAAGGGCACCTGGAGCGACAACACCAACGCAGTTCCCGCGCACCCGGACGACAGCGCCATCCAGGCTGAGGCGGCACGCGCCGCGGCGTTTTTCGGCAACACCACGGCCGCCTCCAACGCCTCGACCCAGTACGTCATCGACACGCCGCAGGGCAACTCGACCACTGGGTTTGGCACCCAGTGGTGCGCGTACCACGGAGCGGCTTCGTCGAGCGCGGGCACGCTCAGCTACACCGACTTCCCCTACATCACGGACGCGGGTGGAAGCTGCGGCCAGAACTTCGTCAACTCGGGCAGCGCCGGGCTGCTGGACGGCGTCTCGATCGTCGGCGGCCACGAGTTCGCCGAGAGCGAGACCGATCCCGTCCCGCCGTCTGGCTGGACCGACACGATCGGCGCCGAGACGGGCGACAAGTGCGCCTGGATCAGCTTCGGCCCCGGCTCGTCGGCCGACGTCACGCTGCCGACCGGCACCTTCGCCGTGCAGTCGCTGTGGAGCAACAACGCCAACAGCGGCCTCGGCGGCTGCGTCATTTAGCTCAGAATCCCAGGCGGTGAAAGCACCGCGAGTTGCGACCTACTCGATCGCTGCATGCGATTTGAAGAGCGGACAGTGGGGTGTCGCCGTACAGTCCAAGTTCCTCGCCGTCGGATCAGTCGTGCCCTGGGCCCAGCCGCACGTGGGCGCCGTCGCGACCCAGGCCTACGCCAATCCTCGCTACGGGCCGAATGGCCTCGACCTGCTGCGGCAGGGCCTCTCAGCCGAGGAGGTCGTCGCTCGCCTGACCGCGGCGGATGAAGGGCGCGAGCACCGGCAGCTCGGCGTGGTTGACGCTCGGGGCGGTTCCGCGACCTACACGGGCTCGGAATGCCTCGAGTGGGCCGGAGGCCGCACCGGTCCCGGCTACGCGGCGCAGGGCAACATCCTGGTCTCGGCCGCGACGGTGGATGCGCTGGCAGATACCTTCGAAGGCGGCGTGGGCCGACCGCTGGCAGAGCGGCTGCTGGATTGCCTCGCGGCCGCCCAGGCCGCGGGTGGCGACCGGCGCGGCCAGCAGTCGGCGTCGGTGCTGGTGGTTCAGAAGGACGGGGGCTACGCCCGCCTGTCCGACGTGCTGGTCGACCTGCGCGTCGACGACCACGAGCGGCCGATCGACGAGCTCAAGCGGATCTATCGGCTGCACCAGGCGATCTACGCCGTCACACCGCGCGATGAATGGCTGCCGGTGGACGCCGCGCTCGCCGAGGAGATGCGCGATCGCCTGCAACGGCTCGGCTACGAAGGCGAGCTCGGCGAGACGCTTCGCACCTGGGTGGCCAAGCAGAACCTGGAGGAGCGCTACGACGGCATCGAGGCGATCGACCCGGTGGTCCTGATGGAGCTGCGGGACGTAACCCCGGACTAGGTACTAGGCAGTAAACAACCCACGCCCCCTCCGCCCGGCTGTCGCCGGGCACCTCCCCGTCAAGCGGGGAGGAGACGCTCCCGCCCTAGACCGCCGCCTCCTTGCCCAACTGGTTCTGAACCCAGACGATCAGCAGGTCGCTCGGCATCGCGCGGCCGAACAGGTGGCCTTGCGCGAAGTCGCAGCCCATCTCGGTCAGCTGCTCCCGCACCGACTCGTCCTCCACGCCTTCTGCGATCACCTTGTAGCCGAGGGCATGACCGAGCTCGACGGCCGAGCGCACGATCGCGGCGCTGTCGGGCTGGACGCCGAGGCTGGACACGAACGACCGATCGATCTTCAACAGAGTCAGCGGCAGCTGGCGAAGGTAGGACAGGGACGAGTAGCCGATGCCGAAATCGTCCAGGGCGAGCCCCGCGCCCAGCTCGATGATGCGGCTGGCGTGGGTCGTGGCGTCGGCGGCCAGCAGGTGGCCCTCCGTCACCTCCAACGTCACCTGCCCGGCCGGCACGCCGGCCCGCGTGATCATCTGGCGCAGCCGGGTCGCGAAGTCGAACTGCCGCAGGTCGCGCGCCGAGATGTTGATCGAGATGCTGATGTCGATGCCCGCCGCGCGCCACGCGCGCAGGTCCTCGAGCGCGGCGGCGGCCACCCACTGCGTGATCTGGGCGATCATGCCGCTCTCCTCCGCCAGCGGGATGAAGCTGTCCGGGGCCAGGGTGCCTTCGTGGGGGTGGTGCCAGCGGATGAGCGCTTCCGCCTGGACCGGCCGCCCCGTGGCCAGCTCGATCACGGGCTGGTACTCGAGGACCAGCTCGCCGTTCTCGAGAGCCCGTCGGAGCTCGCTCATCAGGAGCAGGCGCCGGCTGGCGGACTGCTCCTGGGCCGGTTCGTAGACCGCCAGCCCCTGGCCGTCGCGCTTGGCCGCGTACATCGCAACGTCGGCGCGGCGGATCAGTGCTCGCGCCTCCTGGCCGTGCTCGGGATAGAGCGCGATACCGATGCTGGCCCCGATCTTGACCTCCCGCTCGCGGATCTGGAACGGGGCCTCGAGACTCTCCAGGACTTTGCGCGCGAGGATTGCCGGCTCCAGCTCGCCCTGGCTGAGACCGGTGAGGACCGCGAACTCGTCCCCGCCCAGCCGGGCGACGGTGTCGGCGCCGCGGCACGTTCGGCGGATGCGGTCGGCGACCTGGGCCAGCAACAGGTCGCCGCTGTCGTGGCCGAGGACGTCGTTCACGTCTTTGAAGTGGTCGAGGTCCATCAGCAGCACGGCGAAGGGTCGCTCCGATCGGGGCGCGGTCTGGACAGAGTGGTTCAGCCGATCCTGGAACAGCGTCCGGTTGGGCAGGCCCGTGAGCGCATCGTGGAGCGCCTGGTACTCCAGCGCGTCCATGTGCGCCCGCCTCTCCGAGATGTCGCGGATGCTCACGACATAGAGGCGGCCGCTCGCGAGATGCATGTCATTGATCAGCAGGTCGATCGGCAGGAGCGAGCCATTCCTCCGGCGGCCGACCGACTCGTGGAGGCCCGAGGTCTCTCTCTGCGGCGCATGGCGCGTGCGCGCCTCCAGGTAGCCCAGGAACTCCCGGGCCTGCTCGGGCGCCACCAGCTCGCGCACGTGCCGGCCGACCAGCTCCGGCGGTGAGTAGCCGAACAGCCGGCGGATCGCGGGATTGGCGCTCTCGATGATGCCGTCCTCGTCGATGGTCACGATGCCTTCGCCGACGCTCTCGAGGACCGCCCGAACCCGCTGCTCGCTCTCGCGCAGCGCCGCGTCAGTCCGCTTGCGCTCGGTGACGTCGCGAACGACGGCAAGCAGGCGGTGCCGCTGGTCGCCGATGAGCATCCGAACCGAGTTCTCGACCTCCACCCGGCGGCCGTCCTTGCGAACCAGCGCGGCTTCGTAGTGGAAAGGAGAGGTGGCGCCTCCCAGCCGGCGCCGCAGCTGCTCGGCGAGCTGCTCGCGGTCCTCGGGCGGCGACAGCTCGATCAGGCTCGGCAGCGCCTGCAGCTCCTCCAGGGTGTACCCGGTCATCTGGAGGTAGGCCTCGTTGCAGGCGATGAGCCGGCCGCCCTCGGTGATGATCAGCGCCTCTCCCATGTCGCTGATCGCGTGGAGGAGTGACTCGTAGCGGTTGCCGGCCGCCTCCGTCCGGTCGATGAGAACCCGGATCGTCAGATACGCCAGCAGCGCGACCCCGGCCAGCAGGCCCGTCCAGACCGCGACCGCCTGCGGGCTGCCGTGGAGGACGGCCACGTAGTACACCCAGAGCCCGGCCAGGCCGACGACGGGGATCGCGCCGATGGCGAAGAAACCCTCGTGGTCGAAACCGATGTCGAAGTTGAGGATCAGCGTGGCGAACACGAGGCACGCCACCGGCAGGAAGTCCGGCAGGTAAGGCGCCGCAATCGCCAGCACCGCCCCGGCGAGCAGCGTGTTGACCGCCGCCAGGCTCGCCTGCACCCAGAACAGGCGCGTGAGAGGCGAGGCGCGCAGTGCGATGGCGGGCACCGCGTAGACGACGCCCAGCAGGATCAGCACCTGCTCGCTGCGGATCGCGCCGCTGCTGAGTGGGGCGTTGTGAAGCCGCAGCGCCACCGCCCCGATCACGAGCACCGAGCCGACGCTGTTGATCAGCTGCACCGGGCGCCGTCGTGCATTGCTCCACGACTCACCCGAACGTCCGCCGATCACCCCAGGACCGGACTGAGCCAAACCTCCCTCCCTAAGGTGACGATTATGCGAGCGGGGGGCTCAGATGGGACCCCCTTAAGCGCAACTCATCCGGTC
>Ga0070714_100003693_pt1 | contig 11462 bp, 9 predicted proteins | sample LARL83metaG_FD_65450 | JGI IMG/M metagenome (GOLD analysis project Ga0070714, IMG submission 65450) | Corn, switchgrass and miscanthus rhizosphere microbial communities from Kellogg Biological Station, Michigan, USA - LAR L8-3 metaG | ecosystem: Host-associated > Plants > Roots > Rhizosphere ... | reverse complement strand
CGGCCGGGTCGACCACCTCGACCAGCTGGATGGTCATGGGTTCACCGTCGGCCGACTCACCGCGCAGCGTTTCGCCGACGCGGGCCTGCCGGGGTGGCGTCCAGGTCGCGGGCCGGGTCGGTTGGTCACCGCGTGCCCACGACGAGCTCTGCGGCGGACCCCACGTGCTGATCGGGTCCGCGCCCGGCGCCGGGAACGGCACGCTCGGGGCCGGCCGGGCCGGGGCCAGGACCGGCGGACGGGCCGGGACCGGGTGTGGGCCGGACGGGTGGCCGGGCATCGGGTTCGGGTACGGGTTGTAGCCGCGCTGCGGATACGGGCCGGACGGCGTGCCCTGTTGTTGGGCCGCGTAGTTCATCCATGGGCCGGCACCGGCGATCGCGGCGCGCAGGCCGTTCGGGTCGCACTCGACGCCGACGATCAGCGGTAGCCCGGTACCGGACAGCGCGACCAGCCGCGCGGCCACCTCACGCGGGTCCATCCCCAGCCGGGCGGCGAGCTCGTGCACGGCGGCCTTGCCCGACTCCGCGACGAGCGTGAGCAGGCGGATGTCCACGGGATCCGGGGCGACCACGGCTCGCACGCTACTCGGTCACGACCATGCCGGCCCGGCCGCCGCGGTGTTTTCCCCGGAGCGCAGTGGAGCGCCAGCGGAGCGGAGCGTAGGGGAAGACACCGCGTAAAAGGCGGCCGGGCCTGCGAGCGGAGCGAGCCAATGTCACTGCGACAACCGGTTATGTCCGACTGCTGGTCGTTCCGGGTGATCGACCAGTACGACGACGTCGGCGTTCACCGCGGGTTCGACCTCGTCCGCGTAGTGCTGGTAGGCCGGTAGTGTCCACCGGAGGTCTGGTTCGGTATGCCGCGCCAACGCCCGTGCCGACATCGCCAGGTGCACCGTCACGTCGAACGCCAGACCATGCCCGAGCAGCAACGATCCGTCCACGAGCAGCACCCCGCCGGCCGGCAGGTCGGCGTAGCCGGCTCGGCTGGCGCGATCGGCCTCGGCGTCCCACAACGCCGGCAGGAAACGGCCGGATCCGCCCGGTGCGAGCGGATCGAGCACCTCGCGGGCGAGTCCGCCGACGTCCAGCCAGTCCGTCAACAGCGAGTCCGGATCGGTGCGGCCGTGTTCGAACCGCAGCGACGCCGGCCGCAGGAAATCGGCCGCCCGCACCCGTCGCACCGCCCGGCCGCGCAGCCGCAACGGATCGACGAGGCCGTCCGCCACCAGGTCCGGCCGGGTCGGTGGTGCCCCATCGACGGCGACGCGCAGCCATTCCGCAGGGCGCTGCCCGCCGATGGTCTCGGCGAGTTCGGCGAGCAGGGCGTCTCGGGTTACCGGGCGAACGGGCACCCGGACATCCTGCCGCCATCCGACCGAAGTCGGATCCGATGCCACCATGCGTTGGTTAGGCTTCGTTAGGACAGCGAACGAAACAAAGGACGGTTCTCATGTCGGACGCCCGCCCCTTGGCCGACGAACTCGTCGGCGTGCTCTACGACCAGGAACCGACCACGCCGACGATGTACGGCCTCGACGGCGACCACGACCGCCTCGGCGATCTGAGTGAGGCCACCGAGGCCGACCTGCGCGCCCGGTACGTGAACGTGGCCGAGCGCGCCACCGCGCTGGACCCGGCCGGCCTGTCCGCCGACGAGCGCATCACGCGGGCCGTGGTGATCCAGCAGGCGCACGCCCGGATCGACAGCCTGGACAGCCGGCAGATCGAGAACACCGTCACGGACCTGTTCGTCGCGCCGGCCCCGGTGCTGCTGAGCATGCTGCCGATGATCGGCCTGACGACGCCGGCGCTCGCCGAGGCGTACGTGCGCCGCCTGGGCGCGATCCCGGCGCACCTGGGCGAGGCGGCCGACCGGCATCGCGCGGGGGTCGCGACCGGCCGGGTGCCGGTGGCGCACCTGGTCGAGGCCGCGATCAAGCACCTCGACCGCTATCTCTCCGACCCGGACAACGACCCGTTGACCCGCCCGGTGCCGCCGGAGGGCGTGGCCGCCGACTGGGCCGCGCGCCGGGACGCCGTGCTGGCCGACGTCGTCCGGCCGGCCTTCGCCAACTACCGGGACGTGCTGATCAACGAGGTCCTCCCGTACGGCCGGCCGGCGGATCGTCCCGGCCTGAGCTGGCTGCCCGGCGGTGACGCCGACTACTCGCGACTCGTGCGCGTGCACACCACGACCGACCGGACGCCGGACGAGCTGCACGAGACCGGCCTGGCCATCGTGGAGCAACTGCGGGCCGAGTACGCCGAGCTGGGCAAGCGCGTCCTGGGCACGGACGATCTCGGCGAGATCTTCCACAAGCTGCGCTTCGACGACCGGTTCCGCTGGACCAGCGCGGACGAACTGCTCGACGCCGCCCGCAGTGCGATCAGCCGGGCCGAAGCGAAGGCGCCGCAGTGGTTCAACCTGCGGCCGCGCAACGGCTGCGAGGTACGGCCGGTCCCGGCCGCCGACGCCGCCGGTTCGCCCTCCGCCTACTACATCCCCGGCTCGATGGACGGGACGCGGCCGGGCGTGTACTACGCCAACACCGACCAGGTCACCGAGCGGTTCCGGCACCAGTCCGAGGCGACCGCGTTCCACGAGGCCGTGCCCGGCCACCACTTCCAGCTCTCGATCGCGCTGGAACTGCCGGACATGCCGCTCCTGCGCCGGATCGCCGACGTCAACGCGTACACCGAGGGCTGGGGCCTCTACACCGAGCGGCTGGCCGAGGAGATGGGCCTGTACTCCGACGACGTCGCCCGGCTGGGCATGCTCACCGCGGACTCGATGCGGGCCGGCCGGCTCGTCGTCGACACGGGCATGCACGCCAAGGGCTGGAGCCGGGCGCGGGCGGTGGAGTTCCTGTCGCAGCACACGCCGATGGCGGCTGTGGAGATCGAGGCGGAGATCGACCGCTACATCGCCTATCCGGGCCAGGCCCTCTCGTACATGGTGGGACGACTGGAGATCCAGCGGATCCGGGCCGCAGCCGAGGCCGCCCTCGGGGATCGGTTCGACATCCGTGGCTTCCACGACGTGGTGCTGGGCAACGGTCCGCTGCCGCTGTCGGTGTTGGACGAGGTCGTGTCCGACTGGGTGGCACGCTCCTGACCTATTTGGGTGACTGGTGTCACATTCGGGCACTTGATCGACGCCTGGGGCGTTGGCTCGGCGGAGACTTTTACTCACCGGGGTAAGGGAGGAACCCATGCAGGACAGCGGCACCGTGGTGCGCGAGCCGATCGGTGAGGAGGCGTTCGTGCAGGATCCGCACGCGCTCAACCGGCGACTGCGCGAGGAGGGCCCGGTCCGTCCGGTCGTGCTACCGCGCGGCCTCCAGGTCTGGATCGTCTCGCGGTACGCCGACGTGCGCGCCGCGCTCGCGGATTCCCGGCTGCACAAGGACTCCCGCGACATCGACGACCTGTTCGCCAAGCACTCCACCAACTCGGAGCGGTTCGTCGGCGGCGGCGAGGCGCTGATCTCGCACATGCTCAACAGCGACCCGCCGGACCACGAACGGTTGCGGCGCCTGGTGAACAAGGCGTTCACGTCGCGGCGGATCGAGCTGATGCGTCCGCGGATCGAGGAGATCACGTCCGGTTTGATCGCCGCGATCGGCCCGAAGGCCGACGTCGACCTGCTGGACGCGTTCGCGTTTCCGTTGCCCATCACCGTGATCTGCGAACTGCTCGGCGTGCCGACCGAGGATCGGGACGATTTCCGGAACTGGTCGAACCTGCTGCTGTCCGGCGGTGCTCAACCGGGCGAGATCCAGCAGGCCGCGATCGACATGGCGACCTACCTGTCCGACATGATCACGACCAAGCGCGCCGAACCCGGTGAGGACATGATGTCCGCGCTGGTCGCGGCTCTCGACGACGGCGACCGGCTGTCCAACGACGAGCTGATCGCGATGGCGTTCCTGCTCCTCGTCGCCGGTCACGAGACGACGGTCAACCTGATCGCCAACGGTGTGCTCGCCCTGATCGACAACCCGGAGCAGATGGCCGAGCTTCGGGCCGACCGCTCGCTCGTGCCGGGCGCGATCGAGGAGTTCCTGCGCTTCGAGTCGCCGGTCAAGAACGCGACCCTGCGCTACACGGTCGAACCGACCGAGATCGCCGGCGTCACGGTGCCGGCGGGCGAGTTCGTGGTGCTGGGGCTCGGATCCGCCAACCGCGACCCGAACCGCTACCCCGATCCCGACGCGCTGGACATCAAGCGCGACACCAGTGGCCACATGGCGTTCGGCCACGGCATCCACTACTGCTTGGGTGCACCGCTGGCCCGGTTGGAGGCCGAGGTCGCGTTCAACCACCTGCTGGACGCGTACGAGGAGATCGAGCTGACCGTGCCGGCCGACGAACTGCGCTGGCGCACCGGCATGATCATCCGCGGCCTGGAGCGGTTCCCGGTACGCCTGGCCTGACCGGATCATCCCGCGGTGCACCATCCGTACCCGTTGTTTGACCGACGGTAACGGTCAAGACAGTTCGGAACGGACGGTGCACCGTAGGGTGAACCGGTGCGGCAAGCGGGTGACGCGGGTAACGCGGGTCCTCCGAGCGGGGACGAAGTCAATATGAGTGACCTGCCTCATGTTCCCCTCCCGGGTAGTTCCCGCCCTCCGTTGACCGGCGTCGAGCGCGTCGGACCCGTCGATCCGAACGCGGAGATCGACTTCACCGTGGTCCTGCGGCGCCGCGCCGAGATTCCGCGGGATCTGCTGGAAGGCCCGGACACGGTGTCCCGCAACGAACTCGAGCAGCGGTTCGGCGCCGGCCCGGACGACATCGAGCACGTGCTCACGGTTTTCCAGTCCGCCGGTGTCCGTGTCACCGACGTGCACACCGGTTCCCGCCGGATCGGCGCGTCGGGCTCGGCGTCCGCCGTGAACGCCTTGTTCGGCACCGAACTCGACGTCGTGCTCAACCAGCCGCTGATCGGCACCGGCCCGTTCCGGCATCGCGCCCGGTCCGGCGCCCTGCGCGTGCCGGCCGCGTTGGACGGGATCATCGTGGCCGTGCTCGGCCTGGACAACCGGCAGCAGGCCCGGCCCCGCATCCGCGTGACGGCCGCCGACGACGACGGCGGCGATGACGCGAACAACAAGGCCGCCAACACGTCCTACGACCCGCCGATCCTGGCGGGCGTCTACGGCTTCCCGGCGAACATGGACGGCACCGGCCAGACCGCCGCGATCATCGAACTCGGCGGCGGCTTCGCCCAGTCCGACCTGGACGCCTTCTTCGGTGGCCTCAAGATGGCGACACCGACCGTCACCGCGGTCGGTGTGGACGGTGGCCAGAACGTGCCCGGCGGCGATCCGAACGGCGCCGACGGCGAGGTGCTGCTGGACATCGAGGTGCTCGGCGCGCTCGCGCCCGGCGCCCACCAACTCGTCTACTTCGCGCCCAACACCGACCAGGGCTTCCTCGACGCGATCAGCACCGCCGTGCACGCCACACCCACCCCGGCCGTGGTGAGCATCAGCTGGGGCCAGTCCGAGGACGCCTGGACGCCGCAGGCGCGCACCGCGATGGACCAGGCGTTCGCGGACGCGGCCGCGCTCGGCGTCACGGTGACCGTGGCGTCCGGCGACGACGGCAGTTCGGACGCGTCGGCCGACGGCCTCGTCCACGTGGACTTCCCCGCGTCCAGCCCGCACGCGCTCGCCTGCGGCGGCACCAGCCTGCGGCTCAACGCGGACGGCACCGAGAAGACCGAGACGGTCTGGAACGACGGCGCCGGTGCCGGCGCGTGCGGCGGCGGTGTGAGCGACGTGTTTCCGGTGCCCTCGTGGCAGATGACGTGTGGTGTGCCGAACCGTGTCGGCGGCACGGCGAGCGGCCGTGGGGTGCCGGACGTGGCCGCGGTCGCCGATCCGCAGACCGGCTACAACGTCCTCGTGGATGGCCAGAAACGCGTGATCGGCGGCACGAGTGCCGTGGCCCCGCTGTGGGCGGCGCTGGTGTGCCGGCTCACGCAGGCGTTGGGCCACAACGTCGGCCTGCTCCAGCCGGCGTTCTACGGCGGTGCGGTGGCAGGCGCGGCGACCAAGGGATTCCGCGATATCACGTCCGGCAACAACGGTGCGTACCAAGCCAAATCCGGTTGGGATCCGTGTACCGGGCTGGGTGTGCCGCAGGGTATGGAGTTGCTGGCCCTGCTCAAGGCGTTCAGCTCGACGATGGCATAGCCTCTCGGGCCGTGACGCCCGAGGAAATGCTGGCGCTGGACCGTGCGCATGTGTGGCATCCCTACGCACCCATGCCCGGGCGGGTGGCGCCGCTGCCGGTGGCGTCGGCGTCCGGCGTGACGCTGACGCTCGCCGACGGCCGCACACTGGTCGACGGCATGTCCTCGTGGTGGGCGGCGATCCACGGCTACCGGCACCCGGTGCTGGACCGGGCTGCCCACGACCAGCTGGACCGGATGAGCCACGTGATGTTCGGCGGCCTCACCCACGAACCGGGCGTTCGTCTCGCCACCCGGTTGGTCGAGCTGACGCCGGCCGGGCTGGAGCACGTGTTCCTGGCCGACTCGGGTTCGGTGTCGGTCGAGGTCGCCGTGAAGATGTGCCTCCAGTACTGGCGGTCGCTCGGCCGGCCGGCGAAGCGCCGCCTGCTCACGTGGCGCGGCGGCTACCACGGCGACACGTTCCACCCGATGAGCGTGTGCGACCCGGAGGGCGGCATGCACGCGCTGTGGCGAGGTGTGCTGCCCGAGCAGGTGTTCGCGGCCGCACCCCCGGTCGATTTCGATCCGGCCTACGTCGACCATCTGACCGACCTGGTCGAACGACATGCCGACGAGCTGGCCGCCGTGATCGTGGAACCGGTCGTGCAGGGCGCCGGTGGCATGCGGTTCCACCATCCCGGCTACCTGCGCGTGCTGCGCGACCTGGCCGACCGGCACGACGTGCTGCTCGTGTTCGACGAGATCGCGACCGGTTTCGGCCGGACCGGCACGCTGTTCGCGGCCGAGCACGCCGGTGTCGCGCCGGACGTGATGTGTGTCGGCAAGGCGTTGACCGGCGGCTACGTGAGCATGGCCGCGACCCTGTGCACGACGCGGATCGCCGAAGGCATCTCCGCCGGCGACGTCCCGGTCCTCGCGCACGGCCCGACGTTCATGGCGAACCCGCTCGCCGCCGCCATCGCGAACGCGTCGATCGACCTGCTGCTGGCCCAGGACTGGCCACGCGAGATCCGCCGCATCGAATCGGCCCTGGTCGAGGGCCTGACGCCACTGCGGGACCTGGCCGGTGTGCGGGATGTGCGGGTGCTCGGCGCGATCGGTGTGGTGCAGCTCGACCACGACGTCGACATGGCGGCGGCGACCGAGGCCGCCGTCGGCACCGGCGTGTGGCTGCGGCCGTTCCGGGACCTCGTGTACACGATGCCGCCCTATATCAGCACGGATGCCGATCTTGCCCTGATTTGTGCCGGTATCGCGGCCGCCGCGAAGGCCGGGTGAGCAACCCACGACATGCGCCCTACGTGACCGGTAATAACCTGATGGTTCGTGGGCGTGCTTGTGGTGACCGGGACCGGCACCGACGTGGGCAAGACGGTCGTGACCGCGGCCGTCGCGGCGCTCGCCGTCGACCGGGGCCGTAAGGTCGCCGTCCTCAAGCCGGTCCAGACCGGCGTCGCCCCCGGTGAGCCGGGGGACCTGGCCGTCGTGGAGCGGCTCGCCGGCCCCGTCACCACCCGTGAACTGCGCCGATTCCCCGATCCGCTGTCCCCGGAGGCCGCCGCCCGCCGGGTCGGCCGACCGGGCCTGACCCCGGCCGACATCGCCGGTGCCGCCGCCGAACTCGACGAGGATCACGACCTCGTGCTGGTCGAGGGCGCCGGCGGCCTGCTGGTCCGGTTCGACGCGAACGGCGGCACGCTCGCCGACGTCGCATGGGCGTTGGCCGCGCCGGTGCTCGTCGTGGCCCATTCCGGCCTCGGCACGCTGAACACGACCGCGCTGACGGCCGAGGCGTTGCAGCGGCGGGGCGTCGAGTCGATCGGTGTCGTCGTGGGCCGGTGGCCGGCCGAGCCGGACCTCGCGGCCCGGTCCAACCTGATCGACCTGCCGGTCGTGGCCGGCGCGCCACTGCTGGGCGTGCTGCCGGACGGCATCGCCGGCCTCGATCCGGCGAGTTTCCGGGCCGTGGCACGGGATTCGCTCTCGCCGTGGCTGGATGGCGACTTCGACTCGGACGTGTTCACGGCACTGCACACCGCATGACGTGACCGATGTCGCGGTGATCCGGCGCGCTGTTCGGGCAGACTGACGCACGCACGAGTGCCGCACGTGAAGGAGACCGGAGTGACCACAGCCCCCGAGCAGACCGACGTCGACGTGCTCGCCGCCGCGCGCGAACAGGTGCTGGAGAAGGGCCGTGGTCTCGACGCGGACCAGATCCGCCGGGTGCTGGAACTGGCCGACGAGCGGCTGCCCGAGTTGCTCGCGCTGGCGCACGAGGTGCGGGAACGCTGGTGCGGACCGGAGGTCGAGGTCGAGGGCATCGTCAGCCTGAAGACCGGCGGCTGCCCGGAGGACTGCCACTTCTGCTCCCAGTCCGGCCAGTTCCCGACCCCGGTCCGCTCGGCGTGGCTGGACATTCCCGGCCTGGTCGAGGCCGCCCGTCAGACCGCGGCGACCGGCGCGACCGAGTTCTGCATCGTCGCCGCCGTCCGTGGCCCGGACGCCCGGCTGCTGGCGCAGGTCCGGGAGGGAATCGCGGCGATCCGCGCGGCCGGCATCGAGATCAACATCGCGTGCTCGCTCGGCATGCTCACGCAGGACCAGGTCGACGAACTCGTCGCGATGGGCGTGCACCGCTACAACCACAACCTGGAGACCGCACGGTCGCACTTCCCGAAGGTCGTGACGTCGCACAGCTGGGAGGAGCGCTGGGACACCCTGCGGATGGTGCGCGACGCGGGCATGGAGGTGTGCTGCGGCGGCATCATCGGCATGGGCGAGACGATCGCGCAGCGCGCCGAGTTCGCCGCGCAGCTGGCCGAGCTGGAGCCCGACGAGGTCCCGATGAACTTTCTCATTCCCAACCCCGGCACGCCGTACGAGGACTACCCGGTGGTCGAGGGCAAGGAGGCGCTGCGCACGATCGCCGCGTTCCGCCTGGCCATGCCCCACACGATCCTGCGCTTCGCCGGCGGACGTGAGCTGACCCTCGGCGATCTCGGCGCCGAACAGGGCATGCTCGGCGGCATCAACGCGATCATCGTCGGCAACTACCTGACCAACCTGGGCCGTCCCGCCCAGCAGGACCTGACGATGCTGGCGGACCTGAAGATGCCGATCAAGGCGCTGAGCGAGACGCTGTGACGTACTGCGCGTGGTGCGGCCAGCCCGCCGACACCGGTGACCACGAGAAATGCCAGGCCAGGCTGGCCATGGTCGACCCGCCCCGGTACTGCGTGCAGTGCGCGCGTCGGATGGTGGTCCAGGTGACCCCGGCCGGCTGGAGCGCTACGTGCAGTAGGCACGGGCAACTCACGGCGAACTGACCAAGAGACGCGCACCCTGACTGTGCTGAACTGGCCCCGCTCAGCCTTCGCGGGCCGGGCGAGCATGCCTCTCTGTGGGGGTGGCATTAAGGTTCATCCGTTGACGGTCCGGTCGAGCTGGTTGGGGAGGTCTGGCGTGGCGGAGCAGCCGGTCGAACGGCCGACGCCAACGGAACCGGACGAGGACGAGAATCGGGAGAAGATCGCAGCGGTCTACGCGCGAGCCATGCCGCCGGCACATCGGGCTCGCGTCGTGGTGCTGGCCGACCTGCTGCCTGCGGTGAGCGTCGCGTCCACGGCGGCGCTGTTGGGGTTGCCGCTGGCGTGGATCTGGTCCCGGATCGCGCCGGCCATTCCCGGCGCGCTGGACAGCACGGGCCACCCGACGCCGCTGCCCGCCCCCTACAGCTACCACCGGTTCGACGACCTGGCGATCTTCATGCTGATGGGCCTGGCCGCTGGTCTGGCGACCGGTATCGCGCTGTGGATGCTGCGTTCCCGCCGCGGACCGACGATCATGCTGGCCGGCGTGCTCGGATCGGCGATCGCGGCATGGCTGGCGATGCGCACCGGCGTGTCGTTCGTGGCCGGTCTCTACACGCTCAGCACCGCGCCGAAACCGGGCATGGTGTTCGACATCGCACCGCGCCTGGAGACGTCGTGGGTGCTGTTGGCGCAACCACTGGGCTGCGCGGTCACGTACGGCCTGCTGGCCGCGTGGAACGGCATGAACGACCTCGGCCGCCGCTTCTCGTAGCGCCGGTCAGCCTGATTCCGCGTTGTCCTCGCCGAACCAGCTGGATCTGGGCGCCGTGCACCCGCGATGAACTGGTCACGTACGTATGCGGACAACGACTGGCCGGCCGCGGCCGCGTTTCGGCGGAGTATCGCAACGACATCGTCCGGCACGTCCGGTATGCGGATGGTCACCACAGCACTGAGTCTACGCGATAGGATCAATTCAGGCCGATGGGCTGGTCGAGATCGGCCAGTTGCATCGGCACGGCGTGCAGTGTGCGCAGGATTTCCGTTTCCAGGTGCAGCATCAGCCGGGTCAGGCGCAGCCGCCGCCCCGGGCAGATCTCCTCCAGCAACCGCTGCCGGTCCGTCTCGGCCAGCAGGCAGTCCGACACGATCACGTGCGCCAGTTCGGCCGGGTCGAGGTCGGCCGGTGGTTCGGTCCAGTCGTCGCCCTGCCAGGCCGACCCGCAGTAGCGCCGGTGCGCGGCACGGGCGGCCGCGGCCAGCACCGGCATCAGTGCAGCCATTCGGCCGGTCGGTGTCGAGTCGGGCAGCCATTCCACGACGCCCAGCAGGTACGGCGCGCTCGTCGAATCGATGGCCAGTAACCGAAACCGCCGGTCGCCGCGGGTGACGATGTCGAACCGGCCGTCCGGCAGGCGTTTGACCTCGCGCAGCACGGCCGAACAACCGACGGCGCACACCTGGTCCACGTGGTCGACGTCGATCGTCCAGCCCGGTTTCTTCGCGATCACGCCGAAACACCGGCCTGGCAGCGCATCCGTCACGAGATCCATCGTGAGTTGACGGTACCGCGGCTCAAAGATGTGCAGTGGCAACGATGTTCCGGGCAGCAGCACCGCCGCCAGCGGAAACAGGGGGATCGTCTCGGCCACACCGCAACGGTACGACGCCGACGCCCCCGACGCCGGTTGATCAGGTCTACTTGGCCTGTGGTGGCCGCAGCACCGCGAACGGGTCGGTGACCTGGATGCCGTGTCCCACGAACCGGAACAACGCGGCGGGCCGCCCGCCGGACGGGCCGGACGCGGCCGTGTCACCGGTCTGCTCGAGCAGGCCACGCCGCTGCAACACGCGTTGCAGGTTCGTCGCGGACACGCGGTAACCGAGCGCGGCGGAATAAATCTCGCGCAGTTCGGAAATCGTGAAAACCGGTGG
>Ga0070714_100003690_pt1 | contig 11465 bp, 13 predicted proteins | sample LARL83metaG_FD_65450 | JGI IMG/M metagenome (GOLD analysis project Ga0070714, IMG submission 65450) | Corn, switchgrass and miscanthus rhizosphere microbial communities from Kellogg Biological Station, Michigan, USA - LAR L8-3 metaG | ecosystem: Host-associated > Plants > Roots > Rhizosphere ... | reverse complement strand
TACGCCGAAGAGTGGCTCACCAGCGCTCAGTCGATGGGGGTCGCGGTCCGCCAGGAGGATCGCCGCGTCATGCCGTGGGACAGGTCCAGCCTGCCGGCCGCCGGCGGCGAGCGGGTCGCCCGGCCGCCGCTGCCGAGCCGGCCGCTGCCGCCGACCGCGCGCACCGGCGGCACGCGGGGCAGGGCGCCGGCCGCGCGGCGCAGGATCCCCGCGGCGAACGGCACCCGGCCGTGAGGCAGCAGGCGGCGCCCCCGGGCTGACCGGCGCCGGCCCCGGCCACCATGGATGAGGTCAGCGCTGCCGTCGGCTACGCGCGGTCGCATCAGGCCGCGACGCTGCGGCGTCTGGTCACCCTGCTGCGCTTCCCGACGGTGAGCGCCGAGCCCCGGCATTCGGAGGACATGAGCGCGTGCGCGGCCTGGCTGGCCCGGGTGCTCGGCCGTATCGGGCTCACCGATGTCCGGGTCTGGCGCGGTCAGGTGGCCCCGGTGGTCACCGCCGCCTGGCATGGTTCGCGTGGCGGGCCCACCGTCTTGGTGTATGGCCACTACGACGTCCAGCCGGTCAAGCCGCTGACGGCCTGGGCTACCGACCCGTTCCGGCCGCTGCGGCATGGCCCCCACCTGTACGCCCGCGGTGCCAGCGACGACAAGGGCCAGCTGATGGCCCACCTCGCGGCCATCGAGGCGTGGCTTGCCACCTCGGCGCGGCTGCCGGTCAACCTGCGGCTGGTCCTGGACGGCGAGGAGGAGATCGGCAGCCCGACCCTGGTGGCGGCGGTCGCCGCCGGATGGCGCCCGCTGGCCGCCGACGTGGCGCTGGTGTCCGACACGTGGATGCTCGCGCCGAGCGCCCCGGTGCTGATCACCGGGCTCCGCGGTGCGCTGGCAGCCAGCCTCGAGGTCTGCGGGCCGCGGCGGGACCTGCACGCGGGGGCGTTCGGCGGTGCCGTCACCAATCCGGCGGAGGTGCTGGCCGCCCTGGTCGCGAGCCTGCACGACAAGGCCGGGCGGGTCTGCGTCTCCGGTTTCTACGACCAGGTGCGCCCCATGACCGAGAAGGAACGGCAGCACCTGGCCCGGGCGGGCCCGGGGGATTCGGCGATGCTCGCCCCGGCGGGCGCGGCGCTCGGCCACGGCGAGCCCGGCTTCTCGGCCTTCGAGCGGGTCACCCGCCGGCCCGCCGTGATCGTCACGGACCTGTGCACGTCAGGCGAGGGCCGCACGGTGGTTCCTGCGCGGGCCACCGCCGACCTCAACATCCGGCTGGCGGCTGGCCAGGAGCCCGGAAAGACCGCCGAGCTACTGCGGCGGCATCTTCAGGCGCGCCTCCCGCCGGGGATCCGCGGCAGGCTCCGCGTCCGGGGCGGCTGCCCTCCCTACACCCTGGATCCGCGTGCCCCGGTGGTGCGCGCGGTCCGGTCGGCGTGCCGCACCGTGTTCGGCCGGGAGCCCGCGATGCTGCCATCCGGCGGCTCCATCCCGTTCGTCAGCACCCTCGCGGCGGCCCGTCCGGTCGACGTCGCGCTGCTGGGGTTCGGCCTGCCCGATGACGCGGTCCACGCGCCGAACGAGCGCCTGTACCTGCCGAACCTGTTCCGCGGCACGGACGCGTGCATCGAGCTCTACCAGCAGCTCTTGACGCGAGCCTGACTCTCGCCCGGCGGCGCTGACACGCCCGCGGGCCACTCCGGCGGGTGCGCCGCGCACTGGCCACGGCCGCGGGCGGGTGAAAGGCTGGCCACATGGGCATCGTGACACCTGGGTGGACCGGCCGCAGGCGGCCCGGCGGGGACAAGCTCCCGCCCGGCCAGTACCTGGTCACCGACTTCCCCGTGCTCTCGGCGGGCCCGACGCCCCGGGTGGACCCGGCCCGGTGGGAGTTCCGCGTCACCACCGAGACCGGGCAGGCGCACACCTGGGACTGGACCGCGTTCCGCGCGCTGCCAAGCGAGCAGGTCACCGTCGATCTGCACTGCGTGACCAAGTGGTCCAAGCTCACCACCGCGTGGCGGGGGGTGTCGCTGGACACGCTGCTGGCCCAGGTGCAGACGGCCGCCGGATTCGCGCTCGCGCGATCCTACGGCGGCTACACCACCAACCTGCCGGTGGCGGACCTGCTCGGCGGCCAGGCCTGGATCGCGTTCGAGTACGACGGCAAGGCGCTCGCAGCCGAGCACGGCGGCCCGGCCCGGCTCCTGGTGCCGCACCTGTACCTGTGGAAATCGGCCAAGTGGGTGACGGGCATCGACCTGCTGACGCAGGACCAGCCCGGGTTCTGGGAGAGCCTCGGGTATCACAACTACGGAGACCCATGGCAGGAGCAGCGGTACTGGGGCGACTGACCTGGCGGGCCAGCACCGTCACCTCGGTCCGCGACGAGACGGCCACCGCGCGCACGATCGCCCTGGACGTCCCCGGCTGGCCCGGCCATCGCGCCGGCCAGCACGTGGATGTGCGGCTGACCGCGGCGGACGGCTACTCGGCCCAGCGGTCGTACTCGATCGCCTCGGCGCCCGGCGGCGACCACGTCGAACTCACCGTGCAGCGACTGGCCGACGGCGAGGTGTCCCCGTACCTCGCGCAGGTGCTCGCCGCCGGTGACCTGCTGGAACTGCGCGGGCCGATCGGGGGGTGGTTCGTCTGGGAGCCGGCCCCCACACCGGTGCTGCTGGTGGCGGGCGGCAGCGGCGTGGTGCCGCTGATGGCGATGGTCCGCACCCGCGCGGCGACGGGGACCGGCGCACCGTTCCGGCTGGTGTATTCGGTCCGCGGTCCCGGGGACGCCCTCTACGCGGCGGAATTGGCAGAACGGCAGCGCGGGGATGACGGGCTCCACGTCGCGTATGTGTATACCCGCACCACTCCCCCGGGCTGGCCCGTGCCGCCCGGGCGGATCGGCGCCGGGGCGCTTACCGCCCCCGGCTGGACGGCGGACCGCACTCCGGCGGTCTTCGTGTGCGGGCCGACCGGGTTCGTGGAGACCGCGGCGAACCTCCTGGTCAACGCCGGCCACAATCCCCGCGACATCAAGACCGAACGCTTCGGGCCCTCGGGAGGCCAGTCATGAGTACCCACCTCGACGGGAACGTGCTCGGCGGGGCGCTCGGCGAACTGTTCACCGTGGACATCACCGCCGCGACCGGCCGGTGCGCCTCCTGCGGCATGGTCAGCGCCATCGCGCAGACCCGCGTCTACACCGATGCTCCCGGGGTGGTCGCCCGCTGCCCCGGCTGCTCCGGGGTCATGCTCCGGCTTACCCGCGGCCCCGGCCGCGCCTGGCTCGACCTGCGCGGCATCAGCTGCCTCCAGCTAGCGCTGCCGGGGGAGCCCTGACCGGCGCCCCGCCGGCCGCCGGTCCCACAAGCGCGGCCGTGGCCACGTGCCCGGCTACGGGCAGCCCTGGGTCCAGCATGACCGTTACCGGCGTCAGCGAAGTGCTATGAACTGTGGCCAGAACCTGCCAACCTTGGGGTGAGCAGCTCAGGACAAGCCCGCGCCCGCCAGTGCCGGGCGCCCGTCACAAGCCCCGGAGGTCACAGTGAGCATCATGGGTACCCGGGTAATGCGGACCGAAGACCCGAGGTTGCTGACCGCCGGCGGGACCTACGTGGACGACGTCAGGGTGCCCGAGCTGACGGGAGCGGCACGGGTCACGTTCGTGCGCAGCCCGCTCGGGCATGCCCGGATCACCGGCATCGACGCCTCGGCGGCGCTGGCGGCACCGGGCGTGGTCGCCGTGCTGACGGTAGCCGACATCAACGACCTGCCACCGCCGCCGCCACCGCCGGAGGAGCCGCCCAGCGAGACCGTGCCCATGCCGCTCGGCGGGGTGTGGCAGGAGCCGCTGCTCGCGGCGGACCGGGTCCGTTTCGTGGGCGAGCCGGTGGCCATGGTCATCACCGACGACGCTTACGGCGGCGAGGACGCGGCCGAACTGGTCAGCGTGGACTACGAGCCGCTGCCGCCGGTCGTGGGCGCCGAGGCAGCGCTGGCCGACGAGTCACTGCTGTTCCCCGACGCAGGATCCAACGTAGCCCTGACCGCCAGCACGCCCGCCGACCCGGCGGCGTTCGACGGCTGCGACGTGGTGGTCGAGCGGACCATCGTCAACCAGCGTCTCGCGCCGGTGCCGCTGGAGGGGCGCGCGGTCGCGGCCCGCTGGGCCGACGGCAAGCTGACCGTCTGGGTGAGCACGCAGAACGCACAGATCTCCCGGTTCGTCCTGGCCGGCGCGTTCGGGCTCGACCCGGACGCCATCCGGGTGATCGCGCCGGACGTGGGTGGCGGGTTCGGCGCCAAGGTCGCAATAGACCGGGACGCGCTGCTTGTCGCCTGGGCCGCCAGGCACACCGGCCGGGCCCTGCGCTGGGTGGAGACGCGCAGCGAGAACCTGGTGGGGATGACACACGGGCGCGCCCAGCGGCAGACCGTCAAGATCGGCGGCACCAGGGACGGCCGGGTCCAGGCCTACCGCCTCGACATCGTCCAGGACACCGGGGCCTACCTGCGGATGACCGGCTTCCTTCCGTTCCTCACCAGCCTGATGGCGCTCGGGCCCTATGACATCGCCCATGTCGAGACCGCCTACCAGGTGGTGGTTACGAACGCCACGCCGATCTCCGCCTACCGCGGCGCCGGCCGCCCGGAGGCGACGGCCGCGATCGAGCGGGCCATGGACCTGTTCGCGGCCGAGATCGGGATGGACCCGGCCGAGGTGCGGCGCAAGAACCTCATCCCGTCCGACAAGTTCCCGTACCAGAGCCCGTGCGGGGCCAGGTATGACACCGGTGACTACGTCGGCGCGCTGGACAAGGTGCTCGCCGGTGCCGGCTATGCCGAGCTGCGGGCCGAACAGGCCCGGCGGCGCGAGCGCGGGGACGTGGTCCAGCTCGGCATCGGCGTCTCGAGCTACGTCGAGATCACCGCGGCAGACGCCGACGGCGGCGAGACGGCCAGGCTGGACGTCAGCGACGACGGCACCGCCACGGTCTACACCGGAAGCTCCGCACACGGGCAGGGCCACCACACCGCCTGGGCCATGCTCGTGCAGGACGACCTGGGCATCCCCATGGACAAGATCACGGTGATCCACGGGGACACCGACCTCATCCCGTTCGGCACCGGCACCTACGCGTCGCGGTCGCTGCAGCTGGGCGGGATCGCGGTGCACCGGGCCGCCCTGGACGTCAAGGACCAGGGCAGGCGGCTGGCGGCCAGCCTTATTGAGGCCAGCGAGGCGGACCTGGAACTGGACATCGAACGCGGGCTCTGGCACGTTCGCGGCGACCCGGCCAGCGGCCGGACCTGGGCGGAGGTGGCGGGCCACGCGGGGGCCGAGGGCCTGACGGCCTCGGTGCACTACACCGACGGCGCGCCGACGTTCCCGTTCGGCAGCCACGTGGCAGTCGCCGAGGTGGACACCGAGACCGGCAAGGTGACCCTGGTGCGGCACGTGACGGTCGACGACGCGGGGACCGTGCTCAACCCGGTACTGGCCGAGGGCCAGCGGCACGGCGGCATCGCCCAGGGAGTGGCGCAGGCGCTGCTCGAAGAGGTCGTCTACGACGCCGACGCCAACCCGCTCACCGGAAGCCTCGTCGACTACGCCGCGATCACCGCCACGGAGCTGCCCAGCTTCGAGCTGCTGAGCAGCGAGACGCCGGCCACCGTCAACCCGCTCGGGTTCAAGGGCATCGGTGAGGCCGGCACGATCGGCGCCACCCCGGCCATGCAAAGCGCCGTGATCGACGCGGTCAGCCACCTCGGCGTCCGCCACATCGACATGCCCACGACGCCGGAACGGGTCTGGGCGGCGATCGGCGAGGCGGTGCGCTAGGCCAGTTCGGGCGGGAAGCCTCCGGTAGCAACCGGCCCCCAGCGGCGGGGCGTGACACGCAACAGCGACTTGCCCTGCCGCACCATGGCCGCCCGGTACCCGGCCCAGTCCGGGTGCTCGCCCGCGATCGCGCGGTAGTAGGAGACCAGCGGCTCCACCGCCTCGGGGACGTCGATCACCTCGGCGTCGCCATCAATCTGCACCCACGGGCCGCCGAAGTCATCGGACAGGACAACGACGCTGACGCGGTGGTCCTTGCGGGCGTTTCGCGTCTTCGCGCGGGAGGGATAGGTCGCCACGACGATGCGCCCGGCCTCGTCAACGCCGCACGTGACCGGCGAGGCCTGCGGGCTGCCGTCGGAGCGCGCGGTGATGACGAGCGCATGATGACGGGGCCGGACGAAGTCGAGCAACTCGTCTCTGGTGACCACGGTGTTCGTGGCGATCTGCGGGCTCACCAGCCCACTATCCCATCCCGGGGCCCGCCGGGCCGGGATGGTCAATCGCGGGCCGTCTTGACATGGTGTGATCGTGGCTGACGTACGGGACGCCGAGATAACGATCGTCGGCGGCGGGGCTATCGGGTGCGCGGTCGCCTACTGCCTGGCGCGCGCCGGGTATCCCGACATCCAGATTGTTGAGCGCGGCGAACTCGCCGGCGCCACCTCCAGCCAGGCCGCAGGCCTGGTCGGGCAGGTCCGCAGCAGCACGGAGCGGACCCGGCTGGCCATGGCGTCGGTCGCCCTGTACTCGAAGATCGAGCAGGAGACCGGGTACACGGCGGACTGGCGGCAGACGGGAAGCATCCGCATCGCCATGACCACCGAGCGGGTCCAGGAATTCCGCGAGATGGCCGGCGTGGCGGCCTCGGCGGGGCTGGATGTCGAGTTCCTGGAGCCCGGGCGGCTTGCTGGGCTGTTCCCGCCGCTCGACACCGGGCAGGTCAGGGCCGCGTTGTGGTGCCCGACCGACGGCTACCTGCAGCCGCACAGCCTGGTGACGGCCTACGCCGGGGCCGCCCGGGACCGGGGCGTGACGATCGCGGCGCACACGACGCTCACCGGCATCGCCGTGACCCGCGGCGCGGTCACCGGGATCCGCACCAGCAGCGGCAGTGCCAGCACGGACATGGTGATCAATGCGGCCGGGCCGTGGGCGGGCGCCGTGGCGTCGCTGGCCGGCGCCGAGCTTCCCGTGGTGCCGGTCCGCCATGAGTACTTCGTCACCGTGCCGCAGGAGGGCTGGCATGGCGACCTGCCGGTGCTCCGTATCCCCGACATCCGGATCTATGCCAGGGCGGAGGTCAGGGGAATCTTGTGCGGAGGCTGGGAGGCGGACGGGCTGAGCCTCAGCCCCCGGGAGGTGGCCGTGGGGCAACCGCTGCCCGTCGCTCCCGACTGGGACGTCCTGTCGGGCTTCGCCGCTGACTTCGCCCGGTTCGTCCCCACGGTCACCACGGCCGAGATCCGTGAGGTGTTTCGCGGGTACCCGGCGTTCTCACCGGACGGCCGGTTCATCGTCGGGCCGGTGCCCGGGATCCGGGGTTTCGTGATGGCAGCGGCCTGCAACGCCCACGGGGTGTCAGGGTCGGCCGGGCTGGCCGGGAGCGTGCTGGAGAGCCTGCGCCCTGACCCGTCGCCCTACGTTCGCTCGCTGAGCCCGGCGCGGTTCATGCCACGGGACTGGACCTGGGAGTCCGCCCGTGACCGGGCCGAACTGGTCTATGAGAACTACTACGGGCTGGCGGCCGCGGCCCAGGGAGGGCGCTGAGGCCGGTGGCGACGTTCGTTCTGGTACACGGCGCCTGGGGCGGCGCGCACGGCTTCGCCAAGGTCCGCCGCTTGCTGCAGGCCGCCGGGCACGAGGTCTTCACCCCGTCGCTGACCGGCATCGGCGAGCGGGCGCACCTGGCCAGCCCGCAGGTCGGCCTGACCACGCACGTCGCCGATGTCGCCAACGCGGTGCTGTATGAGGACCTGGGCGAGATCGTGCTGCTGGGTTTCTCCTACGGCGGGATGGTGGTCACCGGGGCGCTGGAGTACGTCGCCGGCCGGGTCAGCCATCTGGTGTACCTGGATGCCTTCGTGCCCGCCGACGGCGACAGCGTCCACACCCTTACCGCGGCGGCCAGCCCGGCCCCCGCGATCGGGCCGGGCGCCGGCTGGCTCGTGCCGGCGCAGGCGCGGGAGTTCGACGACCCGGCCGACGCTGCCTGGTCCACCGCCCGCCGGACCCCGCAGCCTGCCCAGTGTTTCAGCGAACCGGTCCGGCTCGCCCGCCCGCTGGAGGACTACCTGTTCACCCGGACCTACATCAAGGCCGCCGCCGAGCCACGCACGCAGCCACCCAGCCCGTTCTGGGCCGCCGCGGACCGGGTCAAGGCCTCGCCGGCCTGGCGCTACCGGGAACTCGACACCACCCACATGATCCCCAGTAACCGCCCCGGGGACCTCACCCGCCTGCTCACCGAACTCAGCTGAGGCCCGGCGAGGTCACCGCGCAGGGTCCGATGTGGACCGTGGCGATCGGCGGCACTGCCCCTCGACGGCGGCATCACCGCGGCCTTCACCGTCCCGCAGTGACGTCCGCTCCACGCACCCCGGCTGTTCACCTGGCGTCGCTACCATCAGCGTCGATGACCCGTGGGTGGACGGGGCGGACGACAGGGAGACAACCGGTGGCAGCTGACGGGCCCGGAACCGGGACGCATCAGGCCTCCTCCTGGACCCCCGTGTTGCTCGGGGCGGGCGCCGTGGGAGGCCTCGTGGCGGTCGTCGCCGGGATCGCACTCGCAGCGGCACCGCCACCCGCCGCGCCGGTGCTGGTATCGGCGTCGGACACCAGCCAGCCCGCCTCAGCCACCGGCACCCCCGTGCCCTCCAGTTCGCCGCTTCCGTCCTCGGGCGTGACGGCACCCGCGACGCCGAGCGCGCTGCCGACCCCGTCCAGCGCTTCGTCCCCCACCCCGTCCCCCTCGGCCAGCAGCTCTGCGACGGCCACGCCGACACCAACTGCGCCTTATACCGGCACGCCAACCACGACTCCCACGCCGGCCAGCGGCGGCTAGGTCCGCGCTGGGCGGATCACGACGGCAGGTCCGCGACTACGACCATCCGGCGGTGGCCCGCGGTGAGCGGCTGCCCATCCTCCCCGTGGCCGGCAACCGGGGCGAACCCCGCGGCGAGCAGCCAGTCCCGGAGTTCAGGGAAGCCGAACAGCCGCTTGACGAAGGTCAGGCGGCGCGCCCGGCCGCCGCGGACCACGGTGCGCTCTGCTTCGAACCGGCTGGTCAGCGCGTCCAGGTGGTAGCGGTCGACGAGCATGTCGCCGTTGTCCCTTGCCGCCACGACGCGCGAGGGGGTCCAGGAGGCGAGGAAGCTGGGCAGGTTGTCCAGGTCCATGGCCAGCCGGCCGCCGGGCCGCAAGGCACCAGCGATCCTGTCAAGGACAGCGCGGTTGGCGGCGTCATCGAAGTATCCGAACGCGGTGGACCAGTTGACCACCCGGTCGAAGCGGCCCCGCCACGGTATCTCGCGCATGTCCCCGGCCACGTACTCGACGCTGAGCCCCTCGGCGGCCGCGTCCGCGCGGGCCCGGTCGAGGAAGACCGCCGAGGAGTCAAGGCCGGTGACCTGGCAGCCGAGGGCAGCCAGCCGCCCGGCCATCTCCCCATGCCCGCAGGCCAGGTCCAGCACGCTCATGCCCGGCCGCAAATCCAGCAACCGCCAGGCCAGTTCCGCTGCGGCCTCCCCAGGATTACCGGCGCCGGGGACGGCCGGCCCGTGGGGCGCGAACTCGGTGGCGCCCTCGCCGGCGGCAAAGAAGTACAGGTAGTCCTCGTCATACATCTGCGCTGCGTCGAACAGATCGTCGCCCATGCGAGCGAACATAGAGACGATCACCACCGACGGCAACGGCATCATGGCTTCGTGGGCCGGGCATGGGCCGAGGGGCCGTCAGAAGAGGTGCACGCCGGGATGACCGTCGTGCCAGAGAAGCACCACGGCCTTTCCGATGACGCTCGTCCCTTTGATCGGGCCCCAGAAGCGGCTGTCGCAGGAAATCGGCCGGTTGTCCCCCATCACATAGAACTCTCCGGGCGGAAGGTGAAAGGGCGCCCGTCTGGTGGCCGCGGGAACCGGGGGCCCGAGCGGCTCGTGGCGGGGAAGGTAAGGCTCGCGGAGCCGCCGGCCGTCGACGTAGATGCTGTTGCCGGCCGAATAGATGGTCTGGCCCGGCAGCGCGATCACGCGCTTGACCAGGTCGCTGTCGTGCGGCCCAGGGCAGTGGTCGAGCGGCGGGTGGGTGAACACGACGATGTCGCCCCGGTGCACGTCATGCCAGTTGAAGAACGCCTTCCATACGAGGATCCGGTCACCGATATCCAGGGTTGACTCCATCGACGAACTGGGGATCGAAAAGACACCGAACACCAGCGCCCGCAGACCGAGCGCCAGCGACAATGCCACGAGCAGGGCAACGGCCCACCCGGCCAGGGCGCGGGCGCGGCCGCGGGCCGGGGGCCTCCTGGCCGCACCCCGGGTCTGGCTTGCGGCGTCCTCAGGGGCGCTCGCCACGTCCTCCGGGGTGCCGCCAGGGTCAGCAGTGCTGGTCATGCCCGCTCAAGGCGTCGCTGTTCGCAGGCTTCTTGGTGGTGACGCGGACGGAGGCCGAGGATCGCCCAGCGCCGCCAGTCAGGTAGTGGTGGCCGTACGGGACGTGCCCGCGGGCGCCCATGCCAGCGCCCCGGGCGCCGCCAGAGCAAGGCCCGGTGACCGCACTGGCCGGCGCCGATGAGGACAGCAGGGCCAGCGAAAGGCCAACCGAGCATGCCGCCGCCACCAATCCGCCCACCACCGCCCGAAGGCGCCTGCGCGACCGCAGCGCCAGTCGCGTGCTGGCCGCTCCCTTGACGTAGCTCCACGCGATGGAGTGGGCCGCCGTTCCGTCCCGCATGAGCAGCCTGGCAAGCTCGGCGGCCTCCTCGCCGTGACGGCTCCGCCAGCGCTCCGGATAGCAGCGCAAAGCGGCCTGGACAAGGCGCTCTGACCCCGGCCCCGCCATCAGATGCCCTCAAGCCCCAGCCGCAGGCGCCCGGCCACCCTGACGCGTTCGATCGCATCAAGATGCACGCGAAGCGCGGTCACCCCCGCGGGGGTGATGCGGTAGGGGTGGCGCCGATCCTCCGCCGGCAGCGCCTCGACCAAGCCAAGCTGCTCGAGCCGGTCCAGTGCGCCGTAGAGTGTCCCGGGCCCAAGCTCCACGCCCGAGAAGCTCTTGACGTCCTTGATCAGGGCGTAACCATGCTTGGCGCCACCGGCCAGGCTCGTCAGTATCAGGACCGACGCGTCGCCAGCGCGGCGCAGCACGTCCTGGCCGCCCGCGCCGCCCCGTTCCGCTTCACGAGATGCCATCCAGCCTCCTAGTACGTTGACCAATATATCAGCCAACGTACTAGATGTGGCCAGCGCATCCTTCGTTCGTGTGAGGACCGGCCGGCGCTGGCACGGGCACCTTCGGCTAGAAAGAGACATGGCCAATGTGACTGAGCTGCGTGTTGCGCTCACCGTGAAGGATTTCGGCCTGGCGCTGGCGTTCTACCGCGACGCGCTGGGCCTGGAGCAGAT
>Ga0070714_100003688_pt1 | contig 11467 bp, 8 predicted proteins | sample LARL83metaG_FD_65450 | JGI IMG/M metagenome (GOLD analysis project Ga0070714, IMG submission 65450) | Corn, switchgrass and miscanthus rhizosphere microbial communities from Kellogg Biological Station, Michigan, USA - LAR L8-3 metaG | ecosystem: Host-associated > Plants > Roots > Rhizosphere ... | reverse complement strand
TAGAGGCGCGGATCGGTGAGGAACACGTTGGTCGTGAGCCCCGTATCGTCGCTGTTCAGGAAGTCGCCGGTAATGGCCGTCGTGTCGAAGATATTTTTGAGATAACCAAGCACCTGCCAGCCATCCGCGCTTGTCAGAATGAGCGCCAGGTTCACGTTCGAATAACCGCGTATCTTGTCGTAAGGCACGTCATTGAACACGCGCGCAAAGCTCTGTGACTGCCAGTAGAAATCGCCGTGCAGGGTCGCTGCCCAATCCTCCGAAACCGGAAGCGTGTATTCCGACGTGAACGACATCGTGAAATGCGGTGCATTTGGCAATTGATTGCCGCTTACATTCTTGTCGAAACCAGCGCCATTGTTAGGCGGCAGGCCTGCGCCGGCATTGACGCCGGCGGGGGCTGTAGGATCCACACTCAACGGATCGAAGCCCGGATATCCGGTGAATGGGCATGGCTGTGGATTTCCAACATTGACCGGATCTCCGTTCGTACAAAGAGTCGGATTGGGTACATAGGGATAATGTGTCACTGGATCGGTATGCCTCACATACGCGTCGGTGCAGAAGCTTTGGCTGACATAGTTATCGACATCCGGCGCCAACCAGGAGATAAGCGTGACCGGCAAGATGCAATTTGAAGCTTGCGTGGGATAAGGTTTGACAACGACCCAATCGCTGTGTCCCGCCGTGCGATCCATCAGATCGATGGCCTGCGAACCGTTTGCCAGACGCGTATTTTCATAGCCGCCCGCGAAACTGAATTTGAGGCCGGGCGCTGGCTCCCAACTTGTCTCCAGTTCGGCGCCCTTCACGGTGGCGTTGAAATTCAGATTGATCGAGGTGCGGTCGACGATTTCGGAAATCTGATATCCCTTGTAATTGTAATAGAACACATCGCCGTTCAGCGTGAGGGCACCATCCAGCAGCGTGTTCTTTGTACCGAGTTCATAAGCGTCTATGAATTCGGGGGCGAACGTCTTGGGGTGCGAAGGCAGCGAAGCATCGCCGTCGTTCTTGGCCAGCAACACGGCGCCGGGCGGATTGGCGCCACCGGCTTTATATCCGTGAGCGTAAGAGCCGTAGAGCAGTGTCTGATCCGTAAAATCGAGCTTCGGTGTCCAGTTCGTCGCAAAGCGGCCCGTCCACTCGTTCCATTTCTGATTAACGGTGCCGATCGATGGATAGCCATAGCCTTGGGTCAAAACCTCGCTTGGAATGTCGGTGAAGTGCTTTTGATCGTCCGTCCAGCGCAAGCCGCCGGTCAATTTCAGATCTTGAGCGATATTGTAATAGACTTCACCAAATCCGGCATAGGAATTGAGTACATAAGGATTCTGGCTGAGAAAATAATTGTGGCCTTGATTGTTGACGCTGGCGACGGGATTGACATCGATATAAGTACAATCCAGCAGGCCGCTGCCGTTCAAGGGATTATAATACTGGAGACCGCCTGCAAACCCGCCATTATAGGTCTGATTCAGACATTCGTGATTGTCATTCGTGGCCGGATTCCATACCGGAAAATTGTGGAAGCCAAAGGGCGAAGCAGCTATCAGCGTCAACGCATTGATGAAAACGTAATAATTTTCCTCGGTCTCGTAGTGCAGATAGTTCGCGCCAAAGCTGAAATTCAGAGGGCCGCTGAAATTCGAAGACAGTCTGAATTCCTGACTCAATTGCCAGGCGTGTTCGTCGGAGCGGTCTTCGGCGACGAGCCTATCGGCGCAACCAAGTTGGGGATCGCAGAATACTCCATCCGAACTGATAATGGTAAGCTGGCGCGGATCGCCTCCCGGTGGAACGGAATTGAAGACGCCGGATGATGTATTGAAACGGTTGTAATCCTCAGTAGAGTAAAGAAAATCGTGATTGTATGCGGTCTGCGAGGTCAGCGTCAGCGCAGGTGAGACAGAATAATCGGCGTTCAATTCGACGATGTCGTTTTTTGCGCGGTAAGCAGGATTGATCGTCGATTCGATTACCCGCAAATCGCGCGATTGCGTTGCACTGGCATAAGGGTCCACGGCGCCATTGATGTAGCCCACGGCGCTGGCACCCAGATAATAAGGAAGCGAATAACCATTGGGCACCTGGAAAGCGTCCGCCGTGTAGAGCGAACTCATTCTGCAACCTTGGCTGAAATGATCTGCAATCGGAAAAAACCCTAAGTTCTGCCCGCCCGTTGGTCCCAATTGATATCCGTTGATTGAACTCGGTGTGGGATCGGTGTGGCAAAGTTGCTTGCTGGAACGCAAGCGATCGTCATTCTCCTGGAAATGCTCCCAGACCAGCGTGGCTTGCAGATTTTCGACCGGTTTGATGCCGATCGAGACGCGGCTCGACCACAAGTCGCGCCCGTCGATCGGCGAATTGGTAATCTCATTGAAGCTGTAGCCATCACGCTTCGTCCATTCGCCGGCCATGCGAATATCGAAGCGATCATCAACCACCGGGATGTTAATCATGCCTTCAAGGCGGCGATTGTGGTAATTGCCGATGTCGGCGGAGGCCATCGCCTCGAATTGATCGGTGGGTTTTGCGGATACGACGTTCACCACACCCGCAGTCGCATTACGCCCGTAAAGCGTGCCTTGCGGTCCGCGCAAAACCTCGACTTGCGAAACATCGTAGAATTCCTGCTCGAAGAAATGATTGCGGATAAACGGTATGTCGTTGAATGCGACGGCAACAGCGGGATCGGTCGTGACAGAAATCGCCTGCGTGCCAATGCCGCGGATCTGGATGTTGTAACCGGTGAAGTTTGTCTTGGAGAAGGTGAGATTCGGCACTTCCTTCACGAGGTCCGGACCGCCCGCGATCTGGCGTGATGTGAGTTGCTCCTGCGATAGCGCAGTGATCGCGATAGGAACGGTCTGAATATCCCCTTTGATCTTCGACGACGTAACGACGACGGATTCAATGCCCGCTGCTGTTGCAGCGGCGGCTACACGGATAGGTGTAACTTGCTCCAGCCTTGTCTGTGGCGGTGTACCGGATTGCGGCACGATACCGATCGCGCCGCCCGCATGTGGATGGACAACAAAGCCGGTCCCGGACAGGATGCGCGACAAGGCAACCTGGTCTGCAACGTCACCTTTGACGCCCTTGCTGCGAACGCCCTTGACCTGCTGATCGGCCACAATCAGTTCGACGCCGGTCTGCGCCGTATAGGCTTCCAGCGCGTGCTCGAGATCGCCACCTGGAATATCGAAATCTCGCGCAGAAGCCGCCGGTGCCAGCATCGCGGCACAAGCTGAGCTCAGTAGCAATGATCGAATGATATTTGAACTTCTCATATTCCCCCCTTGCGGCCCCGCCACGTGCGTGAGCCGGGCTCTATTTCGTCAACGCGACATCACAGTCTCGTCACCTTGTCTCTCAACATGCAGATGCAGGACGTCCTCGGCGACGTCCGTGAAAGTCTCGACATCGCCTGCAAGAAATTTCCCGTCGATCGTCATCATCGCGGCGCGTGGATCGGTGACCACGAGCTTGTGCGTGTTGTAGCGGTTGAATTCCGCAGCAGCGTCGCCAAGCGTGGTGTGGTGAAACACCAGCACGCCCCGGCGCCAGCTCAGTTCATCCTGGAGCGCCTGCTGCGAACGCTTGCTGATTGCCGTATCCGAAGGCGTGGCAATGGCGACGCTTCCGGCCGTCAAATCGACATCAGGCGCATCGATTCCGTGCGGGGCACTGAGAAGCACGCGCCCCTCCAGAAGCGCCACTTCGAGATGGCGTGGCTCGCCTCGAACCAGAAATTTCGTTCCAACGTCGGTGATTTGGCGCCCGCCGGCCTCGACGATGAAGGGGTGAGCCGGATCGTGCTTGATCTCGAAATAGGCTTCGCCGCGATCCAGAATCACCGCGCGCTGGCTGGCGCGGGTGGCGAAGCGCAGGATCGTGTCCGTGTTCATTTCGATCCGGGAGCCGTCGGAGAGTTTCAGAGTTTCGCGCCCGCCTATTGGAGTCCTGTAGGTGACGTATTTGGGCCCCAGAAAAAGATAGGATGCCGCGGCGCTCAGCGTCGCGATCACAATCAGCGAAGCGGCGATGCGCAGCGCCAGGAATTTGAACATTCCGGTTCGGTCGCGGCGCGTTAGGCTGGCGGATGGCCGCCGCAACGCTGCGGCGCGAAACGTCCGGTCCCACGCTTGATCCGCCCGCCAATAGGCAACCATATGTGCGGTGGATTCGTTCAGCCACGCATCAAGCCGTCCCTGATCTTCCGCGCTCCAATCCTCCGATGCACGGCGTTCGATGACCCAGCGCGAGGCTGCCATCTGGACGTCATAAGCAGAATTCCTGGATGTAGCAGCATTGCCCGTCATGCCACACTCCCGCGGCCGGACGACTCGCCAAAGAAAATATCGGACAGATTGAACAGGCCGATGGCGAGGTATTCTTTGACGGTCTCTTCGCTGATGCCCATGCGCGCCGCGATTTCGCGCCTGCTCAAACCTTCCAGCTGCTTGTAAATCACCACTTCGCGGCAGCGCGGAGACAGGCTTTCGAGCGCCTGCCGAAGCCTGCGCAATTCATCGCGCGAAATGACATCGCGATCTGGGCCGGGCTGGTCGGAAGCGGTTGCAAGCGCCTCCAAATCACCGATTGTTTCAATGGGTATGACCCGGCGGGTGCGGAACTTGTCGATCAAAATGTTGCGCGCGGTGATAAACACGAAAGCGCGCGCATTGCCGGGTATGTCCCGGCGCGCAGATTCGCAAACGTGTACGTAAACGTCCTGCACAAGATCCCTCACGTCGCTCTCGTTGCGCCAATTGCGCCGGAAATAACCTGTCAGCGCTGCCTCCAAAGGCAGCACCTCGCGCAGAAACCACGCCTGCACGGCGTCGACGCTCACCGCCACACCGTCGTGGCGCGCGCCATCTCTTTCGCGATCATGGTCTCTGGTGTCTGTCACCCCGCCAGCCTCGGTTTCCGCGGGTTGCGCGTAAATGGTACTCCTAGGACGGAGCTATCCAAAAAATGGGGGGGATGGCCGCCAAAATTATTTTTGGACGCTGCATTTCGTTCAAGACGGCGGCGCGTTTGCGTAATCTCAGATCATTCTGTTCAGCCGCCTGTTTGTAAGTAACCAGATGCGCGCCGCAATGAGGGCTGGTGATTTGCTGCCTCAAGAAACGGACATTTGACCCCATCAGCCGGATGGGGCAGAAAGCCGTCGCGTTGAGAATCCGGTCGTCCGGCTGCGAGATCGCTCAACGTGCCAGTGGAGAAGAAGGAGTAACACCAGCGAGGCGCTGGAAGTGTGGTTCTGAGAATAAACGTGGATTTCACTGGTCGCCTCAGAAGGCGCTCGGTGATGTCGGGGGATTCTCGGGGATTCTGTGTGCCGTTTGTCGCACTTTACTTCCCTTCGGTTCCCTTATATTTCCCGTTCTTGCCGTTTTTCTCTCTTGAAGAACGCCGGAAAAACTTTTATTTTCAGCATCTTATCTGGAATGGGGCCATAGCTCAGCTGGGAGAGCGCCTGCATGGCATGCAGGAGGTCAGCGGTTCGATCCCGCTTGGCTCCACCACTTTAACGCTGGCGTTATCTCAGGGCTTGTCTTCTGGGTCCTCGATCAGGATGCGTTCGGCTGCGCCCTTGAGATCGTCATATTGGCCGGCACCGATCATCCAGAGCAGCACGACGAGTGCCGCCAGTCCGAAGCTCAGCGCCGCCGCTATGATGAGCGCGATACCGTTCATCGCCGCCCTGCGAGTCTGAGCGCATTCAGCGTCACGATCAGAGAGGAACCCGCCATCGTGGCCGCGGCGATCAGCGGCGATACGAGCCCAAGCGAAGCCAGCGGAATCGCGGTGATGTTGTAGGCGGCCGCGAGCGCGAAATTCTGCAGCACCAGAACGCGCGCCTTTCGCGCGATATCAACCGCCTCGACGATGGGCATGAGTTGCGCGCCGCGCAGCACCATGTCTGCGGCGAGCTGGCTTGCGTCGGCGGCACTTCCGGGCGCGATAGAGACATGGGCCAGCGCCAGAGCGCCCGCATCGTTGAGCCCATCGCCCACCATCAGCGCGCGATGGCCTTGCGCACGCAGCGCTTCCACGCGCGCGGCTTTTTCCTTCGGATCGATTCCGGAATGCCAGCTTTCGATTCCGGCTTGTGCGGCGAGATCGGCGGCGGGCGCTTCGCGGTCGCCGGTAAGCATTTCGACGGCGATGCCGCGCGATTTGAGTGCGGCAAGCATCTCCGCTGCATCGGGACGGATCGCATCGCTGAAGACAAAACGCACCGGCGGCGCGTGCCCCGCGCGGAACCACAATTCGCTGGCATGTGCGATTGCACTCGCGCCGCACCACGCGGCATTGCCCAATCGCTGCGGCACGTCGGCGATATCGGCTTCCAATCCGCTGCCGGAAATTTCGCGCACGCCGGATGCAGCAGGCCCCTCGCCCGCCGAAGCGGCCAGTGCGCGCGCCAGCGGATGATTGCTCGTGCGCGCGATCTGCGCGGCCGCATCGAGAATATCGCGCGGAATGTCCTTGCGGTTCAGCAATTCCGGCATGCCGATGGTGAGCGTTCCTGTCTTATCGAACACAGCCACGTCGATTTCTGCGAGCCGCTCCAGCGCATCGCCGGATTTGACGAGCATGCCGTGATCGAACAGCCGCCCCGTCGCCACGATCTGCACCGCAGGCACCGCCAATCCCAGCGCGCACGGGCATGTGATGATGAGAACAGTGATCGCATTGGTGATTGAAACGGCGATGGAGGCGCCCGCGATCATCCAGCCCGTGAAAATCAGCACGGCGAGGATCGTCACGAACGGCACATAGGCCCGCGCCGCGCGGTCCGCGAGACGCACATAGCGGTTGCGGGTCTGCTGGCCCGCTTCGAGCAGGCGCGCGAGATCGGCGACAAGGGAATCTTCCGCGCGCGCGCTGGCGAGCATCACAACCGGACGGCCGACGACAATCGAGCCTGCGCGCAACACGCCGCCGCGCGCAATCGAAACCGGCGCGCTTTCGCCCGTCACCAGCGAGACATCGGCGTCGGTTGCCGCGTCCAGCGTGCCATCGACGGCCGCGCGCTCGCCGCTTGCGAGCAGAATGCGGTCGCCGGGATTGATCTCGCGCGCTGCGACCGTCTCCACATGGCCGTTCTCGCGCAGCCGCCGCGCCAGCACCGATTGCATGGCGACGAGATGTTGCGCTGCGCCGCGCGCGCGGTCGCGCAGCAGGAAATCGAGATAACGCCCGATCAGCAGCAGGAATGCCAGCATCGCTGCGGCATCGAAATAGGTCTGCGTGCCGTGCAGAATGGTCTGATAAAGACTCAACGCCAGCGACAGCACAATGGCCGCACTGATCGGTACATCCATATTGGTCTGGCGTTTGATGAGGCTGCGCGCGGCCGAGCGGAAGAAGGGCTGGCTCGCATAAAGCGTTATGGGAATGGACACCGCCGCCGCCAGCCAGAAGAAAAGATTGCGCGTGGCGGCGTCCATATCCTCGCCGCCGTACCAGACCGCATCGGTAAGCCCCATGACGAAGATCGTGCCGAAGCCTGCGACCACCAGACAGCGCAGCAGGAAGCGCCCTTCGCGTTCGCCTTCGTTCAGCGTGGTGGCGGCATCGTAAGGCTGCGCTTCGTAACCCAGCGCACGCACGCGCTGGAGAATCGATTGCGGCGCGACCGCATCGCCGCGCCATTCCACCGCGAGCTTGCCCGTGGAAAGATTGAGCCGCGCGCTTGAAACGCCCTCGATAGCCTTCACGCCGGATTCGATCTTGGCGATGCAGTTTGCGCAACGCGCGCCCCACACCGCGATCTCGAACGCCGAACCGCTTTCACTTTTGCGCACATAGCGCGAGAGATCGGCCGCCGCGCCGGATTTCGGAATGGAAAGCGTCAACGAACCCATAAGCGCCTGCTTGCCTCGAAAGGCGCGGATTGCTGCGCGCGCACGATAACATCCCAACTGCCCGCCGCGACACCGGAAAGCACGGTCACATAATTGCCGGACGATGCTTCGCGGAACTGCAAGGGCCGGTCATGCTTTTCATTCGCAGGATGGCGCAATTCGCCCACGAGATTCACACGCGTTTGCGGCGTGCCATCGGCCTGCTTCAGCGTAACGGCAATGCGCACCGCACCCGAGGCCAACCGTTCGGCGCCGATGGAGGCGTTCCAGCCGAGTTTCTTCTGCCCGGCGCGCCGCGCGAGAGTCTGGTTGTATTCTACGCCCTGAAGATAAGGCTTCTGCTCGTCTTCGCCACTGAATGTCTGCACGGACAGCACGATGAAATATACGTTCACCGCAAGAACGGTGGCAAAGCTGGCGATGAGCCAGACAAGCATATCGCGGCCGGTGAATTTGCGCGCCATCACGGTGCTCCCGAGATGAAAACGGTATCGACATCGCGCGTTTCATGTTTCGCCGCATCGCTGAGCGCAAATTCGATTTTCTGCGAGCCGCCCTTCAGGTCATGCAGCCCAACGGTGACAAGCACGCGCACGGTTCGCACTTTATCGGCTTCCACATTCAGCTTCACAGGCAATGTCACATAGCCCAGCCCGATCACGTCCACGCGCCGCGGCAGCGGGCCCTCGATCGCGAGATAAAAATCGCGCGCGGCGTCCGAGCGGTTCATCAGTTTCAGCGTATAGCCGTTGCGCACCGCACCGTCCGGCAGCGTGACGAAATTGGGATTGCGGTCGCGCAGCACGTCGAGATCGATGGTGCGGCGCGTCTCAAGGCCGAACGCCATGATCGCCGCGACAAGCACCAGCACCGTTGCATACAGAATCGTGCGCGGGCGGATGAAGCGGAAATGCGCCGGCTCGCCCTTCAGGCGCGCGGCGACATTGGAATCGGTGTCGTATCCGATCAGGCCTTTGGGCAAATTAATGCGCGTCATCACGTCGTCGCAGGCGTCGATGCACAGCGCGCAGTTGATGCATTCGAGCTGGATGCCGTCGCGGATGTCGATGCCCATCGGGCACGCGGCCACGCATTGATTGCAATCGATGCAATGCCCGCGGCTTTCCCAGGGCTGCCCTTTCTTGTGCGGCCCGCGCGGTTCGCCGCGGTCGGCGCGATAGGTGACGGAGAGTGCGTCGCTATCGACCATCGCCGCCTGAATGCGCGGCCACGGGCACATATAGGTGCACACCTGCTCGCGCATCAGCCCGCCCAGCGAATAGGTGGTGAAAGCGAGCAAGCCGATGGTCGCGTAGGCGACGAGGGGTGCGGTGCCGGCCGCAAGCTCACGTGCCAGCGTGGGCGCGTCGGTGAAATAGAACACCCACGCACCGCCCGTCGCCACCGCGATCAAAATCCACGCGCTATGTTTGGCGATGCGCTTGGCGATTTTACCCGCCGTCCATGGCGAGGCGGCGAGGCGAATGCGCGCGCCGCGGTCACCTTCGATCAGATTCTCGACATATATAAAGAGATCCGTCCATACCGTTTGGGGGCAGGTGTAGCCGCACCACAGCCTGCCGAACAATGCCGTGACGAGGAACAGCGAAACGGCGGCGAGGATCAGCAGCCCGGTGATGTAATAGACTTCCTGCGGCCAGATTTCGATGAAGAAAAAATAGAATCGCTCATGCGCCAGATCGACGAGCACGGCTTGATGCGGCGCGAACGGCCCGCGGTCCCAGCGTATCCACGGCACGAGATAATAGATGCCGAGCGTGATCGCCATCACGATCCATTTGATCTTGCGGAAATTGCCGTGCACCAGCTTGGGATAGATCGGCACGCGGGCCTGATAAAATTTGCGGTTGGCGGCGCTGTTGCTCGCCAGTGCATCGGAACGCGCGATGCCTTCCGCCGCCATCGCGGGGACGGCCTGCAGATTTTTCAACGCGATCCTTGCCTGCGTGTTCACGGCAACTCAACTATTCTCCGCCGCCGAGACTATGGACATAGACGGCAAGCGATTTGATCGTTTCCGGCGAAAGACGCCCGCCCCAGGTGGGCATCACGCCGCCATGGCCGTTCCAGATCTGGTCGTGGATGTCCTCGCGGTTGGGACCATAAAGCCAGTCATTATCGGTGAGGTTTGGCGCGCCGAATTCGCGATTGCCCTTGCCTTCCGCGCCATGACAGGCCGCGCAATTATCCGCGAAAAGTTTCGCCGCGCGCTGCACCGCTGCCGGGTTGGCCGCGCGTCCCGACAGATGCACGACATATTCGGTGAGATCGCCGATCTGCCCGGGTTTCAGGATCGCGTCGTGTCCGAATGCGGGCATTTGCGACTGGCGCGTCTCGGAACTCGTGGAGCGCACGCCGACAATGATGGTGTGCTGGATGTCTTCGAGCTTTCCGCCCCACAGCCAGAAATCGTCGTTCAGATTGGGATAGCCGTGTGCGCCCTGCCCGCCCGAACCGTGGCACGGCGCGCAATTGTCGCCGAACGCGGATTTGCCTTCGGCCATCGCGAATTGCAGCAGATCGGGATTGGACTGGATTTGCTGCAGGCTCGCCTTGGTGAGTTCATGTTCCTTGGCGGCACGTGCATTCTTCAGCGCCTGCACATTGGCCGTGACATCGTCGCGCTGCGAATGATTGAGCAGTCCATGCGTGTAGCCATGCAAAAGCGGCCATGCGGGCATCGCGATCCAGTAGCCGATAGCCCATACGATGCAGGCATAGAACACCACGAGCCACCAGCGCGGCAGCGGCGTGTTCAATTCCTGAATGCCGTCCCAATCATGTCCCGTGGTTTCCGTGCCGGAAATCTCGTCGATGGGTTTCTTGTCCATCAGCCATCCTCGTCTTCGAGCGGAATGCGCGCGGCTTCCTGAAAGCGCGCGCGGTTGGACGGCCACAGCGCATAGGCGAGTGCAATGGCAAACAGGACCATGAAATAGACCGCGCCCCAGCTTTGCGCGAAGGCCAGCACATCGTCATAGGCCCAGCGTTCCATCTCTATCTCCGGTTTTCCGGCGTGCCCGCCTTGTAGGTTTTGAAATCCACCAGCGTGCCGAGCATCTGCAGATAGGCGATGAGCGCGTCCGCTTCGCTGACCTGCTTCGGATTGCCGTCGAAATCGCGCGCCTGTGCTTTGGGATAGCGTTTTGCCAGCGCGTCCAGCCCATTGCTGTTGGGATCGGCCTGGGCTTCAAGGTCCTGCTTTGCGTTTGCGACATCTTCGTCCGTGTACGGAACGCCAACGATGCGATTGGCTTTCAACTGCTCGGCGATGTCGCGGTAGTCCAGCGGAGTCAATTCCAAGAATTTATAGGGCGGCATCACGGATTCCGGCACCACCGAGCGCGGATCGGCCAGATGCGCGCGCTGCCATTCGTCCGAATATTTGCCGCCGACGCGCGCCAGATCCGGCCCCGTGCGCTCCGATCCCCATTGGAAGGGATGATCGTACATGCTTTCGGCGGCGAGGCTGTAATGGCCATAACGTTCCACCTCGTCGCGCAGCGAGCGGATCATCTGGCTATGGCAGAGATAGCAGCCCTCGCGCACATAGATGT
>Ga0070714_100003686_pt1 | contig 11468 bp, 7 predicted proteins | sample LARL83metaG_FD_65450 | JGI IMG/M metagenome (GOLD analysis project Ga0070714, IMG submission 65450) | Corn, switchgrass and miscanthus rhizosphere microbial communities from Kellogg Biological Station, Michigan, USA - LAR L8-3 metaG | ecosystem: Host-associated > Plants > Roots > Rhizosphere ... | reverse complement strand
ACCTCGCCCGCGAGGCCGGGCTGGCCGTGGGACCGCGCGGCGGCATCGCCGTGGACGATGCCTGCCGGACCAGTGACGAGAGCATCTACGCGATCGGCGAGTGCGCCTGCGCGAGCGGCCGGGTCTACGGCCTGGTCGCACCCGGCTACGCGATGGCAGAGGTGGCGGCCGACCGGCTGACCGGCGGAGCAGCCGTCTTCTCGGGGGCCGATGTCTCGACCAAGCTCAAGCTGCTCGGCGTGGACGTCGCCTCGTTCGGTGACGCGTTCGCCACCACGCCTGGCGCCCTCGAGGTCACGGTCAACGACCCGGTGGCCCGCAGCTACTCCAAGCTGGTCGTCTCCGATGATGCGAAGACCCTGCTCGGCGGCGTGCTTGTCGGCGACGCGTCCAGGTACGGGGTCCTGCGGCCCCTCGTGGGACGCCCGCTGCCCGGAGACCCGCTGAGCATGATCGCGCCGGCCGGGACCGGACCCGGCGCCGCCGGGCTACCTGGCGACGCGCAGGTCTGCTCCTGCCAGGGCGTGACGAAGAACGAGATCTGCGCCGCGATCAGGGACCGCGGGCTGGCCGACGTGGCCGGCGTCAAGGACGCCACCAGGGCGGGCACCGGCTGCGGATCCTGCGTTCCCACGCTGAAGACGCTGCTCGCGGAGAGCGGCGTGGCCGTCAGCACAGCACTGTGCGAGCACTTCTCACTCACTCGCGCCGAGCTGTTCGAGGTTGTCAGCAGGGAACGGATCGCGACCTTCACCGAGCTGATCGAACGGCACGGCCGCGGCCGCGGCTGCGATGTCTGCAAGCCCGTGGTCGCTTCCGTCCTGGCCAGCCTCGGGCACGGTCACATCCTCGAGGGCGAGCAGGCCGCGCTGCAGGACACCAACGACCAGTTCCTCGCCAACATCCAGCGCAACGGCACCTACTCTGTCGTGCCGCGGATCCCTGGCGGGGAGATCACGCCGGAGAAGCTCATCGTGATCGGCGAGGTCGCGCGCGACTTCGGCCTGTACACGAAGATCACCGGCGGGCAGCGGATCGACCTGCTCGGCGCCCGCGTCGAGCAGCTGCCCGCGATCTGGCGGCGCCTGGTCGACGCGGGTTTCGAGTCCGGGCACGCCTACGGCAAGGCGGTCAGGACCGTGAAGTCGTGCGTCGGCTCAGCCTGGTGCCGTTACGGCGTGCAGGACTCGGTATCGCTGGCGGTGGAGCTTGAGCTGCGCTACCGGGGCATCCGGTCACCGCACAAGATTAAGGCGGGGGTATCCGGCTGCGCCCGCGAGTGCGCGGAGGCACAGAGCAAGGACATCGGGGTGATCGCGGCCGAGGACGGCTGGAACCTGTTCGTCGGCGGCAACGGCGGGTTCCGGCCGCGGCACGCGGACCTGCTGCTGGCCGGCGTCGACACCGCTACGCTGATCCGGACGATCGACCGGTTCATCATGTTCTACATCCGCACCGCCGGCCGGCTGCAGCGAACCGCCGCATGGCTGGAGTCGCTCGGCGGCGGACTTGACTACCTGCGCTCGGTCATCGTGGACGACCGCCTTGGCATCGCCGCCGAACTCGACGCGGCCATGGAACGGCACGTCGCCGGCTACCGCGACGAGTGGGCGGCGGTGCTCGCCGACCCGGTCAAGCTCCGGCGGTTCGTGTCCTTCGTGAACGCTCCCGGCGTTCCCGACCCGAGCATCGCCTTCTCCTCCGAGCGTGGCCAGCCGCGTCCCGTCGACCTGCCCGTGCCGCGGCGGCTGGCGGTGGTGAGCCAGTGACCTGGACCGGGGTCTGCGACTACGACCACCTCCAGCCGGAGTGCGGCGTCGTGGCGCTGCTTGGCGGGGAGCAGGTCGCGCTCTTCCGCACGTTCGACGGTGCGCTCTACGCGATCGGCAACCAGGACCCGTTCACCGGCGCGTTCGTCCTCTCCCGCGGCATCGTGGGCACCAGGGGCGGCATACCGACCGTGGCGTCGCCGCTCCATAAGCAGGTCTTCGACCTGCGCACCGGCGCCTGCCTCGATGACGGCAGCAGGCACGTGCCCGTTTTCCCCGTGCGGCGGCGCGACGGCCGGGTTGAGGTCGGGCTGGGGGCGGAATGAGCGTCGAGCCGCTGGCCGGCTACACGGTCGGCATCACTGCCGCCCGGCGCCGGGAGGAGTTCGGTGCCGCCCTCGAACGCCGCGGCGCGAAGGTGATCTCCGCGCCCGCCATCAGGATCGTGCCGCTCGCCGACGACAGCAAGCTGCGCGAGGCGACCGAGCAGTGTCTGCGTGATCCACTCGACGTCGTCATCGCGACCACCGGAATCGGCTTCCGCGGCTGGATCGAGGCCGCGGACGCCTGGGGCACCGGCGAGGAACTCGTTAAGGCGATCGGGCAGGCCACCGTGCTCGCGCGCGGCCCGAAGGCCCGGGGCGCGCTGCGCGCCGCCGGGCTGCGCGAGACCTGGTCACCGGAATCCGAGTCATCGAGCGAGGTCCTGGAGTACCTGATCTCGGGCGACCTCGAGGGCAAGCGGATCGCGGTCCAGTTGCACGGCGAGCCGCTGCCCGACATGGTGCAGACGCTGCGCATGGCGGGCGCCGAGGTCATCGAGGTCCCCGTCTACCGCTGGGTACCGCCGCAGGACACCGCCCCCCTTGACCGGCTCGTCCAGGCGGTGCGCGGCGGCGCGGTCGACGCGGTCGCCTTCACCAGCGCGCCCGCCGCCGCCAGCTTCCTGCGGGCCGCGCGGGAGCAAGGCTGCAGCGGCGTCGTGCGGTCGGCGCTGCGCGGGCCGGTCGTGCCCGCCTGCGTCGGCCCCGTCACGGCCGGCCCGCTGCTCGCGGAGGGCATCCCGGTGATCCAGCCGGTGCGCGGCCGGCTCGGGGCGCTGATCAGGGAGATCGTCGAGCAGGTGCCGCTCCGCCGGGGGATCAGCGTCCCCGCGGCGGGACATGTGCTCGACGTCCGCGGTCACTCGGTCGTGCTCGACGGCACGCTCATGCCGCTCAGCAGCGCCAGCATGGCGCTGCTGCGGGAACTGACCACTCGCCCCGGCCACGTGGTCTCCCGTGCGGAACTGCTGAAGGTCACCCCGGGCGAGAGCGGCGAGCACGCGCTGGAGGTCGCCATCGGCAGGCTGCGCATCGCGCTCGGTGACCCGCGGATCGTGCAGACCGTGATGAAGCGCGGTTACCGGCTCGCCTACGAGCCTGAGCGGGCCGGCAACCACGAGGGCACCCGCCGCTACTAAGCCCGCCATCTGGTGAACACGTACCACAAGCAAGGAGGGCCTCGTGGCCGCGCCAGGCTCGCATAGTGCGGCCATAACGAAGATCCGGACGGTCTGCTCGTACTGCGGGGTGGGCTGCGGCCTGATCCTCGACGTCGGTGCCGGACCCGACGGGCGGCGTACCGTCATGAAAGCGGCCGGGGACAAGGATCACCCGGCGAACTTCGGCCGGCTGTGCACCAAGGGCACGACGACCGCGGACATGCTCGCCGCCGAGGGCCGGCTGGCTACCGCGCTCATCCGACCGGACCGCGACGCGCAGCCGCGGCCCGCGCGCGTCACCGACGCCATCGCCGTGACCGCCCGCCGCCTGCGCGCGGTCATCGACGAGCACGGCCCGGACGCGTTTGCCATGTACGTATCGGGCCAGCTGAGCCTGGAGGCGCAGTACCTCGCGAACAAGCTGGTCAAGGGCTTCATCCGGACCAACCAGATCGAGTCAAACTCCCGCCTGTGCATGGCCAGCGCCAGCACGGGATACAAGCTCTCGCTGGGCGCGGACGGACCGCCCGGCTCCTACCAGGACTTCGACCAGGCCGACCTCTTCCTCGTCATCGGCTCCAACATGGCGGACTGCCATCCGGTCCTGTTCCTGCGCATGATGGACCGGGTGAAGTCGGCCGGCGCCAAGTTGATCGTCGTGGACCCGCGGCGCACCGCCACCGCCGCCAAGGCCGACCTGTTCCTGCAGATCAAGCCGGGCACGGACCTCGCGCTGCTCAACGGCCTGCTGCACCTGCTGCACGCCAACGGCCACACCGACCCGGACTTCATCGCCGCGCACACCGAGGGCTGGCAAGCGATGCCCGGCTTCCTCGCCCGCTACCCGCCCGCCACCGTCGCCGCCCTCACCGGCCTGCAGGAAGACGTGATCAGGGAGGCCGCCCGGCTGATCGGCGAGGCGGGGGAGTGGATGAGCTGCTGGACGATGGGCCTGAACCAGTCCACCCGCGGCACCTGGAACACCAACGCCCTGATCAACCTGCACCTCGCCACCGGCGCGATCTGCCGCCCCGGCAGCGGGCCGTTCTCACTCACCGGGCAGCCCAACGCCATGGGCGGCCGGGAGATGGGTTACCTGGGCCCGGGCCTGCCCGGTCAGCGCTCGGTCCTCGCCGCAGCCGACCGGTCGGCGGTCGAGGAACTGTGGGAACTGGAACCGGGTGCCCTGCGGGCCGACGGCGCCGGCCAGGGCACGGTCGAGATGTTCCAGAAGATGGCCGCGGGGGACATCAAGGCGTGCTGGATCATCTGCACCAACCCGGTCGCCTCGGTCGCCAACCGCAAGACCGTCATCCAGGGCCTGGAGGCCGCCGAGTTCGTCGTCACGCAGGACGTGTTCGCTGAGACGGAGACGAACGCGTACGCCGATGTCGTGCTGCCCGCCGCGATGTGGACCGAGGCCGAGGGCGTCATGGTCAACAGCGAGCGCACCCTCACCCTCGCCCAGCCGGCCGCCGAGCCGCCCGGCGAGGCGACGGCGGACTGGCGGATCATCGCCGCCGTGGCCCGCGCCATGGGCTACGCGGAGGGCTTCGCCTACGACAGCGCCGAGCAGGTCTTCGAGGAGATCAAGCGCGCCTGGAACCCGCAGACCGGGTGGGACCTGCGCGGGATCAGCTACCAGCGGCTGCGCGCCACCCCCGTGCAGTGGCCCGCGGCCACCGCGGACGGTAGTGACCGCAACCCGGTCAGGTACCTCGGTGCGGACGGCTCGCCGGTCTTCCCTACCCCGAACGGACGGGCGGTCTTCTATCCCCGTCCGCACCTCCCGCCGGCGGAGATGCCCGACGGCGACTACCCGTACCTGCTCAACACGGGCCGGCTCCCGCACCAGTGGCACACCCTGACCAAGACGGGCAGGGTAGCCGCGCTGAACAAGCTCAACCCTGGCCCGTTCGTCGAAATCCACCCGCACGACGCGGCCGAACTCCGCGTCGCCGACGGGGACCGGGTGGAGGTTGCCTCACGGCGCGGGCGGGCGGTGCTGCCCGCGGTCGTCACCGAGCGGGTGCGCCCTGGCTGCTGTTTCGCGCCGTTCCACTGGAACGACCTCTTCGGTGAGTACCTGAGCATTAACGCGGTGACCAGCGATGCCGTCGACCCGCTGTCCTTCCAGCCGGAGTTCAAGGCGTGCGCGGTGTCCATGACCAAGGTGGCAGGCCCGCTGACGGTGCGCGCGCCTGCGCGCGCCGGCGCGCATCCCGCGGCTCGCCCGGCTGGCGCGGACGCGCCGCCCGCCCGGCCGGCCGCCGCGGCCCGCCGTCAGGTCATGGTCCTGTGGGCCTCGCAGACCGGGAACGCCGAGGACTTCGCGGCGGCCGCGGCCAGGCGCCTGCGCGCGGAAGGTCACCGCGCGTCCCTCGCGCCCATGGCGCTGGCGGGCCCCGCGGCACTGCCCGACGATGCCGACCTGCTGCTGGTCACAAGCACCTACGGCGACGGCGATGCCCCCGACAACGGGGCCGGCTTCTGGGACGCGCTCGCGTCACCCGACGCGCCGCGGCTGACCGGCAGGCGCTACTCCGTCCTGGCTTTCGGCGACTCCTCCTACGGAGACTTCTGCGGTCACGGGCGGCGCCTCGACCAGCGGATGGAAGAGCTGGACGCGCTGCGCCTCGCGCCGCGCGCCGACTGCGAGCCTGATTACGAGGCCGCGGCCGGAGCCTGGCTCGACCAGGTGCTCGCCGCGCTGAACAGCGCCGAGCGGCCTGCCGCCCCTCCGCGGGCGCCCGCTCCGCCGGCCGCCAGGCCGGTCCGTCCCGCACCCGCCGCCGCCCGCCTCACCGGCAACCGCCTGCTGAGCCTGCCCCAGGCCGGGAAGGAGGTCCGGCGCCTCACCTTCGACATCCGCGATGGCGGCTCGCCGCTGGCGTACGAGGCCGGAGACGCCCTGGCGGTGCACCCGGTCAACGGCCACGACCTGGTCTCTGAGTGGCTGGCCGTCACCGGGCTTGACGCTCGCGCGGTCATTCACGTCAACGGCATCGGCGACGTCCGTTTGGCTGATGCCCTGGTCCGCCACCTCGACATCACCCGCATAACTCCCGGGCTGCTGCGGTTCGCCGTGGACCGCGCCCGCGACCCGCGCGAGCTGCGCAAGCTGCTGCGGCCCGACAACACGGTCGAGCTCGCACAGTGGTGCTGGGGCCGCCAGGCGGTCGACGTGGCCGCCGAGTTCGGCATCCGGGCCGCGCCGCAGGAGTGGGCGGGCGTCCTCGGCCGCCTCCAGCCCCGGCTGTACTCCATATCATCAAGTCCCCTGACCGACCCGGACACGGTATCGCTGACGGTCTCCGTCGTCCGCTACGCCAGCCCGGCCGGGCGCCGGCGTCAGGGCGTGTGCTCACCGTTCCTGGCCGATGCCGAGCCCGGCACCCCGGTGCCGGTCCGGGTCCGGCGGGCGCCGCACTTCCGCCCGCCCGCCGACCCCGCCGCGCCTGCCGTGATGATCGGCCCCGGCACCGGCATCGCCCCCTTCATGGGTTTCCTCGAGGAGCGCCGGGCCCGTGGCCACCACGCGCCCAACTGGCTGTTTTTCGGCGAACAGCACCGCGCGACCGACTTCTACTACGAGGGGGAGCTGTCTGCCTTCCTCGCCGACGGCACGCTCACCCGTCTGGACACCGCCTTCTCCCGCGACCAGCGGGCCAAGGTCTACGTGCAAGACCGGATGCGCGAGCACGGGGCGCTGCTGTGGTCGTGGCTGCGAGACGGCGCCCGCGTCTACGTCTGCGGCGATGCCGCCCGCATGGCCAAGGACGTCGACCAGGCCCTGCGGGACATCGTCACCGTCCACGGCGGCCTGGACGAGGCCGGGGCGGCAGCTCACCTGCGGCGGCTCGCCGCCGACAAGCGCTACGTGCGCGACGTGTACTGACCGCGGCTCCTTCCGGCCGCCCGGCGGCCCAGATGCGTCCCTGGCCGCCGGGCGGGTCCGGTCAGGATGATTCGGTGGGCAGGCCTGCGCTGGTCCAGTCCTCGATGCCCGCACGGTACTTGCGCACGTTGGCGTAGCCCAGCGCGGTGAGCCGGTCGGCGACCTGCCCGCTGTTCGGGCAGGAGGGGCCAGTGCAGTACGTGACGATCGCGGCGGTCCGGTCGGGCAGGACGGACGAGGCGAGGGCGTCGACCTGTCCGGGGGCGAGTGCGACCGCGCCGGGCAGGTGCTGCTTGGCGTAGTAGTCTCCGCCGAGCGCGTCCACGACGGTGACGGTGCCCGCGTCGATGGACGCCTTGAGGTCGTCGCGGGAGATGAGTGAGGTCATGTGGCAGCCTTCCTAAGGATCGGACTATAGTCCGCTTATGGCTTTCCACCGTAGCGGACTACAGTCCGGTTCTGCAACTCCCCTGGAACTGCTGCGGACCCCGCCCCCGCGGGAGCGGGCGGACGCGGCCCGCAACCGCGCGGCCGTCCTGTCCGCCGCCGCGCGCCTGTTCGCCGAGCACGGCGTGGACGCGGTCTCCCTGGACCAGGTGGCCGCCGCCGCCGGCGTGGGCAAGGGGACGATCTTCCGCCGGTTCGGTGACAAGTCCGGGCTCGCTGTCGCCCTGCTGGACGACAGGGAACGCGAGTTGCAGGAAGCGATCCTGCACGGGCCGCCGCCGCTGGGCCCGGGCGCGGATCCGCCGCGGCGGCTCGCGGCTTTCGCCGAGGCTTACCTGGACTACCTGCTGGAGCACCTGGATCTAGTCCGGATGTCGGAAACGGCCGCGCCGGGCGCCCGCTACCGGATCGGCGCCTACCGGTTCTGGCACCGCCACGTGGCGATACTCCTAGCCGGCGCGCCAGACCCCGATCACGCCGCGCACGCGCTGCTCGCCCCGCTGGCGGCGGAGCATGTCGCGGCGATCTTGCCGGAACTGGGGGAGAAGCGAGTGCGCGCGGGGATTGCGCGACTTGCGTGCTCGGCGTACCAAACCGGCTCCGGCGGCGACGGCGATCTTTAGAAGCCCGCTGAATTAGACCGTTTCCGGGACCAAGACGATAGGTCATACCTGGTCAGAACCGTGCTGATACGTCCGAGCGTGGCAAATTCGGCAAGCTCCTACCTGAGTCCGCGGTGCGCGCGCTGCCGGGTCGGGCCACCGGGCCGGGGATCAGGGGATGGTGATGGCGACCTGGCCGCGGGCATGGTGCCCGAGCATGCGGGCGACGGCGGCGGCCGTCTGCTCGAACGGGTAGGTCTTGTCGATGATCACCTGGACGGCGCCGGACTCCAGCAGGCTGGCCAGCGCGTTCAGGTTGTCGTGGTTGACGCGGAGCGTCACCGTCTTCACGGTCGTGGAGCCAAGGCCCATGAGCATCGCGCGCGCGATCCGCGGCAGGCCTGCCAGCAGCCCTCCCGTGTTCCCGATGCTGTTCGGTATGAGCACGCCCCCCGGAGCGAGCAGTCGCGCGGTGGCCGAGGGCGGCCGGTTCAGCACGTTGTCGAGGATGACGTCGTATCGCTGCCCGTCGCGGGTGTAGTCCTCCCTTGTGTAGTCGATGACACGGGCCGCTCCTATGGAGCGGACCAGTTCGACGTTGCCGGTGCCGCATACCCCGGTGACCTCCGCACCAAGCGACGCGGCGATCTGCACGGCCATGGTTCCCACGCCGCCGGAAGCGCCGTTGACCAGGACGCGGCGGCCGGCGACCGCCTGTCCCACGTCGCGCATGGCGAGGAGCGCGGTCAGGCCGGACATGACCGACGCGGCAGCGTCCGCGAAGCCGAGTGCGGCGGGCTTCCGCACGACCTGGGACGCGGGCACGACCGTGTACTCGGCGAAGGTGCCTGGCCGGGTCTTGGTGGTGGCACCCCAGAGTGACCCGAATACCTCGTCGCCGGGGATGAGGCCGGTAACCTGCGGCCCGACAGCCTCAACAATCCCCGCGACGTCGCTCCCCCGCACCGACTGGCCGGGCCGCCGTAGCCCGGCGCCCAGGCGGAGGATGGCGGGCACCCCGGCGACGGTGGCCCAGTCCGGGGTGTTGACGCTTGTGGCAAGCACCCGGATCAGGACTTCCCCGGTACCGAACGGCGGTCGCTGGATCTGTCCGGGCCGCAGCACGTCGTGCGGGGCCCCGTAGCCGTGCTGGATGATGGCGCGCATGGTGGGCGGATCGGTTGACATGTGCTCTGCTCCTGGTGTTCGACGGACGGAACACGCTCGCCTGCGCGTCCCCCTGCGGTGGTCAGCTAAGATGCCCGAAGGTTCCTTACGTTGTAAGGGACCATCCTTACGACGTAAGGTTAAGCCTTACGGTGTAAGGATGTCAAAGCGCCTAGTGAATTTGTTACGGAGGTCTGCGTGGGCGACATGAGTCGGCGCCGCACCCGGGGTGCGACAGCATGAGGTCCGCCAGCGCGGGCAAGGCGGACCACGAACGCCGTCCTCAGTTGACGAGGGAACAGGTGGTGACGGCCGCCATCGCGCTCGCCGACCGCGACGGCATCGAGGCCATCAGCATGCGCAGGCTCGCACAGGAGCTCGGGATCGAGGCGATGTCCCTCTACACCCATGTGCGCAACAAGGAGGACCTTCTCGACGGCATGGTCGACGCCGTGATCGGCATGATCCCGGTCGGCGCGGATGCCGGCGAAGCCGGCTGGGGAACCTCGCTCCGGCGGATGGCGCTTGGCGCGCGCGGCGTGATGCTGCTTCACCCATGGGCACCGCGCACGGTGGAGACCCGGGCAGCGCCCGGGCCGGCCGGCATAGCCTACGTCGACGGGGTACTCGGGATCCTTCGCCGCGGCGGTTTCTCGGTCGCGCAGGCCCACCACGCCCTGCACATCCTCGGCAGCCGGCTACTGGGGTTCACCCAGGGTCTCTGGGACGATTCCCCGCCTCCTGGTCCGGAGGCCGCGCCCACCCTCCCCGACGGGTTCGCGGCCGCCTTTCCTTACGCGGCGGAGATGGCGCTCGCGGTCACCCACGGGGGCGCCCTCGGGCCGTGCGATGACGATGACGAGTTCGAGTTCGCACTCGACTTCATCCTCGACGGCCTGCGCCGGCTCCCGGGGTCACGCGCCGCACCACCCGCGTGAGTCGGCGGTAACCCGGCTCTTAGGCCGCTCGCAGACAACGCTGAACGGCGAGCCGGCTCAGGCCGGCTCGCCGTTTTCTGGATGACCGCTCCCAGTTTGGTCCGCGGCCTAGCTGGCAGGTTCCTTGACGGCCGGCGGCGGGCCCGCGGCCTCGGCCTTGGCGTCCTCGCCGGGTGCCCGCCAGATCAGCCGGTGCACCGGGATCACGCGGGGGATGTCGCGCAGGCCGGGGATGAACGGGATGAGCAGCAGCAGGACGGTGCAGATGCCGGTCAGGTAGACGGCCCAGACATCGACGCTGTCGGAGGTCTGGAACGGCGAGACGTGGTACCACATCTGGTACAGCCACAGCCACGGCTGGCCGGGGTAGCTCCCGGTTTCGTTCATGACGCCCCACTGGTCACCGGTGAGTTGCATGTTCGAGGCGAGCTGGTTGTAGTAGCCGCCGTCCGCGATGAACAGCAGCGGCTTGGTGTAGTCGGTGCCGTAGAACTGCCGCTGGGCGAGCAGGTCGGTGTCCAGGGCGCCGCTACGGGCCATCGCCAGCTCGCCGGCCATCATCACCGGCACCGGCCCGGCGGCGGGCAGGTTCAGGTTGCCGCCGTTGAACGGCACCTTCGTCGTACCGGGCGCGGTCGCCGTGTCGTAGGCGGTGGCCCACTTCACCTGCTGATCGGACGACGCGCCGTTGTAGCTGGCGAGCGCTGCCTTCAGCCCCGGGTCGTTCGCGGCCTGGACCGCCAGCGGGTCGAGCACGAACATCCTCGCCGAGTCAACGGGCTGGGTGATGCCGAACAGTGCCTGCAAGTTGACCGGGCCGACCTGCTGATGCGAGCCGGTGCCGTTGTTGTAAGGCTGCCCGTAGTCAGCCGACGTGCTGGTCCCTTCCAGTTCGGTAGCCGTGGTGTTCACGAAGCCCACCGGGTCCACGGTGCCCCACGTCTTGATGGTCAGCGACGGGACGTCCGGTGACGAGAGCACCCCGGCCATGATCACGACGAGGACGCTGGTGATGGCGACCGCGATGGTGCCTTCCTTCAGGATGTCGTAGCGGCGGGTGGGGCCGCGCCATGGCGCGGCGTCGGCGGCGGCCGCTGCCTTGCGGGCGGCCCGGCCGCGGGCCGGCCTGGCCGGCAGCGGGTGGCTGACCCCGCGGACGCGGAC
>Ga0070714_100003684_pt1 | contig 11470 bp, 10 predicted proteins | sample LARL83metaG_FD_65450 | JGI IMG/M metagenome (GOLD analysis project Ga0070714, IMG submission 65450) | Corn, switchgrass and miscanthus rhizosphere microbial communities from Kellogg Biological Station, Michigan, USA - LAR L8-3 metaG | ecosystem: Host-associated > Plants > Roots > Rhizosphere ... | reverse complement strand
CATGGCCAAAGCGATCGTACATGCTGCGTTTCTCGGCGTCCGCCAGGATGGCATAGGCCTCGCTGCATTCTTTGAACTTTTCTTCCGCGTCCGGATTGTTCGGATTGCGGTCGGGATGGTACTGCAGCGCCAGCTTGCGGTAAGCGCTTTTGATCTCCTGCTCGCTCGCGCCCCGCTGGACCCCAAGTACCTCGTAGTAATCTCGTTTTACGTTGCTAGGCAGAGTTTAACCCTCGCGAATTAACGTTTTGAATTTCGCGCCACGCGCACCATGGCGGGGCGCAGCAGACGGTCCTTCAATTTGTAGCCGCGCTGCAGTTCGTCGATGACTTCGTTGTCTTTCGCATCCTCGCTATCGACCATTTCAATCGCTTCGTGGAAACGCGGATCGAACTGCTGCCCCTTGGCAGCAATCGGCTGAACGCCGATCTTGGTTAAAGCATCGAGCAGTTGCTTGTGAATCAGCTCCACACCCAGGTGGAACTCTGATTTTTCCGGGGATGACTGCAGCGCGCGATCAAAGCTGTCCATGACGGGAATCAAAGTCTTGACTGTGTCGGTTAGCGCGTAATCACGGTAATCCTGCTGCTCACGTTGCGCGCGCTTGCGCGCATTGTCGAATTCAGCCTGCATGCGCGCCAACCGGTCAACCAGCACGTCGCGCTCGGCGCGAAGCTTTTCGACTTCAGACACTCTTTCGCCCTGAGCCTGCTCCGATCGCGGCCCCGGTTGGTCTTCGCTTCCGTCCGACGGCGGAAGCTCGTGTTCTACGTCCATCTGCTGTTCTTCGTATTCAGTCTTTCCGTTGGTTCTCGCCATGACTACTCATTCTCATTCAGGATTTTGTCAAACAGCCGCGCGATGTAGGAGACAGCAGTAATCGTATGTTGATAATCGATTCGTGGCGGCCCCAATACAGCCAGGGACCCCATTACCTCGCCGCCCACGCGTGCCGGCGTGCCGATCAGCACCAGGTTGCGCATCGAGGGCTGCGCCTCATCCAAGCCAATCACCACCCGCACCGCCTCCTGTTTCGCGTCGAGGTATGCGCTGAGCAACTCGACTAGGCGCTGCTTCTGGTCCAATGCGGCCAGCAACTCCTGTAAGCGCGAGCGGTCCTGCTCATTGGCAACCAGGTTGGATGCACCTTCAATGAAAACCACTTGCGCAGAGTCATCGCCGGAAAGCACACCCTGTTTATAGAGCTGTTCCACTGAGGCCATCAGCCGATCGTACTCACTACGTTCCTGCTCCAGCCTGCGCGCAATGTCGCCCCGTACGGCTTCCAGAGTCCATCCCCGAAAGTTCTCGTTGATGAACCGGGCGGCACCATCGAGGTCCGACTGCGGCAGATCGAGTCGCAGCACGCGATCACGCACCAAGCCTGACTTCGTAACGACCACCGCAAGAACCTTCTGATCACCGAGCCGCGAGAAATAAACGTGCTCCAGCGCGTTCTTCGGCCCGCTTACCGCAATAGTCACGCCCACGTTCCGCGAGATCAGCGATAGCACATGCGAGGTGCGCTCCATGAACTCCTGCACGTCGCTGACGCCTCGAAGCGAATCGTCGATGACGCTGGCATCCGCCTGGGAGAGTTGCGTCTTGCCGCTCAACTGCTCGACGTAATAGCGATAGGCGGCGGTACTAGGAACCCTTCCCGCAGAGGTGTGCGGTTGCTCGAGGTACCCGGCGTCGACCAGGTCTGCCATGACATTGCGAATGGTGGCCGGACTCAGTCCCTCGCGACTTCCGCGGGAAAGCACACGCGACCCTACCGGCTCGCCGGTCGAGATATACGTCTCGACGATGGCGGTCAGAATCTCTCGTTCCCGATTTCCTATGGGCTGACCAGCTGACATACGTTATTTGATCAGAGTACTCGCCCGACCAGCTTGCGCCATCAGAGTAACAGCTTGGAGGATAAGAGGTTAGCCGCCAAGCAGCCCTGTTCTGCTCTAAAGACGGAATTCGGGACGCGTCTCACCTTATATTTTACCGACTCAGAAAACCTGTGTCAGTAGCTGAAAGGCTCCTGCCTATTTGGATGAGAAAGGAGGTCGCAAGGATTGGAGAGGCAATTTCCGCTGGGTCAAATGCGATCAGGGGTGCCGCAACAGAAACCTTCACTGGATCTGAATCACGCCTTCCCCTGCACTCGCCCTGATCTGCTGGACTCGTTCCGCTACTTTCCGGGCAAATTCGAAAAGGGGCTTGGCATGAGGCGAGTTCTCGCCTTCCAGAATGGCGGGTTTGCCCTCATCTCCGCCGCGACGAATCTCCGGATCAAGCTGAATGCTGCCCAGGAAATCCACCCCAAACTGGCGAGCCGTCCGCTCCGCCCCGCCCCGGGAGAATATATCGATCTCATGGTTGCAGTGCGGGCAAACGAAGTAGCTCATGTTCTCGACGATTCCTGCAATATCGACCTTCATCTGACGGAACATCTCGATGGCCTTGCGGGCATCCTGCAGCGACACGTCCGAAGGCGTCGAGACCACGATGGACGCGGTAAGGGGTACAGTCTGAATCAGCGACAAGGCTACGTCACCGGTTCCCGGGGGTAGATCGACGATCAAATAGTCCAGTTGCCCCCACTCCACTTGACCCAGGAACTGGCGGATAATCGAGTGCAGCATCGGCCCGCGCCAGATCAACGGCTTGTCGCCGGGATTGAGCAAGCCAACCGAGATGGTCTTCAGCCCATGCACGGTCAGAGGTTCGATCCGGTTCTCGCCGATGACTCGCGGCTGGGCATTCGTTCCCAGCATCAGGGGAACGTTCGGGCCGTACACGTCCGCATCCAGCAGACCGGTCTTGTGACCGAGTTTCGCCAGGGCCAACGCTAGGTTCACCGCCAGCGTGGTTTTGCCGACGCCTCCTTTGCCAGAACCGACGGCTACGATCGCGTCTACTCCGGGCAGAGGTTGCGGGCCCTGCTGCGGCTGTCCATGCATGTGTGCGTTCAAGAGATCACCTGTGAGGAAGAGTCCAACCAACTTCAATTATATGTGCGGAGCCTATCGGCCGGTGGATTCAGGGTCCTTGTATGTCGAAAATCTTTAGCTACGAGCGGTGAGCAATGAGCTGTGAGCGGCTCGCACTACAGTTCTGAGCCCCGTGTTACGATCACTTCATTGGCGGCACGCTCATGTCCGCATCTTCTTATCGCTACAAAGCAATTCTTCTAGCTGGCATATCCCTGCTCACGTGCTTGCGCCTGCGGGCCTCTGAACCGAAATGGCTGCAGATCAGTTCCTCGCATTTCATTGTGGTTACCGATGCTGGACCCAAGAAGGGGCATGAAGTCGCCGTCCGCTTTGAGCAGATGCGGGGGGTGTTCTCGCAGCTCATGATGCGACAGAAAATACGAATGTCGCAGCCGATTGAAATCGTGGCGCTGCAAAACCCTGACACCTACAATCAGCTTGCGCCTCAAGGGACCAAACTTCCCGCATTCTTCTTGCGTGGAGAGGAGCGGGTTTTCATCGTATTGAACACATCGGTCCCCGACAGCTGGCGAGCTATTGAACATCAGCTTGCGCATTACCTGCTCGACTACAACTACCCACCAACGGCCCCGTGGTATGACGAAGGCTTCGCCGAATACTTCGCGTCTGTGTATTTCACCGACAAGAAGACCGAACTGGGCAGCGATCCCGAGCTCGCATGGCCCGGCCAGCCGGTCTATTCCGAACAGGGGCCCGGGCTGAAGTCGCTGGCCGAACTGCTGAACAACCCTGTGTGGCTGAAGATGGAGGATCTGCTGGAAATGCGCAATCGGATGGTGAACGGTCGCGAAGGCACCCATCACACGCTTTTCTATGCCCAGTCTTGGATGCTCATGCATTACCTTCTGAATCAGAGCAAGCTGGATCGGGCTGGCACCTATTTCGATCTGGTCGAGAACCAGCGTGTTCCCGTGCCGCAGGCTGTGCAGCAGGCGTTCGGAGTCACTCCGACTCAGTTGGATCAGCAATTAAAGGACTATTTCCATTCGCTCAAACCGCTGCAAGGATCTTTGCAGGAAGCGCAAGCGCAGCCGCAGCTTGCTCCTCCGACGCCGCAAGTTGTGCAGGAGTTAGCGCTTCCCGGAACTCTCGACGACATTGCTTCCAGCAGTAAAGAACTCAAGTCTTGGGAAGCTGATGCCCTCGTGGCTGAGATGGCACTCCGCATGCCCGAGCACCGCGAAGATGCCATCAAGCAATTGCAGAAGCTTGCGGATGACCCCAAGACGGAGACTGCTGTAGCGCATCGAGCTCTGTCCTGGGCATATGTTCAGAAAGGCGATTCGAAGACGGCTTTCGAAGAACTGCACTCGGCGCTTGAGCTGAACAACTCGGACCCTTGGTCGCATTTTGGGGTCGCGCTGGCCGCGTATCATTCGGCTACGCAAAAAGGTAAGTACATTCAGGGCCTCGCCAACACCATGGAAAGCCTGCAGTTCGTGCTGGACGAATTTCGCGAGTTCGCGCAGGGTTACAACATTCTGGGTTGGGCACGGATCGAGGGCGGCGGAGCCAACAGCGCGGTGGAAGCTATGAAAGTTGCCGTGCAACTGAGTCCGCGGGATGAGTCATATCAGTTGCGGCTGGCGCGCGCGTTGCTTGCCGCAAAAAAATTCGATGAGGGAACTGCCCTTCTGGATCGGCTACAGCACAGCCATGACCCACAGGTTGCAAGAACCGCGGCCAAAGATTTGGAAGACCTTCCTTTCCTGAAGAAGTATGGCGTCTCCCCCGAGGAACAGGAGGCGCGGAATCAGCAATCCAACCATCTGGCGAAGGAAATTGCGGACACCGAGCCTGAAGAAAACGATGAGTCCGGCAAATCAACCGCTCCCGCCGAACCCGTGATCGACAAACGTCCGGTGAAGTTCATCAAAGGACACATTCTGTCGGTCGACTGCTCACAGGCTCCCGCCGCCACCGTTTCCGTCAGCGATAATCGCGGGACTTTAAAGCTGCACGTCCGCGACTACAAATCTACGACCGTGATCGGTGCCGGTGAGTTCTCCTGCGGTTGGAAAAATGTCCCTGCCGGCATCAATTACCGCGATGGCGGCAAGGCCCAAAGCGATCTGGTCTCAATCGAGATCCAGCAGTAACAACAGGTCTCCTCTGTGGCGTTACTCTGTGTACCTCCGCGTCCTCTGTGGTGAGGCTTTTCGCCCTTTGGTACCTACTCTGCAGTTTCCGCCTTCTTCTCCGGCCGAAGCAGCGGGAACAGGATCACGTCGCGGATGGACTGCGAGTTGGTCAACAGCATGATCAGCCGGTCGATTCCGACGCCGACACCGCCCGCCGGCGGCATCCCGTAGGAGAGCGCCCGAATGTAGTCCTCATCCATCTGGTGGGCTTCTTCGTCGCCTCGCTCCCGCTCCTTCAATTGACCTTCGAAGCGGCGGCGCTGATCCACGGGGTCGTTGAGTTCGCTGAAGCCATTCGAGATTTCCATCTGGCCAATGTAGATTTCCCAGCGCTCGGTCCAGTCGGCCTCGTCGGCTTTCTGCTTCGAAAGAGGTGAGACTGCCGTCGGGAACTCGTAAATGATGGTCGGCTGGGTGAGGTGCTCCTCGGCGACAGCCTCGAAAAGCGCAGCAATGGTCTTCCCTGCCGGCTCATTCGGGTCGTACGGCATATGCGAATGGCCTGAGTTGAAGCGCTGGACGAGAGCCGCGACAGATTCATGCGTGCCAAAGTCGGTCATGGCGGGTTTCGCACCAGCGCTTTCAGGCCAGTACTGAATGATCGCCTCGCGCATGGTCAGGCGGCGCCAGTTGCCTTCTGACCAGTCGATCTCACCGTCGCCCCAGTTGGTTTTCGTTCCGCCGGTGACGTCAATCGCCGCCTGCGTAATCAACTTCTGCGTGAGATCCATCACGCCGCGATAATCGGTGTACGCCTGGTAGAACTCCAGCATGGTGAATTCAGGATTGTGGCGAGTCGAGATGCCCTCGTTGCGGAAGTTGCGATTGATCTCGTACAGGCGATCGAATCCCCCAACCGTGAGCCGCTTCAGATAGAGTTCGGGCGCGATGCGCAGGTAGAGGTCCATATCCAGCGTGTTGTGATGCGTGATGAAGGGCTTCGCCACCGCTCCACCCGCTATCGGCTGCATCATGGGTGTTTCGACTTCGACGAAGCCCTGTGCGTCGAGGAAACGGCGCATGGACTGCACCAGCTTGGCACGCTTCAGGAAAACTTCGCGCACTTCAGGATTCATGAATAGATCGACATAGCGCTGCCGATATCGCAGTTCCACGTCAGTTAAGCCGTGCCATTTCTCGGGAAGGGGCAACAGATCCTTCGACAGAAACGTGATCTCTTCTACATGCACCGATAACTCGCCGGTGCGGGTGCGGAAAAGATATCCGCTCACGCCGACGTGATCTCCAAGATCGAGCAGTTTGTAGAGCTCGAATGCCTTCTCGCCAACCGCATCCTTCTTCACGTAAATCTGAAGCCGGGCACCGTTCTGCTGCAGATGCGCAAACCCAGCCTTGCCCATCAGGCGGATCGCCATGATACGGCCTGCCACGCGCACGTTGACCCGCGAAGCCTCAAGTTCCTCGCCACTTTTAGACGAGTAGTCGGCCAGAATCTGGGGAATCGTGTGGGTGAATTCGAATTGAGTGGGATAGGCGCGCTGCCCAAGCGCCTCAATTTGCTTCAGCTTTTCGAGCCGCAATTGGTATATGTTTTCGTCGAGAGCCAAGAGGGAGCCTTTGCGTTGAGTAAACAGCGATTATAGAGGATTGAATCATTGAGGGATTGAATCATCGGATCCTTGGAAAACCTTGGCCATATCCCGCGGGCACTGCTATCAATGATTCAATCCTCCGATGATTCAATGATTCAATTTATGTATGATTTGACCGGAGTTCCTTGATGGCCACCAATGTTGCAGCTGTGAGTTCGACGGAGAGCTTCACTTTTTCTGCCAGCCGCTGGACGCACGGCAATCACATCTTTCCAACCCGAATCGTCGTCACCCCGCTCCACGTAAGCCGGGTGAAATCGCGCATGTTCGGGACTACCGAAGAGAGCATTGCGATCTCACAGGTCGCGTCGGTGGCCATCAAGACCGGAATGGTCTGGTCAGAGATTCGTATCGACTCCACGGGCGGTTCAGAGCCCATCACCAGCCATGGACACAGTAAGGGTGACGCCATTCGTATTCGCGAATTGATCGAAGGCTACCAGGCCGCCCAGAGCGGGGGCCGAGTTACTCCCCAAAAGTAAGGCGCACGACTTCCAAGCTGTCGGCGGCTGCCGAGCGATATTTCCACGACCGTACCGCCTGCACAGCCGCCTGCGCCAGCACGGGATGTCCGCCCAGGACGCGAACAGCTTTCACGCTGCCTTCGGCATTGACGGTTACCTGCAGTTGAACCGATCCCGTGATATTCATTTGGCGAGCCAGGTCGGGATACTCCGGGGGAACGCTTGAGTGTAGTGCGCGGGATCCTAAGTTTTGGACTCGCGTGCTGGCAGCATCGGCAAGCGCCATACTGAGAAAACTGGGGTCAAAACGAATGTGGGCGCGCTCCAGTGCGAGCGAATTCACCTGGAACCGGACTTTGCCATCCTTCAAGAGCAAAGCGATCATTCCACCATTTTTGAGGAAACCCGCCTCCTCGCCGACCAGCAGCGTGCTTGATCTCTCCATCGCGCTGGTCATAGCAGCAACGCGGCCCTTTTCCGAAGCGCCAAAAAAGAGCAATGTGCATGAACGACTGTCAGACGGTGAACTGAGCGCTTTTACAGCCAGGCTGCGAGCAGCGATGGATTTATTGTTCAAAGTTGTCCGAAGTATGGCAACAAAGTCATCGTCCCCACCGAGTACGCAAAACACAATCGGAGAGGTTGACGTTGAAAACGCCTCGGGAGGCCACTCCGCCAGCTTTGCGAAGTTGTACAAGTAGGCGGCTTTGACTTGGTACTCGCTGGCAGACTGGCTGTGAGCTGTGGCTCCGCCGAGAAACAGCGAGGCCGCCAGCAGGAAGCAAGTGGCTGCTGCACGTCCGCTGTTTTCAAGAGGAAGGACCATCGCCTACTTCTTTCCGCGGCCCTCGCCGCCATGTTCCCAAATTAGCTTGAATTCCACCGAGCGGGGCACTTGCCCGGCCACATTGCCGAAAACGGTATTGCGAGTCTCGAGATGGCTCGGCGACTGCAGGTTGCGTCCCCAAACTCCAAACGTCCATTCTGGAAAAACGTGCCATGTGCCTCCGAAATCCAACCGGTTGAACGACGGGACGGCTTGCAGGGGCACGGTAGGGTACTCAGCGAGTCGCCCCAGAGGGACCGCGCCGTAGTGATACAGCGAGGTCTCAAATTGCAGTTTGCTAGTCGCCTGGAACTGAGACCGAAGATTGAAGAGATGCCGCGGGGTGGCCTGCAAGGCATCCGGACTGCCGCGGGTCTCCGTAATCGAACCCGAGAGCGCCCACCGCTCGAAGGGTCGCCATTGCGCAAAAATTTCTGCGCCGTGGCTCTGCGCCCCACCTCCGTTTATGTAGTTGTAATCCAGGAGGAGTCCTGAGGGCAGCATTGTCATCGTCTGCCGTTGCACGATGCGGTTGTCATAGCCGTTGTAGTACGTCGCCAGATCAAACGTGAACGACTTGGTTTGGTAACGGTAGCCAGCTTCGTAGGCGTGCAGGCGCTCTTCTTCAAGATCGTTGCTGCCATAAATTTCTACAAAAACCGGAAGACCACCCGGCCCGGCGTTCGGAACGGTGGAGCGCAGATCGAGGTCCCTTTCCCCGCGCGAAGGAACACGGATGGCCCGCGAAATACTTACCCAGAAAGCATGCTGTTGGCGAGGGGTCCATACAGCACGAATCTGCGGCTGGTATTCCCCACCCGTGTATCCGTTATGTTCAATTTTGGTTCCGGCAATCAGACGCAGGCGATCGGGGATGAAAGCGAAGCTGTATTGCACAAATGCGCTCTCAACGCTATTACGACGGCGCAGCCGAGTGAACATGAAAGAGTCTGCGACTAGGTTGTCGCCGGTGGTGTTGAATGCTGCGCCCCAGACCAACGAGTTCCGAGGGCTCCATTCGAAGTTGTGCTGGAATTCGACATCGCACGTATTGCGCGAATCTGCGGGCAAGCTGAAGCGTGAATACCAGTCGCAGTAGGCGAGTGTGTCGGCGCTCGAGCGATTCGAAAACTGGTGCCTCCAGCGCAGAAGCACATTGTTCCCTTTCAAAACCGTCGTACCAGGCGTAAGGCTGAGGAATTGCGTGCTGTGGATGCGACCGTCGTAAGCGCCACCCTGCAGCGTGATTAAGTTCTTGTCATTGAGCGACCAGTCGAGCCGCAGGCCTGCCTGTGGCAACATGAGGCGGTTGGGAATCGGCACTCCCCCCGGAGCACGAAATGGCTCCCAGTAGGATGCCCGGCCGTATGCGTAATAGCCCAGTTTCGCTCCCAGCATGCCGCCCTGGCGAACCGTAGTGGTGTAGCCCTCGTCTTTATCGATGGTTGCCGAGACCAGCGTCCCTTGCGCGTCGGCAGCCTGCTTCGTCACGATGTTGATCACGCCATTGACGGCGTTGGCTCCCCAAAGTGTCCCGCCTGGGCCGCGGATGATCTCAACCCGTTCAATGTTTTCCGGAGGGATGTCGAGCGCGTCCCAATAAACTCCACCATAGAGCGGTGTGTACACGCTCCGCCCGTCGACCAGGACCAGCAGCTTGTTGTTGTAAAGATCGCTAAAGCCACGAGCGCTGATCTGCCAGATATGCGCATTCGTCTGCGCAACATAGAGTCCTGGAACCGTGCGCAAGGCATCCGGCAGGCTGCGGAAGCCACCGTTCAGAATTGCCTCTCCGGTGAGCACGTAGATAGCTGCGGGAGCCGTAGAGAGACTCTCGGACTTCTTGGAGGCCGACGTGACCTTGACGTCGGCCAATTGTTCCAAATTAAGTTCACTCAGGTCTGACTGGGCGAAGCACGCAACAGCAAGCAAGACCGGAAGGACGAAGCGGACGCCAATGGACATGAATCAGCCCCTCTGCACAATCCATCGGCGGAATTGAGGATTTGCTTTACGATGAAGGCATGCCACAGTCCAACCCGAAGGACAGGTCACCTTGGTCACAGGCAGGAAATTACGCACAACTGGCGTTCGTGTTACCTGCAGCAATTGTCGTCGGCTGGCTCATCGGTGTGGGGATGGACAAGTGGCTGCACACGACGTGGCTCTACATTGTGGGACTGATTCTGGGGATCATTGCGGGATTCGTGGAGCTGATCCGGAGCGTGACAAAGAACCAATGAACGCAATTCACCGCCGAGCACGCCGAGATCGCAGAGAAGGCCCCGCGTAAAATCTAAAGCCGCGAACGACTTCAAGACTTACGGTGCGATTTCTACTCCGGCGGCGCTATTTCTTTCTCGGCGTTCTCTGCGATCTCGGTGGTGAAAAGCGTTTGAGTGTTACCGTTTAGAATCCTTGCGTGACCGACGCCGCCCCAGTGTCCAACGACTTTCACGCCCACGCTCTCGAGCGCATCAACAAATTCATGCTGGTGCTGGGCGCGGCAGCCCTGATCACAGCGATGACCATGTTCGGGTGGCGCATCGGCGTTGGCTTCGCAGTTGGGGGTGGCGTATCGTTCCTGAATTTCTACTGGCTGAAGAAGGTCGTTGCCGGAGTCGCGGCGGCCGCGGCCCACACCGGAACTGCTGTCTCCAGCCGCCGCGTGGTGCAGCGTTTTCTGCTCCGCTACTTTTTGATGGCCATGGCTGCATTTGTTATACTTACTGTTTCCCGCGACAGCCTCTATGGATTCTTTGCGGGGCTGTTTCTGCCCGTAGCGGCGATGTTGTGCGAGGCGGGGTACGAGACGTACAAAGTGGTCCGTGGGCAGTGATCAGTGGCCAGATGTTTTCTGGATTGCTGACCACTGGCAACTGACCACTAGCCACTGTTTTCCATGCCTGAACAACTCTATTTCACTCGATTTTTGAACGATGCCCTCCACGGGCCCGTCACGGCGCTCCTGAACGCGCTGGGCATCACCCCGGCATTCCCCAACGCACCCATCTCGGACACGGTCGCCATGGAAGTGCTGGTTTTCGCCTTCCTTGTGATCATCTTCCTGATATTGAGATCGCAACTTTCCGTCGAGAGCCCGGGCGCTTTGCAGCACATGGTAGAAGGATTGCACGGCTTCGTCGAGGGTCAGAGCCGAGAGGTCATCGGTCATCACAGCGAGCGCTTTACACCCTTTCTCATGGCCTTGGGCCTCTTTATTCTGATCTCAAACCTCTGGGGTCTCATCCCAGGGTTCGAATCCCCGACCGGCAACTACGTCGTTCCACTTGGTTGCGCGGTTTGCGTTTTCATCTACTACCAGGCGCACGGCTTCCGGAAGTCCGGACTCAAGTACATCGCTCATTTCGCTGGCCCTCCGATGAAAGGCATGCATTGGAGCGGACGCGCGGCG
>Ga0070714_100003683_pt1 | contig 11470 bp, 7 predicted proteins | sample LARL83metaG_FD_65450 | JGI IMG/M metagenome (GOLD analysis project Ga0070714, IMG submission 65450) | Corn, switchgrass and miscanthus rhizosphere microbial communities from Kellogg Biological Station, Michigan, USA - LAR L8-3 metaG | ecosystem: Host-associated > Plants > Roots > Rhizosphere ... | reverse complement strand
CGGCAGTTCGATCGTCCAGAAATTGTTGAATTTAATGATGAAACGATCATCGTCGAAAAATGGCGTTCCCTTGACCTGGACGCTATCGTGGTAGTCGATCGGAGAACGCGTAAGGTTTCGAAGCTTCCCGGCCACCGGAATGTTGCTGACCCAGCTGAACTCGCCGTTCTCCACCTTGAGGTCAGCGGTCAGGGGCATCAGAAAGCCGAACGTCATCGCATCGATAAACGGCGGACATTTCTTGACGGTCATCATTTCCATGTTCGAGACCGAACTGAAGCCATGCTGTGGCAAGGCCTTGAACCAGTCAGGCAGCCCCCGAACGGCGGGGATCGGCCGCGGCAGGACCTGCTCCATCTCGGGTGGGCATGAAAATCTTACGGTCCGCTGATTTGTCTGATCCATCGGCGTATTCTGGCGTCTGTTTTTGGGTTAACGAGGCTCATTGTCATGAGGCTCATTGTAATGAGATGGCAATTTAACTGATGCCGACGCGCACGAATAGGTGTGTCGCTGTGGCGCATCAGGCGTACTATATTGGGTTGGCAATTCTGAGCCCGGAGCGATCGTGAATGGCATTGTCTGAGCGTCATAGATCTGTAGCGGTGGATGTCGGCGGCGTGATGGTCGGCGGCGGTGCGCCGATCGTGGTGCAGTCGATGACCAATACCGATACGGCGGATGTGGAGGCCACCGTCCGGCAGGTGGCGGCGCTGGCGGCCGCCGGCTCCGAACTCGTGCGCATTACGGTCGATCGTGACGAGGCAGCGGCCGCGGTGCCGCACATCAAGGAACGGCTCGGCCAGCGCGGCGTGTCGGTGCCGCTGGTCGGCGACTTCCACTACATCGGCCACAAGCTGTTGGCCGATCACCCGGCCTGCGCCGAGGCGCTGGATAAATACCGCATCAATCCCGGCAATGTCGGTTTCAAGGACAAGAAGGACAGGCAGTTCTCCGCCATCATCGAGATGGCGCTCAGGTACAACAAGCCGGTGCGCATCGGCGCCAACTGGGGCTCGCTCGATCAGGAACTCCTGACCCGACTGATGGACGAGAATGCCACGGCCAAGGCGCCCAAGGATGCGCGCGCGGTCATGCACGAGGCCATGGTGCAGTCGGCGGTGCTCTCGGCGGCGCGGGCGCAGGAGCTCGGCCTGGCGCAGAACCGCATCATCCTCTCCGCCAAGGTCTCGGCGGTGCAGGACCTGATCGCGGTCTATGGCGAGCTGGCCCGCCGCTGCGATTACGCCTTGCATCTCGGGCTCACCGAGGCCGGCATGGGCTCGAAGGGCATTGTGGCGTCATCGGCCGCCATGGGGGTGCTGCTGCAGCAGGGCATCGGCGACACCATCCGCATCTCGCTCACCCCGGAACCCAATGGCGACCGCACCCGCGAGGTGCAAGTGGGGCAGGAACTGCTGCAGACCATGGGCCTGCGCACCTTCGTGCCGCTGGTGGCGGCCTGTCCCGGCTGCGGGCGCACCACCTCGACCACGTTCCAGGAGCTGGCCGCCGACATCCAGGGCTTCATCCGGGATTCGATGCCGGCCTGGAAGACGCGCTATCCGGGGGTGGAGACGCTCAATGTAGCGGTGATGGGCTGCATCGTGAACGGACCGGGGGAATCAAAGCACGCCGATATCGGGATTTCGCTGCCCGGAACCGGCGAACAGCCGACCGCACCGGTGTTCATCGACGGCAAGAAGGCCGCCACCCTGCGCGGGGCGAACCTGACCACCGACTTCAAGCAGATGGTGATCGACTACATCGAGCGGCGCTGGGGAACGACGGCACGGGCGGCAACAGAACTGTCGAACGACGCGGGAGTATATTCGCGCTCGGCCTAGTGGAAATTCTGCATCTGAAAGTCCATCTTTCACCTGCATCGCGATCGGGGGATCAGTGACCAGTATTTTACCAACGGGCGGCCTTCCGGCAGGGCCGCCGCGCGCCATCAAGCCGCGCAATCTCGCACTGGGGATTGAACGCATTGGATTTTATGCGTTGTCCCACAGGATGTTGTGCGCGGTCGCCTTTATCGTGCTCAGCCTCCTGGCGACCGTGGGTTTCGCACGGGTCAAAGTCGATGACTCGCTGAGCCAGCTGTTCCGGTCGGATACCGAGCAATTCCGGACCTACGAAGAAGTCACGCACCGTTTTCCCTCGAATGAATACGATATTCTCGTCGTGATTGAAGGCGATCGCTTGCTGGAAAGATCGTCCCTGGAAAAATTGCGTGAGCTGGCGATCGACATTCAGCTGATCGACGGCACCAGAGGCCTGATCTCGATTTTTTCTGCGCGCGAGCCGCCCCAAGCGGGGCAGATCCCGCCTCCCCTCTTTCCCAACCCATTGCCGCAGGGCGCTGAATACCAGGCACTCATTGAACGGGTGATGGCGAATGAAATCATTCGCGACAAGATGCTCTCGCCGGATGGCAAACTGACGCTGATGGTGCTGGCGCTGGAGCCCGCTGCGACGGGGCCGGACAGCCTCAACAAGGTTGTCGAGGAAGTCCGTAAGGAAGTCAGAGACCATTTGGCAGGCACCGGACTTAGGGGGGAGTTGTCCGGCGTCCCGGTGATGCAACATGAAATTCGAAATGCAATTCAAACCGACCGTTTGCTCTACAACACACTCGGATTTGCAGTCGGTTGCCTGATCGCGATCATGTTTTTCCGGCGGTTCTCGTTCATGGTCATCGCCGCCGGCCCGCCACTCGTGGCCATCCTTCTCGCGCTCGGCGCACTTGGATGGTTCGGATTCAGCCTGAATATGTTTCTGAACGTGATGACACCTCTCATCATGGTCATCAGCTTTTCCGACAGCATGCAGATCACATTTGCCGCGCGCGATCGCCTGCTGGCCGGCGACGACAAAGTCACGGCGTTTCGCAATGCTCTCCTCATTGTCGGACCCGCCTGCGTGCTGACCCACGCAACCGCCGGTGTATCGTTTATCGCCTTGCAGTTTTCGTCATCGGACCTCATTCGAACCTTCGGTGAAGCGGGGCTGGTTGCGGTCGCCGTCGCTCTGGTAGCGGTTTTAATGGGCGTTCCGTTGCTCGGGGTGCTCCTCATTCGTAACGAAGCCGAATTCGTCGCCGCTGTCAGAAACATGGATTCCGCACTGAACGTATTGCGCAGATTCTGCGGCTGGATCGCCATACGGATGGTCGCGCGTCCCGGGCTTTATTCCCTGATCAGTCTGCTCGTGGTTGCCGCGCTGTCCCTCGGTTACGCCCAGCTTCAGGCGCGCTATCGGCTCGCCGACCAGGTGCCCGACCGCGAGCAGGCCGTTAAGGCCAGCAGCCGTCTGGATCTCAAGCTGACCGGCGCAAATCCTTTCGATGTCTATATTCAGTTTCCGAAGGGCGCATCTCTTTACGCTCCCGAAACGCTGGCGGTGATCGCCGATGTCCATGCGCTGCTGGAACATCAGCCGGGCGTCGGAAACGTCTGGTCGCTGGAAACATTGCGGCGGTGGCTGGCGGAGAAATTGAACAGGTCCGATGTTGCAACGCTCAAGGAGTATGTCGACCTGCTGCCACCGTATCTCACGCGCCGATTTGTTTCGGCCGAACAGGATGCGGTCATCGTCAGCGGCCGGGTCCCGGATTCGGATGCAAGCCAATTACTGCCGATCGTCGACCGGACCGATCAGGACTTGAACAGCATCCGTACGAAATATCCCGGATACAAGATCGCCGTCACCGGTCTGTCAGTGATCTCGGCGCGCAACAGTGCCCTTATGATCGACAAATTGAGCATGGGACTCACTATCGAGATCGTTTTCGTGGCCGCGTTTATCGGCCTGGCGTTCTGGTCACCGGTGGTCATGCTCATCAGCATATTGCCGGGACTCTTTCCGATTGTTCTCGCCGGCACGCTGCTATGGATTACGGGGCAAGGATTGCAATTCGCCAGCGTGATCGCCTTGACCGTATCGTTCGGCCTTGGCCTCAGCGCGACTATTCACTTCCTCAATCGCTTGCAGATTGAAGATATCGATCCAGACCCGGCAATAGGCGTGGAGCGCGCGACCATTCTTGTCGGGCCGCCGCTGATCCTGACCTCGGCGGTGCTGGCGTGTGGACTTGCGATGACCGTGCTCTCGAGCCTGCCGTCGCTGCGGATCTTCGGCTGGCTCAGCGCCTTCGCAATGGTGGCAGCCCTGTTCGCCGACCTGTTCATGCTGCGGCCGATCGCCATGTTTCTCAGCAAGATCGTGCGCCGCATGTCGCGGCACTCATTGCTGCGATCCTCGGCCGAATAGAAGTGCGCTTGCTAGCTGCTGCGCCTGAGATTGATCGACACGCCTCTAATACTGGCCTGGTTGTCGTGCGATCTGATCATGACGGACTGGCGCCCGCCATGGGTTACCAGCGTCAGAGTCGCGGTGAAAGACGACGCTCTGGCCACAACCTGAAAGCGATCGCCTTCGGCTCTGCCGGAAATCGTACCGGCAACACCGCGGGTTGTTTCGCTCCAGTTGCCGGTAATTGCGCCGTTCAAGTAGTCGGCACTGGCGCGTAAATCAATATTGAAACTCTCGCTCGCGCATCGGATGTTGAGCTGTAGTTTGCGCTGAGCATTGAGAACATCGTAAGCTGCGCGGCACCTGATTGACTCATGTGCGCCGTTGGACAAATCGATCGTGCCGGAGCCCGACCACTGCCCTGCCAATCGGTCAAATGCTGCAATGCTCTGTGCGCGGCATGTGCCTGCGACGGAGAGCATAAGCGCTATGGCTAAGCCAACGTTACGCAACACACTGATCGTCGACTGCGACGTCACTGACCGCTCTGACATTCCGAGGTTCCTCATGGAACGTGGAGACGCTGCCGCAGTTGTCACGCAACAATGCATGAAATTGAGGCACATGACAATGTATCCGAAGATTTGCGCCGCCATCGTCCTGATGCAGATCTCTGTCAGCACCGCATTCGCGGTCGATGACAAAAAAAATCCGCAACCGGGGGGCCTTCTGCAGGGGACGCCCGAAGAGCAGGCGGCCTGCGCGCCGGATTCAACAAAATTCTGCCGTGACTTGATTCCCGATACATTTCGCGTGTTGGCGTGCCTGCAAGAACATCGCAAACAGCTCAGGAGGGTTTGCCAGAAAGTCCTGGAGGACCACGGCCAATAGCAGGGTCCTCGGGTTCCGACATAAACCTTCAGACCTAGTGGTTGTGGAGCGTAAAAAGCCTGCGCAGCAGACTGCGGCGCGCTGGAATCGCGTGCAGATGCTCGCAGCCATTTTGGGGATCGCCCCCCAAATATCCGCCAAGCCTGATGGCCGACCAAAAAACCGGATTCCATTTCGACCAGACTTTTTCGGCCTCGTGACGCAACAGGCCTGCAATCACCTCGGGCACCGCTCCGAAAACTTCCGGCATTGCTTGCGAGAGCTCGCGGTCGCGGAGCACATTCCATTTGGATAGCCCGCCCATCACGGGCGACTTGATGGAATAGATGACACGCGCAATTCGCGTTTCCCGAATGGCGTACGAGCACATCGCGCAAGGCTCGACCGTGGTGTAAAGCGTGCAATCCGCAAGATCCCGGCGTCCCAAAACCTTTTGCGCTTCCGAAATGGCGATCAATTCCGCGTGACGTGTGACGTCGCCGTCGCGCGCAACCCGGTTCGCTGTCTCCACCACAAGTTCATTTCCTCTGCAAACAAGCGAGGCAAAAGGCAATTCTCCGCTCTGCGTTGCGTTCGCCGACAGGCGAATGCAACGCTCCATCATCATTACATCGATAGCGGACTGTGGCGCGTCGTGACCGTCGGTCCTGGCATCCATTGTCGATCGATCCAATTACAACGTAATACACAATGTCAGTTCGAGATCGCCAATTTTTTGACCGGTATCAAACGATTGCTAGCCAACTCAACGCCGCCGCACGATCATTGGTAACCTATCTTTTGGTGGAGCGTAACCTTTTGCATCCGCCATGGAGCGCAGCGCCGGCAGTCGGGCTAAGCGCAGCTATAAAGTCGAGCAAGATCACAAACCCCGTTCAAAAAATGGCCCCGGGCTTAAATAAGTACCGCCATCTAATGCTTTCCCGTTCACCGCCAATATGTCACAGAGTTCCATTCTAGTGTAATTTGGGCAATGAAGTGGAGGAACCTGCCGCGACTTTGGCTATTTCAGATGTTAGACGCCCATTGTCGTCCCCGTAAATATTTCAGGGTTTTGCACGTGCCAATCCGAACGAAATTACTCTCCGCCAATGCGCGACTTTCTTGCGCCGTTTTTGCGGTCTGGCTCATCGCGAACAGCACCGCTTTTGCCCAGACGGTTCAGGGGTCCGCAGCCCAGCCGGCTCCCGCGCCCGACCCGACCGGGGAATGGATGGTGGCTCAGCAAGTAGCGCGTATCAAAATCGCCGATTGCGACGGCCGCCTGTGGGGTGTCGTGGCCTGGGAAGCAAAACCCGGCACGGATACTAAAAATCCGGATCCCAACCTTCGATCCCGCCCGACGCTGGGGATGCCGATTCTGCTCGGTATGACGCCGAGCAAACCGGGCAATTGGAACGGACAACCGGCCAAGCCGAACAAGTGGGAGGGGCAAATCTACAATTCGGAGGACGGTCACACATATTCAGCCAGCATCAGTCTCGTCGATCCACATACCCTTCGCGTGCAAGGGTGCTTTCTTGGCTTTCTGTGCGGCGGCGAAAACTGGACTCGTGTCGAGACGCAAGACGCACAACCCGCCGCTCCTACACAACGCAACACGACAAAGCCTTCGAATACCCGCAAGACAACCGGCAGCCAGCAGCCCGAGCCGAGCGATGATGTATGTTCACGAGCGCTTGGCTCTACTACGGGGCTTTCCCATGAGCGCGGGCTGAAATAACACCGCCGCCGCCAGGGTGCACACCAACGACAGCGCCAACAGCTTGCCCATGCTCGACGTGCCGGGATGTTGCGAAAGCCACAGGCTCCCGAACGCTGTAGCTGTGGTCAAGGCGCTCCAAATCACAGCGCGGGTGAGGCTCGATTGCAGCAGGTTCATGCGGCCAGAGCGCCAAGCCATGATGTAGTAGATTTTAAAGGCCACGCCGACACCCAGGAGCAAAGGCAGTGCAATGATGTTGGCGAAATTGAGCGGCATGTCGATCAAGACACAAATTTCCAGCGTCACAACACCGGCGAGCAGAAGCGGGACAAGCGTGAGCAGGACGTCGCCAAACCGTCGCAAGACTATCCACAGCAGGATGGCGATTGAAACAAGCGCATAAAATCCTGCCTCAAGGAATGCTCTGACGACCGTACGACTCGATTCAAGGATTGAAATCGGACCGCCGGTCGCATTCGGATAGACCGCGAGAACGGCGCGGGCAAACGATCGCAGGACTTCGGTGTCGTTGGTGTCGCCTTTGGGCGCAACCTCAACGCGGGCGCGGCCATCGGGCGTCACCCACAGTTGCTTAAGTGCCCCCGGTAAATTGTCTTTGCTGATTTGCTGGGCAGTCAGAAAGCCACGCAATTGGGCAATGCCGGTTTCCAGCGGCGCGATGAACGCGTTTTGGGCGCGCGCCCTCGTCTCTTCATTCGCTTGCGCCAATTTCACCGCATCTGCGGCCAAACGCTTCGCGGCATCGGCACCGGCTCCCGTGGTATTGCCGGCTATTTTATTGAGCTGATCGGCCATGCCATTGAGGGCTGCGATATTATCGGCGTCGGTCGGCGGCTTGCTCGAGCCGGGTTTCTGCAACGCCGGGCCAAGTTGCCGGTTCAGGTCCCGGATAAGTCCCAGTTTTTTATCCTGATCCTGGGGCACAAAGCTGAGCAGTGTTTTCACCTCGAGGACTTGCGGCAACGTTCGCAATTTATTGGCTACCGACGCCGCCTCGTCGAGCGAGGCCGTAACGATATTCACCGAACTGGTCCCGGCCTGAGGGTCGCCAGCAAGGGCAAGCAAGGTCGATATCGACTCCGTCTTTGTACTGCGCAGATGAATCGGATCGAAATCGAACGTCAGATAGTAAAGCAGCGGAGCTCCAAGGACAGCCGCCGCCAGCGTCCCCACAATCACCGGAACGCGGTGAACCTGGAGAAAACGATCGACCGGAGCAAGCGCGCTATATCCGATAGGCTCGGCTTCTCCCGTCGGGTTAAGCACCGTGATGAGTGCCGGCAACAGCGTGATGCTTGTGACATAGGCGATCAGCATGCCCACGCCGGCAATTTGGCCCAGCTCAGAGACGCCCCGATAGTCTGTCGGAAGAAATGACAGGAAACCTGCTGCCACCGCCGCCGCCGCGAGCGTAAGCGGAACGCCTATTTTTTCCGCAGCCTGCACGAGCGCGGGGGCAAGGCCAGGAACATCGTGACGTTCAGCGCGGTAGCGCACCGAAAACTGAATGCCGAAATCAACCCCAAGACCGACAAATAAAACCGCAAACGCAACCGATATCATGTTCAATGCGCCGACCATCATAAGTCCGAAGGCAGCGGTGAGTGCCAATCCCACGACAAGATTGATGAACACCGCCACAATGAGGCGCGCCGACTTGAGTGCCAGCCAGAGAATCACGAGCACAATGATGACGGTGCCGATCGCATTCTGCAGGGCACCTTCCTGAACCGTTGCGAATTCTTCGTCGGCTATTGGCACGGAGCCAGTCAGCCGTACGCGCGCCTGGTATTTTTTGTCGAGTTGGAGGTCGGATGCTGCTTGGCGGATCGCATTGCTCGAGGCCTGACCAGGCTGGAGCGCAGAAAAATCAAGCACGGGGCGGACCTCAATAAGCCGCCGCAAGTCGGCGGGCCCGGGGTCCTGGCCGTTCAACATCGCCTGCCAGGAAAATGAAGCTGGACGCCCCGCCAGAACGCCTTCGATCGTCGTCGACGCCATCGACAAAGGGCGCGCCAAGGCATCGAGCGTAGTCAGCTTGTTTTGTACCCCGATCAGACCGAGCGAGAGCGTGCGGGTGAGGCCACGCAGGCTTGGATCACCTACAAGGGTGCCGACCAGGGGCGCTGCCTGACCCAGCCCTTTGGCGAAGCCGGCGACGTCCTCAGTCGGCCTGTACAACAAGCCGTTGCGGGCAAAGAAGTCACTACCCCCGATGTCATTGACCGAATGAAATAATTGCGGCTGCGCCTTCAATTTGGTGCCCAACTCAGCAGCAGCGCGAGAGGCATATTCTGCAGTGGGGGCGTCAATGACGACTAAAGTAGAACCAAAGTGACCGGGGAAGGCCTTCTCGAATTCGGCTTCGCGCTGGCGCCAATCAAGTTCGCGGGAGATCAGCTTGTTGACGTCGGTATTGATTGCAAAATGCCGGGCTGAATAAACTGCCGCGCTCGCTGCCCCGACCAATGCTAACACGATGATTGGCCAAGGGAATCGAGTACAGTTGCCGACGACCGAAGTGACAATTGCCTTTAACATTACGAATCCAGCCTTCCGGACAAAGGGAACTCGCCCCCACTTGCGCTTCCATGCGATATTATCAATGCTTTCCGCGCGGAACTTTTGTTTGTGTCATTGATTGACGCAGACTAAGTGGTTTCGAGGCGGAGCCGGCAAAGTTCATTTTTGGCGACAGAAAATATTCGGTAAGGACTTGCCGAGGGCACAAGCGCCTCCGAGTTAAGTGGGGAAGGTAGCTAAAGCATGACGTCGCCCAATGATGACTTTCTGACAAAATCAACTCCAAGTATCCTCGACTCCATCAAGAGTCCAACCGATTTGCGGCGTATTAATGCTCGGAACCTCCAGCAGGTTGCCGACGAATTGCGCGCCGAGACTATTAACGCGGTCGCCGTTACTGGTGGTCATCTTGGAGCCAGTCTCGGCGTGATCGAGTTGACAGTGGCTCTCCACTACATCTTCGACACACCCAATGACAAATTGATTTGGGACGTCGGCCATCAGGCCTATCCGCACAAGATCCTCACCGGGCGCAGAGATCGAATCCGGACGCTGCGTACGGGCGGCGGTTTGTCCGGCTTCACAAAGCGCTCGGAAAGCGAATACGACTGCTTTGGCGCCGCGCACTCCTCGACGTCGATCTCGGCTGGACTGGGTATGGCGGTCGCTCGCGACCTCGCCGGCCAGACGCACAACGTCATCTGCGTCATCGGCGATGGCGCAATATCGGCCGGTATGGCCTACGAAGCGATGAACAATGCCGGCGCGATGAGCCGGCGCCTTATCGTCATCCTGAATGACAATGAGATGTCGATCGCGCCGCCCGTTGGCGCCATGTCGAACTATCTCACGCGCTTGCTGTCGAGTCCGACCTACATGTCGCTGCGCGACATCGGCAAGCAGGTCGCCAACCGCTTGCCGAAATTTTTCAAGGAGAAGGCTCATCTTGCCGAAGAGCTGGCGCGTGGCTTCGTCACGGGCGGGACGTTGTTCGAAGAGCTTGGATTCTATTACATCGGCATTGTCGATGGGCATGATCTCAATCAGCTGATCCCCGTACTCGAAAATGTGCGCAGCGCAGACAGTGGGCCGTTCCTTGTGCACGTGCGCACGCAGAAGGGAAAAGGCTACGCGCCGGCTGAAGCCTCGCAGGACAGGTATCATGGCGTCGTCAAATTCGACGTCGCAACCGGAAAGCAGCAAAAAGGCGTCTCGAACGCGCCGTCCTATACGAAGGTGTTCGGCGAAAGTCTGGTCAAGGAAGCAAAGAAAGACGACAAGATCGTCGCTATTACGGCCGCCATGCCGGGTGGCACCGGTGTCGACATTTTTGCCAAGGCCTTTCCGGACCGCGCGTTCGACGTTGGAATCGCGGAACAGCATGGCGTCACTTTCGCCGCAGGATTGGCGACACAGGGCTACAAGCCATTTGTTGCCATCTACTCGACATTCCTTCAGCGCGCGTATGACCAGGTCGTCCACGATGTGGCTATCCAGAAGTTGCCGGTGCGGTTCATGATGGATCGTGCGGGCCTGGTTGGTGCCGACGGCCCGACCCACGCCGGATCATTCGACCTGGCTTATCTTGGCTGCCTGCCTCATTTCGTGATCATGGCGGCGGCCGATGAAGCCGAACTTGTTCACATGATCGCAACAGCTGCCACGATAGACGACCGGCCCTGCGCCGTGCGCTATCCACGGGGCGACGGTGTGGGCGTCACGATGCCCGAGGCCGGGATGCCACTCGAAATCGGCAAGGGCCGCATTATCACGCAAGGCAGCACCGTTGCCCTGCTCTCGCTTGGCACGCGGCTCGCCGAATGTATCAAGGCGGCGGAAATGCTCGCGGCACAGGGCATTTCGGCGACGGTCGCCGATGCACGCTTCGCCAAACCGCTCGACCGCGATCTCATTCTGCGGCTGGCACGCGAACATGAACTGCTCATCACAATCGAGGAAGGCGCTATCGGCGGCTTCGCCGCGCAGGTGATGCAGTTGCTCAGCGACGCCGGCGCGCTCGAACGTCCGGGCTTCAAGATCCGCAACATGATTTTGCCGGATATCTTCATCGAT
>Ga0070714_100003682_pt1 | contig 11471 bp, 10 predicted proteins | sample LARL83metaG_FD_65450 | JGI IMG/M metagenome (GOLD analysis project Ga0070714, IMG submission 65450) | Corn, switchgrass and miscanthus rhizosphere microbial communities from Kellogg Biological Station, Michigan, USA - LAR L8-3 metaG | ecosystem: Host-associated > Plants > Roots > Rhizosphere ... | reverse complement strand
TCGGGTCAGGCGTTCTACTACCTCGAGCGGCAGCTGCTGCTGACCCTCATCGGGCTCGCGTGCGCGGCACTGCTGTTCGCGCTGCCGAGCGCGCTGCTCGAGAAGGCGGCCGGCCCGCTACTCATCGCGGGCCTCGTGCTGCTCCTGCTCGTGCTCGTTCCGGGGCTCGGGCACGCGGTGAACGGCAGCCGGCGCTGGCTGCGACTCTCCGGAGCGAACTTCCAGGTATCGGAGCTCGCGCGCGTGCTGGTGCTCATCTACCTGGCGAGCTACGCGGTACGCTACGAGGCGCAGCTGCGCGAATCGCTGGCCGGGCTCGCCAAGCCGCTCGCACTGCTGTGCTGCGCGAGCGCGCTGCTGCTCGCGGAGCCGGACTTCGGCGCGGCCACCGTGCTGTTCGCCGCCGGCTTTGGCCTGCTGTTCCTCGCCGGTGCGCGGCTGCGTTACGTGATCGCCATGACCGCGCTCGCAGCCAGCGGCTTTGCGTTGATCGCGGTGAGCTCGAGCTATCGCGTGCGGCGGCTCACCGCCTTCCTCAATCCCTGGGCAGATCCCTTCAACAGCGGCTTCCAGCTCACCCAATCGCTGATCGCCATCGGTCGCGGCCAGTGGTTCGGCGTCGGGCTCGGCGACTCGGTGCAGAAGCTGTTTTATCTGCCGGAGGCGCATACCGATTTCCTGTTCGCCGTGCTGGGCGAGGAGCTGGGACTCTTTGGCGTGGTACTCACGCTCGCGCTCTTTCTCGCCCTCATCTGGCGCAGCTTCTACATCGCGCGCCTCGCCGCCGATGCCGGACTGAAATTTCCCGCGTATCTCGCCGCCGGCTTCGGCCTGTGGATCGGCATTCAGGCGTTCATCAACATCGGCGTGAACATGGGAGTGCTGCCGACGAAGGGACTCACACTGCCGCTGATGAGCTACGGGCGCTCCAGCCTGATCGTGGCACTCGCCTGGACTGGGATCCTGCTGCGCGTGTACCACGAGGCGCTGCGCGAACAACGCGGCTCCGCCACGGTGCGGGGTGCCCAGTGAGCCGCCGCCCGGTGCTCATCATGGCAGGCGGCACGGGCGGGCACGTGTTCCCCGCACTGGCGCTCGCGCGGCTGCTGCGCGCGCAGGCGCTGGAAGTGGTGTGGCTCGGCACCGAGCGCGGGCTCGAGTCGCGTGTCATCCCGGCCGAAGGGATCCTGATCGAGCACCTGTCGGTTGGCGGGCTGCGCGGCAAGGGCACGCTCAGCTGGCTGGCGGCGCCTTTCCGCCTGACACGCGCACTGCTGCAGGCGCTCGCGATCATGCGCCGCTACCGACCGCTCGTGGTGGTGGGGCTGGGCGGATTCGTTACCGGTCCCGGCGGGCTTGCCGCCTGGCTCGCGCGCCGTCCGCTCGTGATCCACGAGCAGAACGCCATTGCCGGCCTGACCAATCGCGTGCTCGCACATCTCGCGCGTCAGGTGCTCGAGGCTTTTCCCGGAAGTTTCGGGCAGGGCGTGCACGCCCGCGCCATCGGCAATCCGGTGCGCGCTGACATCAGCGCCCTGCCGCCGCCAGCGGCGCGCTTCGCCGGCCGCTCGGGGCCTACGCGGCTACTGGTGATCGGCGGCAGCCAGGGTGCCGCGCGGCTGAACGCCGTGGTGCCCTTCGCCCTCAAGCGCCTCGCCGGCGCGCTCATGTTCGACGTGCGCCATCAGGCCGGTGAGCGCTGGCTCGAGGCGGGACGCGCGAGCTATGCAGAGGCCGGGGTACGCGCCGATGTGCGCCCCTTCATCGAGGACATGAGCGAGGCCTACGGATGGGCGGATCTGGTGATCTGCCGCGCCGGTGCGCTGACGATCTCCGAGCTCGCAGTCGCCGGGGTCGCGGCGATCCTCGTTCCTTTTCCGCATGCGGTCGATGACCATCAGACGCGCAACGCTCAGTACCTGGTGCGTGAGAATGCGGCCGTGCTGATTCCCGACCGCGAGCTCACCGCCGAGCGCCTCGCGAGCGAGCTGCAGCGCCTGTGCGTCGGGCGCGGCAAGCTGCTCGCGATGGCCGAGCGTGCGCGGCTGCTCGCCAAGCCACGCGCCGCCGAGGAGCTCGCGGCGTCCTGCCTCACCCTCGCACGGAGCGCCGCATGAGTGCCGCGCGGCGCAACCTCCCGCAGCCGCCGGCCGAGGAACGGCGCGCGCGGCCGGAGCGGCGCGATCGCATGCGCCGTATCAACACCATCCACTTCGTCGGCATCGGCGGCAGCGGCATGAGCGGTATCGCCGCGGTGCTGCTCAATCTCGGCTACCGCGTGCAGGGCTCGGACGCCCGCGAGAGCGCCGTCACCCAGTGGCTCGCGGGCCTCGGAGCGCGCATCAGCATCGGTCATGCGGCGGCCAACGTCGCCGGCGCCGATGTGGTCGTGGTCTCGGGCGCGGTGCCGCGTGACAACGCAGAAATCGCCGCGGCGCTCGCCGCGCGCATTCCGCTGGTCTCCCGTGCGGAGATGCTGGCGGAGCTGATGCGTTTCCGTTACTCCATTGCCGTCGCCGGCACCCACGGTAAGACCACCACCACGAGTCTCCTCGCCAGCATTCTCTCGGAAGGTGGCGAAGATCCCACCTATGTGATTGGCGGACGGCTGAAGAGCGCAGCGAGCAACGCACGGCTCGGCGCTGGACGCTATCTGGTAGCGGAGGCGGATGAAAGCGACGCCTCGTTCACGCATCTGCAGCCGCTGATCGCGATCGTCACCAACATCGACAACGATCATCTCGCTACCCATGACGGGGACTTCGGGCTTCTCAAGCAGAGCTTCCTCGATTTCCTGCACAACCTGCCGTTCTACGGGCTCGCGGTGCTGTGTGCCGACGATGAGCACGTGCGCAGCATCGTGCAGGAGGTCGCGCGGCCCATTCTGTCGTACGGCCTCGGCGCGGGTACGGACATCCGCGCCACCCATATCCGCCAGCAACGGCTGCAGACGCGCTTCGAGGTGACCCGCCGCCAAGCAGCGTCGCTCACCGTAATGCTCAATCTCCCGGGCCTTCACAACGTGCGCAATGCGCTCGCTGCCATTGCGGTGGCGACCGAGCTCGACATCGAGGACCGCGCCATCCTGCGCGCGCTCGAGGGGTTCCAGGGAGTCGATCGCCGTCTGCAGCACATCGCCGATGTGGCCACTTCCAGCGGCACCGTCAGCATCATCGACGACTACGGCCATCACCCGACCGAGATCAGCGCCACTCTCGAGGCCGTGCACCAGGCTTATCCGGGGCGTCGCGTGGTGCTTGCGTTTCAACCACACCGCTACACGCGCACGCTCGCCTTGATCGATGACTTCGCCAAGGCGCTCTCCGCGGCGGACGTGCTGTGCGTCACCGAGGTGTACGCCGCCGGCGAGGCCCCGATTGCGGGCGCCGACGGACGCGCCATCTGCCGTGCGGTGCGCGGCCTTGGTGCGCTCGAGCCGCTGTTCCTCGAGCGTGTCGAGGAGCTCGGCTCGGTGCTTCGCGACCTCATCCGCGGAGACGATGTGATCGTCGCCATGGGTGCCGGCAACATCAGCGCGGTGGCGCACACGTTGCCCGCCACGCTGGCAAGGCTGCTGCCGGAGCCGCAGACATGAGCCTCGCCCTCACTCCGCAGTTCGCCGCGCGCGTGCGACGCGATGAGCCCCTGAGCCGGCACACCTCCTGGCACGTCGGCGGACCGGCGGAGGTGTTCTTCAATCCGCGTGACCGCGAGGATCTCGCCGCCTTCCTGCGTGCCGCACCGGCCGATGTGCCGATCCACTGGATCGGACTCGGCAGCAATCTGCTCGTGCGCGATGGGGGCCTGCGGGGAATCGTCATCAGCGCGCACAGCACCCTCGATGCGCTCGAGCGGCTCTCCGAGACCACGGTGCGCGGTGAAGCGGGAGTCGCCTGCGCGCGCATCGCACGACAGTGCGTCAAGTGGGGACTGGGACCTGCGGAATTCTTTGCCGGCATTCCCGGCACCCTGGGCGGGGCGCTGGCGATGAACGCCGGTGCCTTCGGCGGAGAGACCTGGACGCACGTGCGCGCGCTCGAGACCATCGATCGCCGCGGGCGCACGCACCGCCGCGCGCCCGAGGAATATCGCGTCGGTTACCGGGAGGTCATCGCGCCGGTACCGCAGGAATGGTTCCTCGCCGCGGAGCTCAGCTTCGAGCGCCGTCCCGGCGCGCATGCGAGCGAAGTGCAGAAGCTGCTCAACCAGCGCAAGGCCACTCAGCCGATCGGGGAGTGGAGCTGCGGCTCGGTGTTCACCAATCCGCCGGGCGATCACGCTGCACGTCTCATCGAGGCGGCCGGCCTCAAGGGCTTTCGCATCGGCGATGCCTCGGTGTCCGAGAAGCACGCGAACTTCATCATCAACCACGGGCAGGCGCGCGCCGCCGACCTCGAGCGCCTCATCGGCCACGTGCGCGACACGGTCGCACGGGTGCACGGCGTGGCGCTGCATCCGGAAGTGCGCATCGTGGGAGTGCCGTGAACATGCACCTCAACTACCGGCCCGAACTCCTCAGGCATGTCAGCGACCCCGGCGCCTTCGGCCGCGTCGCGGTGCTCTTCGGCGGCGATTCCAGCGAGCGGGAGATCTCGCTCCTTTCCGGCAACGCCGTGCTGGAGGCGCTGCGCTCGCGTGGCGTCGATGCGCACGCCTTCGACCCGCGCGAGCTGCCGCTCTCGGATCTGCACACCGCGCGCTTCGAGCGCGTGTGGATTGCACTGCACGGCCCTGGCGGCGAGGACGGCACGCTCCAGGGCGCGCTCGAATACCTCGGTGTTCCCTACACCGGTAGCGGCGTAATGGGCTCGGCCATCGGCATGGACAAGCTGCGCACCAAGCGCCTGGCGCTTGCCGTCGGGGTGCCGACCGCGGAGTTCGTCGTGCTACAGGGCCCTGCGGATTTCGAGCTCGCGCTCGAGCGGCTGAAGCTGCCGCTCATCGTGAAGCCCGCGACTCAGGGATCGAGCGTCGGGATGAGCAAGGTCGATAGGCCCGAGGAGCTGCCGATCGCGTTTGCGACGGCCTGCAAGCTCGAGTCGCTCGTGTTCGCGGAGCCGTGGATTCCGGGCAAGGAGTACACGGTCGCGATCCTCCAGGGAGAAGCGTTGCCCTCGATCCGCATCGAGACGCCCAAGACCTTCTACGACTACGAGGCCAAGTACTTCCGGGACGACACACGCTACTTCTGCCCCTCGGGACTTGCCGCGGGCGCGGAGCAGCACCTGAAGAGTCTCGCGCTCGCGGCGTTCGAGGCCGCCGGCGCCGGCGGCTGGGGACGCGTGGATTTCATGATGGATGCTGCCGGCCGACCGCTGCTGCTCGAGATCAACACCATCCCCGGTATGACGAGCCACAGCCTGGTGCCGATGGCCGCACGCGCGGTCGGTATCGATTTTGCCGAGCTCGCCTGGCGCGTCCTCGAGACGAGCTTAACCCGGGTGCCGGCGCAGCGCGCTGCGGCGCGGCCCTGAGAGTTGCGGAGAGAGGATGCTGGGTCGACCAAAAAATCGCAGGAAGCCGCAGCAGACGCGCTGGCGAATGCCGCGGATCAACTGGCGCGCGCTCGCAGTCGTGCTCGGTGTGCCGGCCGTCATTGGCGCCGGCCTGCTCGGTGTCGGCTGGGTACTCGACCAGCCGATCGAGACCGTATCGGTCGCCGGACGCTTTCAGCGCGTCGCGCCGGGAGACGTCGAGCGTCTGGTCAAGAGCGAGGTGCATGGTGCCGGACTTCTCACGGTGGATCTGGCGTCGGTGCGCCGTGCCATCCACACGCTCCCCTGGGTGGACGCGGTGAGTGTGCAGCGCGCCTGGCCACGTGGACTGGACGTGCTCGTCATCGAGCAGACCGCTGCGGCGCGCTGGGGCGAGCGCGGACTGCTCAACACGCGTGGCGAGCTGTTCGACTCCGATGAACGCCATATTCCACCGGAGCTCGCGCAGCTCTCCGGGCCCGCGGGCAAGGAGTCGCTGGTGGCGCAACGCTATCTCGCAGCCGAAGGACGTTTGCAGCAGGCGGGCCTGCGCTTGACCGGCATGCGTCTCGATGCGCGCGGCGCCTGGGAGATCGATCTCGCCAACGGCGTGACCGTGCGCCTCGGCAGACGGCAGGTCGATGAGCGCTTCGAGAAATTCATGAACACCGCGCTGAAGCTGGTCACGCAGCGCGGTGAGGACATTGCCTACGTGGATATGCGGTACACCAACGGGTTCGCCATCGGCTGGCGCGGCAACCCCGGCCGCGGTGCGGGGAAGGACGGCGGTCACGATGCTTAAGCGCGCAGAACGCAATCTCATCGTCGGGCTCGACATCGGCACCTCCAAGGTGGTGGCGCTGGTAGGGGAGGTGGGGCTCGACGGCTCGATCGAGCTGCTGGGTCTCGGCTCGCAGCCCTCGCGCGGGCTCAAGAAGGGAGTCGTGGTCAACATTGAATCCACCGTGCAGTCGATCCAGCGCGCCGTGGAGGAAGCCGAGCTCATGGCTGGCTGCGAGATCCACTCGGTGTTCGCCGGCATCGCCGGCAGCCACGTGCGCAGCCTCAACTCCCACGGAGTGGTGGGTGTGCGCGACAAGGAAGTGAGCCACGGCGATGTGGAGCACGTGATCGATGCCGCCAAGGCAGTGGCGATCCCCGCCGACCAGAAGATCCTGCACGTGCTGCCGCAGGAGTTCATCGTCGATGGGCAGGAGGGTATCCGCGATCCGATCGGCATGTCGGGGGTGCGCCTCGAGGCGAAGGTGCACATCGTCACCGGCGCGGACTCGGCGGCGCAGAACATCGAGAAATGCATCCAGCGCTGCGGGCTGGCGGTCGACGATGTGGTGCTCGAGCAGCTCGCCTCGAGCTTCGCGGTGCTCACCGAAGACGAGAAGGAGCTCGGGGTGTGCCTCGTCGATATCGGCGGCGGCACCACCGACCTTGCGGTTTTCGCCAGCGGCGCCATCCGCCACACCGCCGTGATCCCGATCGCCGGGGATCAGGTGACCAACGACATCGCGGTGTCGATGCGCACCCCGACCCAGTACGCCGAAGACATCAAGATCCGCTATGCCTGTGCGCTCTCGCAGCTCGCCAACCCGGACGAGAGTATCGAGGTGCCCTCGGTCGGCGAGCGGCCGGCGCGGCGCCTCGCGCGGCAGACGCTCGCCGAGATCGTCGAGCCGCGCTACGAGGAGCTCTTCGGACTCGTGCGTGAGGAGCTGCGCCGCAGCGGCTTCGAGGAAGTGATTGCCGCGGGCATCGTGCTCACCGGCGGCAGCGCCAAGATGGAAGGCGCCATCGAGCTCGCCGAGGAAGTCTTCCACGTGCCGGTGCGCCTGGGTCTGCCGCAGAGCGTACAGGGACTCTCCGACGTGGTGCGCAATCCGATTTTTTCCACCGGCGTGGGGCTGCTGCTGTACGCGCGCGACAACGCGCTGCCAGCCCGCCGTGGTGGATCCCTGGGCAACGCCAGGACCGTGCTGGATCGCATGCGTTCCTGGTTCCAGGGGAATTTTTGAAGCTGACAGAGCTGACGACGACGAATCAACCAACCACTTGTATTCGTGTAGAGGAGCGACAACATGTTCGAACTGATGGATGCATACAGCCAGAGCGCGATCATCAAGGTGATCGGCGTGGGGGGCGGCGGCGGCAACGCCGTGGCGCACATGGTGAGCGAGGGCATCGATGGCGTTGAGTTCATGTGCATCAACACTGACAGCCAGGCGCTGAAGCACGCCAAGGTCAAGACGGCGCTGCAGATCGGCTGCAACATCACCAAGGGACTCGGGGCCGGGGCGGATCCGGAGGTGGGCCGTCAGGCTGCTATGGAGGATCGCGATCGCATCGTCGAGCTGGTCGAAGGCTGCGACATGCTGTTCATCACCGCGGGCATGGGCGGAGGAACGGGCACCGGCGCCGCTCCGGTCGTGGCCCAGGTGGCGCGCGAGCTCGGGATTCTGACCGTCGCGGTGGTGACCAAGCCCTTCGAGATGGAGGGCAACAAGCGCTCGTACGTCGCCGATCACGGAATCGCGGAGCTCGGCAAGTTCTGCGATTCCCTCATTACAATTCCTAACCAGAAGCTGTTGACGGTGTTGGGTCCGCAGACGACCCTGCTCGACGCATTCAAGGCCGCCAATCAGGTTTTGCAGGGCGCGGTGCAGGGAATCGCGGAACTCATCACGCGACCCGGTCTGATCAATGTCGACTTCGCGGATGTGCGCACCGTGATGGCCGAGACCGGCATGGCGATGATGGGTTCGGGTGCGGCGTGCGGCGAGGGCCGGGCGCGCGCGGCGGCCGAGGCGGCGGTGTCTTCGCCGTTGCTCGAGGACATCAATCTGGCCGGCGCCCACGGCATCCTGGTGAATGTGACCGCGGGCATGGACCTCTCCATCGGTGAGTTCCAGGAAGTGGGTCAGATCGTCAAACAGTTTGCCTCCGATGATGCCACGGTGGTCGTGGGCACGGTGATCGACCCGGAGCTCTCCAACCAGGTGCGTGTCACGGTGGTCGCCACCGGGCTCGGCCGCCCTGCCTCTGCCCGAGTGCCGCTGAGCCCTCCGCGGGAACGTGAGGCGTTGCATGTCCGCGAACGCGAGGCGCGCCCCGAGATGGGCATGCGCGTGGTGCGGCGCACCCCGCTCTCGAGCAGTGACTATGCGGCCCTCGACAAGCCCACTGTGCAGCGTCAGCGGGCCGTCGGGGATGGACTACGGAGCGACTCAGACGCGGAGGAGCTGCTGGATATTCCGGCGTTCCTGCGACGGCAGGCGGATTGATGTGATACGGTAACGCGGCTTAACTTAAGCGCCCTCGGAGGGGCCTCCGGGTCGCGGGGCCCCCTCGTGAGAAGGGCACACGGGGTGCGTCTGTCATCCGCAAGGTGCTGCCGTCGTTGGTGAAAGATAAGGCATGGTTGGACAACGCACCCTAAAGAACTCGATCCGCGCGACCGGCGTAGGGCTCCACACCGGTAAAAAGGTGCTGATGACGCTCAAGCCGGCCGACCCGGATACGGGCATCGTGTTCCGGCGCACCGACCTCGCGCGCCCGGTGGACGTTCGTGCGACGGCGGACAACGTCGGTGACACGACGCTCGGCACGACGCTCGGCCGCGGCGAGTCGCGTGTCTCCACGGTGGAGCATCTGCTGTCGGCTTTCGCCGGCCTGGGTATCGACAATGCCGTCGTCGAGCTCAGCGCTCCCGAGGTGCCGATCATGGACGGAAGCGCCGGGCCCTTCGTCTTCCTGCTGCAGTCGGCGGGGATCGAGGAGCAGCGCCGGCCGAAGCGCTTCATCCGGGTGAAGAAGCGCCTGCGCGTCGAGGACGGCGACAAGTGGGCGCAGTTCGAGCCATTCGATGGCTTCAAGGTGAACTTCGAGATCGAGTTCAATCACCCGATCTTCAAACGCCGCTCGCAACGCGCGTCGATGGACTTCTCCACCACCTCCTTCCTCAAGGAGGTGAGCCGTGCGCGCACCTTCGGCTTCATGCGCGACCTCGAGACCTTGCGTGCCCGCAATCTCGCGCTCGGCGGCAGTCTCGACAACGCCATCGTGCTCGATGACTTCCGTGTGCTGAATGAGGACGGACTGCGCTACGAGGATGAGTTCGTCAAGCACAAGATCCTCGATGCGATCGGCGACCTCTATCTCCTCGGACACAGCCTGATCGGCGAATTCTCCGGCCACAAATCCGGCCACGCGCTCAACAACAGACTGCTGCGTACGCTGCTTGCCGACACCTCGACCTGGGAAGAGGTGGTATTCGAGCGCTACACCGATGCGCCTATCTCCTACATCGAGGCGCCGGCGCTGCATCCACCGCACGGCTGAGTGCCGCAACGCAGCGCGCACTCCGACGCGCTTACCTACTCGACAGTGATTCAGGCGCCATTCAGGCGCGTGGCAGGACGCGCACCTTGATGGCGGTCAGCGTGGGGTCGGCGGCGCGGATCTCGTGCTCGAGCTCGAGCAACGCATAACGCAGCCGTGCAGACCACGCCGCAGTCTCGGCGAAAATCACCAGGGTTTCCCGGTGCGCGCTGACACCGGAGACTTTGGCGCAGATTTCCGGTGTAAGCCGTTCTGACAACCAACAACTCCAGAAATTCTGCCGCGCCGATTGTGCTGTGATGCGCATCAAGCCTGGTGCGCGGCGGGTCAGCAGCTCCTTTACAGAATGCGCCGAGTGAGCAGCCAGACCGGTCCTACTCCTCATTGGGGCTTTGCCGCGCTTGTTTCGTTGCATCTTCTTCGGCATATTGCCTCAAGCTGCTTGAGCAAACCCGCCGAAAGGCGGGGACGCAAAGCCACCGGTCTAAAGCGAGGAGCCATGACAGCGGGGTTGCGAGCATCGGGAGGCAGGAATAAGCAAAAAAAGGGCAACGCCGCGGCGGTTGTCCATACGCCCCGAAGGGCGCCGTCTGTTCGGGGACATAATTCGGTGGCCAGCGGGATATGAACGTCATTTTGCTATCCAAGCGCGAGGGAAAGGCCCGGCAGCTCGATCTGGCGCGCCCGCTTACGTTAACTGCCCTCGCGTCCCTGGTGGTCCTCTTCCTTGGCAGTGCTTTTGCGGTCGGCTTGCAGCTTGGCCGCGGTAGCCATGAGCGCGTGGTGCTGAGCGACACGGTCCAGTTCGGCTCCCTGCTCGCTGAGCAGAAAAAGCAGATCGCCGACCTCAAACAGCAGCTGCAGTTGCGCGTCGATGCCATGGCGATGCGCCTCGGCGAGGTCAACGCGCACGTCATCCGGCTCGATGCGCTCGGCAAGCGGCTCACCGAGATGGCCGACATCGATAGCCGCGAATTCAATTTCGACCGCGATCCCCCGAGCGGCGGTCCCGAAGGCGAGGGCACGAGCGCGCAGATTCCGGATCTGTCCGCCATGCTCGCGCAGCTCGAGCAGCGGGTGGATCAGCGTGAATCGCAGCTCGCGGCGCTCGAGAACCTCATCCTGGCGCGCGAGCTGCACCAGGAAATCCACCCCGAGGGTCGGCCGGTCGCCAACGGCTTCATCTCTTCCTACTTTGGCGAGCGTTCGGATCCCTTCGACGGGCGCGATGCCTTCCACAAGGGTGTGGACTTCGCCGGTGCTCCCGGCTCGAGCGTCACGGCGGTGGCCGCCGGCGTGGTGACCTGGGCGGGCGAGCGCTCGGGCTTCGGCAAGCTGATCGAGATCAATCACGGCGATGGCTTCGTCACGCGCTATGCCCATAACGAGCGCACGCTGGTGACGGTCGGCGACACCGTGAAGCGCGGTGAGCCGGTTGCTCTGATGGGCTCCACCGGCCGCTCGACCGGGCCGCACGTGCACTTCGAAGTGCTGCGCAACGGCCGCCAGGTCGACCCGCTCTCCTTCATCGGGCGCCACTGAGCAAGCCTCGCTCCGCGCGGACACCGAGCTCGCTTCTGCACGAACACCGCGGGCAGTACGCGCCGGGCTGCTCGGGCTGCGGTCCCGAGCCTGCTCCTCCTCCTC
>Ga0070714_100003681_pt1 | contig 11475 bp, 11 predicted proteins | sample LARL83metaG_FD_65450 | JGI IMG/M metagenome (GOLD analysis project Ga0070714, IMG submission 65450) | Corn, switchgrass and miscanthus rhizosphere microbial communities from Kellogg Biological Station, Michigan, USA - LAR L8-3 metaG | ecosystem: Host-associated > Plants > Roots > Rhizosphere ... | reverse complement strand
GCGCTCGCCCATCGCCGCGACAACATCGCACGGACAGCGCCAGCGCGCAGCATCGCAGCCATTGTCTCAGACTCCAATCCACTCCGAATATCGTATCCTTTGGGTTAAAGAGTGGTGAAGCGCGTCGAGCCGTCCCGGGCAGCCGAGGCACCGTGAGGGCCGATCGCTTGTCCGTGAGTTTTCGCGATCGGAATACGATCACGTCCGCAGTGGCCACCGTCGCGGTTCAGATCGACCCAGACGTGCGCTGCGCCGCTCTTGTCGGATATCGCCGGTTCGGGGCTAGTTCAGGCGCTCGGTGCCGCCGCGGACGGCGCGGCGCAACTCGCGCACCGCCATCATGACCCGGAGCCATACCCGCTCTCCGGTTCGGTCGCCTTTGGTACGCCGCGCATTGGCGAGCAGAGCGGCGGCCGACTGGGCATCCGCGCCATACTGCTTGATGAGAAGATCCGCGGCACGCCAGACATCCAAATCGGGACTCGAATGGTTGAGAGAAAGGACGGCTTCAGCGCTGTTCCTGGTCATAGGGCCTCTGAATTACGCATAGATGAATTGCCTGATTAACAGCGCACCCGCGACGAAGCGAATAACGTTCCCGCGAGCCGAGCTTGACGGAATTGCCGGCTTCTGCCTCGCGCCACTGAAGCGAATCCAGCCGCCATGATGTCCGCTCCGATCTCCGAAAAACGCCTACCCTAACCAAGCTTGACGGTCGTTTGCCTGTGACATCGCAGCCAAGCTCGGCCGCTTGCTTGTGACAATTGCAGCGGCGCTCCGCCGCAATCACGACATTGTTATCCATAGACATTTGATCGTGCTAAATCTCGGCCCTATCTGTGACACGCCAGCGACACACCACGCTGGATCATGCAATCCGAACCGGAGCCGTTACGTGTCGCGTTCCAACGTCGTCAGCATTGCCTTCCCCAAGTCGTCGCCCGGCGAAGAGATGCACCCCGCCCCGGCAGCCCCCCTGTTCCAGGGGGACGAGGCGGTCGGCTGCAACGTCATACCCCTTCCCGTTCGCAACGAGTTGTCGGCAACCGCACTTCCATTCGCCGCGCGCAAGACATTGCGCGGCACTTTCGCATGGGCCTCGGAAGTCGTTGCGGCCGACCGCCGCCTGTCGTTCGCCGTGGTTGAGACCCGCAAGCGCTTCAACCGCCTCGTCCGCGAGACATGCCCGAAGCCGGTGTTCGAGGCGGCGGGCATCGGGTATGCGGGCGTGAACAGCACCCAGGCGCGTGAAATTCTCGCGTTCCGTGCCGGCAGCTTCGGGCCCGAGGAACAGGCGCTGGCCGCCGCACTGCAAGCCTACGATACCGCCCGCACGGCGTGGGAAGCCGCGCGCAAGCAGCTCTCGGTGAATTGCGGCTTGGCTCTTCTCACCCGGCAATGGAACGACATCCGCGAGGATGCCCGCCAGGCCTATGCGATTCTGCGCGAGGTCGGTATGGACCCTTGGCACCACTGAGACATTCATCACGCGTCGAACGTCACGAACGGAAACGAGATCACGACCAGGCGAAAGCAGGCCGATCATGACCAACGCATTGCGTCGCTTCTTTTCGTTGTTTCAGCCGCCCCGTCTATTCCCATCGGTCCACCGTCCCGCCGCGCGGCGGCGCGCGCCGCACCGACAGACGCGCCTAAGCGTGCATGCGCGGCGTTTTCGCAAGCAGCACATCCGCCGCACCCTCCCGCTCATCGGAGCCACGCCGGTTCTGCGCATGTTCTGAGTGGACACGGCGGCCCGAAGTTGATTCGCTGAATCGCCGCTGCCGGACTTCGGCACTCTCGTTTCGTTCCGCTATGATGCTTCGCGGCAAGGGGAACACGAGAGAGGGCTGAATGTCAGGACAAACCATCGCGCATCGGCTACGGCCGGTCGCGACGCGGGGGCCACTTCGGAAATTGCTGATGCTGGGCCTGGTTGCCTGCGTCGCGGCCTGTGCCGGCCCTCGACCGGCGCCCCCACCCCTCGCGCCCGAGGCGCCGGTCTTCAGCCAGGAAGGCACCGCGTCGTGGTATGGGCCCGCCCACAACGGCCGCGCCACGGCGAACGGCGAAACCTTCGACATGCAGGCGCTGACGGCCGCGCATAAAAGCCTGCGGTTCGGCACCGTCGTGCGCGTGACCAACCTGGAGAACGGGCGCACGGTGAAAGTCCGGATCAACGACCGCGGCCCCTATGTGAAGAACCGCATCATCGATCTGTCGGCGCGCGCCGCGCGCGATCTCGGCATGAAGGCCGGCGGGGTCGCCCGGGTGCGCATCGAGCAGTTCGCCTCCGATCAGCCGATGAGTTGAACGGACCGGCCGTTCAGGAATCGCCCGCCTACTTCTTGGCGAGATCGCGCACCGGCGGCATGATCGGAATCAAAAATTTATTTGTAAATCGATAAATACGGCCGATTGCGGCGGGTCGCGAACAAATACCTAGGCGCGGTTTTTCCCTTGCGGAGGCGGCCCAAAGACGCCCACTCTGAAGGTGGAGGTCGCTCACACGGGTAACTCCGGCGCCCGCTGTCATGGCTCGGTGCCGGATCGGCGCACCAGAAGCGAGGTCACTCGCCGCGTCGCATCGCTCGCCCCGCCTGCCTAATCGCGCGGGACGGGCGCGGTTTGTCGCGTCGGTCGTGCCCGACAGCAAGCCGTTTCATCCCGCGTGCACGTAAACAGGGAGACTTCCATGCACACCAGAAGCGCACTCGTTCTCGCCGCCGGCATTCTTGCTGCCGTACCCGGCCTTGCCGGCGCGGTGCGGGCGGATGCCGTCGCCGACTTTTACAAGAGCAAGGATTTGTCGTTCATCGTCGCCAGCGGCGCCGGCGGCGGCTACGACGTCTACACCCGCATCTTCGCGCGGACGTTCAACCAGCACATTCCGGGCCATCCCAACATCGTCGTCAGGAACATGCCGGGCGCGAGCGGACTGCGGGCCAGCAACTACATCTACAACAGCGCGGCCAAGGACGGTTCCGAGATCGCCATGCTGTACAACACCAACAGTCTGGAACCGCTGCTCGGCAATGCGGCCGCTCACTACGACCCATTGAAGATGGGCTGGGTCGGCTCGATCGGGAAGCTGCAGAACATCTGCGTGACCTGGCACACGAGCCCGGTCAAGACGCTCGCCGATCTCAAGAAGCACCCGGACATGACCGTGGCCGCTACCGGCGCCACCGGAAACTCGGCGACCATGCCGCGCATCCTCAACGATGTCCTCGGCACGAATATAAAGGTCATCGTCGGCTATTCGACATCGGGCCAGCGCCTCGCTCTCGAGCGTGGAGAGGTGCAGGGCGTATGCGGCCTCGGCTACTCGACCCTGGCGGCATCCAATCCCGAGTGGATCAGCGGCCATGAGATCAACATCCTGGCCCAGGTCGGCCTCCATCCCGACACGCGCAACATGCCCAACGTGCCGATGGTGCTCGACAGCGTGAAGGATCCGAAGAAGAAGCAGGTGCTGGAACTTCTGCTGATTCGCCAGGAGTGGGGCCGCCCGATCGTTGCGCCGCCGAAGGTACCGGCCGACCGGTTGACCGCGCTTCGAACCGCATTCGACGCCACCATGAAGGATCCCAAATTCATCAAGGACGCGGCCCAGGCCAAGCTCGAGGTGGAACCGTTGACCGCTAAGGACATCGAAGGGCTCCTTCACCGCGCCTACGGCTATCCGAAAGACGTGGTCCAAGCCGCCGCCAAGCTGGTGGGCGCGCCGAAGCAGGACGAGTTGGTGGCCTGCGGCAAGTACACGAAGGACGCCGCATGGTGCGCCAAGCCGAAAAAGAAGTCCGATAAAGAGGGGAAGAAGTCGTAGCCATCATTGGACGCGCGAACGAAAGGCCCCGGAGCGATCCGGGGCCTTTTTGCATTCGAGCACCCTCAGTTTCGTGCCAGCGGTCCGCGCAGGAGCCGGCCCGGATAAGCGCCGGTGTGCTCGTTCCCGCGCACCAGAATCTGGCCGTTGACGATCGTCGCCTTGATGCCGATCGCCTTCTGCTTGATGCGCGGCGCGCCGGTCGGCAAATCGTGAATCAGCTCGGGCATTTCCGGCGCGATCGTCGCCGGATCGAAGACGACTACGTCGGCGTGGTAGCCCTCGCGCAGAAGACCGCGGCCCGACAGCCCCCAGAACGAGGCGATGTCGTAGGTGATCTTGCGCACCGCCGCCTCTAGGCTCATCACGTGACGGTCGCGCACCCAGTAGCCGAGAAGCTGGCAGTGCATCGGACTGAGGGTCGTCGCGACATGGGCGCCGGCATCGGAGAAGGTCACCGCGGCATGAGGATGACAGACCAGCGCGCGAAGAAACTCGTCGTTGTCGCTGTTGCTCGGATTGATGAAGAAGAGCTTGAGGTGCCTCTCCAGCGCGAGATCGATCACGGTGTCGATAGCGTCTTGGCCGCGTTCGCGGGCGATGTCGCCCACCGACGGGTAGGGCGGCAGGGTCCGGTCGTAGGGATAGATCCAGTCCCAGTTCGCCGGCCGCTGGAGCGCATTCGGCTCCGCGGGATTGGCCTTGAATTCGAAACGGCGCACTGCGTCGACCAACTTCGCGCGCATCTCTGGATTGCGCAGCCCGGCTTCCTGTTCCGCAAGCGGAAGCTTTCTGAACTCGCGCCACACCGGAGCGCGATCGTAGGGCATCAGCGTCTCGAACGAGCGCAGCGAGAAATTGGCGAAGGTCGTGCCTTGGATCAGCACCCTGCCGCCCTCTGCGGCGATCTCGTCCACAAGCCCGAATTGCTCGCGCCAGATGTCGGGCACCTCGCGGCGGTACCAGAAGCTGCCGAATGTGACGGGCACGCCGGTATCCAAAGCCAGCCCCTTGATCTCGGCGAATTCGGCGCGGCGCGCAACCGGATCGGGGATCGCGTTCTCGCGGGCGATCTCCATGACTCCGGCGCCGAGACCCTTCATCACGCCCGCCAGCGCCTCGACCTCGGACCAGGCGGCGACGCGGCTCGCGACCGGCCGGCCGTCGGGAGTCCGGTGTGCCTTGGTGCGCGAGGTGCTGAAGCCGATCGCGCCGGCGCGAAGACCATCCGCCAGCGCCCGCGCCATGACGTCGAGATCCTCGGCACTCGCGGTCTTCTCCATCGCGCGCTCACCCATGGCATGGGTCCTGAGCGCCGAATGGCCGACGTAGCCGGCATAATTGATGCCCTTGGGCAGGGCGTCCACGGCGTCGAGATATTCCGGATAAGTTTCCCAGCTCCACGGGATTCCGGCTTCCATTGCCGCGCGCGGAATGTCCTCGGCGCGCTCCAGGTTGTGCAGCACCAGTGCCTTGTTCTTCTCCGCGCACGGCGCCAGCGAGAAGCCGCAGTTGCCCATGACCACCGAGGTGACGCCATGCCAGCAGGAATTGCTGCCGAGGTGATCCCAGAACACCTGGGCGTCCATGTGGGTGTGGCCATCGACGAAGCCGGGAGCAACGACGTGCCCCTCGGCATCGATCGTCTCCCTGGCGGATTGGCCTCCGAGATCTCCGATCGCAACGATGACGCCGCCCTCGATGCCGAGATCGGCGCGATAGCCCGGCAGGCCCGAGCCGTCGACAATGGTCCCGCCGCGCACAATCAGGTCGTAAGCCATTCTCCGTCTCCTCTGCGGCCGCCAAGCAACGGCATCAGAGCGTGCCTCCCGTGAATTTTTTGCGTCGTTCGGGAAACCATAGTCCGAGGCGCCGGGACTGGCAACGTGAGGAGCGGAAGCGCCGGTCGGAGAAACGACCCAGGGATGCGCTCTTTCGCTACCGCGCCGCAGCGCGGAACCGCAGCAGCACCGAGCGCTCGCGCTCGTGGCGGACGCCGCTGGCGCGGACGCGCAGGAGATCGCGGCGGGCCACCAGCCCGACCACAGCCCCGTCGGCACGGCGCAGGATCGGCACGCGGCCGAGGTCGGCCGCCGCCATTCGATCGGCCAGGGAGCCGACCATCTCGTCGTCATAGCCGACCAGCAGATCGCAATCGGCAAGCTGCTCTCCAAGGGTCTGTCCGGAAGGCCAGCCGCTCATCGTCCAGCGCAGGGTGTCAGCGCGCGATACCATCGCCGTCGGCCGCCCCGTTTCGTCGATGACGGGGTAGCTCTTGTGGCGCGCCGCATCGGGCGCGGTGAAGAAGGCGACGGCATCGCCGACCGGCATCGTCGCCGGCAGGCTGTCCACGGGTTGCGCCATGATTTCAGCGACCCGCATCGTCTCGAACGGATCGACGATGTACTCGCGCATCACGTGATGCCCGTGGCGCGCGACCTTTTCGGTGAGAATCGAGCGCTTCAGCAGCAGCACCGTGGTGCCGTGCGCCATCGCGCTGGCGATCGCCAACGGCAAGAGCGCGCCGACATTATGAGTGAGCTCGAGAGCGAAGATGATCGCGGTGAGAGGCGCGCGCATGGTGCCGCCCATCATTGCCGCCATGCCGATCAGCGCCCAGAACCCGATGTCGCCCACCGGCAACACGCCACCGACGATCGCCCCCAGCGCCCCGCCGAGGATCAGGAGCGGCGCCAGCACGCCGCCCGAGGTCCCCGAACCCAACGCGATCGACCAGATGATCGCCTTGACGGCGATCAGGCGCAGGGTCGCGACCGAGGTCATGTCGCCATGCAGCAGCGCCGCGATGTTGTCGTAGCCGACGCCGAGCGCATGCGGCTCGATCAGTCCGCCGATCCCGACGACGGCGCCGCCGAATACCGGCCACCACATCCAATGGATCGGCAGGCGCTGAAACAGATCCTCGCTCTTGTACACCATGCCGGTCAGCAGGCCCGATGCGAGGCCGCCGGCAATGCCGAGCCCGGCGCACAGGAGAAGGCCCAGGGGCGGCAATGTGGCGCTTTGCGCCATGGGAAAGAGTGGACCGCCGCCGAGCAGCAACGGCCGCCACGCCGCGGCGACCACCGAAGCAACGGCGACGGGAATGAAGCTTCGGGGCTTCCACTCGAACAGCAGCAACTCGATCGCGAGCAGCATGGCGGCGATCGGCGTGGCGAACGTCGCGGTCATGCCGGCGGCAGCGCCGGCGACCAGCAGCGTCTTCCGTTCGGCGTTCGACAGCTTGAAGAGTTGGGCGAACAGCGAGCCGAGCGCGCCGCCGGTCATGATGATGGGCCCCTCGGCGCCGAACGGACCGCCGGTCCCGATCGAGACCGCCGACGACAGCGGCTTCAGGATCGCCACCTTGGGCTGGATCCGGCTGCGCCCGATCAGGATCGCCTCCATCGCCTCAGGGATGCCGTGACCACGGATCTTCTCCGAGCCGAAGCGCGCGATCAGGCCGATGATCAGGCAGCCCGCCACCGGAACCAAGGCCGCGGCAAGGCCGAGATGACTGTCGGCGATCGAGACGGGCGCTGCACTCAGGCGGCCGAAATAGGCGAGATTGGTGGCGAGATTGATGAGGCGCAGCAGCAGCCACGCCGCCCCCGCGCCCGCCGTTCCGATGACCAGCGCCATGGCCGCGAGCAACAGCAGCCGGCGATCGGCTGTGAAATCGCGCAGCTCGTCGGGAGCCGCTATGCTGGCAGTTGAAACACGATTCGCGGGCATGACTTGGGGCGACGGATGGTGGGGCATGGTTAAAGATTCGTTATGCGAGTCTTGTGGAGCCGGAACGGAAGCGGCGCCGTTATATCGCATTGCGATATTTATAGAATTGATGCTTGTGCGCAGGAGGTATGCGCTGTGACCGCGCCGGGAACACCGAAGGCGCCCAAGCGGGTGCGCCCTCTCGCCAAGGCCGATTACGAACGTCTGGCCGAGTTCCGTTATCTGCTGCGGCGCTTCCACAGCTTCAGCGAGGACGCCGCCGAGGGCGCTGGACTAACGCCACAGCAGCATCAGGCGCTGCTGACGATCAAGGGCTTGCGCGGACGGAGCCGACTCGGCGTCGGCGAGTTGGCAGAGCGTCTCGGCATCCGCCACCACAGCGCGGTCGGGCTGGTCGATCGGCTGGCGGCAAAGGCGCTGGTGCGGCGGCACGGCGGAACCGACGACCACCGCCGGGTGCTGATCGGTCTGACACCCCGGGCCGAAGCGCTGCTCGCGCGCCTGACGCTCGCCCACCGCGACGAGATCAAGCGGCTAGCGCCGCTCCTGCGCAGGATTTTGAGGCAGCTTTAGAGGGAGCGCTCGGCAATCCGAAGGATCGGCGCCCTTTACACCCGCTCCAGCAGCATCGCGATGCCCTGCCCGACGCCGATGCACATGGTGCACAGAGCCCGCTTGGCGGCGCGCTCGTGCAACTCCTGGGTGGCGGTGAGCGCGAGCCGCGCCCCCGACATGCCGAGCGGATGGCCGAGCGCGATCGCGCCGCCGTTCGGGTTGACGTGCTCGGCGTCCTCGGCCACGCCCAGCCGGCGCAGGACGGCGATGCCCTGGCTCGCGAACGCCTCGTTGAGCTCGATCACGTCCATGTCGCCGATCTTGAAGCCGGTCCTGGCCAGGAGCTTCTCGGTCGCCGGCGCCGGACCCATGCCCATGATGCGCGGCGGCACGCCGGCGGTCGCCATGGCGACGATCCGCGCGCGTGGCGTCAGACAGTGTTGCCTGGCGGCCTTCTCACTGGCGACGATCAGTGCCGCGGCGCCGTCATTGACGCCGCTTGCGTTGCCCGCCGTCACGCTGCCGGCGTCGAACAACGGCCGGAGCTTGCCGAGCACCTCGAGCGTCGTATCGCCGCGCGGATGCTCGTCCCTGTCGACGATCTTGGGATCGCCCTTCCGCTGTGGGATGGCGACCGGCACGATCTCCTTGGCGAGACGACCGTTCGCCTGCGCCTTCGCCGCGCGGCTCTGGGAGCGCACCGCGAACGCATCCTGGTCGGCGCGGCTGATCTGGAAGTCGCGGGCGACGTTCTCGCCGGTTTCCGGCATCGAATCGACACCGTACTGCTTCTTCAGGACGGGATTGACGAAGCGCCAGCCAATCGTCGTGTCGTAGATGTTGGCGGCGCGCGAGAACGCCGTATCCGCCTTGCCCATTACGAAGGGCGCTCGCGACATGCTCTCGACGCCGCCGGCGATCATGAGATCCGTCTGACCCGACTGGATCGCGCGCGCGGCGGTGCCGACGGCGTCGAGCCCCGAGCCGCACAGGCGGTTCACGGTCGAGCCCGGAATCGAGTCGGGGAGCCCGGAGAGGAGCGCCGCCATGCGGGCGACGTTGCGGTTGTCCTCACCCGCTTGATTGGCGCAGCCCAGGATGATGTCGTCGATCGCCGCGACGTCCATCTTGGGGTTGCGCTCGACCAGGGTGCGGATGACCAGCGCCGCCATGTCGTCTGGGCGAACGCCGGCGAGCGCCCCGGCGTAACGGCCGATCGGCGTGCGCACGGCATCGCAAATGAAAGCGTCCACGGTGATCCTCTCTCCAGTCGCCTATCGGCTTACCGACTTGGCGGCGTTTGCGACATTCTTCTTTCGTCCTGGCCGGGCTTGTCTCGGCCATCCACGTTCTTCTTTTAACGAAAAACTCATGGATGCTCGGCCTGCCGCCCAACGGGCGGCTCTTTCAACAAAAGCCGGCCGTACGGCCGGAGGGCCGAGCATGACGTAGAAACATGATGCATATTAGGGAGCAGAGGGTGGAAATGTCACCTCCGCCGTCGAGCCAAAAACCTATAACTGCCATACCGAAGATGGCCTCGAAACTGATCTCCCTCAAGGACGCCATTCGCGACGTGATCCGCGACGGCGATTCGGTCGCGCTCGGCGCGGCGCTCGAAACCGACATCCCGTTCGCCGCCATCCACGAAATCGTCCGTCAGCGGAAGGACGATCTGACGATCGTTGCGCCGATCTCCGATGCCGGAACCGACCTGCTGATCGGCGCCGGATGCGTCGGGGGCGTGCGCGGGGCCTGGGTCGGCAATATGATGGGCGGCGTCGGCTACAATTATCGCCGCGCCTGCGAGCAAGACGTGCCGCGTGCGCTCGCCGTGCACGACTACACCAACCTGTCGCTGGGTCTGGCGCTGTTCGCGGGCGCATCCGGTGTGCCCTATGTGCCGATGCGCTCCCTGCTCGGCTCCGATATCCTCAAGACCAACCCGGAGTTCAAGCGGGCGGAGAATCCCTTCCCTGACCCGCCCGAACCGGTCGTGCTGGTCCCCGCCCTGGTTCCCGACGTCGCGATCCTGTGCGTTCAGCGCGCCGACGAGGGGGGCACCTGTCATCACTGGGGCAGCCGCGGCGTGGCGCAGGAAGCGGCGCTCGCGGCCAAGCGCGTCATCGTCATTACCGACGAGATCGTTTCCCAGGACGCGATCGCCTCGGACCCGTCGCGGGTGCTGGTACCGGCGCATCTGGTGACGGCGGTGTGCCATGTCCCGGCGGGGCAGCACCCCGCGCCGATGACCGGCCGCTGGAAGCGCGACAACGACTTCTTCGCCGACTACCTCGCGCGCTCGAAGACCCGCGAGGGCTATCTGGCGTGGCTGAAGGAATGGGTGCTGGACCTGCCCGACCACACAGCCTACCGGAAGAAGCTCGGTGCGCGCCTCGACGAGTTGTGCATCAAAGGTGAAGCGCTCGCGGCACCGGTCAACTACGCGGCGGAGTGAGCGACATGGGAGCCGACTTCACGTGCTGGGAGCACCAGCTCGGATTGACCCCTCAGAAGAACGAAGACATCCCGCGCTTTCAAGCGATCATCGACGCGCGAGAGCCGCCGACGCCCACGATGGAGGCGTTTCTCGCGTTCCTCCTTGCGCGCTTTCCCGAAGGGCAGAACGACGACGGCGTTTGGAAGCAGGAGCCGGTGAGGCTCTTCATCACCGGCCCCATGATGTGCTTCGGGGTGGTCTGGAGCAAGTACCGGGAGGTGCGCCTATTCACTCGACCCGCAGCACGCAAGCACGGCCTCGACTTCTACGACCATCAGAGCGATCTCTACATTCCTGCATCTGCGGCTGAGTAACGGTCCGCAAGCGCTCGGTCACGTGCCGCTGGGTGAGCGCCCCTTCTCACGCCGGAACGTCTCGACCAGGCGCCACGCCGCACGCAGTCGACGCTCCGATACCGACATGCCGCCCAACGCCGCTTCGATGCCTTCCAGATGAAGGGCGAGTTGCTCGACGGATGGGTCGCAAGCCAGGAGGCGCATCAAATCCGGAAGATAGGCGTCGTACTCGTCGGTGAGGCTGAGATTGTCGCCGATGCCGAGCGGGTCCCAGTCGCGCAGCAGAATATCGCGCACGGTTCGAGTGCATTCGGGCGTCTTCATCGGCGATGAGTGAGCGCTCCTCCGGTCGCTCTCGCGCGTGGAAGTTCGATGTGCCCGGACGGCCGAGCCGTGGAACGGTATCGATCCGGCCGCGCGGGCCCGAATGATTTTATTCGATTGGATTCGCGCGATCGGGCAGGGATTGATCGGGCGCGGCAGCGCGCACCAGAGCTTGCGCGCAGGAAATCGGGATGCCGCGATTCGGTTCAAATTCTCCGAATTCGAAACGCGTATGC
>Ga0070714_100003676_pt1 | contig 11484 bp, 12 predicted proteins | sample LARL83metaG_FD_65450 | JGI IMG/M metagenome (GOLD analysis project Ga0070714, IMG submission 65450) | Corn, switchgrass and miscanthus rhizosphere microbial communities from Kellogg Biological Station, Michigan, USA - LAR L8-3 metaG | ecosystem: Host-associated > Plants > Roots > Rhizosphere ... | reverse complement strand
GACGCGCGACCCGACGGTGCTCGCGAGCGCGTACGCGACGCTGCACGACCTGTCCGACGGGCGGATGGCGATGGGCGTCGGCCGCGGAGACTCCGCCGTCCGCTACATCGGCCGCCAGCCGATGAAGGTCGCCGAGTTCGAGCGCTCCTGCGCGATGGTGCGCGACTTCATGAACGGGGCGGAGGTGGAGTGGAACGACAAGCAGCTCCAGCTCAAGTGGGTGAGGCCCGAGCTGCCGCGCATCCCGATGTGGGTCGCGGGCTACGGGCCGAAGGCGCTGGCCGTCGCGGGTCGCGTCGCCGACGGCGTGATCATCCAGCTGGCCGACCCGGAGATCATCCAGTGGATCATGGCCACCGCGCGTGGCGCGGCCGAGGAGGCGGGCCGGAATCCCGCCGAGCTCAAGTGCATCGTCGGGGCACCGGCCCACATCTCCGACGACCTCGCCGACGCCCGCGAGCAGGTGCGCTGGTTCCCGGCCATGGTCTCGAACCACATCGTCGACCTGATCGGCCGCTACGGCGCCGACGGGAGCACAGTGCCGAAAGCGCTCACCGACTACGTCGAGGCGCGCAGCTTCTACGACTACGACGACCACTCGCGCGTCGGCGCCAAGCACGGCGAGTTCGTCACCGACGAGATCTGCGACCGCTTCTGCGTCCTCGGGACGTCCGAGCAGGCGAAAGCGAAGCTGCAGGAGCTCCAGAGCATCGGCGTCGACCAGTTCAACATCTACCTCATGACCCACGGGCAGGAGGAGACGCTGCAGGTCTTCGGCGACGAGATCATCCCCGACTTCGCGGGCGCGCCGGCATGACCGAGGGTGGAACGCAGTACAAGCGCGGGCGCGTGGCGAGGCGTGCCGTCGGCCGCGTCGAGAACGCCCTCGCGTCGACGCTCGAGCCGGGCGAGGAGCTGCAGTCCGCGTTCTTCGCCCACCGGTACGTGCCCGGGCTCCAGCTGCTCTTCCTGTTCGGAGGAATGGGCGACCTGATCTACGTCATCGTCGCCCGGCCGTACTACGCCGCACTGACGAACCGGCGCTTCTTCCTGCTCAAGAGCAGCCGCTGGGGCCTCGTCTCCCGGCCACGCGAGGCCGTGCTCACCGTCGACGCCGGCTCGGTGCGCATCGACCAGTCGCGGAGGTTCCTCGTGCGCGCGATCACGACCGTGCGGGCGATGGGGCAGGAGGAAACCCGGCTGGCCGTGCACCGCCAGTACTGGCGCGAGCTCGACCACATGCGTTCGCTGCTCGACAATCGCGCCGCGGGCTGACCCTCTCTCGATAGCTTCCGGGCGTGGCGGATCTGCGGACGCTCCTCGAGCTGCGGCAGGCGTATCCGCTGTCGTGGTCGAGCGACGGCTCCTGGCTGCTCGTGGCCAGTGACCTGTCGGGGACGCGGCAGCTCTACCGGCTCCCCGTCGAAGGCGGCGAGCTCGAGCAGCTGACGAGCTACGACGAGCCGGTCGAGGGGCAGCTGCTCCCGGACGACCGCCTCCTGCTCGAGATCGACGAGGGCGGGAACGAGCGGACCCAGCTCTACCTCTCCCACCGGCACGCCTTCGGCGTGCCGGGGTCTACCCGGCCGGGCGTCGTCGGCTCTGCCGACGACGCTTCCAGCCAATTCGAGCCGCTCGTCGTGGATCCGCAATACATCCACCGCTCGGTCCACGTCTCGCACGACGGCTCGCTGCTCGCCTACTCGACGAACCGGCGCAACGGCCGCGACTTCGACATCGTCGTGCGCCGGCTCGACAGCGGGGAGGAGCGGACGTTCGAGCTCGGCGGCTGGTGCGCGAACGGCGACATCTCCCCAGACGGGCGCTGGGTCGTCGCCGGCCAGCTCAGCGAGCACAGCAGCGGCGACTCGAACCTGTTCCTGCTCGGAACCGAGACCGGCGAGGTCGTCCACGTGACACCGCACGAGGGTCAGGCCGAGTACCTGGATCCGGTCTGGCTCCCCGACTCGTCCGGCTTCCTCTGCGCGACGAACGAGGGCCGCGACACGTTCGCGATCTCGCGCTACACGCTCGGCGGAGGCTGGGAGGTCGTGCACGAGGCGGACTGGGATCTCGAGTGCTTCGGCGACGATGCCGGTCGGCACGTGCTGGTGGTCGCGAACGAGGACGGCTACTCGCGGGTGGACGGGCTGTCGCTGCCGGGTGAGGGAATCGCCGAGCACTTCGTCTTCTCTCCGGACGGGACGCGCGTGGCGTTCGCGTTCTCGACGCCGACGGAGCCGCACCAGGTGTGGGTGCACGACTTCGAGTCGGGAGACACGGAGAAGCTGACCGATCTCGGCGGGGTCGAGGACGGAAGCGAGCCGGAGCTGCACCGGGTCGAGAGCTTCGACGGCGAGGCGATTCCCGTCTTCCTCTTCCTGCCGGAAGGCGACGGCCCGTTCCCGGTCGTGGTCACCGTCCACGGCGGTCCCGAGAGCCAGTGGCGACCGTGGTACTCCTCGGGCTTCGGCGCCCTGACGCAGTACCTCGTCGCGCGCGGCTACGCCGTGGCGGCTCCGAACGTGCGCGGCTCGACCGGATACGGGAAGCGGTTCGAGCACCTCGACGACGTGGAGAAGCGGCTCGACTCCGTGGAGGACCTTCGAGCGCTGCACGAGTGGCTCTCGGCGCGCCCGGAGATCGATGGCTCACGCGCGGTCGTCTACGGGCGGTCGTACGGCGGCTACATGGTGCTGGCGGCTCTCGCCTTCCAGCCCGAGCTCTGGGCGGCGGGCATCGAGTTCGTCGGCATCTCGAACCTGCGCACCTTCCTCGAGAACACCTCGGTCTGGCGTCGTGGCGCCCGCGAGCGCGAGTACGGGCCGTTGAGCGACCCCGACCTGCTCGAGCGCATCTCGCCCTGGAGCCGGCTCGACGCGATCCGTGCGCCGCTCTTCATCGAGCACGGGCGCAACGACCCACGCGTGCCGGTGAGCGAGTCGGAGGCGATCCACGGCGAGCTGATGCGCAGAGGCGTTCGCTGCGAGCTCGTGATCTACGAGGACGAGGGGCACATGGTCGAGAAGCTCACGAACCGCGTGGACGTGTTCGAGCGGGCCGTGTCCTTCCTCGACGAGGTGCTCGAGGCGGCCGACCTGGCGCCGATACCATGACCGCCGCGCGGCGCCTTGGCCGAGTGGTTAGGCAGCGGCCTGCAAAGCCGTTTACAGCGGTTCGACTCCGCTAGGCGCCTCTCTCAGAGATTCCGACGCCAGAACAGGAAGCCGAGCGGGAGGACGCCGGCGGCCAGGAACCACGGCCCGAGCGCGACCCGCGTGTACCCGAGGAGCGTCGTCGTCGAGCGCTTCGGGCCGGCCTGGGCGCGGATCGCGCCGAGCAGCCCGCTCACGTCACCCTCGCGAAAGACACGGCCGTGCGTCAGCTTGGCGAAATGGGCGAGCACCTGGCCGCTCGTCGGATCGGGGCGGTAGTTCGGGTCGACCTTCCCATGCACGTAGATGTGCTCGGTCGGCGCCCAGACATGGACGAAGAGCGGCGGAATCTGCACCTGCACCGTGTATGAGTAGCCCCCGAACGACGGTGGAGGCTGCTCCTCGCCGTCGGTGAAGATGACGAGGATCTTGTGCCTGACGCCCGGCGGGAAGAAGGTGTCGCTCTGGATCGGGACGAGCGCCTCCAAGGTCGACGCTCGCCCGTGGTACTTGAGGCTGGGCGGCGGCTGGTCGATCCTCACCGCCTGGTCCACCGTCCTCATCAGGAGCGCGACGTTCGTGGTCGGGAGCAGGCTGGGCAGGATGCGATCGGTCAGCGTCGCGATTCCGACCGGGATGTCTCCGAGCCGCGGGATCAGCGCCTTCGCCTCCCGCTCGGCGCGCGCGAGCCTGGTCGGCCCATGCGGGCCGGTCCGCGCGCTCATCGAGAGGGAGGTGTCGAAGACGACGTACACCTGCGCGTCGAGGCGCTCGGTGAACGCGTGCTTGTGGATGACGACCGGCTGGGTGGCGGCGACCGCGAGGAGTGCGGGGAGGAGCGCGAGCGCGACCGCTGCCGTCACGAGCTCGCGCCGCCTCGGCGCCGCGAGCGAGAACAGCCGGCGCAAGCGGCGCGTGCGGAGCTCCATCAAGGCGAGAGCCGCGAGCGGCACCGCGGCGGTGAGCGCGAACAGCCCGGCGAGCGGGGTGAGGAACGAGATGCCGATCAGTAGCCTCCGCCGACGACTCCGGCTCCGTGTGACCCGCCGGTGCCGACGCCGCCGCGAGAGTCCGGCCCGAACCGGACCTTGGCCGGGCGCTCGAGCCGCAGCGTGAGCTCGAGGTCTATCTTCGCGGTGTAGTTCGTCGGATCCGCCTCGACCGCCTGCGTGAAGTACTGCACGGCCCGGTTGAGCGTCTGCACCTGGGTCGCGTTGTCGGCGGTCGGCGTTGTGATCGTCATCACGCCCAGGAGGACGGCGGCGCGGGACCGCTCGGCGCCGGTCCGCGCGTGGTTCGCAAGGGCCTGCAGGTCGTCCTCGGTGGTGACGCGGAGCTCGCTGATGTTCTGCGCCGAGTGGTGGCTGCCGCCGATCTGGCTGACCCAGAAGAGCTGGAGCGCGTGCCGGTACGCCAGCGGGTCGCTCAGGCCCAGGAGGAGGGAGGCGGGATCGCCGGGGAGGATCGCCGGCGATCCCCAGAGACCGTGGACTGGGTGGGACGCGGTGAACCGGACGTCGTCGCTTCGTAGCCTCCCCTGCCAGGCGCGCACATCGGTCGCGAGAAGGGCGAAGACCGCCGCGAGGCCGAGGAGGAAGATTGCGACGAGGAGTGGCGCCGCCCGGCGCAAGCGCGTCATGTCGCTGCCTCCGGGCGTAGGCGGGTGTTGAAGAGCTCGTTGGCCGCGAGCAGCCCGACGAGGACCATGCCTACGGCGATGAGGGCCCACGGCCAGGCGGTGGCAATCGGCTGCACCTGCTCATCCGCGATCGTCTGATACGCGGACGGCGGCAGGAACGAGTCGTAGCCGAACAGGGAGCCGAAGATGCGCGTGTCCGCGGGAGACGCCACGACGGGGACGATCCGCAACGGGATCTGCGCCTTCTTGAGCGCGAATGCCTCGGCGACGAGGCCCTCCTCGTCGGACGTGCTGTCGTTGAGGTCGCTGATGAGGAGGAGCGATCCATGCGTGACGTGTGCGCGCTGTAGCGCCTCCTGGCCCATACGCAGCCCGGCCGAGATCCGTGTCCCGGCGCTGAACTGGTTCCAGGGCGTCACCCCGAAGAGCGGCGAGCCGTTACTGACCTCCGTCGGGTTGAAGAAGCGCTCGAACGCCAGCAGCGAGCTGACGGGCGAGTTCGGCGGGAGCAGCTCGTAGGCGGTGTCGGAGAACATGACGAGGCCCATCGCCTGGTTGGCGGCCGCGAGCGCGCGCAGCACGGTGGCAATCCGCTCGAACGGGGCTCCGGACACGCTTCCCGACATGTCGATCACCACGACTCCGGCCTTCGAGCCCGTCGGCAGGAGCGCGGCGCGTCCACTCCCGGCCGAGCGCGCCAGGAGGATCGCTCCGCCGAGAGTGGCTGCGAGCCCGAGGACGAGCGCGATGCGGAGGGTCGTCGTACGGCCCGCCGGCGATGCGAGGTTGGGCAGGTCGCCGAGCGCCGTTGCGCCTCGCCGCTTGAGCGTCGTCCCCCTCATCCGCCGTTCCTGTCCTCGGGATGCATCGGGACACCGGCGCGCTGGGAGATCGCTTCGACCTCGTCGCCCTCGGGCGTCTCGGGCGACCAGGCGAGCGCCCGCGCGGTCTCCGACAGGTCGAGGACGTCGAGCGGAAGCTCGTCGGCGACGCGCTCGAGCGCCTTGCGCTGCAGGGTCTCGTCGCCGCGGGCGTTGGCCCAGAAGAACAGCGCGAGCGCCCGCTCGAGATAGGAGCCGGGGACGGCCGGCGCAGCGGAGGGAAGCGGCTGGCGGAGCCGGAGCGCCCAGCGACCGCCGACAACGAGCGCGGCCGCGCCGCAGATAACGGCGAGTGCGACGGCGAGCCAGAACACCAGGTCCGGAGAGAGCCGGTAGGCATCGCCCGCGTTCGGCGGAATCGGATATTGCCACTGGATGTGCTGTCTTCCCTTGATGTAGGTGTTCTCTCTGGGGCTCATCTGCGACACCATCTCGAGCCGTGGGAAGAACGTGTGGGCTCTGTAGGTCGTCTTGCCGTTGGCTCCGAAGCCGCGGACCTCTACCGGCGGGAAGTGGAAGGCGTGGTACACGACGCTCGGCGGCGCCAGCGGGACGCACGGCGCAGTGAGGCAGCGGAGCTTCCACGTCCAGATCGTCTGGATGTAGCGGCCGCTTCCGAGGTGAACCTCCTTCGGCGGCCCGACCGGCTCGTACGGCGAGAACTTTGCGATCACGTCGAGCCGCGCCGGATCGACCCGCGTCGTGTCCGTCACGACCGAGACGCGGGCTGTCACCAGGTTGCCGAAAAGCTGAACGGGCGGCGAGAACGAGGCCGTTGCCTTGTTGGGACGCACCGCCGCCGCCGTCGGCCCGGCGGTCGCCAGCCCCACGAGCAGCGCAGCGAGGAGTGCCCGCTTCATACGAGGGCTCCTCGCGCCATGACGCGGAGATCGGCCCAGCGGAGGAAGGCGGCGAGGACGTCGCCGGGTTGGTGGGCGCCGACCTGGACGGGCTCGAGGCCGAGCGAGCGGAAGAACAGCGTGAGCTCAGCGTTCCGCTCCTCGTGCTCGGCGCGCAACCGCGCGGCCTCCTTCCGTGTGAGGTAGACGGGAACGACGCCGCGGGTCTTCGCGTCGTCGTACGGAATCGTGACCGCGCCGACGTCCGGGAACGATCGCTCCCAGACGGGGTCCTGGACGACGACGGGGACGAGCTCCCAGCGATGCTCGAGCGCCTGCTGCCAGGCCCGCGGCTCCGGGGGCGCGAGGAAGTCGGAGATGACGAACACGAACGCCTGGGTCGGCAGCTCGCGCTTGTGCCGTCCAAGGTGGTCGAGCCCTAGCGTCACAGCGTCGTCGGGCGCGTGGAACGGCCGCTCGAACGTCCCGGGCTCGGCGAGGCGGTCGGATCGCGGCGGCCGCCAAAAGACGTCTCCCTCCGCATGGTCGACGTAACCCGTCATGCTGCGAGCCGCCCGGGCGCTCATCCCGATCAGGTCGATGGTGTGAAGGAGGGCCTGCGGCTTGTCGAGCCTGCGCAGCGCCGAGGGGCGGATCCCCATGGACGGGCGTCGGTCGGCGACGACGACGACGCGCGGCGACTCGTCGGCGAACATCTCGTGGACGATGAACTCGTCGCTGTCGCGAGCCGCCGAGAGGCGGGCGGAGGACGGCCAGTCGATCCAGGCGACGTTGTCGCCGATCCGGTACTCGCGTGACCCGGCGACGTCGGACCCGTTTCCTCGTCGCGCGCTCCTCACGCCGCCGAACGCGGGGCCGAGGACGCGTCGGCGCGGGATGAGCGGGAACGTTCCCGCCGCCATTTACGCCGCCGACGAGGGGACGTCGAGGTCGATGTCGAAGCCCGGCTTCGGCGCAAGCTCGAGGCAGCGGGCCTGGACGTCGAGCGCGGCCTCGGTCCAGCCGCGGTCGCGGATCTCCGCCAGGAAGCTGGGCCGGAAGAGCAAGCGGTGCATTAGCACCGGCTCGATCAGCCTCTCGACATCCTCCGGCGTCACGTAGCGGCGACTGTTCAAGACGGCCCAGGCACGCGCCGCGCGATTGAGCGCAAGCGAGCCGCGGACGGAGCTGCCGATAGCGACGATCTCGAGCTCTCGGGTCGCGCGGACGATCTCGACGATCCAGCGCGAGACGGCCTCGTGGACGAAGACGTCCTGCAACGCCGCCCGAAGCCTGGCGATGTCGTCGAGGTCGATCACAGAGCGGAGCCGCGACAGCGGGTGCCCACCGACCTGCTCTTCGACGATCTTGCGCTCGTCGTCTCCGTCCGGATAGCCGAGCGCGGCGCGCAGGAGGAAGCGGTCGAGCTGCGCCTCCGGCAGCGGGAACGTTCCCTCGTACTCGATCGGGTTCTGTGTCGCGAGCACGAGAAAGGGGTTGGGCAGGGGGCGGGTTTCGCCGTCCACGGTCACCTGCTGCTCCGCCATCGCCTCGAGCAGCGCCGACTGCGTCTTCGGCATCGCGCGATTGATCTCGTCGACGAGGAGGACGTTCGCGAAGACCGGTCCCGGCCGGAACTCGAAGTCGCGTTCCCGCTGGTTGAAGATCGACAGGCCCGTGACGTCGGTGGGCTGGAGGTCCGGGGTGCACTGGATCCGAGAAGCCACGGCGCCGTCGATCGACTGGGCGATCGCCCGGGCGAGCACCGTCTTCGCGGTGCCCGGCACGTCCTCGAGCAGCACATGGCCCCCACAGACGAGCGCCGAGACGACGAGCGTGATCTGCTCACGTTTCCCGTGAACGACGGTCTCGATGTTGTCGAGAAACCGGCACGCGATCTCGTGCGCCTCAGCGTGCGTCTCGATTGCCAACCCGGCCTCCTTTGGGAGAAGCGGCCCTATGCCCGGAGCGTAGCCTCACCCGCTGAGACGACGGTAAGCGCCGTTTAGTTTGGGAAAAGTTAGGGGCGCGGCGTGTGCCACGCCCCTCCGAAGGAAGGCGACGCTAACTGGGGTGCGCTTGATGAGGCCGTTGCTGTTCGCGCCTTGGTGGTGATGTTGATCCCGGCGCCCTTGATCTGGACCCGGATGCCCGCGACCGGCCGGCCCTGGCGCGAGAGGTAGATCTTCACCACCGTCTTGCGACCGACGACGAGCTGGCCGGGCGTGATCCGCTTGATCAGCACGCAGGGCGGCGGGGCGAATGCGGTGACCTCAACCGACGCGTTCGCCACGTTGCCCCTTCCCCAGTTCTCAAGCGGCAGGAGCGCACTCCTCTCCCAGCCTAGGGCCACTCCTTCGCCTAGACCGATCAAGGGATTTGAACGGGCCCGGTCCTCGTTTAGGATCGCCGTCGGGGCAGTCCACAACGCGAGGAGGGTTCGATGGCCGGCGTGGAAGTGCGTGATTTCTCGGCGCCCGACGAGACGAGGGCGCCCGACAAGACGAAGGTCGAGATCGTGCGGATGGGCGGGGCGAGCGCGTCCCGCATGTCCATGGAGCCGGGCTGGCGCTGGTCGGAATGCATCAAGCCGGTCGTCGGCACCGACAGCTGCCAGGTGCATCACGTCGGAGTGCTCGTGTCGGGGACGCTGCATGTCGAGCACACCGATGGCAGCGCGCAGGACATCGGTCCGGGCCAGGCGTACGTGATCGAGCCGGGTCACGACGCATGGGTCGTCGGCGACGAGGGCGTCGTCGGCTACGAGTTCGACTCGAAAGCCGCGGAGGAGTACGCCAAGGGCTCGTAGGCCTCGACCGCGAAGCCACAGAAGGAGAGGTCAGGAAGGGCACGTCCCCGGCGCGTACTCGCCCCCTCGCGTGCCGGGCGTCAGTGGCTAGACAACGCGCCCTGCGTCGTTGCGCAAGCGACTTCCTGACCTCTCCCGCGAGATAGGCGGCAACCCCGCCGTCGTCGTCCCCAGGACGGACGGGATGCCTTAGTCCGTCCGGGTCGGCTGCGGCTCGTCCCTCGAACGAGCCACGACCCTCGGGGACAGCGAGACTGGCCGTCCCGCCAGTGTGCCCGCCGCGCAGATCGCCCACGATGTCCTGCAGAGACGGGTTCCGAGTTCGTGCCCACCGCGCCCAGCGCGCGCAACACGACCGGCCCAAACCTAGACACTGCGGCGTCAGGCGGGCTCGGTACGAGCCCGCCTCCGCGTGCGGCGTGAAACTCGCTTACGAGGCGCGGATCATGTCGAGGCGTAGGTCGTCGACGGTGAAGGACACAGGAAAGCTTCCGGATTCGCAACCACTGGAGGCGGTCGCCGTCGCCGTGTGGGGCGTGCTGCTGGCAGGTTCGAACAGCGCGTGCGGCCCGGTCAGAGGGACGGTTCGAGTGGCGGCGTCTCGTGGCGATGCAATGACGGCGACGATGAAGTGCTGGCCGTCGATCGAGATGTCGACGTTCAGGTCGGCGGGCCCTATCCCGCCGCAGGTGCCTGAGTCCGGCGCGGTGTATGTGAGTGTCCCGTATCCGAGCTCGACCTCTCCTGCTGCCTGCGTCCACGTATTCGATGTGAGTGGCACGTCCTTGCCGCTGCCATCCGAAGCGGTCGCGACGCCGCCGGACGAGCGGATGCGTACCCCGATTGCGGCGCCGTCTCTTCCGGGGGCCCCAGGGTCGCCCTTGTTCCCTTTGAGCGCAGTGAGGGTCGTCTTGCTGATCTTCTTCTTCGTCACCGCTCCGTTCTTGAGCTGTCTGGTGCCCACACTGTTCGCCGGCAGCGTGATGGCGGCGTAGGTGGTGCCGCCGAGCGCGACGAAGAGTGCGACGAGCGAGACAACGAGAGCGGGGCTGGGAGCCCTTAACCGGGGTCGCTTCACGATTCCTCCTCAGGCGATGCCCCATTCTGGCTCTCGCAGCAACGGAGTCAAGGGCGGCGTTAGCCTCGGGATGTGCGCAATCCAGTCATCGCGATCGGAGGAGCCGTCATCCTCGTGACCAGCTTTGTCGCGTGCGGCGGGACCACCGCCGTTCACACGTCCACGCCGCCCATCGCCTTCGGGATCACCGGCGGGAACGTGGTCGGGTATCGCGTGTCGATCCAACCGGACGGCAGCATCCGCAGCACGGGCTCGGCGCGGGCCATCCGCCGGCAGATAACGGCGGCGCGGCTCCGGCAGCTTCGGGACGAGATCGAGCATGCGCACCTCACGAGCCGCAGCTGTCCGGGCGTCCTGCCGGATCTCGCACGGCAGTTCATCCGCGTCGGCCGCCGCACAGTCACCGTGCACGGCAACTGTGACGCAGCTTTCACGCGTGTCTGGCGCGATCTCGCGCGGGCCATCGCCTTGCGCTAGTCGATCTTGATCGCGACGTGCTTGAGCTGGGTGTACTCCTCCATGGAGTAGATGGACATGTCCTTGCCGTAGCCAGACTGCTTGTAGCCGCCGTGCGGGAGCTCGGACGCGAGCGGCAGCAGGTGGTCGTTGACCCACACGCAGCCGAACTGGAGCTTGCGCGCCGCGTTCATCGCGCGGCCGACGTCGCGCGTCCAGACCGACGCGGCGAGCCCGTAGCGCACGTCGTTCGCCCAGCGGATCGCCTCGTCGTCGTCCGCGAACTTCTGCACGGTCACGACCGGGCCGAAGACCTCGCGCTGGACGATCTCGTCCTCCTGCTTCACGTCGGTGACGACCGTCGGCTGGACCCAGAAGCCGCCGCCGTTCTCGCCGGTTCCTCCACCGGTGAGGATCGTCGCGCCCTTCGCGCGCTCGAGGAAGCCGAGGATCCGCTCCTGCTGGTCGTGCGAGATGACCGAGCCCATCTCGGTCTCGTCATTGAGAGGGTCGCCGACCTTGAGCGACTCGACCTGCGGCACGAGCTCTTCGAGCAGCATGTCGTAGATCTTCGGCCCGGCGATGACGCGCGAGCCGGCCGTGCAGTCCTGGCCCGAGTTCCAGTAG
>Ga0070714_100003675_pt1 | contig 11485 bp, 9 predicted proteins | sample LARL83metaG_FD_65450 | JGI IMG/M metagenome (GOLD analysis project Ga0070714, IMG submission 65450) | Corn, switchgrass and miscanthus rhizosphere microbial communities from Kellogg Biological Station, Michigan, USA - LAR L8-3 metaG | ecosystem: Host-associated > Plants > Roots > Rhizosphere ... | reverse complement strand
ACTTTGAAAGATGCGTTGAACACGTATCGTTCGAAGACTTATCCCGCCGTTCAGAACCCTGACGGCGTGCGAAATCGCAGTGGAGTAAACAAAGCGCCAGGCCGTCGCTCCCCAACGACCGCTCCAACTTCTATCTAACCGAATTCTGTAACAAAACCCACGCCCGAGAGAACTCACGCGATCGGGGGCAGACATTGTGAGGCAGACCCTGCGGCTTAGTCCACCGCTCGTACGGGTCATTGTTTATTGGACGCAGGAAGATACAAATGACTAAGAATTACCTCAATCAGAACTGGTTAGAAACCATCGACAAATACCTCGCCGAAGGGCGCACGGTATCCGGTGGTGACCAGAGCGCTGACGATGCTAACAAAGAAGTAACCTTCAACGCGGAACAGCAAGCCAAAATCGACGACATCGTTAAGAAAGCGATGGGCCGTGCGGCTGCTGAGACCCGAGCCCAGCTTGACCAGGAAAAGCAAAGAGCCGCGCAGCTCGACGCCGACCTCAAGGCCGCTCAGGACGCTCTTGCGAAAGCAAAGACTACTGGCGATAAGAATGACGCCAAGGACGATGTTGAAAAGCTGAAGGCCGAGATTGCTGAAATGCAGCGAGCTCGTGTCAATAAAGACACCGAGTTCGAGAGCGTCAAGCGCAAACTCACCGACCAGGAAAAAAATACCAAGGCCGTCCAAGAACAGCTTGTCGCTGAGCGAAAGCGGAACTTGATTACCAGCGTTGCCGCGCAGGAGCAGTTCGTTGATACCGACGCGATTGCTGCTTTGACCGACAAGAACTTCAAGTGGAAAGAAGAAGAAGGCCGCTTCGTCGTGGTTAACGATGACGGTACGCCGAAGCTCAATGCGTCTTACGACCCAATGACTCCGGAAGAGTTCTTCAAAGACTTTGCCACTAAGAAGCCTTACATGGTTAAGAGCGATGCTCGCAGTGGTTCTGGTTCTGGCGACTCGTCTCGCAGTAATCTTTCCACCGGCCGGCAGGTTTATAAGGTTGAGGAAATTTTTGGCCCTAAGTCGAGTTCTAGGTTAGCCAATGAACTGGCTAAAAAGAGTCCCGACGAATACAAACGCCTCAAAACGGAAGCTAGAAATAAACGACTTATCAGCTAGTCTCCGCAATCAATTTCATACTGTGCTGCTTAACACAGCACGGCACTCATAAGGAGTATTTAGACTTACAATGCCTAATACCGCAATTGCAGACATAATTAATCCCGAAGTTCTCGGCGACCAAATAGCTGCGAAGTTTCCCGACATGCTAGTGTTCGGAAACTCCAGCCTGGTTCAGACCGATGGGGACTTTCCTCTCGGCGCACCTGGCACTCAGTTCAAAATGCCGTTCTGGAAGCGCGTAGGCGCCTTCGCTGACCTGACTGAAGGTACCGCGATGACCCCCGGCAAAATCACCTCTGGCTCGGAGTTCGCAACTGTTCTCCGTGGCGGAGCGGCTTTCGAAGTGCTCGACACCGCTGAGTTGGTCTCCAAGGCCGACCCGGTTGGCGAAGTTGCCGACCAGATTGCACGGCGTGCGGCTGAGTACATCGACGCCAAATTGGTGCTCAAAGCGAACCTGACTCCGAATACGTTCGACCAGTCAGTGGGCGCCACCAAGACCAACGCGAACGGTACCTGGGATCAGAACGTGATTCCCGTGGCCTGCACCTCGACTCTCGGAGACAACTTCGGGAAGCTGATGCAGGGCGGAGCGGCACTCATCTGCCACTCTAAGGTCTATGGAGACCTGCTTCAGACCGCGGCCATCCAAAACCAATACCAGTTCGGCGGCGACGTGTTGCAGAAAGGTGTCATTCCGACCGTGATGGGCTTGCCTATCATGATTTCGGACTTGGTAACCACTGCCACTCAGTCTGCTAAGACTTTGTACACCTCGTACATCGTTGGGCCTGCTGCGCTGGCGTTGTTCTATCAACGTCAGGTCATGGTTGAGTTCGACCGTGACATCTTGCTGTTGGCTGACATCATCAGCTCTAACGTCCATTTCGCGCCGCATCTTTGGGGCTATGATGATCAAACTACGGCAGTTGTTGCAGAACAGAACAAGTCAATTCACGTGGTGAAGGTAACAAGTTACTAATAACTAGTTAGTAACCGTAGAGAAGGGCCACACCCTGCCCGGTGTGGCCCTCTTTAGTTGGATAGAACCACACACACACACACACACACCAACCAGTTGTAATCACACATACGTCATGCTACAATACAACATCATGGCAGAGAAACTTTGCAAACGTTGTAATACAAACCCTGTAAAGAGGGGTACGAGATCGTCTGGTAAAACCTATCTTTCCTCTTATTGCGTGGACTGTATTGCGCATAACAATTTACAGCACAGAATTAAACGTGACAACGCAAACGTGTGCATGTCTTGCGGCGAAAAAAGAGAAGCCAACAAAAAGAGATGTAACAAGTGTGCCTTGGCGTTCACCCTTAACATTGCTGTTAGAAACCGCAATAGTAAGCGAGCCGCTGTAGAGTTCTGCGGCGGCGCTTGTGTTGACTGCGGGTTACGCACTGATGCTGTGGATGTGTATGATTTTCACCACATTGATCCTGCCATCAAAGAGCGCGGCGTCGGTGACCTTCTTAGATCGGGCTGGGACAAGGTGGTAGAGGAGTTAAAGAAGTGCATTCTTTTGTGCTCTAACTGCCATCGCAAGCGTGAGCGACAAATTGATTTAGAACGGCTGCAACAACGTTGTAACGACATGGGAATAGAACTTCCCGCAGAATTAAAGGAGACCAACCAAGATGGGAATCGGAGCTTTACGCCGTCACAGGAATCGCCACGAGGAACCAACACCGTCGGCTACACCATCAACTGAACAGAAGCCGGCCAGCGTTACGCCAGAGCAACTCGCTGAACTTCGTAAAGACCCCGCATTCGAAGCTGCCTACCAAGAAGAATCACGACTAGCGGCAGAAAAAGAAGCTGCTGCTGAACAACCCCAGTAGGTAAACTAGGAGCCCCGCATGGCAGTGACGTTAAACAACACGATAATGGGCACTGTCAATGACGGCACCAACAGCTATGTTGACGTGGCATACGCGGACAACTACTTTGCCAATCATTGGAGCGCGGCGCTCAGTTCCGCATGGTCTGCGGTTTCCACGTCAGCCAAGCCTCTACTGCTGATAACCGCTTGCCGGACGATTGAGTCTGCACGGTTCACTACGCCGATTATCCGGAACGCCTCAATTTGGCAGAGTTATTACAACCGCCAAACCGGGATGGTAATGAATTTCCAGCTTCTTCGGGAACCTGTCAAATTCTATTATTACCAAGCACTTCAATTTCCGCGCAACCTCGATATTAACCCCACGACCGGCGCCAACTTCATTCCCGAGCCTATTCTTACGGCACAGTGTGAGCAGGCAGTATACATGCTCACCTTCGACCAGACGGCACTCGCCAACCGGATGCAAGGCGTTGTTACGGACTCCGTGTCCATCGGCCGCGGTCAGATTCACATCAGCCAGCAGTATGGCTTCGAAGGAAGCATGTTTGCGCCAGTGGCTTACGAAATGGTTAAGCCTTTCCTCATGCGTGGCGCCAAATTGCGGAGGGGTTAATGGCTAGCAGAGCCCTTAGTATTCGCCGCAGACTAGACACCGTGTTGAAGAAGTTCGGCCCCGGCGACCGCACAGTTTACAAAAGGACAGTGACAGTCGGCAGCGGAGATGCTCTCATCGGCCGCGCAACTTCCACAACGGCAGACACTCTGTTAGACCCGCAGCCTACCTATACCAGATTGGCTCGATACGATGTCGGGCCTGGCTCTCGTTCAGAGATGGTTGCTCAGGGATCTAAGCAGGAAGCTGCAAACATGTATGCGTTCCTGTGTTCTCCAACGGCTATGTCGCTGGCTGAACTGGATGCCGGCACCTCCTACCTCGTACTCGTCGATGCCGCTAACGGCAAAGAAATATTTGAGATTACAGATTATGACCCCGTGGCAATGGGGGGCGTAGACATCATGTTTATGGTTTATGCGAAGAGCATCTCCCGCCCATAAATAAACTCCCGCGAAGAAGGAATCAATTGTGTCATTGAGACTTTGTATTGTAGTCATGCTTCTATCCTCGTTTGGATTCGCTCAAGGTGGCCTGTTTCAAGACAAGGCCGAGGGGAAGCTAATAAACAGTAATACATTGATCGCTATTCCCGGAGCACAGATTAAGGTATGCACCGACCAAGCCTGCACCAGCCCTATTACTCTGTATAGCGATGTTGCTCTTACGCAATCTATCGGTACAACTGCTACTGCTGACGTTAATGCCAACTATCGGTTTTTTGGTACGCCGGGTATATATTGGTGCCAAGAGAGCGCCGTAGGATTCGCTACTTCCACTACTCAGTGCCAGATTAGCGCGACGACGGGTAGCGGCGGTGGGTCTGGAACAGTAACTACTGTTGGTGATTTAAGTCCGTTATTTACTGTTGCAACCCGTACAACCACGCCGGCCTTTACTCTGACTCAGGCCGCGGCTCATGCTTTCTTTGGTAATAATACCGGGGTCTTAGCTACTCCGGGGTATTTTCGCCCAGCTTGCGCTGATTTATCAGACGCTGGTGCATTTTGCAACGGTGCCGCATATTCTAACCTGACCGGTGTTCCTCAGCTCGCTCAGACTTTAGCAAGCGTTTCACACAAGTGGCTGAATTCATACAGTGCTGTCACGGGCCTGTTCACTCAGACCCAGCCGGATTATGCAGACTTAACGGGCACCCCGACTCTTCCGGCCAATACTACCGCCACTGCTTCGAACTTTTTAACGGCCTACAACTCCGTTACAGGAGCCTTTACTAAAGGGCAGCCGGCATTCAGTGATTTGTCAGGGTCAGCAACGTGCGCTCAGGAACCAGCCAGAACTGGGGACGTAACCGCTTCTGCTGGCTCGTGCGCAGGAACCGTAGTTAAAATTAACGGCGTTTCTCTAGCTGGTCTTGCCACGGGAATTGTAAAGAACACCACAGGCACAGGTGCGCCTAGCATAGCTGTAGCCGCTGATTTTCCAACTCTGAACCAGAACACCACTGGTACGGCTTCCAATCTTTCCGGTACTCCTGCGCTGCCAAATGGCACGACTGCGACTACCCAAACTACGGGTGACAATACAACAAAGATTGCGACCGATGCTTTTGTGCTGGCTAATGGGGGTTTACCCGCCGCTCCAACTTCACCAAACGGCGTCCCTTCATTCTTGACTTCAACTCCCTCCGGAGGGGTGGGCGGAGCCGCGGCCTACTCGCTTAGCGGTGTACCGACTAATGCTCAGGTAGGCACTACGTACACTGTACTTGCCACAGACAGGTCAACGTATCTCTCGTTTTCAAATGCGGCTTCTATAGCTGTTACCTTGCCGCAAGCTGGCTCTACTGGTTTCGGCTCCAATTTCGTTACGGTGGCCTGTGACATAGGGGCTGGTATTGCAACTATTACCCCGACGACTTCAACCATTAGCTACAGTACGGGATCTGGCTATAGTTCAGCCCAGACCAGCATGGCCTTGGCGCAAGGAACATGCGCTTGGATTTACTCCGACAACACCAACTATTTCGCTATCAAGTTCGTTGATACGAGCACGAGCGGACTTAGTGGCATGACCGCGGGTCAAGTTGCTGTTGCTGGGACTGCGACGACGATTACGTCATCGAAAGCTCTGGCTGGTGCAGGCGCCGGAATTACGACTGGCCCTACCACTTCGACAACTACCGATTTAGCCAGCTACACAGGTACCGCAGGGCAGTTGCAGGATTCTGGAATAGCTTCTGGAAACGTGTCTACGGCGGCTTCCGCTGCTGGAGCTGCGAACCAGGTTGTTCTTTCGAACGCTGCGGACAAAAGTTTGAAGTACGCGGCCGCTGATAGCACTACGACCCATGCGTTGTTTGCTACGGCTGGTGCGCCGGCATTTAGAGCGTTGGCAACCACTGACCTCCCCGCTATTCCACTAACCGGGTTGGCTACTCAGGCGGCGAATACCGTTGTGGCAAATGTGACCGGTAGTACGGCAGCACCTACGGCCACGGCTATTCCTTCTGGAATTCAGAATTACGTCGCAGGGACTGGGTACAACCAAGCTACTACTCATCAGGTAGAAGCACCGCTCGTATGCGCGGATTCTTCTGCATCCGGAACGGCACAAAGTTGCACGACATCACCGAGCTTTACTCCGGCAGCGAATGATTGCGTTGTTTACACGACGACCACGACAAACACTGGGGCGTTGACACTCAACGTCAATGCGTCCACTGCCGCGGCTGTACAGAAATGGTTAGGCACAGCACTGGCGGCTGGTGACGTACAGGCTAATCACCCGCAAGTAGCGTGCTACGACGGAACTCATTGGCAGCTTTCGGTAATCGGCAATGCGCCGGGCGGAGGCAGCTCTGGTTTGTCAGGCATGACGGCCGGGCAGATTCCAATCGCAGCGACCGCTACCACAGTTACGTCCTCAGTTGCAGCACCGACTGGCGCCATAGTTGGCACCACGGATACCCAGACGCTAACCAATAAAACCCTCGACGGAGTTTCTCCGGCAACGATGGCTTTCGTTGACCCCACCAGCAGCGTGCAAACGCAGTTGAATGGTAAAGCGGCGTCGAACGCTAGCACTACTGTAAACGGTCAGACTTGCACGCTAGGATCAAGCTGCACTGTCACACTGTCGGCGGTTAACGCACAGTCTGCTACTTATCAAGTGTTGGCTACTGATTTCTCCTCTTACAAAACCATCACTGTAGCGAGCGGCACATTCACTATCACGTTGGTGGCAAATACCAGTCAGCCAGCGGCCGGACAGTACATCCGTATTGTCAATTACGGAACCGGTGTAGTGACCGTAGCTCGCAGTGGACAAAATATTAACGGGGGAGCTGTCTCGCTGACGCTTCCCGCCGCACCGGATGCTCAGCATCCATTCAGCGCGTTCGTTATTTCTGACGCTACTAATTACTTCGCGGTAACCAACGCTCCAGCGACAACCACAACTGGGACGGGCAATGCGGTTTTAGCTACTTCGCCAACGCTGGTCACGCCTGCATTGGGTACGCCTTCGGCTATCAATTTAGCGAATGCTACCAGTCTGCCGTGCTCTGCTACGCCGGCATTGACGGGTAACGTTACGACCAGTGCAGGTAATTGCGCTACGACCATCGCAGCCGGAGTAGTTACCGGCTCAATGATGACAAACAATACGGTGACCGCAACTCAGCTTGCGGCACAGTATTCGAAAGGCTCCTGTACTGAGGTATGGGGTGGAACTGGAACGTCTAACGCTCTGGCGTCTGGTGACGATGCTATCTCAAATAACACCTGCTACAACGACTCTGGTGTTACGCGAACCATAACAGCGGTCAAATGCCGCAGCGACAATGCTACGAACACCACCACAGTTAATCCTACGTTTGGTTCGGCCGGCACCGGAACCACGATTCTTTCTGGTGCACTTACTTGTGGTTCAAGCCTTGCATATAGCTCAAGTGGAACAGTCACCAATGCCTCGTGGACAACAGGCACGGGGATAAATCCCGTGCAAGGCGGGACACTTACAGGGACATCAATCGCGGTAATCGTGGAATACACCTACTAAAATGACAGTGAAATATCTTTTCACAATCTTATTACTTCTCCTATCGCCGCTGGCTTGTTCAGCGGCGATTAGCGAGATAGGAACGTGTAGCGGAACCACAAGTTGTGCAAGTGTACCGGCGCATCAGGTAGGCGACTTGTTCATAGTTTATGCCGGACGTGATGGCTCAACCACGGCTGCAACGTTGCCTACGGGATGGACTAATGTAGGCACCAGCAGCATCAACGGAACAAGCACCGCTGACAGTGTAGTGCGCGTTGCTTGCAAGGTTGCGACTACAACTTCAGAGACAGTTACGGGATTCACCAACGCTGGGGCAATAATAGCAACTATCTATCGTGGTCAAGCAAGTGGGGGTTGCGCAACGGCGGCACTTGGGGCTCCGGTCTTCACCGATTCTACGGTAAACACAACCACGACTACTGAAACGTTTGGGGCTGCGACGAACGTTTTCTCTACCTCATGGGATGTTGGCTTTGGTTATGCTCCGGCTGCGACTGGCGGAATCGTAACCGCACCGACAGGCATGACGAACCGGACATCCCAAGGCACGATCATGGGAGCGCACGATACGAATGGGGGTGTGTCCTCGTTCTCTTCTGCTAATGTGACGCTCACCACGGCGGGAAGAGTTATTACGGCAGTGGTGGAAATCATTGCGCCTTGCTCTGGGCGTCCTTGTTTCGTACAGGCCGTAGAAAGCGGCGGTTCCAGCGATGTTTCTGACCCTACGACATATACAAGCAATGTCGCGGTTGGGGACTTGTTAATTGCGTTTCAAATGCACACAAATTGGAGCGGAACCGGAACGACCACGGTTTCCGACAATGGTGGAAATACGTGGCACCCTTGCAGTGGGACAGGCAATGGAGCCTTTACCGATATTCAATTTGCGACATCCGATGCTATAAGTTGTAATTACACCTTCGCTACCACTAACACAAATCTAACGGTTACTATTACCGCAAGCGACTGCGCGTCAAATTGCACGACCACCGAGGCTGAATACCTAGAATACAGTGGTGTCGGAGCGTGGGATGCCTCAGCTTCTCATTCCAATGCAACTACCTCTGGGACTACCAACAATGCTACGTGCGGGTCAATGACCGTAAGTAACTCGAATGACTTAATAGCGTGTTACATGGAGATTTCAAGCGGCACATTCACTGCGGGAACGTCGCCTCTCGCTATGACCCAGCGGCTAACCTCTACAGACGGTACTGTCGAAGACGGTGACTGGACATCTAGTGGTACGATTAACCCTACTGAGACGGCATCGGCCTCGGGTATTAACTACGGCGGAGTAACTGTAGCTTTTACGAGCGCCAGTAATCCCCCTTCAACAGTAAGGCACAGAGCGTGGGTGATAAATCAATGATGAAAGCAATTATTACCGTTATGGTACTTTGTGGTTCTATGTTCGGAGCCTGCCATGCCGTAGGCCCGTCCTCGGCCGGAACCGCAGACGGTAGTAGTTGGACTAACAGGCTTGCGTTTCCCTCCAGCCCTACTCGGGGTGATACATATTACTTCATGGATGGGAGCTATGGAAGCCATTCGTTTGCAACGGCCAATTCTGGGACTACGGTAATAACCTTCAAAAAAGCGCAAGCGTACGATTTCGGTAGAAGTTCTGACGGATGTTCCAACGATATATCCGCAGGCTGGAATGCGGCCACAATGGGAAGTGGGCAAGCGACATTCACCGATTTTGGAAACAGTTGCGCCACCTGTGGGTTTTTCACCCTAGATGGGAATGGCCAAACCACTACGCAGGGATGTGGCGCGGCCCCTACAGCAAATCAAGCCGTGACCGATTGTGGCTTCAAATTCACCGTAGCCAGCGGAAGCGGTGGGCCACTCGATATTGGAGTAAACGCCGGGGGAGCCAACCGCACTCCCAACTGGACGCTCCGCTATTTAGAAATCGCCGGGCCAGGTGATGTTGTTATAGACCAGAATTTTATCTGGTGTCACGGTGGCTGCGACAACCTTCTCATAGATCACGCATGGTGGCACGAGTCTGCGTGCGTGTTTATCAAGTTGCCTTGGACTTCTGCCACCACAGTTCAGAATTCTTACTTCAAGCAAAACTTTTCAGATACCACCTGTCACGGCCAGTTCTATCTTTCGGAAGTTACGACCAGCAACGTGGACATGCACAACAACGTGTTCTCTGACATTCAGGGAACAGGTTTGATGGTCATCGTCACTGGTGGGCAGGCCAGCAATTACACGATGTATAACAATGTATTGTTGCGGCCTTCTGGGTCATCCCGACCGGGGTTCTCAAACGGGCTCTGGGCTTGCATCAATGCCAGCACTACCTGCACGAATATTGTTTGGAGTCAGAACGACGTTATTAACTACGCGGTTGATTCTTCTGGAGCATTAGGTATCTTAGACGAAAACGGCGGTGGTAGCTATACCTGGCAGAACAACATCTTTTACTCAAACCCATCCGCGTCGATAGGATTCACCTTAAACGGCAGCACGTTTACTGAGAACCACAATTCGTGGCTCAATTCCGGCTCCCCTGCTGTTGGTACGGGTGATGTCACGGTTACCAGCTCAGCCCCAAACCCATTCACTAATTGGCCAAGTTCCGTGTTTAGTCTCTCTTCACAGAATGTCGATTGGACTGCTGGCACTAGCCTACTTAGTCCTTACAACGTGGACGCGTCTGGAAATGCTAGACCAGGAGCTGACAGTCAGTGGGACAGAGGTGCTTACGAGTTCTTCTCCTCAGTGGTTACGCCTGCACCTTCTGTCGGTATGTTTGCAGAGTTGTTGCCAGGCATTCTGTAATAGAAATGGAGATTAGAAACTATGGGCATACTCGGGCAATTACCCGCTCCTTCAGACGGCGGTTCAATCCGCAATTGCTACGATAGCTTCCTCCATTTCTTAGCTGACAACCTGCAAGACATACCCGTCAATCCGGTGCGCCGCCAACCGGCCAGAGCCAATGCAGATACATTGGCAATGAATGCCTTGAACGTTTCGGTGATGGCGTTAGACCAAGATGTCCATGTCAGTATATTGCAACTGTCGCTTGATGTGGTGAACGACGACGAGCTCACCGCCGTGGACTGGGTAGATCAGATTTGGGCATTGCTCAACGCCGCGCTGATGACACCTAAAGAGTCTTACAAAACCGGCATCCCTGTTTATCAGGGCTCGAATTTGTTTTGGAACAAATCCATAAAGTTCCTTAAGGTGCACAGCGACTTCTACGCGCACTACACCTGCAAGATAACGATACATACCAGTAATTTTTAATAACCGTTCAGCAGTAATCATACCTTCGTTCGAAGGAAAGGAATTATAAACAGATGGCGGTCGTAAATAATAAGAATACACAGCAAAGTCCGATCACAGCGGTCGGGAGGATAGCCCAGCAGTCTATTAGACACATTGAGTCGCCTCGTGTGTATATTCTGGCAGACTCTTCCGGCGTCCCTAAAGCTGAGTCCATTACGGCGTTTCCGGCACAGCAGTATGCTACTAAATCCAACGGAGTTACTCCGACTCCGGGAAATACCAATACTTGGCTAGACCTCGGTATCATCGACGGTCAACTCAAGATTACGTACCAAAAGAAAACCAAAGACGTTCGCACCGGCATCGACCAGGTTCTGCGTGCAGTATATGTCAACGAAAAGACTTGCACCCTCGAAGGTTCGTTCACTCAGTTCAGTGATTACGTTCTGGAGAAGGCGACTGGTCTTACCGCTTCAGTGTTGCAGTCGGGTTCGATTATCAGCTACGGCTTTGGTCAGGAAGACTTGAACATCGTCGGAGTGCTGTTCGTTACCCAGAACAAACTGGACGGCGTTGAATGGCAGTTC
>Ga0070714_100003672_pt1 | contig 11488 bp, 5 predicted proteins | sample LARL83metaG_FD_65450 | JGI IMG/M metagenome (GOLD analysis project Ga0070714, IMG submission 65450) | Corn, switchgrass and miscanthus rhizosphere microbial communities from Kellogg Biological Station, Michigan, USA - LAR L8-3 metaG | ecosystem: Host-associated > Plants > Roots > Rhizosphere ... | reverse complement strand
GAGTGGACGCCGCGGCGTTCCGCGAGATCCGGGGGCGCGACGCGCCCGCCGTGATGCGCGGCGTGGTCCGCGACTGGCCGGCCGTGCGGCGCGCGATGGAAAGCCCCGATGCGATCCTCGGGTACCTGCGAGCGCTCGACAACGGAGCCAAGGTGGCGGCGCTGCGCCTTCCGCCCAGCGCGCGCGGACGGATCTTCTACAACCCGAACCTCGACGGCTTCAACTACGCGACCGAGAACGTGAGCGTGGGCACGGTGCTCGAGTCGCTGGCGCGCTACGCCTCGCGCGGCAATCCCGCGTCGATCGCGATCCTGAGCGCGTCCGTCGCCGAGTGCCTTCCCGGGTTCCTCGCGGAGAACCGGAACCCGCTCCTCGACCCGTCGGTCGCGCCGCGCATCTGGATCGGGAACCACGTGATCACGCCCGCGCACTTCGACGAGTCGAGCAACGTCGCGTGCGTGGTGGCGGGGCGCCGGCGCTTCACGCTCTTTCCTCCGCGCGCGATCGGAGACCTCTACATCGGGCCGATCGGCTACGCGCCGACCGGGACGCCGATCAGCCTGGTCGACTTCGAGCGCCCGGACGAGAAGCGCTTTCCGCGGTTCAAGGACGCGCTCGCGATCGCCGAATCCGCGGAGCTGGAGCCGGGCGACGCGGTCTACATCCCGCCCCTCTGGTGGCACCACGTGGAGTCGCTCGCGAAGCACAACGTGCTCGTGAACTACTGGTGGAAGGAGCGCACGGACGCGGCGGGAAAGGCCGATTCCGCGCTGGACGGCCTCCTCCTCGCGATCCTGGCGCTCCGGGAGCTTCCGCCGCAGCAGCGCCGCAACTGGGCGGCGATCTTCGAGCACTACGTCTTCGGCGCGGACGCGGCCACGGCCGCCCACATCCCGGCGCACCGGCGCGGCGTCCTGGGCGAGATCTCGCCGGAGCTCGCGAGCCAGATCCGGGCCTTCGTCGCGGCGAAGCTGCGGGGCGAGCTCTAGGCGGGCTTCGCCAGCGCGACGGCGAGCGCCTGCGCGTCGGCGTGCAGCACGTGCACGCGGGTGGCCGAAAGCGTGGCCACGGCGCGTGCACCGAGCCCTGCCAGGCGATCCGCGTCGATGCGGCTCGCCGCCTTCAGCGTGAGGAGCACGCGTCCCGGGACCGGCTCCACGCCCGTCACGTTCCCCGCCCCGCCCAGCGCGGCGAGCCAGGCCTCGCGGTCCACCGGCGCGGCCGTCACGCCGCCGCCCGCGAGCCGCGCGCGGATCTCGCCCGCGAGCTGGTCGGCGACCGGGCCCACGACCACCTGCAGGCCGCGCGCGCCGATGCCCACCGTGCCGCTCGCGCCCAGCCGGCGAAGCGCCTCCAGGTCCACGCGATCGCGCTCGCGCAGCACGAGGCGCAGCCGCGTGGTGCATGCGTCCACCGATTCCAGGTTCGCCGCCCCGCCCAGCGCCGCGACGTAGTCGCCCGCCGTGCTGCCCGTCGACGCCGCACGCGGCGAAGGCGCCGCCGGCTCGCGCTCGCGTCCGGGCGTGCGCAGGTCGAAGCGCACGATGCAATAGCGGAAGAGGCCGTAGTAGAGGCCGGCATACGCGAGCCCGACGGGGATGAGGAGGAGCGGCCGCGTCGCCTTCCCGAAATTGAGCGCGTAGTCGAAGAGCCCCGCGGAGAAGCCGAAGCCCAGCCGGCTGCCGAGGAGGTCCATGGTGACCATCGCCGCGCCCGTGAGGACCGCGTGCAGCGCGTAGAGCGCCGGGGCGAGGAACATGAACGTGAACTCGATGGGCTCCGTCACGCCGGTGAGGAACGATGTGAGTGCCAGCGAGAGGAGGAGCCCGCCCGCCGCGCGCTTCCGCTCGGGCCGCGCCGTGTGGTACATCGCGAGGCACGCCGCGGGGAGCCCGAACATCATCACCGGGAAGAAGCCGGACATGAACGCGCCGGCCGCGGGGTCGCCCGCGAAGAAGCGCTTCAAGTCGCCGGTGACGCCGTTGAAGTCGCCCACGAGGAACCACGCGACGTTGTTGAGGATGTGGTGCAGGCCCGTCACGATGAGCGCGCGGTTGAGCACGCCGTACGCGAAGAGCCCGATCTCGCCGGAGCCGATCACGCCGCGGCTCACGGCGTCCATGCCGTGCTCCGCGTAGGGCCACCCCAGCCCGAAGGCGAACGCGAGCACGAGCCCCGCCGCGCCGGCGGCGATCGGCACGAAGCGGCGGCCCCCGAAGAACGCGAGGTACGGCGGCAGCCGCAGGTCGTGGTAGCGGTTGTAGAGCGCGCCCGCGAGGATCCCGGACACGATGCCGATGGGCACGCTCAGCTTCGCGAGCTGGCGCGCCTTGTACGCCGAGGACGCGAGATCGGCGGCCGCGGCGCCCACCTTCGCGGTCACGTCCGGCGGCACCGCGATCAGCACCTCCGCGCCCTTGGTCGCGACGACGAACGCCACCGCGCCGGCGAGCCCCGCGGCGCCGTGGTTCTCGCGCGCGAGTCCCACGGCCACCCCGATCGCGAAGAGGAGGCCCAGGTTCGAGAAGATCGCGTCGCCCGCCGCGGCGATGGGCGCGATGTCGAGGAGGTCGGGCTGCCCCAGCCGCAGCAGCAGTCCCGCCACGGGCAGCACGGCGATGGGGAGCATCAGCGCCCGCCCGAGCGCTTGCGTGGCCTCGAGGAGGCGCGTCATGCGAGCAACGCGCGCACTTCGACCGCCGTGGCGCACGCGAGCGCGCGGCGCGCGAGCGCGCGGCAATCGGAGGCGGACAGCGTGCGCGCCACGCGCTTCAGGCGCGGGATCGCGGCCGCGGTCGCGGAGATCTCGTGGATGCCCAGGCCGATCAGCACCGGCAGGGCGTCGGGATCCGATGCGAGCGCCCCGCACACGGAGGCGATCTTGCCGTGTTCGCCCGCCGCGTCGGCCACCATCGCGACGAGGCGCAGCACCGCCGGATGGAGCGCGTCCAGGCGGCCGGCGAGGCGCGCATGGCCGCGGTCGATCGCGAGCGTGTACTGCGAGAGGTCGTTCGTGCCGATCGAGAGGAAGTCGCACTCCGCGGCGAGCGCGCGTGCGAGGAGCGCCGACGCGGGAGTCTCCACCATCGCGCCCAGCGCCGGCGGTTGCGCCACGCCCAGCGCGCGCGCGGCCTCCTCGATCAGCGCGCGGACATGGCGGATGTCGCCCACGTCCGTCACCATCGGCACGAGGATGCGGCACGCGGCGGCGGGGCGCACGCGCAGGATCGCGCGGAGCTGCGCGCGCAGGAGCTCCGGGTATTCGAGGCTCGAACGCACGCCGCGCAGGCCCAGCGCGGGGTTCTCCTCGTGCGCGAGCGGCATGTAGGCGATCGGCTTGTCGCCGCCGATGTCCATGGTGCGGATCGCGAGCGGGCGGCCCTGGAGCGCGTCCGCGATGCGCTGGTATTCGCGCGCCTGCTCGTCCTCCGAGGGCGGCTCGCGGCGGTCGAGGAAGAGGAACTCCGTCCGCAGGAGGCCGCAGCCTTCGGCGCCCAGCGCGAGCGCGTCCGCCGCGTCCGCGAAGGAGCCCAGGTTCGCCTTCACCGCGATGGCGACGCCGTCCACGGTGGCCGCGCTCTCGCGCGCGGAGCCCTTCTCCGTCGCGCGCTCGGCCGCGCGCTGGGCGAGCGCGCGCTCGAGGGCGCCGCGCTCCGCGGCGGGCGGATCGACGCGCAGGACGCCCGCCTCGGCGTCCACGACGAGGATCGTCCCCTCGGCGATGGCGAGGACGGCGTCGCCCGCGGCGACCAGCGCCGGAAGTCCCGCGGCCGACGCGAGGATCGCCATGTGCGATGTGGCGCCTCCGGCCGCGGTGCAGACGCCGCCCACGCCGGAGCGCTCGAGGGCCATCAGCTGCGACGGGAGGAGGTCCTCCGCGACCACGATCGCGCCGGCGGGAAACGCGCGTTCCGCGGAGGGAGGCTCGCCCGCGAGGATGCGCAGCACCTGGTTCTCGAGGTCGCGCAGGTCCGAGGCGCGCTCGCGCAGGCGCGGGTCGTCCAGCGCGCGGAGCGCCTCGGCGGTGGCGCGCGTCGCCTGCCGCCAGGCGTAGCCCGCGCCGTGCCCGCGATCGAGGTGCGCCTGCGCCTGCGCGAGGAGGTCCGGATCGCGCACGAGCTCGATGTGCGCCTGGGCGAGCGCCGCCGCCTCGCCCCGCGACGCGGCGCGCAGGTCCTCGAGGTGCGCGGCGAGCGCGCCCAACGCCTTCTCGAGCGCGGCCGATTCCCGGGCCGCGCCCACGCCGCGCTCCGCGACCGGCATTTCCGGAAGCGACCACGGGACGCACGGTCCCATCGCGAGGCCGCGGCTCGCGATCACGGCCTCGATGCGGCCGGGGATCGCGCGGGGCTCGAGCCGGGGCGCGGCGGCCCGCGGAGCCGGTCGCGCGAGAAGGCCGTCCAGCGCCGCGAGCGCCTGCATCGCGTCCGCGCCGGTGGCGCGCGCCTCGACCTCGTCGCCGCAACGCACCGCGAGCCCCATCATCGCGACCGTGCTGCGCGCGTTGGCGGAACGGCCGTGCGCGACGATCGTGACCTCCGCGGCGAAGGGGCGCAGCGCCGCCGCCACCTGTGCCGCGGGCCGGACGTGGAGGCCATGCTCGAAGGGCACCACGAAGGCGCGCACCGCGGATCCGGAGGACGCCCCGGCGGCCTGCGCGGCGGCCGCGGACTCGATCTCCAGCAGGAAATCGCCCGCCGCGATGGGACCCGTCGCGGCGCGCCGCGCGATCGTCCCTCCCGAGGCGACGACGATGGGGCTCGCGAGGCTCCTCGCGTTTCGGGCGAGCCAGTCGAGGTCGAAGCGAAGCAGCGTCTCGCCCGCGCGCACGCGCGCACCGCCTTGCGCCACGCGCTCGAAGCCCGCGCCGCCCAGCGCCACGGTGTCGAGGCCCACGTGCACCAGGACGTCGATGCCGCCCCCGGCGCGGATCGTGACGGCGTGCTTCGCGTCCTGCATCGGGACCACCTCGCCGTCGCACGGCGCGCGCACCTCGCCCCGCGTGGGATCGACCGCGAGGCCGTCGCCCGCCATGCGCTGCGCGAAGACGGGGTCGGCGACCTCGTCCAGGGGAAGGCACCAGCCGCTGAGCGGCGAGACGAGGGTCACGCGGCTCATCGCCCGGGACCCACGAGCCGCACGGAATCGAGCACCCAGAGCGGATCGAGGCCCGGCTGCGCGAACCTGAGGCAGAGGTCGTGGCGTCCCGCGCGCGGCGCGATCCGGGCGGCCGGAAGGGTGGTGACGGCCTCCGAGCCCGCGGCGGGTGCGAGCGGGATGCGCGCGACGAGCTCGCCTTCGCAACCGTCCATGCGCACCTCGAGCTCTCCTTCCGGCGTGCGGGGCCGCGGGAAATGGATCTTCCCGGCATCGTCGCCGATCTGGAAGTTGAAGGGAACCTGGCCCACGCGCGCCTCGATCGCGCGCACGCCGTCCAGCGCCGCGCCGCGGAAGATCCAGCAGGGATTCAGGATGTCCACGAGGAAGGTCGCGCGCGGGCCGTGGAGCGGGGCGTCGTCCTCCAGCAGGAGCGCGATCTTCTCGCTGCAGGTCTCGAGCTCGCGGCTGGTCCGCAGCGCCCCGGTGGGCGCGGGGGGCGGCGGCTCGAAGGCGGTCTTCGCATACGGCATGCCGAGCGCCTCGTAGAGCGCGGGCATCGCCTCGACGCGGCGGCGGAAGTCGTTCCAGTCGTGCGCGGCGGCGGGCGACCATCCCAGCTCCGCGATGGCGGCCGCGCGCGGGAAGGTCATCCATCCGGCGCGCCGCTCCGTGCGCACGTGCTCGGTCCAGAGGTTTCCCTGCAGGCCCAGGACGTGCGCGCGCTGCGATTCCGGGATCTGCGGCGGCATGGGATCGAACGCGTAGACGTCCGCGAGCGAGATCACGCTCGCGCGCCCGGGCGGCTCGCGCGCGGAGGTGGTCTGGCGGTGGTCGAAGTAGAGCGTCGGGTCCACCGCGAGGACCGAATCGTGCCCGCTCGCGGCGGCGGCGAGCGCCCCCGCCGCGCCGCGCCACGACATCACGACGGCGGAGGCGGGGAGCTCCGGCTCGACGATCTCGTCCCAGCCCACGAGCCGCCGCCCGCGCGCCTCGAGGAGCCGCGCCATCCGCCGCGTGAGCCAATGCTGGATCCGCCCGGCATCGGGGATGCCCAGCTCGCGCATGCGCGCCTGCACCCGCGCCGACTCACGCCACTGCGACGTGTCCACCTCGTCGCCGCCCACATGGATGTACCTGCCGGGGAAGATGTCCATCACCTCGGCGAGGACGTCGTCCAGGAAGGCGAGGGTCGCCGCGTCGAGGTTGTAGACGTTCGGGTAGGCGCCCCAGTCGGAAGGCACGGCGGGCGGCGGGCGATCCGTCGCGGCGAACTGGGGATACGCGACGAGCGCCGCGGAGGCGTGCCCCGGCATCTCGATCTCGGGCACGATCGTGATGCCGCGCGCGGCCGCGTAGGCGACGATCGCGCGCGCCTCCTCCCGCGTGTAGAAGCCGCCCTGCAGGCGGGGCTTCCCGGTGGCGGGGTCCACGTCCGTGCGCGCCGCGCGCCCGGCCGGCACGCGCCAGGCGCCGACCGACGTGAGCCGCGGATATTTCCGGATCTCGAGGCGCCAGGCCTGGTCGTCGGTGAGGTGCCAGTGGAGCACGTTCAGCTTCTGCGCGGCCATCGTGTCGAGGAAGCGCAGGATGAAGGCCGGCGACTGGTAGTGGCGCGCGGAATCGAGGAGCAGGCCGCGCCACCGGAAGCGCGGCGCGTCGTCCACGCGAAGCGCGGGAATCGCGACGGAGGAGGCCTTGCCCGTTCCCGCGAGCTGCCAGAGCGTGGTCGCCGCATGGTCGAGTCCCGCGAGGCTCCCCGCGGCGAGCGTCACGCGGCGCGGCGTCACCTCGAGCCGGTACGACTCGTCCGCCTCCGAGCCGCCCGGCTCGCGCGCCATGACGATCGCCCCGTCGCGCGGGGCGCCCTCCACGGTCGCGAGCGCGAGCCCCCGGCTTCGCGCGAGCCGCTCCACGAGCACCGCCGCGGCCGTCTTCGCCGCGCCGTCGCCCGGCGCCACGACGACCGGGGTCGCGGCCGAGAGCCGGAAGGCGCCGGCGTGGCGCTCGAGCGCCGCGGGGCGCGGAACCAGGCGCGGGCCCGCGCCGTCCGGGGCCGCGGCGAGGGCGGCCTGGGACAGGGCGAGGACGGCGGCGACGGCGGCGCAGCGGCTCATGAATGGAAAAGAAGGCGGACCGCTGAGACGATCCGCCTTCAAAGGGGCCTCACCCCTGGGAGAATATCGCGTCGTCCCTAGAGCGTCATGCGCAGCGTGAGGTAGTACTGCCGCCCGTTGTCGTAGAAGGCGCGCGGCTGGTCCTTGTTCGCGGCGTAGTACTTGAGGATCGGCCGGTTGAGGTTCAACGCGTCGAAGTTGATCGAGAGGTTCTTCGTGAGCCGGTAGCTGAGGGATGCCGCGAGGGTGCCCGTGTCGTCCTGGAATTCCGGCGTGCTGCGGTCGAGCCCCACGAAGAAGGCGGAGCGGAACGTGTAGGCGAGCCGCGCGCCGAACCCGTGGTCCTCGTAGTAGCCGGTGATGTTGTACGTGTTCTTCGAGGCGCCCACGAGCCGGTCCGTGGCCGCCTGGCAGGCCGCGTCCGCCGCGTCGCAGTGCTTGTTCTCCTTCGCGTCCGCGTAGGTGTAGTTCGCCTGGAAGCCGAATCCCATCGGCAGCGGCTGCTCCCACGAGAGCTCGAGGCCCTTCACCGTCCCGGAGCTGTTGATGGGCGAGGAGATCGAGTAGGTGTCGAAGGTGCCGGTGCGGATGTTGAGGAGCGTCTGGTTGTGCGTGCCGAAGGCGACGTAGTTGTGCAGGTCCAGGTAGAAGAGACCCGCCGAGACGAGCGCGCGCGGCGCGTAGTACCACTCCCAGGTCGCGTCGAGGTTGGTCGAGCGGATGGGCTTCAGGTCCGGGTTGCCGCCGTTGCCCGTGTGCGTCGTGTCGTCCGCCGTGATCGATCCGCCCAGCGCGCTGAAGTCCGGCCGCGCCATGGTGCGGGTCGCGGCGAGGCGCCCGACCATGTTGCGCCCGAGGTCGAAGCGCAGGTTGGCGCTCGGCAGCACGTCGTTGTAGTCGTGCGACACGAGCGCCCGCCGGAAGGTGCCGAACGCGGAGGTCGTGATCGCGCCCGGGACCGAGGGACAGGCCGCCTGCACGGCGCACACGTCGCCCGGGACCGCCACGTTCACCGTGACGTCCTCCTTCGTCTTCACGAGGCGCACGCCCGCGTTCCCGGCCCAGCCCGGGCCCTCGAAGTTCGTCATGACGTACGCCGCGGAGACCTTCTCCTTCAGCGCGAACTCGCCCGGCCAGAACTCGCGGCCCAGCGGGTCGCGGTTGGAGTGCGCATCGCCCCACGCCTGGAGGACGGACGGGTCGAGCATCCACACGTTGCGCGGGAAGTTGCCGCCCAGCCCGCTCGCGAAGTTGCCGGGATAGGTCTGCCCGTTCCACGCCGGCAGGTTCGCGGGATCGAACGGGTTGCTCGAGGCGAGCGGCCCCTGGGCGGTCTGGAACGTGTCGCGCGTGTGCTCGGCGTAGCGGCCGCCGAACTTGAGCGTGCTGAAGAGGCCGCGGTCGAAGGCCCACTCGCCGTCCGCCTTGGCGTACTTCTCCTTGTCGTCCGTGCGCGCGGGGCTCGCCCCGAAGATGAAGTCGAGCGTGGTGCCGGTGAAGACGGAGGGGTTCCCGCTCGGGAAGGCCACGTCCACCGGGGAGCCCACGCCGTGCATGGAATAGACGGCGCCGGTGTTGAACACGTCGCCCTCGAACACGTCCTGGGTCGGGGTCACGCCCTTGCCCTTGGTGTTGCCGACCTGGCCCGTGAACGTGAGGCGCGAGCTCGCGTGCCACGTGGCGTCCAGGTTGTAGTACTCGGTCTCCGAATACGCGCCCGGGCGCAGGATCTGGTCGACGATCGCGTACTGCGCGGGGCTCCCGGGCGTCCCCACGTTGGGGAAGTTCGCGGCGACGAGGGTGCCGTTCTGCACCGTGAAGCTCGAGGGGTTGAAGTTGGCGCTCCCGATCACGTGGCTCCCCCAGAACATCCAGTTCCGGTTGTAGTTGGTGGCGTCCAGGCGCGAGTGGAACGCGTTGAAGTCGAGCGAGAGGTCGTTCGTGGGCTTCACCTGGATGTCGAGGAGGCCGCCCTTGCGCTCGCGCTTCTGCTCGAAGAGCGCCGAGCCGATGAGCGTGGGATACGCGACGTTGGCGAGCTCGGGGTGCGCCACCGCGAGCGGGCTCCCCGGGGCGATCGTGGCGTAGCCCAGGATCTCCTGGCCGTCGCGGCGCAGGTGCCGCGTCTCGGAGAAGCCCTGGACCATGACACCCATCGTGCCCGCGTCGTTCTTCCAGTTGAGGAGGCCGCTTACCTGCGGATCGGTCTTGCGCGGAAGGTCCGCGTACACGGCGCCCACGGAGCCCTCGATCGTGACCCGCTTCGAGAACTCGAGGGGCTTCCGCGTGATGATGTCCACCGCCCCGGCGACGCCGCCTTCCACGAGGTCGGCGGTCGCGGTCTTCCGCACGATCACCTGGCTCACGAGCTCGGAGGGGAGGAGCGAGAAGCTCACGCTGCGCCCGACCAGGCTCACCTGGTCCAGCACGAACCAGTCGCCCGAGGCGATCGCGTGCCCGTTCACGAGCGTCTGCGTGAGGCTGGGGTTCGTGCCGCGCAGGCTGACACGGTCGTTCTCGTCGAATCCGCCCTCGCCGCCGGAGGCGGAGCTGATGGTGACGCCGGGCAGGCGCTGCACCGCGTCCGCGATGTTCTTGTCCGGCAGCTTCCCGATATCCTCGGCGGTGACCACCTCGGTCACGGTGTCGGCGTTCTTCTTGGTTTCCAGCGACTTCTCGATCGAGGCGCGGATGCCCGTGACGGTCACGGTCTCCTTCGTCTCGGGCGCCTGCTGCGCGTAGGCGGGAAAGGCGCCGGCCAGGGCGATCGATACGGCGGCGGCGAGCGGTTTTTTCCTGATTTTCATGTTCTCTCCCCGGATGGGTGGATGACGAAGGTGCCGCTAATGCCAATTCGCGACCAATGTAAACCACTTTGGTACCACTTTGTCAATGGTTGCAAAGTGGTACGTTACTGGTAGTATCTCGCCATGTCCTCGCTAGCCCAAGTCCTCCGCCCGCTCGACCCCGCGGCGAGCCAGCCCCTCTACCAGCAGCTCCAGCGGGCCATCCGCGAGGCGATCGAGACCCAGGCGCTCGGCCCGGACGATGCCCTGCCGCCGGAGCGCCAGATGGCGGCCGAGCTCGCGGTCTCCCGCATCACCGTGCGCAAGGCGATCGACGGGCTGGTGGAGGAGGGCCTCCTCGTGCGCCGCCAGGGGTCGGGCAACTTCGTCGCCGCCCGGATCGAGAAGAACTTCGCGAAGCTCACGTCGTTCTCGGAGGACATGCGCTCGCGCGGGCGCACGCCGAGGAGCGTCTGGATCAAGCGCGCGGAGGGCAACGTCACGCCGGAGGAGTCGCTCACGCTCCGCCTGGGGCCCGGCGCGCCCGTCTACCGGTTCCACCGCCTGCGCTTCGCCGACGACGTGCCGATGTGCCTCGAGTTCGCGACCATCGCGGGGACGGCGCTCCCGTCGCTCGACGCGGTGGGCGACTCGCTCTACGAGGCGCTCGAGCGCGCCGGCAACCGGCCCGCCCGCGCGCTGCAGCGCCTGCGGGCGCTCCTCCTCAACGCCGAGCAGGCGAAGCTCCTCCACGCGCGCGAAGGCGACGCGGGGCTGCTCGTCGAGCGCGTGGGGTTCCTGCGCGACGGCGCGGCGGTCGAGTATTGCCAGTCCTACTTCCGCGGAGACACCTACGACTTCGTCGCCGAGCTCAGCTCCCCGAGCGAGTAGCCGCGATCCCGCGGCGACGCGGATGTTCCGCGAAGCGGGCGAGGCCGCGGGTGCCGTGCGCGCGCAGCTCGAGCGCAATCGCGCGGCGGCGACGGAGCTGGGAGCCGCGCTCCGCGCGCTCGCGCCCCGCGCGGTCGTGACCTGCGCGCGCGGAAGCTCCGATCACGCCGCCACCTACGCCAAGTACCTGGTCGAGACGCGCCTGGGCGTGCTCACCGCGTCGGCCGCGCCGTCGGTCGCGTCGGTGTACAACGCGCCGCAGGAGCTGCGGGACTGCCTCTTCGTCGCGATCTCGCAGTCGGGCGGAAGCCCGGATGTGCTCGCCGCCGCGCAGGCGGCGGACCGCGCGGGCGCGGTCGTGGTCGCCCTCGTGAACGACGAGTCCTCGCCCCTCGCGCGCGCGGCGCGCTACTGCCTGCCGCTCTGCGCCGGCACGGAGGAGAGCGTCGCCGCGACGAAGACCTACATCGCGTCGCTCGCCGCCATCGCGCACCTGGTGGCCGCCTGGAGCGACGACGCGCGGCTCCTGCAGGCGCTTTCCACCGCGCCGGCCGCGCTCGAGCGCGCCTGGGCGCTCCCGTGGGACGCGGCGGTCGA
>Ga0070714_100003670_pt1 | contig 11491 bp, 12 predicted proteins | sample LARL83metaG_FD_65450 | JGI IMG/M metagenome (GOLD analysis project Ga0070714, IMG submission 65450) | Corn, switchgrass and miscanthus rhizosphere microbial communities from Kellogg Biological Station, Michigan, USA - LAR L8-3 metaG | ecosystem: Host-associated > Plants > Roots > Rhizosphere ... | reverse complement strand
GAGTTCATCGAGTCCGACATCCGCGACGCGCTGCTGGCCGACCCCGAGATCGACGCCGTCGAGATCGAGGTCGTGTGGGACCCGGTGTGGACCAAGGACCGCATCCGCGCCGACGCGCGCGAGGCGATGCGCCGGTTGGGGATCGTCGTCTGATGAGCCGGGCCGATGAGACAGTGTGGGAGGTGTTTGCCCGCCAGGCCTACGAGGAGCCGCTGCACCACGTCGGCACGCTCACCGAGTCAGACGAGGACCTGGCCCTGGTGTGTGCCCGTGCGATCTACGACGAGCAGCCCTGGGTGCACATGATCCTCGTCCCGCGCGCCGAGATCCGGGAGGCGATCCGCGCATGAGCACGAGCACGACAGTCGACGCAGCCACGGCCACGATGATCTCGCTGATCGGCTCGCTGGCTGACAACAAGGGCGCCCTTGGCCGCCGCTACGGCGAGTGGGCCGTGAGCGCGCCGACGATCGAATCCGCGGTCGCCGCCGCCGCCATGGCCCAGGACGAGCTGGGACATGCGCGCTCCACCTACCCGGTGTTGGCCAAGCTCGGTGTCCAGCGATCGGACGACGGCCTGGATGCCGGTCACCCGCTGCCCGTGATCGCCGCCGAGCTACCCGATTGGGCCTCGGTGATCGCCGCCAACCTCGTTGTCGACGGGATCCTCACCACCTGGGTGGCGAGCGTGCGCGACAGCTCGATCGAGCCGCTGGCCCAGCGCGCTCGCAAGATCCTGCAGGAGGAGGGCGCCCACCGCGTGCACGCCGAGGCGTGGCTCAGGCGCCTGTGCGCCTCGGGCGGCGGCGACCGCGACCTCCTGCTGGCGCGCATCGAACAGATGTGGCGGCCCGCGGCGCGCTGGCCGGGTCCGGACGACCATCCGGGCTACCGCGCCGCGACGTCGCAGGGCATGGTCTGCGAGGGGCCAGACACCATCCGCGCGCGGGTGCGTGACTGGCTCGCCGCCCGGCTGGACGTGGCCGGCTGCGCGGTGCAGCTTCCGGAACCCGATGACTGGTCTGACTGGGACGAGCGCTATCGCCGATGAGCCTGTCGCCGATCACCTGCCCCTTCTGCGACTCGCCCGACATCGAGGCGGTCTCGGCGTGGGGCGGTCAGCTCATCACCCGTCAGCTGCGGTGCCGAAGCTGCAACACCCACTTCGAAGCGCTGCGCCCAGAGTTCGACGCCGAAGGGGACGAGCCATCGACGAGCAGCTGAGACGACGGTCGGTCGGGGCGCCGGCGGCGCGCTCGCTGCTGCTCACCATCCTGGGGGAGTACGTGCTGCCGCGGCCGGGAGGGGTGTGGCAGGAGACCCTCGTCGGCGCGCTCGTGTCGCTCGGCTACAGCCGGCAGGCGGCCCGTCAGGCCCTGGCGCGCAGCACGCGCGACGGCTGGCTGGTGACCGAGCGCCGGGGCCGCCGGGCGCGCATGACACTCGGCGACCGCACGGCCGAGCTGCTGCGCTCCGGTGCGGAGCGCATCTATTCGTTCGGACGGCCCTGGCAGTGGGACGGGCGCTGGCTGATCGTCGTGCTCCGCGTCCCGGAGGAGCGCCGCGCCGTGCGCCATCAGCTGCGTTCGCGCTTGGCGTGGACGGGACTGGGCTCGCTCGGAGGAGGGGTGTGGCTGACGCCTCACACCGAGCGCGAGGAGGAGCTCGCCGCCGCCATCCGCGAGGGGCCGACCGCCGAGACGCGTTCGTTCGTGGCCGAGCTCGGGAGCATGGGGGACCCCCGATCGCTCGTCGCCGACGCCTGGGACCTCGACGCGGTCCGCGGCCAGTACGAGGCCTTTGCCGAGGACTTCGCGCGGGTGCGCGCGCTGTCGGCGGAGGCGTGCTTTCGCCAGCAGACACTGCTCGTGCATGCCTGGCGGCGCTTCCCGTTCCTGGATCCGGACCTGCCCGCGGAGCTGCTGCCCCCCGACTGGCCGCGGGAACGCGCCCATGCGCTGTTCGTCAGCCGTCACGCCCGCTGGCGCGCGAAGGCGACGGAGTACTTCGCGCAGCTCGAGGGGGAGCTGGAGGTGAGGGAGGAGCGGGCGGCGTAGTCGGCCTCCCGCGAGCGACCGAGGAGGAGAGGGAGATGGATCAATCGTTGAACGTCAGTGAGATCGTGGAGCGCCAGGTGAGCGCCGGTCGTGGGGACGCGACCGCCTTCATCGCGCCCGACGCCACCCTGACCTACGACGAGCTGCGTCGCCAGGTCAACCGCGCCGGCCACCTCCTGCGCGAGCTGGGGGTCCGGCGCGAGCAGCGCGTCCTGCTGGTGCTCGACGACACCACCGTGTTCCCGATCGTGTTCCTGGCCGCGATCCGGATCGGCGCGGTGCCCGTCCCCGTCAGCCACCTCGACAAGGACGACAACTATCGCCACTTCGTCGACGACTCCTACGCCGGCACGGTGGTCTGTGACGCCGGAGTGCTCGATCGGCTGCGCAGCGCGCTCGGCGAGCGGCAGGTGCGGTGGCTGGTGCGCGGCCGCGACGATGCCGGCGTGACCGAGCTCGACGTCGCCCTCGCCGCGCAACCGGACGAGCTCGATGCTGCGCGGACCCATCGCGACGACGTGGCCTTCTGGCTCTACAGCTCGGGCTCGACGGGCAAGCCCAAGGGCGTCGTCCACCTCCAGCATGACATCGGCGTCACCTGCGAGCAGTATGCCGGTGGCGTTCTCGGGCTCACCTCAGACGACATCCATTTCTCCACCACCAAGCTGTTTCACGCGTACGGGCTCGGCAACGGCCTCACCTTCCCGCTGTGGTTCGGCGGCACCTCGGTCCTGCTCGCGGGGCCCCCCAAGCCCCCGGCGATCCTCGCCACGCTGCGCGCCCACCGGCCGTCGGTGTTCTTCAGCGTCCCGGCCCTGTTCGGCCTGCTCGTCCGCGACCCCGACGCCGACGGGGCGCTGGACTCCGTGCGCTTCTGCGTGTCCGCGGCCGAGCCGCTGCCTCCCACGACGATCGCGCGCTGGCGCGATCGCTTCGCCATCGACATCGTCGACGGGATCGGCTCGACCGAGATGCTGCACATCTACTGCTCCAACCGGCCCGGCGACGTCCAGCCGGGGACCACGGGCCGGCCGGTGCCGGGCTACGAGCTCAAGCTGGTCGATGACGCCGGCGTGACCGTGGAGGGCCCGGGGATCGGGGCGCTCTACGTGCGGGGCGACTCCTGCGCGGCGGCCTACTGGCACCAGCATGAGAAGACCAAGGCCTCCATGCTGGGCGATTGGTTTGCCACCGGCGATCGCTATGAGCGGGCCGTCGACGGCACCTACGCCTATGTGGGGCGCGTGGATGACATGCTCAAGGTGGGCGGTCTGTGGGTCTCTCCGGTCGACATGGAGCATGCGCTCATGGAGCACCCTCGCGTCGCCGGGGTGGGCGTCGTGGGCGTCCGCATCGATGAGGCCAGCCGGATCGCCGCCTACGTGATCTGCGCCGGCGAGGGGCCCGGCGACGATGCGCTGGCCGACGAGCTGCGCACCTGGTGCAAGGAGCGCATGCGGCGCTACGAGTACCCCCACCTCATCCGCTTCGTCGACGACCTCCCGCGGACGCTCACCGGCAAGGTTCAGCGCTTCCGGCTGCGTGAGTGGGCCGCCCAGACCGCCGCCGAGGAGCCGGCCGCGGTGCAGGCGCCCCCGCCCACGGCCGGCGTCGGCGGCGGCTGAGCCGTCCGCCACCCTCCGCTGACTGCCTAGGCCATGGCAGCGCGCACCGGCGCGACCGTGAGCGGGCGGCGCAGGAGCACCGCCGCGACGACGGCCACGAACACGCCGGCTGCGATGAAGGCGCCGTGGAGCCCCAGCAGCGAGACGAGCGGGCCGGCCACCAGCGAGCCGATGACGATCCCGCCGATCGAGGTGGGAACGGCCAGCCCGTAGGCACGGCCGAGGACCTCGTCGTCGAGCATCCGCGGCAGTGCGGTCTCGGACAGGACCTCGCCCACGATCATGCCACCGCCGCCGAGCACGGCCAGGGACAGTGCCTCGACGAGGGTCGAGCTCTGGCCGAGGGCCGCCATCGACGCCGCCACCAGCATCAACGCCACCGCCAGCACCCGCCGCCACGTCGCCGGCGCGTCGGCGCGCGCCACCAGCGTCGCGCCGAGCAGTCCGCCGGCGCCAAAGGCGCCGAGGAGGATGCCGTAGCCACCGCTGCCGGCGCCGACCTGGCGGCTCACCAGCATGAGCATCACGGTCAGCAGGCCGTAGACCCCACTGCACAGGACATCGGCGGCCACCAGCCGCACCGCCGTCGGGGCGCCGCGCAGCGCCCGGGCGCCCGCGCGCAGGTCATCGAGGAGGCTCGGGAGCTCACCGCCCTGCCCGTCGCGCGGCGCAAAGGCCGGGCCCGGGCCGATGGCCAGCACGCACACCGCCGACACCGCGAAGGAGAGCCCGTTGAGCAGGATCGCCACCGCGGGATCGCTCAGCGCCAGGACCACGGCCCCGAGGGCGGGGCCGGCCACGATCGCGCCCTGGCCGACCGCGGAGCGCAGCGCGTTGGCGCGCTGCAGCTCGGAGGCGTCCACGAGCCGGGGGGTGGACGCGGCCACCGAGGGCATCGCGACCGTGCTCGCGGCCGTCGCAGCGGCAGCCAGCACCGGAGCCAGGAGAATCGGCAGTTCGGTCGCGGCCACGGTGGCGAGCGCCACCATCAGCACCAGGCGGACGGCGTCGGCGCCGACCATCAGCGCGCGCCGGTCGACCCGGTCGGCCACGACGCCGCCGAGCGGTCCCAGGACGACGACCGGCAACACCCGCGCCGCCGTGGTGAGCGCGACCCAGGTGGGTGAGCCGGTGCGGCCGAAGACCAGCGCCAGCAGGGCCACGTTGTAGAGCCAGTCGCCCAGGGAGGAGGTGGCGAGGCCCAGCAGGAGGAGATGGAAGGGGCGGCCGCCCGGGAGGCGGCGGCGGGTGGATGTGGTGGTGGTGAGCATGCAGCCAAGCATGCGTCTAAGGCATCCACCCGCACATCGGGCGCCCGTCCGGTCTTTGGCCGCCGCCTACCTCAGATTCGGCTCAGGGCTACCTCACGCGACCCCGCGCCAGGTGCCTCAGGCCGCCTAGGCCTCGGTGGCGCCGGGGATGCCCTCGACCGACCACAGGCTGGGCAGGTTCACCACGATCTCCTCCGGGGTGCTCCGCGCGAGCACCACCACGGCCTCCTCGTCGGCCGAGGGGTTCTCCTCGCGGTGCGGGACCCACGCCGGCACATAGATGAAGTCGCCCGGAGCGGCGTCGATCTGCTCCTCGGCGCCGTCGACCAGGAACACGAACCGGGGGTGTCCGGAGACGACGTAGATCCCGCTGTCGGCCTCGCCGTGATGGTGATCGGCCGACCTCTGCCCGGGCTGCACGGTGTTGCCGCCCATCCACAGATGCTGGGATCCGGTCAGGGTCTCAGAGATCGCCGCGTAGCGCCGCATTCCCGGCGTCTGGAGGGTGTCCGACGTCCTGTCTTGGGGCCGCGAGCGGACCAGCGGGCGGCGCCAATAGGGGATCGAGGTGTCGGGAGCGAGATCCTCGGATGCGGTCATCGCCCTCACAGTATGGTGCGTTTGGGTGAGTTCCATCGCGGATTCGGGTATCTGCCCGCCAGGCGTGCCAACCGATCGGCAGCGCCCCACCACGATGGATCGATCAGAACTCAACATCCACATCACGGCGGCAGCGCAGACTGCGCAGCCGGAGAGCCTGCGCGGGCTCAGCGCCCGCCTGGTCGCGTACTGCTGGCCGGGCGGCCAGGACGATCGCTACCTGACGGCGACGGTCCCCTGGCTGCGCCAGTGGGGACCGCTGCGCAGCGGCGCTGCTATCCCCGTGTGCTCCTGCGAGAGCGGTTACTGCGACATATGCAACTGAGGCCCGCGGCGGGCCTCCGGTCGCTGGTCGCGGCCCTCGCCGTGGCGATCGCCCTCGTCGCGGCCGGGTGCGGATCCTCTCAGCACGCCTCCACTCCTGCGGCGCCCGAGGCTGCCGCGATCGGGGCGCTGCCGCAGGCGCACCCCCAGGCGGTTCAGCCCGCCGCCGGCGCGCACGCCGCCGCGACGGACGGAAGCGCTGAGATCGTCGGCGACGTCAACGCCCACGCTCCGTCACTGGCCGAGGTCCGCAAGGAGCTCAAGCGGCTCAACCTGTGCGGCGGGGCGGTCTCCAGCGCTGACGCCGCTCCCATCGTCCAGGCGTCCGGGCCGGGCTTCGTCGCCGACCCCGGCACGAGCCAGACCCAGGGCCAGCTGCCGGTGCTCACGGCCCGCCTCGACCAGCTGGCCAAGGCGCTGAGCGTGGTCATCTACGGGATCAGCGGCTACCGCACGCCTGCCCACAGCGTCGCCGTGGGCGGCTTCGCCAACGATCCGCACACCAGGGGCGAGGCCGAGGACATCGGCGTCAACAGCCTGCTGCGCTCCAGTGCGGCGCAGATCACCGAGGCCCGGCTTGCGCAGTACGGGCTCTACCGGCCGTTCGACCCCTCGGACAATCCCGGCAACACCGAGGTCAACCACGTCCAGCTGATCCCGTCCGGCGGACCGCTCACCCTGGCCCAGTCCAACGCCGCGTTCGACCCGGATCCCAGCTGCAAGTGATCTGACCGCCCCGGGCCGATGCCGGGCGTTGGAATGCAACAGATCGCTCAAGTCTGAGAGCGATCGCCCGATTCCTGGTGCATGAGCCGGGAGTCGCGCACGGTTGCGCGTGCGCAGATCATCGAGGAGCAGTTCTGGGCGGTCGTCGCCAACATCCCGGGCGCGGTCTACCGCTGTGCCTGCACGGCTGAGTGGCCGATCCGCTTCATCAGCGACCACATCGAGCTGATCTGCGGCTTCGCCGCCTCGGACTTCGTCGACAACGCGGCCCGGACCTACGGCTCGATCATCCATCCCCATGACCGGCCCCACGTGGCCGAGGAGATCGATCGCGCGCTCGAGTCCGGCTCGCCGTACTCGCTCCAGTACCGCGTCCTGCACGCCGATGGCAGCACGCGATGGGTGTCCGAGCGTGGGCGGGCGATCCTGGGCGACAGCGGCGAGCGCCTCTGGCTTGACGGCGTGATCCTCGACGTCACCGACCAGGTGCTCGCGGAGCAGGACCGCGATCGAGCCGAGGAGGCGCTGCGCCAGCAGGCCGAGCTCAACCGCCACCAGGCGCTCCATGACGCTCTCACCGAGCTGCCCAACCGCGTGCTCTTCCAGGACCGCGTCCGTCAGGCGATCCGCACCATTCAACGCAGCGGTGGACGGCTCGCCGTGCTCGTCATGGACCTGGAACGCTTCAAGGAGATCAACGACACCCTCGGCCACGCCAGCGGCGACCGTTTCCTCGTGGAGGCGGCGCGGCGGCTGCGCACCACGCTGCGCGGCGCCGACTCCATCGCGCGGCTGGGCGGCGACGAGTTCGCGGTGCTGCTCCACGACGGGTCGCCCGAGGGGGTCGCCGGCGCCGCCGCGCGCATCCAGGAGGCCTTCGCCGCCCCGCTCGTGCTCGACGGCCTGCCGCTGCAGATCGAGGCGAGCATCGGCGCGGCCGTCTACCCCGAGCACGGCCACGACGTCGAGGGGCTCATTCAGCGTGCCGACGTGGCGATGTATGTCGCCAAGCGCGACAACACCGGCTGGGAGCTGTACGACCGCCGCCAGGACCGCAACCAGCCCCAGCGCCTCGCGCTCATCTCCGAGCTGCGCCGCGCGATCGACGACCGCGAGCTCGTCCTGCACTACCAGCCCAAGCTCGAGCTGCGCTCGGGTCGCGTGTCCTCGGTCGAGGCGCTGGCGCGATGGCAGCACCCCACGCGAGGGCTCCTGGGGCCCGACGAGTTCATCGACGTGGCCCAGGAGACCAGCCTGATCAAGCCCTTCACGCTCTACGTGATCGACGAGGCTCTGCGCCAGTGCCGGGCGTGGGGTGATACGGGCCGCACCCTGGCGGTCGCGGTCAACGTCTCCACCCGCAACCTCATCGACCTCGACTTCCCCGACCGGGTCGCGGCCCTGCTGGCCGAGCGCGACGTCGCGCCCGAGCTGCTCGAGCTCGAGATCACGGAGTCGGCCATCGTCGCCGACATGTTCCGCATGCGCGGCGTCCTGGAGCGCCTCGGGGCCATGGGCCTGCGGATCTCCGTGGACGACTTCGGAACCGGCTACACCTCGCTTGGCTATCTCCGGCGGCTGCCCATCAACGAGCTGAAGATCGACCGCTCATTCGTCTCGCAGATGGCGACCTCAGAGGAGGACGCGGTCATCGTGCGCTCCACGATCGATCTCGGCCGCAATCTCGGCCTCGGCGTTGTCGCCGAGGGCGTCGAAGACCAGGAGGTGCTCGACCGGCTGCGCGAGCTCGGCTGCGACGTGGCCCAGGGCTATCTCATGAGCCGCCCGCTGCCCGCCGACGAGCTCACTCACTGGCTGTCGGGCTTCACCGTCCCGACGGTCGCCGCACGGACGCCGGCCTGAGCTGTCAAGCTCAGGGCGTGGCCAGCGACCCGATCTGGATCTGCCCCGCCTGCGGCGCGAACTTTCCCCCGTCAGCCGGCCCGCCCGAGCGCTGCCCGCTGTGCGAGGACGAGCGCCAATGGGTCCCGCCGACGGGCCAGCGATGGACGACGATGGCGCAGCTCGCCGAGCAGGGCTACCACTCCGTGATCCGCGAGGTGGAGCCCGGGCTGACCGGGATCGCCTCCGAGCCACCCGACATCGGCGTCGGGCAGCGGACGCTCCTCGTGAGCACCGAGGCGGGCAACCTGCTGTGGGACCCCGCCCCTTTCGTCGATGACGCCGCGTTTGACGCCGTCCGGGCGGCCGGCGGTCTGGCCGCCATCAGCTCCAGCCACCCGCACATGTATGGGGCGGCGGTGGAGTGGAGCCACGCCTTCGAGGCCCCGATCCTCCTCCCCGCAGCTGACGAACCGTGGCTGATGCGCCCCGACGCGGCGGTGCAGCGGTGGTCCGGCACGCTGGAGCCGCTGCCCGGCGTCACATTCGTGCAGTGCGGCGGCCATTTCACCGGCAGCTCGGTTCTGCACTGGGCCGCCGGGGCGGACGGTCGCGGCGCCATCCTGAGCGGGGACACGATCTTCGTCACCCCGGGAGAGGATCGGGTGTCGTTCGTCTACAGCGCGCCGGTCCGCCTGCCGCTCGCCGCGATCGCAGTGCGCGGCATCGTCGACGCTCTCGCCCCCTATGAGTTCGATCGCATCTACGGCGGCTGGTGGAGTCCGGTGGTCCGCCGGGACGGCAAGCGGATCCTCGAACGCTCGGCAGCGCGGTACCTCGAGCTGCTCATGAACGCCCCCACGTCCGGCGCGGCCCCGAACACGTCAGGCTCCGCTTCTGAGACATCCGGCGCGGCTCCGGCCTTCTCCGAGGGTGACTATGACATCCGCACCGACAACAAGTTCGGCTACCAGACGCTGATCGACATCGATGCCGAGGCGGCGGCCCACGAGCCGTGGTTCAACCAGACGCTCACCTCGGTCAACGACGCGGTCGTCCGGCTCGGGGTGATCGAGGGCGACTTCCACTGGCACAAGCACGACGACACCGATGAGTACTTCATGGTCCTCGAGGGTGAGCTGGTCATCGAGCTGCAGGACCGCAAGCCGGTGCGCCTTGCGCGCCATCAGAGCTACACCGTGCCGCGCGCCATCGTGCACCGGACCAGCGCCCCGGTGCGGACGGTCATCCTGATGGTGGAAGCTGCGGGCGTCGTCCCCACGGGCGACGCCGCATAGCCCGACAGCTCAGGTCTCGAGCGGCTCCAGCAGGCGTCGCGGCCACCGCAGCGCCACCGTGACCGGGTCGTCCCGCATCGGCCGGTAGCCGCGGCGCCGCTCGGTGAGGACGTCCTGGGGCGCGGGCGTGACCTCGCAGTGCGGGCACTCGCCGCTCCGGTTGAGCAGGGTGCCGCAGCGAGCGTGCCGGTACACGCGACTGTTGGGCCGGCGATGCCTGCCGCCCCACATGAGCAGCGCGTGGATGACCGGCCACAGCTCCCGTCCGCTCGCGGTGAGCTCGTAGACGTGACGGCCGGCGTGCTCCGGGTCCGGGATACGGGCGAAGATCTCATCCTCCACGAGGCCATTGAGACGGTCTGACAGCACCGCCTTGGGGATGTCGAGGTGGGCCTGGAAGTCGTTGAAGCGCCGGACTCCGTAGAACGCGTCGCGGATGATGAGAAGCGTCCAGCGCTCCCCGATCGCCTCCAGCGCGCTCGCCATCGAACAATCCTGGCCGGAGTAGTCCTTTCCGAGCATCCTCCTCATTGTAGCTTGAGTCTGGTCATTGAACTCAAACTGTGCTACGGTGGCGGCGTTGTGAGTTCGATCATTGAACTTAAAGGGGAGATGACCGTCCCGGGCTGGGTCCGCGCCGGGGCGGCGCTGTTCGGCGCGGCCTGGGGGTCCAACCAGTTCACCCCGATGCTCCTGGTCTACCGCCAGCGGCTCGGGCTGCAGACGGGGACGCTCGAGGCCATGTTCGGCTGCTACGCACTCGGCCTCATTCCCGGGCTGCTGGTCGCCGGGCCGCTCTCCGACGCACGGGGGCGCCGCCCCGTCGTGCTGGCCTCCGCCGTGTTGTCGCTTGCCGGGACCGTTGCGCTCCTGCTCGCCGGCGACGCGCTGGCCGTGCTCTTCGCCGGCCGCTTTCTCATCGGCGTGGGTGCGGGGGCGGCCTTCGGAGCGGGCACGGCCTGGCTGCGCGAGCTCTCCCGACCGCCCTTTGACACCGCCTCCGACCATGACGCCGCGCGGCGCGGCGCGGTGGCGATGACCCTCGGCTTCGCCCTCGGCCCGCTCGTCTCGGGGCTACTGGCCCAGTGGGCGCCGGACCCCGGTGTGGTGCCCTACCTGCCGCACGCGCTGGTGATGCTCGGGGTGATCGCGCTCGTCGCCGGAGCGCCCGAGACGGTGACCCGAATAAGCGGGAGCGCCATCGCGCGCGCTCTGCCCAGCCTGCGCCATCCCCGCTTCGTTCGAGTGGTGGCGCCGATGGCGCCCTGGGTCTTCGCCGCCCCCGCCGTCGCCTTCGCCCTCCTGCCGAGCGTGGTCGGGGCGGCGCACGCGACCGACGGGATCGCGCTCACCGCCGCGGTGGCTGTGGCTGCCTCGCTGGCCGGCGTGTTCGTCCAACCGGTGGCGCGGCGCCTGGATGCGCACGCCCGCGGTAACCGCGCGGCCACGCTCGGTCTCGCGGTGACCGTCGCGGGCCTTGCGCTGAGTGCTGTCACCGTGCACGAGCACCAGACCTGGATGCTCGTCCCCAGCTCGGTGGTGCTCGGCATGGGCTACGGCCTGTGCCTGGTGGCCGGGCTCGTCGAAGTGCAGCGGCTGGCCCCGCCCGAGGCGCTCGCCGGGCTGACGGCGATCTTCTACGTGATCACCTACCTGGGCTTTGCCGTCCCCTACCTGCTGGCCCTCGCGGCCCACCTCACCGGCTACGCGACGCTCCTGCTCATCACGGCGGGGCTGGCGTTGGCGAC
>Ga0070714_100003669_pt1 | contig 11491 bp, 11 predicted proteins | sample LARL83metaG_FD_65450 | JGI IMG/M metagenome (GOLD analysis project Ga0070714, IMG submission 65450) | Corn, switchgrass and miscanthus rhizosphere microbial communities from Kellogg Biological Station, Michigan, USA - LAR L8-3 metaG | ecosystem: Host-associated > Plants > Roots > Rhizosphere ... | reverse complement strand
CGTAGATCCGATATGCGCGAGTACACGTTGTTCGCCACGACCAAATTCGCCGGGCCGTACTCGCCGCGAATTTCGCGTGCCCGCGACTCGCTTAAAAACGCCGTGACTGTGGGCACGCCGCGATCTCGAGCGATGACGCCAACATTCACCGACGGCTCGATTCCCAGACACGGTATTCCCGCCGCAACAACGTGGCGCAGCAGATACCCGTCGTTGCTGGCGACCTCCACCACGAACGACTCGGCCGAAAGACGCAGCCGCTTGCGGGTGTCGCGGATGTAATCCTTTGCGTGCTGTGCCCAGGACTCCGAAAACGAAGAGAAGTACGGGTGTTCGTCGTATACGTCAACCGACCAGACCAGGGCTGGTATCTGCAACAGCAGGCAGTTCTCACACAGCCGCAGATGCAGCGGGAACGTCGGTTCAGCTAAATCGAGTTCTCCCGGCGTGAGGAACCTGCTACACCGCGGAGTCGCGCCGAGGTCGAGAACACTTCGCAGGCGTTCCGAATCACAAAGGCGACAATGCAACTGAGCCAACGCGGTTGGCGCAGCAGCTTCCAGGTCACGCATCATGGCACACCCGGCGCATGAAGCCCGGACCGCGGCGGGGGCACACCGCGGCCCGGACGTTTGGGGGAGGCCCAGTCCAACTCGCGAATCACGCGCTCAGCTGCCTTCTCTGCAGCGGGGCCGGTTGCGGCCGGTTGGCGGAACCTGTCATTGTGCCGGCCGCATCTGAAAAACGTTGCGGCCGTATATGTGGTCGATCATCAATAAGCCCCGTCGCTGGCCACGACCGCTTTGAGCGTCTTTGCGATGAGTAGGAAGTCGCTCGCCATCGACCAGTTGTCGACGTAGGACAGATCCAGCCGCACTGATTCGTCCCAGGGAAGATCTGATCGGCCGTTGACTTGCCACAGTCCGGTCACGCCCGGCTTGACCAGCAGTCGACGCTTGACGTCGACGTCGTACTGCATCACTTCTCGCGGCAGCGGTGGCCGCGGACCGACCACGCTCATGTCCTGCTTGAGCACGTTGATGAATTGCGGTAACTCGTCGATGCTGAGCCGACGAAGGATCTTGCCGACGGACGTGATACGGGGATCCTCGCGAATCTTGAACAACACTCCGCCGTCGCTCTCGTTGAGTGCCAGCAGCTGTTGAACTTGCTCGTCGGCACGGTCCACCATGGTGCGGAATTTGAGCATGGTGAACGGTTTTCCATCCAAGCCGATCCGTTCGGACGGGTAGAAAACCGGGCCCTTGCTCGAGACCTTGATAGCGATGGCCGCCGCGATCAGCAACGGCGATGTCCCGATGAGAGCGGCCAACGCGAAGCAGAAGTCGAACGCACGCTTCTGAAAGCTTTTGGCGCCCTGGTATTGCGGCTTCTCCACGTGCAGCAACGGGAAGCCCGCGACGGGCCGCAGGGTCAGCCGCCCTTCGGCCACATCCATCACGCCAGGAGCCACCACCAAGTCAACGTCCATGGTCTCCAGCCGCCACATCAGCTGCCGGATACCTTGGGCACCAAAGCGTTCGGTTCCCGTCAGCGCGACAGTGTCCGCATTGCAATGCCCGATCGCGGCCAATGCGTGTGACTCATCGCCGAGAATCGGGATTTCCTGGCCCTTGACCACAAGCGTTTTGCCGCGCGGTGGCCCGTAGCCCGGAATGCCGGCCCCGACAACGACGTAGCCGGCACGGGGATGACGGGCCAGCTCCTCGACGAGTTGAGAAACTCCCTTGCGATCGCCGATCGCCAACACGGTCGTCTGGCACTTGCCATGGGCCCGCTTGCCGGCGATGTGATAGCGCCACAGCAAACGGCTCACCAGCAGGCCAAGCGTGCCGACCGGTAGTGCCACCGCCAGGTACCCGCGAGCGAGAAAGATCTTGGCCAGCACCGTCGCCATCGCGATGATTCCGAACGTCCAGAACGAGGCGCTGACGATCCGCCGATATTCCTCGATCCCCGCGCCGATGACGCGTATCGACCTCGCGCGAAAAGCGGTGATCGACGTGAGCCACAACGCCGCGAACGCAATCGAAAACAGCGTCATCACCTCACCGGGATAGCCCGAAACATGCGGCGAGTCACCAAATCTCACGACTTGGGCGAGCGCCACCGACGCGCACACGATCAGTACGTCCGTGATGCGCAAGCGGCTCGAATACCGGTGCTGCCAACGACGAGCGGTCGCCGCCGCGACCGTCTGGACCGGCCGCACCGGGGCAGGCGGTCGACCGACTGGCGTGGAACGGGATCCGGCTATTGAGATCGTCATAACGGCCCGTTTCCTGACTTGTAGGTCGCCGACTGGTCGCACTTCGCTGTGCGTGATCGCTGGATAGTCATGAGGCCGCTCTTCCCACCGATGCCAGTAGCGGCCAGTTGGCGTCCTGGTCGGAAATGACGCTTACTGCCAGTGGCCAGTCGATCCCGAATTGCGGGTCGTCCCAGCGGAATCCCTGCCGTTCTTCGGCTTCGTAGGCACCGCTGACCTGGTAGAGAACTTCGGTATTGTCAGCGAGAGTCTGGAAACCGTGCGCAATGAACGGGCCCAAGTACAGCGCCCGACGATTGTCCGCACTGAGCTGCACCATCACGTGGTTGCCGTAGTTGCTCGATTCGGGACGCACATCGACAGCCACGGCGACGATCGCGCCTCGGGTGCAGCGCACCAACGTGGCCTCGACGTTCGGCGGAACCTGACGATGGATACCGCGCAGGGTCCCTCGCGCGTAGTTATAGGCCACGCCGATCCGTGCCACATTGGCGAGCAGCCCGTGCTCTTCGAATTCGTTGGCGCAGAACAGGTGCGAGAAGAATCCGCGGTCGTCACGGTCGGGCTCGACGTCGACGATCGTCACCCCGCAGACATCTGTGGGTGTGTACTTCACTGGAACTCGCCCTCCATGTCCTTCGTCGCCGCCTGCGCTAGTTCACCGAGTAATCGGATCCGGAGTCCGAACCGGTCTTTTCCACCACGAAGGCCTCGGCGTAGCGCGCCTTGCATTGCACCCCGCGGATCCGCATCAAGCCGAGGAACGCTTCGTCGTCAAACCACCTGCGGTGGGAATGAGAGGGATAGCACTGGGTGAGCAGCCTGGCCTTCTCGTGCGCCGTCTCGGTCGGAATCGGCAGGTACAGCGAGGGATTGAGCAGATCCGAGTCGGGTTGGAGGACCTCGTACCCGAGCACAAGGTGCTCGCGAAACTCCGTCGATATCAGCTCTGCCAGCAGACGACGATCGTCGTCGCCGTCGCCGCGGTGCGGACCGAACACCATGTCCGGCTCGCAGTCGCGCCGGAAGGCCGCCACCGCCCGTTGGGCCGGCCGCCAGTGTCCGCGGAGCTCTTCGCCGGGAAGATCGGCGACCGTCAATCGCACGTCCGCCGACGGGCACAACGTGATGAACGCGTTCTTCTCCTCGACCTCACGTTCGGTCCCGCCACCGGTCAACACCAGCGCATGAACCACGAGATCCGGTTTGTCTGAGGCGATTTCCATCAGGGTTGCCCCTACGCCCACCGCGATGTCGCCACAGGTCGCGCCGATAACGGCCACGGAGTCGAGGTTGACCGGTGTCAGCGCAAGCATCTCGGGCACCCTCCTACCTCCGGGGCGACACTCTCGCCGCCCAAGTCAGCCAAACCGCTTATCGCTATTTCGATGATTATACATACGTTTGGCATGATGTTAACTCTTTCATTGAACTATTGGTTTGGTCCTAGCGCAAGCCGGGGCGCTGGTTTCGCGGATCGAACGGGGATCAGCCGGCGTGGACCGGGCGGTGCACGACCGACGGGCGGTAGTTGTAGCGGGCGGCCAGCGGCGAGCGGGCACTGACCTGCTCGGCTGGCTGTGTCACCGGGGCGCCGATCGGACCGGTCGGGCTAGCGGGGGCTGGCGTCGACGCGGTCGGCAGCCCCCCGCCGGCCGGCAGCGCCGAGGCGACGTGGCTGAAAGCCGGAGCTGCCGAGGTCCAGCCCTGAGGCACCGACAGAGCGCCGAGCGAGGCCGCACGACCCGACGCCGCGGATACGACAGCCGCCGGCGAACCCAAGGCGCCGGCGCCCGAACTCGCGCCGATGTTCAGCGACGATTTGAACATCGGGAAACCACCACCGAAGCCGCTGGTCACAGGGCCAAAAGTCTTCGCCATCGACCCAGATGACCCGAGCATCGAGACGGCCGAGGTCAGCATCGACGCGGTAGAGGTAGTCCCCGAAGCCAGGCTCGTCCCCGCGGTGATTGCCGTGCTCGACGACGTGGAGGTCGAGGTGGTCAGCGACGGCAGCGCCTGCACTGCGGTTGGCGTCGTCGCCACCGCGGTCAGTGGCGATACGGCCTGGGCGCTTGTGCCGACCGGGGTACCTGCGGCCTGGGTGACCGCGGCGGCCATCCCGGCAGTCCCGGAGGAGGTGGTGGTTGCTTGCGGAGGCGTGAACGGCGTCACGATCGACGCGGCCGACGATGCGCCGGCGTAGCCGTACATGGCAGCGGCATCCTGCGCCCACATCTCGATGTAGTCGGCCTCTGTCGCCATGATCGCCGGGGTGTTCTGACCGAAGAAGTTTGTCGCAATCAGCGCCAGCAGCAAGGCGCGGTTGGCGGCGATCACCGGTGGTGGCACGGTCATCGCGAAGGCAGCCTCGTAGGCGGCCACGGCCGCCTTGGCCTGGGCTGCGGTTTGTTCGGCCTGCGCGGCGGTCGCACTGATCCACGAGACATACGTGGCACCCGCTGCGGCCATAGACTGAGAAGAAGGGCCCAGCCACGACGACGTCAGGTCGGTGATCGCGGACCCGTAGGCGGATGCCGCCACGTACAGCTCGTCGGCCAGGGCATCCCAGGCCGCGGAGGCGACCGTCATCGGCCCCGCACCAGGTCCGGTGTACATCAGCCCGGAGTTGATTTCCGGGGGTAGTGCTTCGAACCCAAACATCTATGAACCACCGCCCCGTGTAGTGGAAGGTGCGCAGGTTCGGGTCGCGGCGCCCAACATTGCTGCATCTGACCCCGTCATCGGATCGCGCTTTCCGACTTTCCCAGACCGCGTACCCACATCGCAGTAGTTTTACATACTTTTTGAATCATGTATAGGTTGGAACAGACCGCAAGTGTTGCTACAGTGGTTTCGCGTGCATCGACTCAGGGGTGGCTTTCGAGTCGCGTCGATCGCGACTTGCAAATCGCTATTGAACTAAGCTCTATCAACGACGCCTCAAGACCAAGGGGCCTGTTGAAAGGCTTCGCTGCGGAGCGTTCTTAGGTGGCCCACATCATGACTGAGACGACTGACACACGAGCGGATACAACCCGCCAGCAGATCCTGCGCGCCGCCGCAGGCCAATTTGCCCGACTTCCCTACCATCAGGTCGGCCTTGACGAGGTTCTCGCCGAAGCCGAGTTGACCAAGGGCGCAATGTATTTCCACTTCCGGTCCAAGCATGCGCTGGCGCTGGCGATCATCGAAGACCAGATCACCCGCTCGGACCACGCGATCTCCGAGCTGCTGGCGCGTAAGTTGTCCGGGCTTGAGACACTGATCGACTTCTCCTATCAGCTGGCGCTGCGAGACATCGGCGAAGACATTTCGCGCTCGGCGCTGCATCTGGTCGAATCCATCGGCCGGATCGAAGGACTGCAAGCCAAGTTGCACCGGAATTGGATCAACAACCTGACGGTTGCCGTGCAGCGTGGCATCGCCGAGGGCGACGTCATGCAGGATTGCGACCCACTGGACGTGGGCCGATTGCTGGCGTCGGCGTACATGGGGCTGCGCCAGACCTCCAACCTGGACGAACCGGAGCGGTTTCTCCGCGACTTCCAGAAGATGTGGTTACTGGTGCTGCCCGGCTTCGTGCGTCCCGACCGGATCGACTACTTCCGACAGTTCATCGAGCGACGCACAAACATCGCGATCGCGAGTACCTCGGCGCTCGCAGGTTCGACGTGATCGCCATGTCGTGCCTGCTAGGCTTTGCCGCCGAGTGAGTGCGAGGCCGACGGACCGGAAGTTGAGCGCACTACCGGAACTCCGGAGGTATTAGGCAATGGCCCGCCAGGTTCGATCCGAAGCGACGCGGCGAAAGATTCTCGACGCCGCTGTCGACGTGTTCACCGAGGTTGGGTTTGCGGCTGCCGATCGCAGCGCGATCATCGAGCGCACGGGAATGACCAAGGGAGCGTTCTACCATCACTTCGATTCGATGGAGTCGCTCGCGTCGGCAATCATCGAAGACGGCGCCAACCTGGTGGTCGCCGAAGTGGGTGCGATGTCGGACTCGTTCTCGCCGGCGCTGGAGAACATCCTGCACGGCACTTTCGTCACCGCGGATCTATTCGCCACCAATAAGGTTGTCCGGACTGCCGAGCAGCTGAGTCTGGCGTTCGGCAGGTTCAACAACAAGTCCGACGCCGCCTACAACGCGTGGGTCGAAGCGATGACGGCGGAGGCCCGGCGGGCAATCGCCGAGGGCGACGTTCGGGAAGGCCTCGATCCCCTGATGGTCAGCGAGTCGATCATCGGTGCCACCTTTGGCGCCCGATTGATGGGCCAGCGGGCCGGCGAGGGCAACGACTTGGTCCGCCGACTGACTCAGATGTGGGAGTTGCTGTTCCCCGCGATCGTCACCGAGACGTCGCTGGACTACTACCGCGAATTCCTGGCGCGCGAGGCCTTACGCCACGTCGAGCACAACGAGCCGGCCTAGCCCGGTCAGTGCTCGTTGGCCCAGAGTTCCTCGGTCAGGTCCTGGAATGTGGCCAGCGCGATCGCGTCATCGGCACGCCGCAGCGCCGACCTGCTCATCAACGCTCGCACGGTTGAGCCGTCCTTGTGTGCCAGCTCGACGACCATGTTCGCCAGGCCGTCGACAACCGAGAGCACTGATTCCGTTTCGAGCGTGCCGTGGAAGATGTCGTGGAATTTCAGCGCCACGACCTCGTCGGCGTCCCGGCCCAGGATCTCGGCGAAAGCGGTGTTCGCGAACACGATGGTGCCGTCTTGCAGCACCGCCAGCGTGGGAACCGGGATCCGCTCCAGCAACACCAACGCGGGCAGCTCCTTGAGCACCTCTATCGGTGATCGGCTGGCCTGCGCGGTTCGTCGTCGGTCCACCGCTTGATTATTGTCCATCGCGGCGCTCATTGCCGAATCCTGCGTTGATGGTCTGTTTTGCCGAAGGCGTGCGGATAATGACACGCTGAACGGACAGCGGCGGACCGCGAGGGAGGGTTGGATGGCCGGAACGACTAAGCACGGCGAGTCGGCGGTCATCGTCCTGGCAGCCGGGGCCGGTACCCGGATGCGATCAGACATCCCCAAGGTGCTGCATCCCCTGGCCGGCCGCAGCATGCTGGCGCACGTGCTGCATGCGATCGCCAAGATGGCGCCGCAGCACCTGGTGGTGGTGCTGGGCCGCGATCACCAGCGCATCGAACAGTCCGTCGGCGAGCTGGCCCAGACCCTCGGCCGACCAATCGACACTGCGACGCAGGATCAGCAGCTCGGCACGGGCCACGCGGTGTTGTGCGGCCTGGCGGCGCTGCCCGACGACTTCCGCGGCGTCGTCGTCGTCACCTCCGGCGACGTCCCCCTGCTCGACGCCGACACCCTGGCCGACCTGGTCGCGGCGCACAACGCCCGCGGCGCGGCCGTCACCGTGCTGACCACCACGCTGGACGACCCGACGGGTTACGGCCGCACCCTGCGAACACAGGACAACGAGGTGATCGCGATCGTCGAGCAGGCCGACGCGACACCCTCCCAGCTGGAGATTCGCGAGGTCAACGCCGGCGTGTACGCCTTCGACATCGGGGCGCTGCGCTCGGCCCTGGGCCGGCTGTCGGCCGACAACGCGCAACAGGAGCTGTACCTGACCGACGTCATCGCGATCGTCCGGCAGGACGGGCAGGTGGTGCAGGCCCGCCACGTCGACGACAGCGCGCTGGTGGCCGGCGTCAACAACCGGGTGCAGCTGGCCGATCTGGCCGCCGAACTCAACCGTCGCATCGTGTCGGCCCATCAACTGGCCGGCGTGACAGTCATCGATCCGGCGACCACCTGGATCGACGTCGACGTGAGCATCGGCCGCGACACCGTCATCCAACCCGGCACCCAGCTACTCGGAGGCACCCGCATCGGCGGGCGCTGCACGATCGGGCCGGACACCACACTGACCGACGTCACCGTCGGCGACGGGGCATCGGTGATCCGCACCCATGGCGCCGAGGCCGCGATCGGCGACGGCGCGGTCGTCGGCCCGTTCACCTACCTGCGGCCCGGCACCTCGTTGGGCGCCGACGGCAAGCTGGGCGCCTTCGTCGAGACCAAGAACTCCACGATCGGCACCGGAACCAAGGTGCCGCACCTGACCTACGTCGGGGACGCCGACATCGGCGAGCACAGCAACATCGGCGCGTCCAGCGTCTTCGTCAACTACGACGGGACATCCAAGCAACGCACGACGGTCGGCTCGCACGTCCGCACCGGATCCGACACCATGTTCGTCGCGCCGGTCAGCGTCGGCGACGGTGCCTACACCGGAGCCGGCACGGTGGTGCGCGAGGATGTGCCGCCCGGTGCGCTCGCGGTCTCCGGCGGTCAGCAGCGCAATATCGAGGGCTGGGTCGAGCGCAAGAGGCCGGGCAGCGCCGCGGCCCAGGCCGCCGAGCAGGCCCGCTCCGCCCGCGATACGCCGGCGGAGCCGACATGATGTCAAGGGCGCAGCGTCGCGGCCTTTCGCTACCTAGTATTCGTATGGCAGTCATATCCGAAGCAGTAAGGGCGGCACGTGAGCTACGACTGGACCGATAACCGCAAGAACCTGATGCTCTTCTCCGGCCGCGCGCATCCTGAGCTGGCCGAACAGGTCGCCAAGGAGCTGGACACCCACGTCACCGCGCAGACGGCTCGCGAGTTCGCCAACGGCGAGATCTTCGTCCGCTTCAACGAGTCGGTGCGTGGCTGCGACGCGTTCGTCCTGCAGTCGGCGCCGGCGCCGGTGAACGACTGGCTGATGGAATCGCTGATCATGATCGACGCCCTCAAGCGGGGCAGCGCCAAGCGGATCACGGCGGTCCTGCCGTTCTATCCCTATGCCCGTCAGGACAAGAAACACCGTGGGCGCGAACCGATTTCGGCCCGGCTGGTCGCTGATCTGCTCAAGACCGCCGGCGCCGACCGGATCGTGACCGTGGACCTGCACACCGATCAGATCCAGGGTTTCTTCGACGGGCCCGTCGACCACATGCGCGGGCAGAACCTGCTCACCGGCTACATCGGGGACAACTACCCGGACGGCAACATGGTCGTGGTCTCCCCCGACTCGGGCCGCGTGCGCATCGCCGAGAAATGGGCGGACGCGCTGGGCGGCGTGCCACTGGCCTTCATCCACAAGACCCGCGACCCGCGGGTGCCCAACCAGGTGGTCTCCAACCGCGTGGTCGGCGAGGTGCAGGGGAAGACGTGCGTGCTGATCGACGACATGATCGATACCGGTGGCACCATCGCGGGTGCGGTGAAGCTGCTGCACGACGACGGTGCCAAGGACGTGATCATCGCGGCCACGCACGGCGTGCTGTCCCACCCGGCCGCCGAGCGGTTGGCGGCATGCGGTGCCCGCGAGATCATCGTGACCAACACGCTGCCGATCGGCGAGGAGAAGCGGTTCCCGCAACTGACCGTATTGTCCATCGCCCCGCTGCTGGCCAGCACAATTCGCGCGGTGTTCGAAAATGGTTCGGTCACAGGGCTTTTCGACGGAGACGCCTAGATGGGCTCTGGGCCGGTGCAAGCCGTCATCTACCACAATCCCCGGTGCAGCACGTCACGCAAGACCCTGGAGTTGTTGCAGGACAATGGTATCGAGCCCGATGTGGTCGAGTATTTGAAGAACCCGCCATCGCGCGCGGAGCTGGTGAAGATGATCCGCGCCGCCGGCATCGACGTGCGGGCCGCGGTGCGCAAGCGTGAGCCACTGTACGCGGAGCTCGACCTGGCCGATGCGAGCGACGATCAACTGCTCGACGCGATGGCCGAACACCCCATCCTGATTGAGCGACCGTTTGTCGTCACACCGAAAGGTACCCGGCTGGCTCGTCCGGTCGACGCGGTCCGCGAGATCCTGTGAGGCCGTTGGTACTCCTCGCCGCGACGCTGGCGGCCCTGGCCGTGTCAGCCGTCGGGTGTGGGCCGAAAAGCCCTGACTACCAGTCGATCTGGTCGACCACTCCGACGACCACCAGCGCTGCACCCACCGAGACACCGGTGCCGTTTTCGCAGTACCTGGAAAGCAACGGTGTGTCTGGTTCGCCGGTCGCGCCCGACCAGGTGGCCGAGCTGACCATTTCGATCCCGATCCCCGCGGGCTGGCAGAAGGTCAACCGGGTGAACATCCCGCAGACCACCGAATTGATCGCCAAGGCCGACAGCTTCCCCAACGCCATGCTGATGGTGTTCAAACTGGGCGGGGAGTTCAACGCGAAAGAGTTGGTCAAGCACGGCAACGACGATGCCCGGCTGGCGCAGAACTTCAAACAGCTCGAATCGTCCACCGCCGACTTCCATGGCTTCCCGTCGTCGATGATCGAAGGCAGCTACAACCTCGGCGACCAACGGCTGCACACCATCAACCGGATCGTGATCGCACACGGCGCCGGCGAAGACCCGGACAACTACCTGATCCAGCTCGCGGTCACCAGCCTGGCCGACAAGGCCGTAGAAGACGCGCCCGACGTCGAGGCCATCATCCGCGGCTTCACCGTCGCCGCCAAGTAACTCCTGCCGCACTACTGTGTTTTCCATGACGTCGTGGACCGCCGCAGACCTGCCCTCGTTCGCCGGACGCACCGCGATCGTCACCGGGGCCAACAGTGGGCTGGGCGCGGTGACGGCCCGCGAACTGACCCGGGTCGGCGCGCAGGTGATCCTGGCCGTGCGCAACACCGGCAAGGGCGAATCCGCTGCCCGGGAGATGACCGGTGACGTCGAAGTGCGCCAGCTCGACCTGCAGGATCTGGCGTCGGTGCGGCAATTCGCCGCCCGCGTGGACAGCGTCGACATCCTGGTGAACAACGCCGGCATCATGGCCGTCCCGCACGCCGTCACCGCGGACGGTTTCGAAAGCCAGATCGGCACCAACCACCTCGGCCACTTCGCGCTGACCAACTTGCTGCTACCCAAGGTCACCGAGCGGGTGGTCACCGTGTCGTCGTTGATGCACTACATGGGCTACATCAGCCTGCGGGATCTGAACTGGACCTCGCGGCCGTATTCGGCGTGGCTGGCCTACGGCCAGTCCAAACTCGCCAACCTGCTGTTCACCAGCGAGTTGCAGCGCCGGCTGCAGGCCGCGGGCTCGAAGGTGCGGGCGGTGGCGGCCCACCCCGGCTATTCGCACACCAATCTGCAGGGGCATTCCGGCCACAAACTCGGCGACGCGCTGATGTCGGTCGGCAACCGGTTGGCCACCGACGC
>Ga0070714_100003668_pt1 | contig 11494 bp, 5 predicted proteins | sample LARL83metaG_FD_65450 | JGI IMG/M metagenome (GOLD analysis project Ga0070714, IMG submission 65450) | Corn, switchgrass and miscanthus rhizosphere microbial communities from Kellogg Biological Station, Michigan, USA - LAR L8-3 metaG | ecosystem: Host-associated > Plants > Roots > Rhizosphere ... | reverse complement strand
GACGGAATGGAGTTTAATTTCGGCGCATTGCAGATTATGCCGATGGATTTAACCGCGCCGGAAATTCGCCGCGAAGCCGTCTTGAATCGCGCCGACATTCGCGCGGCGCTCGCCGCATACGCCGCGAGCCAATCGGCATTGCAATTGGAAATCGCCAAACAATACCCGGACGTCCATTTGAACCCGGGTTATGAATTGGATCAGACGGACAACAAATGGACGCTGGGGCTCACGCTGGATTTGCCGGTGCTGAACCAAAACCAGGGCGGCATTGCCGAAGCCAAGGCCAAACGGGCCCAGGCCGCCGCTCATTTCCTGACGGTCCAGGCGAACGCGATTTCGGAAATTGACACGGCGCTGGCCGCTTACGATGCCGCGCTGAAGAAATCCGCGACGGCCAAAAATCTGCTGACGGACCTGCAGAAGCAACTGGATTCCGTGCGCGCCCAGGCGCAATTGGGCGAGGCGGACGCGCTGGCGCTCGCGAACGCCGAGGCCTCGTATGCGACCGGCGCGCAAAACCAACTGGATGCGTTGACCAAAGCGCAACAGGCGCTCGGGCAATTGGAAGACGCGGTGCGAAGCCCGGCGACGCTCTCCGCCGATGCTCTCCGCGTGGCGCGAAATCTCGGGACCCCGAAATGAAACTCAAACCCATTCTTATCGCCGGGGTGATGGTGCTTTGCGCGGGCGCGGCCATTTTTGGACTCGCCAAACTGCACACGGGCTCTTCCGGGGATGATGAAGGCACGGGCTCGGACGAAAAGACGACACCGGTCATCACCGTCGAAACCGGCGCGCTCCAACGCACGACGTTGCACAGTTATGTCAGCGGTTATGGCACGGTGGAACCCGCTCCCGCGACCGCCGACGAACCTGCCGCCGGGGGCACGCTCTCGTCGCCGTCTGCGGGCGTGGTCGCGAAGGTCGACGTCATCGTGGGGCAGCCAGTGAAGCAAGGCGACGTGCTGGTGGAATTGAATTCCGGGACGACGAGCTTCGCTTATGCCGAAGCGGAAGTGGAGCGGCAAAAGAAATTGTTCGCGAACCAAAACACGTCGTTGAAGAATTTGCAGGACGCGGAGGCGCAGTTCGCGGCACTCCGGATTGTGTCGCCGGTTTCGGGCACCGTCACGCGTCTTCCGGCCAAACCCGGCATGGCGGTGGACGCGAACACGGTAGTGGCCGAAGTCATCGACCTGAGCCGGCTGGCGGTCAGCGCACAAATTCCGGCGGCGGACGCGAAAGCTTTGAGGACGAACGAGGAAGTGCAGCTTTCCACCACGCCACCGGTGACCACCTCGCTTTCGTTCGTGAGCCCGGCGGTGGAGGCTAATGACGGGACGGTTTTGACGCGCGCGCGGCTGCCGGCCGACAGCGGACTGCGCCCGGGACAATTTGTACCGTTGAAAATTGTCACGGCCGTCCGCAGCAATTGCCTGGCTGCACCTGCGGAAAGCGTGGTTACCGGCCAGGACGGGAAAAGTTTTGTCGCGCTTGTTAAAGGCGACGAAGCCGCACAAGTTCCGGTGACCACGGGGTTGCGGGAAAATGGCTGGGTGGAAATCGAAGGCAAGGATCTGAAAGCGGGCGATCCAATCGTGACGGTGGGCGCTTATGGATTTCCGGAGAAGGCCAAGATTCGCGCCGCGAATGCCCCGACGGATGAGCCGACCAATTCCGTCACGGCGCAATGAAGCCCGCGGCTAATTCCTCCCTGGGCCACTTCGCAACGCGCCACGCGTTGTCCATTCTCTTCATCGCCGTCGTGCTGTGCCTGGGCGGAATTTTCTCGGCGCTGCATTTGCCTTCCTCGGTCTTTCCGCAAACCGATTTTCCGCGCGTCGTTATCCTGGTGAACAACGGCATTATGCCGGCGGATGAAATGATGGCCACCATCACGCGGCCGATTGAGGAGGCGATGAAGGACATTCCGGGCGCGGTCTCGGTTCGTTCGGCTACAAAACGCGGCTCGGCGCAGATCAATATTTTTTTCAACTGGCAGGTGGACATGCAACGCTCGGAGCTGTTTGTGCTGGGCCGCCTCTCGGAGATTCGCGCCGATTTGCCGGCCACCGCGTCCACGGAAGTGGAGCGTCTGACTTTCTCCGCGTTCCCCATCATTGGCATCAGCCTCACGAGTTCGAATCGCGACATTATGGACTTGTGGGAAACGGCCAATTACACGCTGAAGCCGCGGTTCCTGCAAATTCCCGGCGTGGCAAAGGTTGAACTGACGGGTGGGCACGTGCCGGAATTTCACGTCGTCGTGGACCCGGCAAAATTGCAGGCGGCGCATCTCGACCTGGACGCCGTACGCACTGCGTTGACGAAAAACAACCTGATCGCCGCGGCGGGCATGATCGAGGAAAATTATCATCTCTACCTGACGACGGTGGACGGCCGCGTGCGCTCGGAAGAAGACATCGGCAACGTGGTGATCTCCGTCCGCGGCAATCACGCCGTGCTCATCAAGGACGTTGCCCGGATCGAGCGGGGCCCGGCGCCGGCTTACACGGTGGTCACGGCGCAAGGTCGCAACGCGGTTTTGCTCAACGTGCAAAGCCAACCGGATGGCAGCACGCTGGATATTGCGAAAGCGTTGAAGGCGCAGTTGGCGAAGCTGCGGCATGAGTTGCCGCCCGACATGCAGCTCGGATTTTTTTACGATCAATCGCAGTTCGTGCGCGACTCGGTCGGCAGCGTCTGGGACGCAATTCTCTTTGGGCTCGTTCTGTCCATCGTGATCCTGTTTTTCTTCCTGAAGAACTGGGGAAGCGTGGTCACGGCGATTGTAACGATCCCGATCTCGGTCCTGATCACTTTTGTGGCGATGAAACTGAGCGGGATGACATTCAACATGATGACGCTCGGCGGCATTGCGGCGTCGATTGGGTTGATTATTGACGACGCGATCGTGGTGGTGGAGGCGATGTTTGTGAAAATCGCCGCCGGCCGGCCCAAGTTCGAGGGAATTCGGGAAGCGATCGGGGAAATTCTGCATCCGCTCATCGGCTCCACGCTCACGCCGGTCGTCGTGTTCTTGCCGCTCGCCTTTTTGACGGGCGTGGCGGGCGTCTTCTTCCGCGCGCTCGCGTTGACGATGGTCGTCTCGCTGCTCACCTCGCTCGCGCTGGCGCTGACCTTGACGCCGTCGCTGGCCGGATGGTTCATTCGCCCGCGGGAAAAGCTGGAGCACGGACACGCGCCGAAAGATCTCGACGGCGGATTTATTTTGCGGCCGGTGTTGCGCGGGTACGAACGGGTCTTGCGCGTAGCGGTACGTTATTCCTGGCTGACGCTGCTCGGCTGCGCGCTGGTGTTTGTGGTGGGAATTTTTGTTTATCGCGATTTGCAGACGGATTTTTTGCCGAGTTTCGACGAACGCGGGTTCGTGATCGATTATTGGGCGCCGCCGGGCACGAGCCTGAGCGAAACCTCGCGCATCCTCAACGAGGCCGAGGACATTTTGCGGGCCAATCCCGACGTCGAGGGTTATTCGCGGCGATTGGGCACGGAACTCGGGATGTTCATCACCGAAGCCTATCGCGGCGATTACGCGGTGAAACTCAAGCCCCGCAGCAAGCACACCACGGATGAGGTCATCGCGGAATTGCGGCATGAATTTACCCTTCGCTTTCCCATGGTGCGCTGGGAATTTCCCGGCATCCTGACGGACGTGGTCGGCGATTTGCAACTCACGCCCGACCCGATTGAAATCAAACTGTTCTCGCCCGATCTGGCCTGGCTGAAACGCACGGCGCCGCGCGTGGAGGAACAAATCAAAAAAATTTCCGGCGTCGTCGACACGGCCAACGGCCTGACGGAAACCGGCCCCTCCATCAACCTGCGCGTTCGCAACGCCGAGGCGCAGCGCTACGGCCTGACCGCGCAAGACATCGCCGACGCCGCGAACACCGCGCTGCTCGGGCAGGTTTCCTCCTCCGTGTTGCAGGGCGATCGGGTGGTGGACATTCGCGTGATGGCGGAGACCAACAGCGTGAACAGCGTGGAGAAGTTGCGGGAATTGCCGTTGCGAACGCCGGAGGGCGCGATCGTTCGCCTGGCGCAAGTGTGCGATATCAGCATTGAGCCGAGCGAAGTGGAATTGGTGCGGGACGATTTAAGGCAGGTGGTGATGGTTTCCGCGCGGCTCGAAGGCCGCGATCTGGGGAGCGCGATGCGGGAAATCCAGGCGACGTTAAGCCGGGACGCGTGGCTGCCGCCGGGCACGGTGGAATACGGCGGCCTTTACCAGCAGCAACAGGAGTCGTTCCGCAATCTCGTGTCAGTGCTGGCGACGGCAATTCTGCTGGTATTCACCGTGCTGCTGATTGAATTCCGCTCGTTCAACGAGCCGCTCGCGATCATCTTTGGCGCCATTCTCGCCATGTTCGGGACCGTGGCCGCGTTGTGGATCACAGGAATCACGCTGAATGTGGTCTCATTTCTCGGCGCGATCATCGGGGTGGGCATCGTGGCCAAGAACGGGATTCTGATGCTGGATTTTGTGCAGCAGATGGAGGCCGAAAGCGGCGACCTGGCGGAAGCCCTGGTGCGCTCCGGTCATCGGCGTTTGCGACCGGTGTTGATGACCTCGCTGGCTGCCACGCTGGGAATGCTGCCGCTCGCGTTCGGCATTGGGGCGGGCGCGGATATGTTGCGACCGCTGGCGGTGGCGGTCATTGGCGCGTTGTGCATTTCGGTTTTGCTTTCGCTGATTGCGACGCCGGTGGCTTATTTCGTTTTACGCTCGTTTCAAAGGCGGCCCGAAAAATCTGAAGGCGCGTAGCCGCCGACGTGAGGAGGCGGATTTGCGATGAGTTCGGTCGAGGTTTTTTCCGCCGGGTTAGTTTTCCGCCTCGTTACCTCGGCGGCTACTTCTACGGGTGATTTCCGGCCAGCCATCTTTGTTCCAGCGCAGCGGCGAGATGGCCAGTGTCGGAATGCCACCGCGCGTGCCGTCATAGAAATGGCAACTAAACCAGTTGGCGCCGTTTTCGGAAAAAATTCCGGCGTGTCCAGGGCCAATGAACGCTTTTTCAGAACCCAGGAACAAAGTTCCGCCGCCGTCGAGGAGGTTTACACCGCTGCGATCGAGATACGGCCCGGTGATTTCGCGGCTGCGCCCGATTCGGATGTTATAGGTGCTGTTGGTTCCCCGACAGCACAGCCCCCAGTTCACAAAGAGATAATAATAGCCGTCGTGATGGTAAAGGTACGATGCCTCGATGGAATCGGCGTGAGCCAGCGAATACATCGGTGAATCCGGCGCGATTCGCTTGCCGGTTTCCGGATCCAATTGAATGAGTTTGATGCCGCTCCAATAAGAGCCAAACGACAACCACAATTTTCCGGCCGCATCCAATGAGACGGCCGGATCAATCGTGTTGAAATTGTTTGTGGCGGTGGATTGGACGACCAAGCCGTGGTCCGTCCAATGGAAAGCCGGATTCGCGGGGTCGAGTGTGGGGGTGGTCACGAGGCCGATGGCGGAAACTTTTTTGCCGAAAGTGGAAACGGAATAATACAATAGGTACCGGTTGCCAACGCGCATGACATCGGGCGCCCAGAAGTAATCGCCGCGATGTTCCGGCACGGCCGCATCCGTCCACGCCGGGGCGTTGGTGAAAACGGGCGGGCCCGGTTCCCATTTGAGCAAATCTTTCGAGTGATAGGAGGGCACACCGCGGCCGGTATAGAAAACCCAATATTCGCCGTCGCATTTGACGATCGTTGACGGGTCGTGCACGCGCACGCCGCGACTCCCAAATGCCGCCATTTCGGGAGGAACGCGGGAATTGAAATTGGTGTTCTGCGGAAAATCAGACGCCGTCTGCGCAAAGCCAGTGTTGGAATACACCAAGCCTCTAAGGACAAGGGCGCTCACCGTCGCGACTGGCAATATTAGTCCCTTCATGAGTGCCTCAGCGCATTGGAGGCTGACGTCATTTGGTTTTAATTCGCAGAACCGTCAATGACCAGGGTTCAAAAATTCGGGTAAAATGGCTGCCCGAAACGGCCAGGGGAGATTCCACCGGGCGGACCTCATTGGGCTGCCCAATCCGGTTTTCCGCATCCGGACCGGAGCCGGACAAAACGATGGCGGTACCTTTCGCATCCACTTGGGCGTCACCGGCCAGATTAACCGCGAGCGCCACCGGGGTCGCGCCGCCATTCACAACCTTCAGAATAACCTCGCCGGTTTTATCGTCATGAACCGCGCTGGCGAACAGTTTTTGCGCCGGCGACTCGGAAATTTCCGCCGGCAACACTTCATCACCGCGGTTGCAACTGAAGAGTTGCTGGACGAAATAATTTGGCGTGCGCGAAACGCGCAGGCTATCCACCCAGATCAAATCGGGCGTCCATTGCCAGGCCTGGGTGTTGGCAAAGAGCGGCGCGTATGAGGCCATGCGCACCACGTCGGCATTGCGTTCCAGACCGGTGAGGTAGGCGGCTTCAGCGAGCGCGCAGTCGAGGTTGTTGCGGTTTTTCGTGCTGACCACGCCCACGCTTTGCGCGGCGTATTCGCCCATGAACACCTTGGGTCCATTGCGATCATAATGGTCATAGCGATGCGTGTTGGAATAAAACCAATCCGGAAGCGCGTAGCTGTGTTCATCGATAATATCGGCGTGGAATTCGCGGAGTTTTGACCAGGCGAATTTAAACCGGTCATCCGCCGGATTCGGTCCGGCGGCCGAAACGAGTTGAAGGTCCGGATACTTCGCCTTGATCGCCGTGGCGAACTTTGTGTAGCGGTCAATATATTGCTGGCCCCATTGCTCGTTCCCCACGCCCATCATGCCCAGGTGAAACGGCTCGGGATGGCCCATTGCGGCCCGTTTCGCACCCCAGACGCTGTCGGCCGGGCCGTTGGCAAATTCAACCAGGTCGAGCGCGTCCTGGATATAAGGCTGCAGTTCATCGATGGGGCAGAGTTCGCCGGAATTGAACTGGCAGGCCATTCCGCAATTCAAAATCGGCAGCGGTTGCGCGCCGATGTCTTCGCACATCTGGAAATATTCGTAGAAGCCGAGGCCGAAGGATTGAAAATAATCCGGCGTGGGCCGGTGCAGGAATTCGTAATTCCAGCGGTTGATGAGCAGTTGGCGGTCTTCGACGGGGCCGATGGTATTTTTCCACTGGTAGCGGCGCGCCAACACAGTGCCTTCCACGATGCACCCGCCGGGGAAGCGCACGAAACCGGGATGCAAATCCGCGAGCGCCTGGACCATGTCCGCGCGCAAACCGCCCGGCCGATTTTTCCAGGTGTGCTCGGGAAAGAGCGAAACAAAATCCAAATCGACCGTGCCCTTGTTTACGACCACGACGGACAAACGCGCCGCGGCGTCGGTGTCCTTCGGGTGCAGCGTGGCGGAATATTTTTTCCAGTCACCGGTGAAATCCTTCAGATCGATCGAATCCAGCAATGTCCCATCGCCGCCGTAGAGTTGCACGCGCAAGACGGGCGAGCCGTCCAGGCGCCGGATTTGAGCTGAAAAATCATAAGGCTCGCCTTTGCGCACGCCCATGCCGCGAAATCCTTCGTTCGAAACGCCAAACGGCGCCGCCGCCTTCGATTCAATCCGCAGGTAATGCGGGTTGTTGGTGTTGAAGGGGGCGTCCGCATGAATCGATAATTCGCCATTGGCGAGTGAGGGCGAAATTTTGATCCAACCCATCAACGGGTCGGGAAATTCAAAGCCGCGATTTTTGACCAATTCGGCATACAGGCCGCCATCCGCGCCGAAGTTGATATCCTCAAAGAACACCCCCCACATGGCGGGATTGATTTTCGCGCCCGGCTGGTCGGTGTGAACGGTAATGGTGGGTGCGGCACTGGCGGTGGCCAGGGCCAGGCTGGCGACTGCGAAAAAACTGAGTCGTAGGTTAGCTTTCATGAATGATCACCGGAATCGTTGGCGGCGATGGAATCGCATCGCACCGGTTTTGGCAACTCTGATTGATGGTTATCGCCCGGGAGCGATTGCGGCATCAATCATTCTCCAAAGCCTTGCGCAAGACGTTGAGCATGACTTCGGCGGTGTAAGGCTTGGGAACAAAATGAACGATGTGCGACCCGAGCGCCTGGACAACTCCGTCCCGCGAGGCGAGGCCGCTCGAGCCGATGACGCGCACGCTGGGATTGATGCGCCGGAGGGCGGCGATCAACGCGGCGCCGTCCATGACGGGCATGGCCATGTCGGTCAACACGGCGGAAACTTCGTTCTGGTGCTGCGCGTAGAGGGCGACGGCCTCCGCGCCGTGGCAAGCCAGCAGCGAACGGTAGCCAAAACGCTCCAGCGTTTTGCTGGCCACCACGCGCACCGCCTCTTCGTCATCGACGACCAAAATCATTTCGCCATTGCCGCGCGGCGGGCTGGCCTGGTCGGGAGCGGCTTTGTCCAGGGCGGCCTCGGTGGGGTTCGCGGGCAAATAGACTTTGAATTCCGATCCTCGGCCGTGCTCGCTGCAAACCTTGATAAACCCGCCGTGGCTTTTAACGATGGCCAGCGTCGTGGAGAGGCCAAGGCCCGTTCCTTTGCCAAGCTCCTTGGTGGTAAAAAACGGTTCGAAGATTTTATCGAGCAACGCGGAAGGAATGCCCATTCCGGTGTCCGTCACGTTGATCATCACGTAGGCGCCGGGTTTGGATTCCGGGTTCATGCCCGCAAAGACTTCGTCAATCACCACGTTTTCCAAGGTGACGGACAGCCGCCCGCCGTTGGGCATGGCATCGCGGGCATTGACCGACAGGTTCATCAGGACCTGGTGCAACTGCGTGGGATCGCCGGTCACCATCCATAAATCGCTGGGAGGCGTCAGGGTAAATTCGATATTTTTGGGAAAGGTATCGCGAACAATCTTGCTGATGTCGCGCAGGATCTGAAGCGGATTGACGGGGATGCGTTTTCCCTCGACGCCGCGCGCGAAGGAAAGGACCTGGCCGACCAGTTCCGCGCCGCGTTGCGCGCTGCCGTGGAGCATATTCAAGAGGTGCTGGCCTTCGTCGTCGTGCACCAGCGTCCTGAGCATGTCGATGGCCATCAAAATGGGGGCGAGGACGTTGTTCAGGTCGTGGGCGATGCCGCCGGCGAGTGTGCCGATGCTTTCCATCCGTTGCGCCCGGAGGAACTGCGTCTCCATTTTCTTTTTCTCGGTGATGTCCGTGTCGATGATCAGCGCGCCCTTGGGGCGTCCCTGCTCATCGCGCAGCAATGTCCAGCGGGCTTCGACGATCATTTCACGACCGCTCTTGTTGACTTTCTGCAATTCGCCGGACCATTCGCCGGTGGCTAGCAGGTGGTCCGTCGCCTGCTGAAAGCTGGCGATATTCGAGGGGTCACCCGAGCGGATATGCTTCTCGGCAATGGATTGGCCAATCATCTCGGAAGCTTTCCAGCCGTAAAGCCGTTCGGCTCCCTTGCTCCAATAGGTGATTCGGTCGTCAAGGCTACGGACGAAAATGGCGTCAGTGGCCTTGTCCAGCAACTCGGCCTGCTGGGCGATTTCCCGCTGGGCGATGCGGCCCTCCTCGCGGGCGCGAACATTGATGATGCCGAAGGCCAGGTCGTCCGAGAGTTCCTGGAGCAACTTGATCTCATCGTCCCCTGCTTCGCTCACTTCCCCGCCGTAAAGCGCGAGCAGACCGAACGTGTTTTTCCCATTGCGCAAGGGAAGACAGACCATGCTTCGGTAACCGTGCTCCAGGGCTTGCTCGCGCCAAAATATATTGGCGGAGTCCTCCCGGATGTCCTTGCAAACGATGGGCTGGCCCTCGCGAATGGTCCTTCCGCCGGGCCCGCGGCCGCTTTGTTCTTTATCAGACCAGGTCAACCGAATCTCGCTGAGATAGCCGTCTTCGTTGCCGGCGTGAGCTGCCGGCATAATGGAGCAGCGTTCGTCATGGACGGCATAGCCGACCCAGGCCATGCGATAGCCGCCCAATTCGACGGCCATTCGGCAAACTTCGGTCAACAACGGTTTTTCTTCCGTTGCGTGAATCAGCACTTCATTGATGGCGGTGAGCAAGCGCAACGCACGATTCAATCGCGCCAATTCCAACTCGGCTTGTTTGCGCTCGGTGATATCCTGAAAGGCGCCTTGCAGGCGGATGATTTTGCCTTCCGCGTCGCGCACCGCTTCGCCGATGCAACGGACCCAGATCCGGCGCCCGGTCGCGGTGTTTTTCGGGACTTCGAAATCGTACGGGGTTCCGACGGTCATGCAGGCCTCCACGGCGCGCATGACCTGGGCGCGGTGTTCCAGCGGAAAATATTGAACTCCTTCGGCAAACGTCGGCTTGTAACCGGGCGGCAAATCGTGAAGCAAACAGGTTTCGTCGGACCAGGTCAGATTGCATTCCGGCAATTCAATGGTCCAGCCGCCGAGCCGGGCCACCCGGCTGGCAATGCGCAGCAAGGCTTCGCTGCGAATCAATTTCTCCTGAGCCTCCTGCAACAAATAGGGCTGGCCGCTTTCGCTGGCAACGAAATCCAATTCGCCGTCGGTCAATTCCTGCAACTCGCGTTCGGCGGCGCGCAAGGTGCGGATCAATTCGAGCGCGCGGGCCTGCCTGGGGTTTTCGGGGCTGGGTACTTCCTCGCTCATGGAGATCACACGCCCATCGGGCCAACCACCCTGGGTGATATCAGCAAAGCCCTGCTACCCATTGGCAGTCCCCGCAACGACGCGGGATGCGCGATTCTCATTTTCACAGGATATTTTATTTGAATAGGGTGTCAAAGCCATTTGCGGCGGACAGGCGTATTTAGCTTTTTGCGTAAACCACGAGCAGCGAAGGAGATGGCGCAGATCGGAGCGTGCGAGGGGACAAAAGAATTTTTAGCTCAATTTGCAAAAAAGACCACAAAACAGGAAAAATCAGCCGCTTATTACCGAAACTTGGCGTTATTCAGATGCGGTTTGCAACGATACGAAAGCGCCGTCGCCGCTGCGCTCTGCCGGCGCACTCCATATTGCTCCGGGCCGACGAGAGCACATGTATTTCAATTCTCATGAGCAAGATGCGCATGAGGGTGAACAATTCCGGTGTTGCGCCGGGCGGGCGAGTTATTAATCTCAGGCTGGCAATGGAGAATCTGAACCACAAAGCCGTTGGCCGTCAGGCAACTATTTCCTTCGTGTCCGCGCAGCGGAGCGAACCAACCCGATGGTTGCGCATGACATGACTGGCGAACTGCTCACGATTTCCGGTTTGGGGATGCTGGCGAGCATCTTTGCCGGAGCGCGGACGCCGAGGTGGTGGCTGGCGGCGGTGCTGGTGGGCACGGCGGGAGCATTGGGGGCCGCCGCCGCGGTATTAGCCACGGGGGTGGTGTGGGATTTTCACGGGGCGACTTCTATCGGGGGCGAAGTGATTCATTTGCGGCTGGACGCCATCAGCGCGTTGTTTCTTGCCCTGCTCGGCATGATCGGCGGCACGGGAGCGGTTTATGGGGGCGAATATTGGACTGACCGCGCGCAC
>Ga0070714_100003667_pt1 | contig 11496 bp, 11 predicted proteins | sample LARL83metaG_FD_65450 | JGI IMG/M metagenome (GOLD analysis project Ga0070714, IMG submission 65450) | Corn, switchgrass and miscanthus rhizosphere microbial communities from Kellogg Biological Station, Michigan, USA - LAR L8-3 metaG | ecosystem: Host-associated > Plants > Roots > Rhizosphere ... | reverse complement strand
TCGGCGCCCGCAACGTCCGGCGTCGTTTCAAGCGCACGCGGCGGTCCCGGAACCGCCGGATCCGACACTGCTTCGTCGATCTCGAACTGCGGCTTCGCCGGGGTGGCATCCAGGCTGGCCGCAAACTGCTGCTCACTCATATCGACTTCTTCAGGATCAAAATATCTTGGTTCGGTTTCGGATTGGACGTCAGAAGGGTTCATTCCGGCGGCCGGGCAGATTGCGTTTTGCCTCCGGGACTGCGAACGTGCTAAGTTCACGCCAAGTCCTAGGTTGCATTTTGGACTATGCGCTCCCGATGGCTACCCGCAATCGATTCCTTATCACGTCAGCGGTGCTTTGTCATCTGATACTCGCTTCCCGCTTAGTAACCAGCCAGTTGCTGCCCGCCAACGCCGCGCCGCAGGCCGCTTCCAAGCAGCCCAACCGGCCACGGCTTCCGGTCAAGATCAGCGCCATTCATCAGGAGAAAGACGGTGCGATTTACAAGCTGAGCGGCAACGTCGAGATCGACTATGGGACCTACACCTTTTCAGGCGATGAGGTTACCTACAACTCCGATAAGGGCGACATTACCGCCGAGGGGCATCTTGTCTTCGAGGGCGGGCAAAACAACGAGCATATCGAGGCAGCGCGTGGGAATTACAACACCGACCATGAGACCGGCCACTTCGAGCACGTAACGGGCACCATCGGGGTGCAACTTCGCGGGCGGCACACTCTGCCGTCAACCTCGAATGCGTTCCTCTTCACTGGCCGCGTTGTCGAGAAAACCGGTCCCGATCACTACGTCGTGACCGACGGTACTGTGACCACCTGCGAATTGCCTCATCCCAAGTGGAAGTTTTATGCACGCCGAGTGGTGGTCGATGTGGGTGGAAACGCGACCATCTACTCGACTGACTTTCGCCTGATGGGTGTTCCTGCGCTTTACCTCCCGTTTGCGACGCATCCGGTCCAGAAGACTCCCCGCCAGTCCGGCTTTCTGATTCCGAACATCGGGCGTTCTTCCACTCGCGGCTACACCTTCGGAGAGTCGGCCTTTTGGGCCATTAACCGCAGCATGGACCTGCATGCGGGCACGGAGTATTTCTCGAAGCGCGGATGGGCGCCAGATGCGGAGTTTCGAGCAAGGCCCACTGATAATTCATTCGTCGATCTGACTTACTTCTCAGTATTCGACCGCGGGCTTAACGGCGTCAAGCAGGGAGGGACCGAGGCTCGCCTCCTTTCTGAAGGAAGCTTCGCCCACAACTTCCGTGCCGTCGCAAATATCGATTACTTGAGTTCGTACGTTTTTCGCCTGGCTTTCAGCGATGTATTCACGCAGGCGGTGAATTCGGAAGTGAAATCGGAAGCTTTCCTGTCGAACACCACAGGTATTGTGTTCATCAACGGAACCACGCGCCGTTACCAGGATTTTCAGAGCGCGCTGAGCGGCGACGTAATCACGATCCTGCACGCACCTGGGCTTGAGGTTTCAACCCTCGATCGGCCGATCTGGAAGACGCCAGTTCACGGCAGCGTGGATTTTTCTATGGAAGGTCTCTCGCGCAGCGAGCCGGGATTCAGCACGGCGCCGTTGGTCGGGCGTTGGGACCTGAATCCGGCACTTTCGGTGCCGGTGTTGTTCAAGGGCTGGAGTTTCCGTCCAGAGTTGTCGCTGCGCGACACGATCTACACTCAGCAGCTTGTGCCATCTGCCGGCGCAGCTCTCACCGACGTGGGTACGGCGATCTCAAAAACTCTGAACCGCAAGTCCATCCAGGGATCGATTGAACTTCGTCCGCCCGCGCTGTCGAAGATTTTTGCGGGAGAGCACCTGGGTCGCAAATGGAAGCATGTCATCGAACCACGAATGGCCTATAGCTACGTCACCGGGGTTGAGAACTTTCCGCACATCCTCCGTTTTGACGAGCGCGACTTGCTCAGCGATACCAACGAAGTGGAATACTCCGTGGTCAATCGCGTGTACGCAAAGAAAACGTCGAACGAAAGCAACGAGTGTGGCTCTGCCGGAATGCCAGCACTCATGATTGGCGAAGCCCCTGTCCCATCGCGAATTCCCTGGGAACGGCCATCGCGGACGGAGGAGCGCGCCTGTCAGCACCAGCCGCCTACGCGCGAGATCGTTACATGGGAGCTTGCGCAAAAATACTTTCTCGATCCCACGTTCGGAGGTGCGCTGGTACCCGGCCGCCGGAATGTCTTTACCAGCACCGTGGAGTTGACCGGCATCGCCTTTGTGACGAAAGCGCGGCACTTATCCCCGCTCATTTCGCGCCTGCGGGTTTCCACCTCGCCGCGCAACGATATTGAATGGGACACCGATTACGACTTCCAGGCCGGGCGTGTAAACACCAGCACTGCGTTGTTTAACCAGCACTTCGGGATGTTTACGATCGGAGCCGGCAACGCGTTCCTGCATGCGCCCGGCGTGATCTCCAACACCGGTGGGGCACCCGCTGACGTGAAATTTAATCAATTCCGCTCGGTGCTCGGCTACGGGAATGCGAGTAAGCGGGGATTCAGTGCTGCGGTCACGATGGGGCTGGATGCACTCCTGACACAATTGCAGTACGGATCGGCCCAGGTCACCTACAACTGGGATTGCTGCGGCGTCAACATCGAGTATCGGCGCTTTGCTCTGGCCAATGTCCGCAACGAGAACCAGTTCCGGTTCTCGTTTACGCTCGCCAATATCGGAAGTTTCGGGAATCTGCGGCGTACGGAACGGCTGTTCTGATCCCGGTGCTTCAATCCCAATTTGGGCATAAGATATCTGGGTGCCTCCGATGCCCGACCTCGAGCCCAAACTCCTTGCTTTGAAGCAGCGCCTCAGCGCACTCGGGCGCACGTTGATTGCCTACTCGGGCGGAACTGACTCCGCGTTTCTCGCCTGGGCGGCGCATCAGACGCTGGCTGACAACATGCTCGCTGTGATCGCGGACTCGCCCAGCCTGGCCCGATTTCAACTGGACGATGCGCTTGCGTTTGCCCGTGAGCACCAGATCCCTTGCGAGGTCTTTGCAACCAACGAGTTAGATCGCCCCGACTACGTTCGCAACGATGGCCGCCGCTGCTTCCACTGCAAAGATGAGCTGTTCACGGTGATGGAAGATTTCGCGCGAAAGCACAGCTTTGACGCGATCGCTTACGGCGTAAACGAGGATGACAAGGGGGATTTCCGCCCCGGGCAGACTGCCGCGACGCAACATCGAGTGGCCGCCCCGCTTCTGGACGTAGGACTGACCAAGGCCGAGGTCCGTGAATTGGCGCGCCGGGCCGGGCTTCGCGTCTGGGACAAACCCGCTTCCGCCTGCTTGTCATCCCGCATTGAGTATGGTCGCCCAGTCACCCGGGAGGCACTCACAGCTGTCGAGCGCGGAGAAGATGCGCTACGGAAGTTGGGTTTCCGGCAGTTCCGAGTACGCCACCATGGCGAAATCGCTCGGATCGAAATCGCCCGCGATGAAATGTCTCGGGCCTTGAACGCTGAAATGGCGGCTGAATTCAGCAAAACCTTCAAAGCCCTTGGATTCAAGTTCGTGACCCTCGATCTGGAGGGCTTTCGGTCAGGTTCCATGAACGCACTGCTCCCCGCGGAACAGCTCCTCAAAACGGGGACGCGCGGCGATTGAAGCATGCCTTCGCTACCGGCCTTTCCTGAAACCCTGTGAGATAATCACCTAACCCATGTGCAGGCGGTTTCTGGTGATTTCATGCAAGCGCACTTTTGTGCTTTTTCTGCTGATTTGTCTCGGTTGCTCCGCGCAAGCGCCCAGCGATCTTTCGCAAAGAATTGAGCGGCAGCTGCGGGTGAAATACAACGTCCCTGCGGACGTCAAGGTAGTCATATCGGACCCGACGGCGAGCGACTTCAACAATTACGATGCGGTCAAAGTTACATTTTCCGGACAAGGCCGCGATCAACAATACGACTTCCTGGTGTCGAAGGACCGCAAGACCCTGGTGCGTATGACCAAGATGGATCTGAGCAAAGATCCTTACCAGGAGGTCATGGACAAGATCGATGTTAAGGGACGTCCGGTCCGCGGAAACCCAAACGCCAAGGTCACGCTGGTCAACTTCGATGACTTGCAGTGTCCGTACTGCTCGCAGATGCACAGCGTGTTATTTCCTGAACTGCTGAAGGAATACGGCGACCGGGTGGCATTCGTTTACAAGGACTTCCCGCTGTCGGAACTTCACCCGTGGGCGGTTCATGCAGCCGTCAACGCGAATTGTCTCGCTGCGCAGAATGGCGATGCCTACTGGGATTTCGCCGATTACATTCACTCCAACCGAGCCGTCATCAATTCGGAGAAGGGCCGCGACAACCAGTTTGCCGCTCTGGACCGGACTGCGGTCGCAACCGCGGGCAAGTTCCACCTGGATGTTCCCAAGCTGCAGGCTTGCGTAAAAGATCCCAAGAGCGAACAAGCCGTAAATGCTTCGGAGAAGCAGGGCGAAGCGCTGGACGTCAGCGGCACGCCGACCATGTTTATCAACGGGCAGATGCTCGACGGCGCCCGCCCAGTATCCGAAGTTCGCGCAGCCCTGGACGGTGCATTAAAGCGCGCGGGGGTTGCGCCACCCACGCCTGCACCGGCTCAGCCTGCCAGCCCGGCGACCACGAGTGGCGCCTCGACGCAGCGCTGAACACAAGGGGGGCAATTGAGACCGATCTACCTTCAGAAAAGTTTTATCGCCGTAGCCATCGCCGGGGCCATCCTGATGACCGGCTGCTCCATCAAGCCCTCCGGCGACAACGTGGCCGCGAGTGTCGATGGACAGAAGATCTACCGCGCCGACTTGGAGAAGTACTACCAGTCGCAAACCGCCGGTTCGAACCAGCCGCTAAGCGACGAGCAAGCCACAAGCTTGCGGTTGAGCATCCTTCGCGAACTCATCGAGAACGAAATCCTGATGCGTCGCGCCGAGAAGCTGGGCCTTCTGGCCACCGACGACGAAGTCGACCGCAAACTGACCGAGATCAAGTCCCCATACACCGTCGAGCAATTCAATCAGCGTCTGCAGGAAAGCAAGATGACGTTGGACGACTTTAAGCGGAACATTCGTCGCGCGCTCACAGCCGACAAGGTCCTGCATAAAGAAGTGACCTCGAAGATCAGCGTCACCGAACAGGACATCAAGGACTACTACAATGCGCACCGCGCGGAATTCAACCTCATCGAGCCGCGTTATCACTTGGCCAAAATCGAAGTCACGAGCAGGGCCGATCCGCAAACCGGGCCACCCAACAAGGCCCGCAACGAGGGCGATGCCCGCAAAAAAATACAAACTGTGTTAACGCGCCTGGACGCAGGGGACGACTTTGCATCTTTGGCCATGGCATATTCGGAGGATCCGAACACTGCGCCGAATGGTGGTGATCTGGGGATCGTGCCAGAATCGGCTCTCAAGCAGCCCCAAATCGACCCAGCCATTCGGGACGCTGTGATGAAACTGAAACCCGGACAGTACTCACAAATTATTCCAACGCAAGTGAACCCTGCCACGCGGCAAGCTGGCTCTTTTCTGCTCATTAAACTGATCGCAATGGAACCTGCGGGACAGCGAGACCTCTCGGATCCTCGGGTGGAGCAGGAAATCCGTACGGCACTGCAGGATCGGCGGGAGCAACTGCTGAAAGCTGCCTATTACGAAGTCATGCGAGACCAGGCAAAGGTTGAGAACTACTATGCCGAGAAGGTGCTGGCGAGCACGGCATCGTCAAAGTAGTTATTCCACGACGGCCACGACTTCACCCGCATTCACAGCCTTTCCTTCCTGCACCAGGATCGAGCTGATCTTCCCGTCTCGCGGCGAGCGAAGTTCGTTCTGCATCTTCATGGCTTCGATGACCGCGATTCCTTGACCCGTCTTTACATGAGCGCCGGGCGTCGTAAGGATGCGCACCACTTTGCCCGGCATCGACGCTGTCAGCTTCTGCGGGCCGGCCGCACCGCCTGAAGTCATTTGGCGGCTACGCCAGGACCGCGGATCGGCGATAGAAACATTAAAGCTATGCTCGCCTACTTTTATGGTCCCGTCCGCTCCCCGGCGCACTACGTACGATCTGCCCTCGCGGATGATCGAGAGGACTCCGGGTGAGATCGCCCGGACGTCAATGTTTACGACGCGACCATCCATGCGGCAGTCCCAGGTGTCTTGAGCTTGCGTGAGTTCGAGTTCATGTCTCTTGCCGTTGATCGAGACCTGGAAACGCATGGTTAGCTCAAAGCCTCTTTTCGCGCCGTTCTTTTCCATGCGGAGGGCGCAGGGTCAAGCTCGCCTGGGTTGCCGTTCGTTCCGCCGGCAAGGACTTGGAAGATTCCAGCTCCGATGATCGCAATTTCTTCGTCCCGGGTGGGTGGAGTAGGTTGCGGGCGGTTCGCGAAGCGCGACAAGAACCCTGTGTTCGCTTTGCCGGCGCGGAACTCCGCATCCTGCAAAATGCCGCGAAACAGCGGCAGATTGGTCTTAATCCCGCCCACGTAAAATTCATCGAGCGCACGTTGCAGACGCGAAACCGCCTGTTCTCTGGATTCGCCATAACCAATCAGCTTTGCCAGCAGTGGGTCATAATCCATTGGAACATTCCATCCTGCGTAGATTCCGCCGTCGAGGCGAATCCCCGGACCAGAAGGCTCTGCCAGCGACGTGATCTTGCCGGGGCTGGGGAAATAGTTGTTGTCGGGGTCCTCTGCATACACGCGGCACTCGATGGCATGCCCGCGCAGTTGCACCTCTTTCTGACCAAATGGCAATCGCTCGCCCGCAGCGATTCGAATCTGAAGCTGTACCAGATCCAGCCCGGTGACGAGTTCTGTCACGGGATGCTCCACCTGGAGGCGCGTATTCATCTCGAGGAAGTAGAAGTTGCCTTCCGGATCGGCGAGGAACTCGATCGTCCCCGCATTGGTGTATTCGACGGCCTGCGCCGCACGAACGGCGATCTCGCCCATGTGCCGCCGCATTTCCGGGCTCACAGCAGGCGACGGCGCTTCCTCAATGACCTTCTGGTGGCGGCGTTGAATGGAACAGTCGCGCTCACCCAGGTAGACAGTGTTTCCGTGCTCGTCTGCGAGTATCTGCATTTCGATGTGGCGAGGGTTGACGATTGCCTTTTCCAGGTAGACCTCGTCATCACCAAACGCGCGACTGGCTTCGCTTCGCGCTGCATCGAAGGCTGAGGGCAGATCCGCGGCGATCTCGATCAGTCGCATGCCCTTGCCGCCGCCACCCGCAGCTGCCTTTAACATCACCGGAAAGCCGAGCCTGGCCGCAACCTTCTCGGCTTCTTTCACCGATGGAAGGCCTCGTGAGGTCCCCGGCACAAACGGCACTCCGGCCTTTTCCATGTTCTGACGTGCGCGGGTCTTGGATCCCATGGCTTCCATGGCCGAGGCCGAGGGGCCGATGAACTTGATGCCGGCCCTGGCGCATGCTCGCGTGAAATCTGGGTTTTCAGAAAGAAATCCGTAACCGGGATGAACAGCGTCCGCCCCTGCCCGCTGGGCTGCGTCCAGGATTCGTTCGATGTTCAAGTAAGACTCGGTTGCAGGCGCGGGTCCGATGGGATAGGCCTCATCCGCTCGCTGAACGTGAAGTGCAGCGCGATCGGCCTCTGAGAAAACCGCAACTGCGGTAACGCCGAGTTCATGGCATGCGCGAATCACACGCACAGCAATCTCTCCGCGGTTCGCAACCAGAATTTTCTTGAAAAGGCTCATTTCGAACCGGAACGCAGCATTCTAATTCATGCGGCAAAAGAAAAAGCCTCTCGCGGACGAGAGGCTTGGATCTTGCGTCTTGACCGGCTACTTGGAGTTGTCGAGCGTAATACCGCCACCGCCCGCCTGGGCCTGCTTTTCGGCCTTGGCTTTCTTTGCGGCCATGGTTTTATCGACCCATTCGTCCGCCGTCTTCAAGTCCGCGGCGCGCTCGTCAGGACTATCACATTCGCGATCGGCCTTTTCGCGATAGAGGAGATTGATATAGGCCATCGCGTCGTCGTAGTCCTGGCGCAGTTGGACCGCCTTGTTCAGGTTGTCCAAACCGTCCTGAATGATGGCGCCATGCGCATCGCGAAGTTGGGCGCAGACCTTCTTGTCTTTCATCGGCTCATCTGGCTTGAGTCCCATCTTCGCGCGCTCTTCCATACGCGGCTGATAGGCCTGGGTCCAGTCGATAACACCGATCGAGTAATACGCTTCAGGGTCGTTTGGATCCAGATCGATGGCCTTGTGGTAGTACTCCTTCGCGTCATCGAACTTCTTCATCTGGAGGTAGAGGTAAGCGATGCCCTTGATGCTGTTAACGTTCTTCGGGTCCTGCTCCAGCACAGATTTGTATTGTTCGATGGCGTTATTCGCGTTCTGCAGATTATCCGGGGAATCGACTCCGGGAATGTATTGCTGTGCGTAGGCGGTCGCCAAGTAAAGTTTGGCATTCAATAAAGTAGGGTCGTATCCGACCGCGCGTTTAAAGTCCTCGATGGCTGTGTCATATTTGGCGTTTTTGTAAGCGCTCACGCCCTTGTTGAGTTGGTCGCGGGCGCGCAGCTTGTCGCAGCCGCTCGTGGCCAGAACGGCCAGAGCGGCCGCTCCAATCACTAATGCTTTCAGGCTATTTTTCATTGAATGTATTGCCCCCTGCTGGAATGAATGCCCCAACCCAGCCGCATACGATACCACAACATCGAGTCGCTGGTCCGTTTGGCCAATCACGGACGCTGGTGTAGGGCTTCTTCGGCCAATCACCAATGACAAACGGCCAGGACTGGGTTGTCAGTTGCCAGTTGTCAGCGAGGGCCTCCTCGCTAACAACTAACCTCTGACAACCTGCCTAACTGCCCTGCTCGATCTTGGCCGTGATCAATCCGACCTTATCCACGCCGGCAGCGTGCCCGATGTCGATGACCTGGGCGATATTCTGGAAGGGAATATTGTCATCGCCCTTCACAAACATTACCTTCTCGGCGCGGGTCTTGAAGATGTCTTCCAGACGGCCCTGGAGTGTGTCCCAGGTAACGTCATCCTGATTGATCTTGAGTCCCGGAGGCGCGCCTGGTCCGCGGTCGATGACCTGCACCACAATCGTACGTTGCGGATCGGGCTGCGATTTCTGGTCCTTCGGCGGGGGCTGGGGCACCAGAGCGTCCAAGCCGTGCGAAATGACCGGCGTGATGACCATGAAGATGATCAGCAACACCAGAAGCACATCGATGAGCGGAGTGACGTTAATGTCGCAACTTTGTCCGCCCTTACCACCAATTGCCATTCCCATGACAAAATCTCCTCAAAACCTTGTTCTACTGTGATCCGCTCGCGCTGGGCGCACCAGGCTTTCTCTTCTGCTCAGTGATCAATCCCAGATCGTCGACCCCGGCGGCGCGAACGTTGTCGACCACATCGACCACGTTCTTATACTTCGCCCGCGCGTCGGCGCGCAGATACACTCTCTTGTCCACCCGATTGGCGAGGCGGTCTTTCAGTTTGTCCGTCAACTGGGAGGGGTCCTTCAACAGATCTCGACCAAAAAAGACATCGCCTTGACGCGTCACCGCGACCGTCAGGGCGTCTTCTTTGTCGGCATCGGTCATCTGCTGAGGGTTGTTTACCTGAGCCAAATCAACCTGAATGTCCTTCTGCAACATGGGTGTAATGACCATGAAAATGATCAGCAGCACCAGCATGACGTCCACCATGGGGGTGACGTTGATGTTGGAATTTACCTTCGATCCCTCGTCCCTAACTGCAAGTGCCATATGTGTCTCCTACGACGGTTCCCATTGACAGAGGAGGCGGGCCCGGGGGCTCTTGCTCCCGGACCCTAGCAACTCAACTGCGCTCGGGGCGTAGCTTACCTGCGGACTGCTCCACGGCGCTTCAGGAAGTAGTCGATCAATTCGCTGGACGAGTTGTCCATTTCGACATCGAATGCTTCCACGCGGCCGGTGAGATAGTTGAACATCATCACGGCCGGAATCGCGACGGCCAACCCGATGGCGGTGGTCACCAAAGCTTCCGAAATACCACCGGCGACAGCGCCGATACCGGTCTGGCGCTGGGTGGTGATTTCACGGAAGGCGTTGATGATGCCGACCACCGTGCCGAACAGTCCGACGAACGGTGCGGTCGAACCAATGGTGGCCAGGCTGCCCAGGCCGCGCTTCAGTTCGGCGTGCACGATAGCTTCGGTGCGCTCCAGAGCGCGCTTAGAAGCTTCGATGGTTTCGCCCGGGATGTCGCTGGAATCCTGGTGGGCGCGGAATTCCATCAAGCCAGCGGTCACAACCTTGGCCAGGTGGCTGCGCTTGTTGCGCTCCGCAACCTTGATTGCTTCGTCGATCTTTCCGTCCCGCAGTGCGCCTGCGACTGCCGGAGCAAATGCCCGCGATTGCTTACGGGCGGCGTTAAAGGCCATCCAGCGGTCGATCATGACGCCGAATGACCAGCCGGACATCACGAACAGGATGCCGACCACAATCTTCGCCAGAATTCCCATCTGGTGCCACAGTGAGATGATGTCGAAACCTACCTGCTGGTCCTGGAAGTACAAGAAAGCCGCAGGGATTGAATGTGCTGCATGAGCCAACATGAGTTGTGTTCCTCCTGAGATCTAATGCGCTTGGAATGAATTCACGAAAACCGATCCGCTTGAGGTATTCAGCATGCTGAATACCTCAAGTTAAGATGCAAAAACTCTATCCGCCAGACAGCGTGAAATTGACCGTGATGGTGGTATCGACATCCACCGGTTCTCCGTTCAGAATGTAGGGCCGATAGCGCCACTGTTTTACCGCTTCCACCGCTGCCTGATTCAACAGTGGCGAAGCAGTGCTCACGACGCGCAGATTCTGAATGGTTCCGTCTTTGCCGATGACCGCAGCCAGAACCACTGGGCCTTGGACGCGGGCAATCTTTGCCATTTGCGGGTACTGCGGCTGAACATCGTGAACTTTCATGCCCTGCGTCACGCCCGCGGACACCCTGACGCGTGTAACCGCGACTTTCGGCACGGCGACTGGCGTCGAACTGATGATGCCGCCGATCACGCCGCTCGCTGATCCACCCGGAACTCCACCAGGAACGCCGCCAACTACGCCGGCTGATGGAGGCGGAGCGTCTTCTTCCTGAATGATCTTGACCGTCTTTGGAATCTTGGTCGGGGTGCGGAGCTGGTTGTTAACAATGTCCGTCTCGACCGCCTTGACGATCTTGACTGCCGCGGGCGGCGGTGGTGGCGGCGGTGGCGGCGGCGGGGCCACCAGGAACGTCATCAACTGACCTTTGGGCAGAGCCTCGGTAAACATCAGCGGGATAAGAATCAGAATGGCGACCACGACTACCTGCAGAACGAACGATACCATCGTCGTTCTTCCCCGCTTGGTTTTGAGCCTACCGCCCGATTCAATCAGGCTGTCCTCAAACATATGTTTTCTCCCTGCACAGACCTACGATGCTTTAGACACCGGTTGCAATAAGG
>Ga0070714_100003666_pt1 | contig 11497 bp, 13 predicted proteins | sample LARL83metaG_FD_65450 | JGI IMG/M metagenome (GOLD analysis project Ga0070714, IMG submission 65450) | Corn, switchgrass and miscanthus rhizosphere microbial communities from Kellogg Biological Station, Michigan, USA - LAR L8-3 metaG | ecosystem: Host-associated > Plants > Roots > Rhizosphere ... | reverse complement strand
CGGCCTGCCCGCCGGCACGTCGTCGCCGGCGAAAATCACGATGGGCAAGCTGCCCTCCACGACGCGACAGCTGCTGGCGCGCCGCGACGTTACGGTTCCGTGGCTGGTGGCGCAGTATCCGGCGCCGGATCTGCAGAGCAACGATTTTGGTGCGATGCTGATTCTCACGGCTTTCATGCAGCGCACGCTCGCCGACGTCTCGGAGGTTCCGGCCATTTCGACGCGCTCGGCCTCGCAGCGAGGCGTCGGTGCGTATTACAATTTCGATGCGCGCCCCGCAAACGTCATCATCTACGTGGACGGCGGGCTCGGCGATCCGACGCGTACGTTCGCCACGGCGCTCACCGTCGTGAACGTCCTGGGCCACGCCAAACTCGGCGGCGATCTCGCCGAGATGAAGAGCTACGCCGCGGGACGTCTGCTGGAAGACACCGTGACGCTCCAGGATCGCGCGTGGTTCGCGGCTGTATTTGCATCGCGCGGCGTCACCGGGAGCGACTATTTCGCGCGCGCGCTCAAGGCGGTCAACGCGACGACGTCCGCCGACCTGCAGCGCGTCGCCTCGCGCTATCTGGGCGCCCCCACGATCGCACTCGTGCTGCCGCGCGCGCAGCAAAGCGTACAAAGCCCTACTCCGTAGATTGAAGCTCGCGTTAGTTCACGATTATTTGAATCAGCGGGGCGGCGCGGAGCGCGTTTTCGCGCACATCGCGCGGGCGTATCCCGACGCCCCCGTGTACACGGCGCTCTACGACGCGGCAAAAACCGGCGATCTCGTCGCGCCCTCGCGCGTACGCACCTCGTATCTCGCAAAGATCCCCGGAGCCAATCGCTACTTCCGGTATTTCGCACCGCTCTACCCGCGCGCGTTCGAGCACTTCGACTTCTCCGCGTACGACACGATCGTTAGTTCCACGACGTCGTGGGCAAAGGGAGTCATCGTTCCGCGCGACGCGGTGCACGTCTGCTACATCAATACGGTGAGCCGCTTTCTGTTCAACTACGATGCGTACGTCGGCGGTTTGGGCGTGCGCGCCCTCGCGCAGCCGCTCATCCGCGGCTTGGTGGAATGGGACAAGCGCGCGGCGCAGCTCCCGACGCGGTTCGTTGCCAACTCGCGCAACGTCGCGGAGCGGATAAAGCGCTACTACGGGCGCGACTCGCTCGTGCTGCACGCTCCGGTCGACATCGACCGATTTTCGGTGGGTCCCGGACGGGGCGACTACTTTTTCATCGCGTCGCGCCTGCTGCCGTACAAGCGCATCGACGTGGCAATCCGCGCTGCAAATGCCGCGCGCGTGCGCCTGCTCGTCGCGGGCACCGGCCCCGCGCAGGAAGAGCTGCGCGCGCTCGCCGAGGGAACGACCACGACGATGCTGGGCTTCGTGAGCGACGAACGAATGAACGAACTGCTGGGGAACGCTCGCGCCGCGATCTTGCCGGGCGAAGAAGACTACGGCCTGGTGCCGCTGGAAGCGGCGGCATGCGGCCGGCCGACGATTGCACTGCGCAAAGGCGGCGCGCTGGAAACGGTGGTTGAGGCAGAGACGGGAGAATTCTTCGACGACCAGACTCCGGAATCGCTCGCGGACGTGCTGAGCGCTTTCGACGAGCGGCGTTACGATGCGCAGCGCCTGCGCGCGCACGCGCTGAACTTCGCGCCCGATCGCTTTATCGAACGCCTGCGCGCAATCGTCGAACAGACTCGAGCAGCGCGGTAGCGGTCGCGCCGGCATCGAGCCGGCGCACGCGCGCAAATCCTCGCTCGCGCAGCTGCGCGCGAAGCGCCTCGCCGGCTGCAATCCGCGCCAGCGCTTCGCTCCACGCGCGCACGTCGCCGGGCGCGATCAGCATGGCGGCATCGCCCGCCGCTTCGGGCAGGGCGCCTGCGTTTGACGCAATGACGGGCGCTCCGCATGCCATTGCCTCGACGACGGGCAATCCGAAGCCCTCAGCGAGCGAGGGCACGAGCACGGCCAGCGCGCCGGAGTATAACGCGCGAAGTTCTTCATCCGTCGGCGCAACGCGCCGATGCCGCGCGCGCATCGCGTTCAAACGCGCCTCGTCCTGGGCGTTCAGATTGCCCGCGACGACGAGCTGAGGTCCGGCGCCGGCGAATGCCGCATCGTACGCTTCGAACAGCATAGCTGCATTCTTTCGCTCGTCCGGGCCGCCCACGAACAGCATGTACGGCGATTGCGCCGGCGGTGCGGCCGGCTGCCAAAACCCCTCGACGCCGGGAAGCACGACGCGCAGGCGCTCAGCCGGAACGCCGAACAAGCGCTGCAGTTCGCGCGCGCCCCACTGCGAGATGGTGAAGATGCAGTCCGCCTGACGAATCGCGCGCCGAATCGGCGCTTGTTCTCGCCAGCGCGCGACCAGATTGCGGTGCGGATAGGTGAAGGCAAAGGGATCGTTGATCGTGACGATGGCCGGCGCGTGCGGCGCAAAACGCATGCCGTTCCACGGGTACCAGACCGCGTCCAGGTGCAGCCTGGCGAGATCGCGTGGCGTTACGGCGCCGCTTTCCGGGCGCCGCTTAATGTTGAAGACGTCCACGTCCTCGCAGCGCTCGAGGTGTTCGAGCGTTTGCCGCACGAGACGGCCCATGCCGCGGCGATCGGCTGCGAGGTTGAACGCGTCAACCCCGAGCCGCAGTGCGCTCATTTCGCCAGCTGCGGAAACAGAAGCAGCAGAAGGAGCGAGAATCCGTTGAACGCGCCGTGCGTGATGAAGCTCGACCATGCATTGTTCGTCTTGTTGTATACCAGGCAAAGAATCAAACCGCCGACTGCGAGCGGGAACGTGATGCAGACGAACATCGCCGGAGTAAACGGCGGCTGCGCGTGCGCGAGGCCGAACAGGATCGAACTCACGATCGCTCCGGGCCAGAATCCCCACCAGCGGCGCATCGCGTTGAACAGCGTCCAACGGAACACCGCCTCTTCGAACAGCGGTGCGAGCACGATGCCGAAAAACGCAAAGATCGCGCGGTACCATCCGGTCGTCTTGGTGAAGACCGCGATCGCTTCTTCGGGCGTTTTGAAATGAAGGATGTTCTGCAGCACGCTCGCCAGGGGCGTGACGACGACGAACATGGCGATGGCCGCGAGTACGATAATGCCGATTTGATCGGGCCCAACCCGGCGAAAGCCTAAGTCGTACGGCGACATGCGCGCGACAGCGGGCAACAGCGCGATGATGTAGCCGATGACGATGACCTCGACGATAGACTGAATGATGACGCCGGGCATTCCGGTGAGCGCATGCGCCGTTCCATATGCGCCCAGATGCTGCGAGATGCCCCAGCCGACGCCGATGACGATCACGAGCACGAAGAAGACGACGGCTGCGCCGATGATGAACGAAACCGTCGCGGGCCAGCGGAAGGCGTCAGACGGAAAGACGATCGGCGAGTCTTGCAAAGTCTGCGAGCGCGAGCTGTTCTCCACGTATCTCCGTATCCAGGCCGATTTGCCCCAGCGCTTGCGCGACGGCTCCTCGCGGGATGCCGAGAGCGAGTGAAAGGCTGTTGGCCAATGTTTTTCGGCGGTACGCGAACGCCGCACGCACGACCTGCAGGAACCGGTGCTCGTCTGCGACCTGCACCGCCGGAGCGGGACGCCGTATCAAGCGTACGACGGTGGAATCGATCTTCGGGCGCGGATAGAACGCGCCGGGCTTGAGCGTGAGCGCTTTTTCGACCGTCATCGCGTACTGCACGGCGACGCTCAGACTGCCGTACGCGGCGGTCGACGGACGCGCCGCAAAACGGTCGGCAACTTCTTTTTGCACCATGACGACCAAACGCTCGGGGCCATTGCGCATTTCGACGAACTGCATGATGAGGGGCGTCGCGATGTTGTACGGCAGATTTCCCGTCACGCGCCAACTCTTTCCGCTCGCGAAACCGCTGTAGTCGAACGTCAGCGCGTCGGCTTGCAGAATCTGCGCGCCTTGCAGATCCTCGCGCGATCGCAGTATGCGCACCATGTCGGGATCGACGTCGAGCGCGCTCACGTCGGGATGCGCTTGCAGCAGCGCGTGCGTTAGCGCGCCGGTGCCCGGTCCGATCTCCAAAACGCGAAAAGGCTCGCCTTCCGGCGAGCCCTCAACGACCAGATGCGCGATGCGTGCCGCCGCACCAGCGTCCATCAGGAAGTTTTGCCCGAACCTTTTCTTCGGCCGGTAGCCAAACTGCTCGAGCAATGCTTTTGGATGCATTCCAAAAGCGGTTTACTTTAATGCAGCGTGTAGACCTTCACGACTCGGCGGCCGAATGCTACCGCGTCGCTGAGTGAATCGAAGCCGAGATCGATGCGATTTCCAAGGATCGCTCCGCCGGTATCGCCGGCGATCGCGAATCCGTAGCCCGGAATATACAGACGCGTTCCGAGCGGGATGACGCGAGGATCCACCGCCACGATGCCGTGGCCTGCACGATAGCCGGTTGCGGTATAGCCGCTGCATCCCGCGCAGCCTGCCGTATACGCCGTCGCAACCATGTCGACCGCGCCCGAAGCGATGTACGACATTTTTTCCAGGCCGTGACGCGCGAAATCGGCGATTGCTCCGGCGGTGCCGACGCCTTCGGCGACGACGCGCGTTTTCGGTTTGCGCACGACGCGCGTGCTTACCACGTGCTTGCGCAGTTTACCATCGGTCTGCGTGTAATCGACCATCGTGAGCGCAACGCCCGGTGCGCCGTGCTTGATGACTTTCACCTTGCCCGGCGGAAGCGAAAAATCGATTTCGTGAACGGTGCGCTGCGCGATCTTGTGTTTTTCCGTCGAGACCCACTTCACGACGCGTGCTATGCGCACCGTTCCATAAGCGACGATCGGATCGGCAAGCGACGGACGCACGACGTCGTGCGCTCCGAGATGAATGCCTTGTTCTTCGAGTAATGCGCCCACGTCTTGCGCGGTCGTGACGATCGTTTTCGATCCCGACGCGGTAACCAGCCGCACGGGAAGTGCGGGCGAATACTCGATAATCAAATTGTCGGTCAGCGGCGTATCCGCGGCCGGATGCACGTAATCGCGCGGTCCGGGCACGATGCCGCGTTCTTTGAGAAATGCTCCGACGGTCGGCGCGGTGGTCATGTGCTGCGTCTGCGAGCCTTCCGACTGGAAGAGCACCGCATGCGCGGCGGGTTGGACGGCCAGCGCGGCTGCGAGCGCCGAGGCTGGATGGGTGACGAAGCCCGCGGTCACCAGGCCGAGCGTAATCGCTCCAACGGCCGAGAGGTGATATGCGCGGTTCAAACTGCGTCCTATCAACCCAACTCCTTTCCTGATGGGACAGCACGGCGGGGCTAAGGCGGCCTAACGGGCGTCTCGAGGTACCCTAATGCAGTCTTGAGAGGCGGTGATTTGGTTGACGGATCCTGACTAGGAAACGCCAAATTCCGGTGCCGGACCACGGAGGGCCCGGCGGGGGCGCTTACCGGTCCCACCGGTAAGTTGACCCGGGCACTATACCATGGCTTAACGTTTCCCGGAATATGCCAAAAGTCATAGCAAAAGGGAGGACTGGCCTTTAAGCGGGTAGGGACTTCCCCGTCTTCGAGGTCCGCCGCGAAGGCGGGCATAAGAGCATGAAATATGCGCGTCGGGTTCTTCACCGAGGTCTATCACCCAATCGTCAACGGCATCGTTGCTTCGGTCGATGGTTTAGCCTGCGGCCTGCGCGCGCTGGGGCATGAAGTCTACTGTTTCGCGCCGCACGTGCCGGGCTACGAAGAGCGCGACGAGCCGGTGTTCCGCATGCCCTCGCTGCCGCTGCCGACGTCGACTCCTTACCGTCTGACGCTGCCCGTCGTGAGCCGGCGCAACCGGCACGCGATCATCAACCGGCTCGATATTCTGCACGCGCATTCGCCGTTCGTTACGGGATGGATGGCCGTGCGTTATGCGCGCCGCCTGCGCATACCGCTCGTGTACACCTATCACACGCAGCTCGAAGAATACGCGCATTACGTGCCGTTCGAACCGCATGCGACGCGCCGCGCCGCATCGACGCTGACACGCAGTTTTTCGAATCTCGCCGATGCGGTGATCGTGCCGACGGCATCGATGCGCGATCATTTACTCGATCTCGGCGTGACGGTACGCGTGGAAGTGATTCCGAGCGGAATCGATCTCTCGCAATTCAGTTCCGGTACGCGCAATGCCGCGCTGCGCGCATCGCTCGGCGTACGCGAGGGCGAACGCATGCTGCTGTTCGTCTCGCGCTTGGCGCGTGAGAAGAACGTCGATCTGCTTCTGGACGCGGTGCGCGCGAGCAGCGTTCCGGTTCGATTGGTGATCGGCGGCGACGGACCCGAGCGCGCCGCATTGCAAGAGCGCGCCGCCGAATGCGGCATCGCCGATCGCATCGTATTTCTCGGCTCGGTCGAGCGCCATAAACTGCCCGACCTCTACGCCAGTGCGGACGCCTTCGTTTTTCCGAGCATCACGGAGACGCAAGGGCTGGTGCTCGTCGAGGCTTTGGCCGCAGGTGCGCTGGTGATAGCGGCCGATGCGCCGCCCGTTCGCGAGGTGCTGGCGGGTGCGGGACGCCTGGTTGCGGCTCAGGCCGCCAGTTTCGCCCGCGCGTTCTCCGAGGTGCCTCCAGCGCCCGACCCGGGGGAGATGGCCAAAGCCTGCGCCGCGGCGGCCCGGTACGGCATCGATCGCCAAGCCGGCGACGTCATAGACCTCTACGAGGACTTGACTCGAACATATGTTCGATATACGATACGGACATGAGAGGCTTCATCGATGCGGCAACGGGATTTGCGGCCGATGCGCAGGGCAACGGCGTCGCGTATATGCGGCTGATGCTCGGCGGCACGCCTCGCGTGCTGCGTGTTCCGTTCAGCGTGAAGCGCTACCCGGCGCTGCTCGATCGTGAGGTCGGCTACGCGGCGCTCACCGCGGCCGGCGCGGTTCTCTGCCGGCGCGGCATCGAGCGCGTGCGCTTTACGGTCGACGATCGGCATTTGGTCGAGGACCTGCGCGAGCACCGCGACGTTCCCGCGCCGCTCACCCTGGCGTATGTGCGCCTGCGCTGCGCGCTCAACCAATTCAAGGAGTATGACATCACCGCATCCGCCTCCGGCGAGGGCGATCTGACCGCGCGCGCCAGGAGCGAAGTGGCGATGCACGTCGCGGCTTAAAGGGTGCCCCGCTATCGCCGGCTTGGAGCCGACGAACTACCGGCGGCAACGATCGATCTCGCGAAGGCGCTGATCGGATGCGTGCTCGTCCGAGACTGCCCGGACGGACGAACCGCGGGCCGGATCGTGGAAACGGAAGCGTACGTCCGTGACGATCCGGCCTCGCACGCGTATCGCGGACCCAGCGTGCGAAACGCATCGATGTTCCTGGGGCCGTTTCACGCGTACGTCTATAAGATCTACGGCACGTCGCTTTGCGTGAACGTTACGAGCGAGACTGCCGGCGAGGGCGCCGCCGTCCTGGTGCGCGCGCTCGAGCCGCTCGAAGGGCTGGCGGCGATGGAGCAGCGCCGCGGTACCACGCGCATGCGCGATTTGGCGCGCGGCCCCGGGCGGCTCTGTCAGGCGCTGGACATCGACCTGGCGCTGGACGGCATCGATCTGCTGCGCGACAAGCGGCTGTGGCTGGCCTCTCCGGTGCCCGGCGGCGAAACGGACGGCGGGGGCGTCGGAACGAGCAAGCGGATCGGCATCACCAAGGCGGCGGAGCGCCTCCTGCGCTTCTACGAGCGGGCCAACCCGTTCGTGAGCGGCCCCAAAGCGTTGTCACCGTGAAGACGGTGTGCTATAGTTTCCTCGTCGCGAAGCTTGTTTCTAAAGCCGCGGCGCAGTAATTCCCCCGCTCACGACGTCATGGAATATCGCGGCAGCCTCGCCCGGCGTTTTCGTGCATTCGACGTGCGCGACTCTACGAGAGAGATAGTCCACTGCAATTCGATAATCGCAACGATGGTGGCCGGCCTCAAGGCGGAGGCCGTCGTCGCCGTTCCCGGCGCCACCGTCAATTCAATCAACCGCATCACGCGGAACAGTTCCCGCAGGTAGAACAAACGGGACCTCCGATGCTCACCGCCGAGCAGCTCTCCGAGAAAACGAAAGCGGAGCTCAACGCGATCGCCAAAGAGTTCGACATCGAGTCGCCTCTTAAACTGAAGAAAGACGATCTAATCCCGCGCATTCTGGAGATCCAGGCGCAGCGCTCCGGCCTCGAAGTAGCCAACGGCGTTCTCGACATCCTGCCCGAAGGCTACGGCTTTTTGCGCCGTGACGGTTACGTCATCGGCCCGGAAGACATCTACGTCAGCCAATCGCAGATCCGGCGTTTCGAGCTTCGCCGCGGTGACTTGGTCGAAGGCCAAGTGCGCCGCCCGAAAGAGAGCGAGAAATACTACGGCCTGATCCGCGTCGATCGCATCAACGGGTATTCGCCCGACCAGATTCGCGGACGCCGCGTGTTCGAGAAGGGCACGCCGATCTATCCGAACGAGCGCTACAGGCTCGAGGTCCGCGCGACGCAACTCTCGACGCGCGTCATCGACCTGTTCTGCCCCATCGGCAAAGGCCAGCGCGCACTGATCGTCTCGCCGCCGAAAGCCGGTAAGACGACGCTGCTCAAGAACATCGCGAACGCGATCTCCATCAATCATCCGGACGCGCACATCATGGCGCTGCTCGTGGACGAGCGCCCGGAAGAAGTGACGGACATGCAGCGCACGGTCGACGGCGAGGTGATCGCCTCGACGTTCGACGAGCATCCCGAGAATCACACGGCCGTCGCGGAACTCGCGATGGAGCGTGCGAAGCGTTTGGTCGAACTCGGCAAGGACGTCGTGATTCTGCTCGACTCCATCACGCGTCTGGCGCGTGCGTACAACCAAGTCATCCCGACGTCGGGACGTACGCTCTCCGGCGGTCTGGACACCGCGTCGCTGCACAAGCCCAAACGCTTCTTCGGCGCCGCTCGTAAGATCGAGGAAGGCGGCTCGCTGACGATCATCGCGACCGCGCTGGTCGAAACGGGTTCGAAGATGGACGACGTCATCTTCGAAGAGTTCAAAGGCACGGGCAACATGGAACTCAACCTCACGCGCAAACTCGCCGAGTCGCGCGTGTTCCCCGCCGTCGACATCAAGCGGTCGGGTACGCGTCACGAAGAGCTGCTGCTCAGCGAAATCGAGATGCGCAAAATCTGGATGCTCCGCCGTGCGACGAGCGTGCTCAACAGCGGCGACATCACGGAGCTCATCCTCGACAAGATGGCGCAGACCCGCACGAACGACGAGTTCCTCCAAAGCGTCACGAAGGAAGCGCTCTCGCTTTCCCGCGGCTACGACGAGGGCAACGGCAAGTACTAAGTCTTTGCGGCCGGGTATCCGGTATCGAAGACGCTCGAAAACCGCCATTCGTGGCGGTTTTCTGCTTCTGCACGTAGGCTAGCCTAGGGTAGAATGAACGGGTGAGCCGGTTATTTTCGGCGCTGCTGGTGCTGGCCGGCGTTGTGCTTGCGTCCTGCGGCGGTGGAGGCGGGAGTGTGACGCCGGGTCCGGTGCCGTGTCCGCTGGCGGCTGGTACGAGCGCAGTGCCTGCGCCGCCCGATTTGTTGTATCCGATGCCGGGCGCAACGGGCGTTCCGGATGGGAATTTCACGCTCGTGGCCGGCTACTCGATTAGGCCGCCGGCGGTGCAGCTCGTTACCGCGAGCGGAGGCATTCCGGCCTTCAGCAGCAACGCGTGGGGGCCGCCGCCTAGCCCGATGCCCTCGCCGGCCGCAACGCCGCGCTCGTCCTCCGAGGTGCTGTACGGGCTGGCCGTTCCGGTGTTGGCTGCGCGCACAACCTACAATGTTGACGTGACGTTTGGTACGCCGCCGTGCCAGACGACGGAGTCAGCGGGTTCTTTCACGACGCAATAGAAACGCGGCGCCTATGCAACTCGATTGCGGCGCATGCGTCATTCGGGAATGGAAGCGCGGCGATGAATGGGATTTGGTGCAATCGGCCGACAATCCCAACGTCAGCCGCTACCTCACCGATCGTTTTCCCAGCCCGTATACGCTGCAAGACGCGTACGCCTGGATCGATCTGAACGAAGCCAGGCGCGACAATACGAATTTTGCGATAACCGTCGGCGGAAGCGTGGCGGGCGGCATCGGGTACACGCTGGGTTCGTACGAAACGCGTTTGACCGCAACCATCGGCTACTGGCTCGCGGAGCCGTTTTGGGGCCGCGGGATAACGACCGCAGCACTCAAGCATCTTACGGAGTACGCGTTTGCAACGCACGCACTGCGCCGCATCGGCTCGGTGGTGATGGCGCCGAACCTCGCGTCCGCGCGCGTGCTCGAAAAAGGCGGCTACGCGCGTGAAGGCGTTATGCGCAACGCCGTCGCCAAGCACGGCGAGGTGTACGACTTGCTCCTGTACGCGGCGGTGCGCTGATGGCCGAGCAGATGCGCCTGCAGAAATTTCTCGCTCACGCCGGCGTTGCGTCGCGGCGCGCGGCCGAAGATCTGATCGTGCGCGGCAAGGTGCGAGTGAACGGCAGAATCATTCGCGAGCTCGGCACGATCGTCAGCACCGACGACCGGATCGACGTGAGCGGAACGCCGGTGCGGCTCCAAACCGAAACCACGTATCTGGTGATGCACAAACCGGTCAACGTCATGACGACGATGCGCGATCCGCAAGGGCGGCGCACCGTTGCGCAGCTGCTGCCGAAGGGATTGCCGCGCGTGGTTCCCGTCGGGCGGTTGGATTACGACACGTCCGGCGTGCTGCTGCTAACGAATGACGGCGAACTGGCCAACGTACTCATGCATCCCAAGTTCGGCGTTGAAAAAACGTATCGCGTGGTGGTGACGGGCCGCTTGATGCCCGAGGAGATAAAGCGGCTGCAGAGCGGAGTCACGCTCGAAGAGTTTCGCGCGGCTGGCGCCAGGGTGAAGGTGGTGGCGACGCGGCGCGAGAGCTCCGTGCTTGACATCACCATTCACGAGGGCAAAAACCGGCAAGTGCGCCGCATGTTTGAAGCCGTCGGGCACCCGGTCGTCGCATTGGCACGCTTGCGGTTTGGCCCCATACGCTTGGGAGACTTGTCGCCGGGTCAAACGCGCCCGCTGACGGAAAGGGAGTTGGCCTCCCTCCGGAATCTGCTACCATAGGACATCGTGGACCGCCTCACTTCACTGCCCCATGCATATAAGTTGGCCCGGCGCGACGCGCGTCCCGGCGGCACCGTCGTCGAGCTGCCGAACGGCGCCAGCTTCGGCGGCGAAGAGGTGGCCATATGCGCGGGTCCGTGCAGCGTGGAATCCGGCGATCAAATTCACGCCACCGCTCAAGCGGTCGCGGCGCTCGGCGCCAACGTCTTGCGCGGCGGCGCGTTCAAACCGCGCACCTCGCCCTACGCGTTTCAAGGGCTCGGCGCGCAGGCGCTCAAGATGCTTCGCGAAGCCGCGGACGCCCACGGCATGGCGGTCGTCACCGAGGTTCTCGA
>Ga0070714_100003665_pt1 | contig 11498 bp, 12 predicted proteins | sample LARL83metaG_FD_65450 | JGI IMG/M metagenome (GOLD analysis project Ga0070714, IMG submission 65450) | Corn, switchgrass and miscanthus rhizosphere microbial communities from Kellogg Biological Station, Michigan, USA - LAR L8-3 metaG | ecosystem: Host-associated > Plants > Roots > Rhizosphere ... | reverse complement strand
CTTCGGGCGCGCGGCTTCGGTCGCCGTCGAGTACAGCCGGGCGCTTTCTTCTGGTTCCGGTGCGGGCCTCGGACTGCGGGTGCAGCACGCGATCTTCGACCGGCTGGTCTACGCCAAGCTGCGCGCGGCGCTGGGCGGACGGGTGACGCACGCGGTGTCCGGCGGCGCGGCGCTGAGCGAGCGGCTCGGCCACTTCTTCCGCGGCATCGGCGTGACGGTGCTCGAGGGCTACGGGCTCACCGAGACCACCGCCGCCGCGACCGTCAACCACCCGGAACACTTCAAGATCGGCACCGTCGGGCAGCCGATCCCCGGCGTCTCGGTGCGCATCGACGAGGACGGCGAGGTGCTGATCCGCGGCGTCAACGTGTTCCCTGGCTACTGGGGCAACGAGGCGGCGACCGCCGAGACGTTCGCCGAGGATGGCTGGTTCAGGACCGGCGACATCGGCGAGCTGGACGACGAGGGCTTCCTGTCCATCACCGGACGGAAGAAGGAGATGATCGTCACCGCCGGCGGCAAGAACGTGGCGCCCGCGGTGCTCGAGGACCGGTTGCGCGGCCACGCGCTGATCAGCCAGTGCATGGTGGTCGGCGACGGCAAGCCGTACATCGCCGCTCTTATCACCCTGGACGAGGAGGCGCTCGGTCCGTGGATGCGGCAGCATTCGGTGCCCGCGGACACGCCGGCGGCTTCGCTGCGTGACAACCCGGAGCTGATCGCCGCCATCCAGTCCGCCGTCGACGACGCCAACAAAGCGGTGTCCCGTGCCGAGTCGATCAGGAAGTTCCGCATCCTCGACGTGGACTTCACCCAGGAGAAGGGCCAGCTCAGCGCCAAGCTCGGCATCCGCCGCGCGGTCCTGATGAAGGACTTCGCCACCGACGTAGAGGCCCTCTACACTTAACCCCCGCACGCCCCGTTCCCGTGCCCCCGCCGCCCCGTTCCCGCGCGGTCGCGCGCCGGATATTTCACCATCTGCGGTGATTTGTGTACTGCAATCCATGTCAAGAAAGGGCTTCGTGTTAGAAAAGGGTGCAAATACGGCACCTTTCTTAACACGAAGCCCATTTCTGACATGAAACCTCGGTCGTTATGCAGATACTCTTGTGACTGATGGGACGTCACCGGACTAGCTCGCCGTGCGACCGGCTGTCTTGGGACGGCTCGCGAAGCAGCGGGCCCGATGTACGGAACAGGAACTCGGCGAAGTCACGCGGTGCCCGGTCCGGGGCCATGACGAAACGGTCCGGTGCGCAGAGCAGCACAGTTTGCCGGTACTGCGCGTACCGCATGTCGTCTAGGACCCGGACGACCCGGCGGACGAACCTGCTGAACACGGTCAGGCCCCCCTGACGTGTACCCGGGCCGCGGGTGCGGCCGGTACGGTTCCCCGCAGTGCCGCGGTCAAGGCCGCGAACCTCGTCGGGCGGGTGTGCCGTGCCTCATTGGCGCGGCGGGCGGCGTTCGCGTTCCTGAGCGCATCGTTGATGTGCTCTGCCGCGAGAGCCTGGGAGAGGTACGGGTGCATTTCGATCCTCCTCGATGCGCCGGCCCTGCTGGGCCGGTCACTATCGAGAATCGCCGTAAGACCCCTTCCGTCGCATCGGAGGAATGCCTTATCTTGACTGCCTATAGGAGCCTTAGGCGCCCCGTCAGACGAGGCCGCGGCTTAGGGTGCCTTAGCCGGTCTCCGGGCGTTCCAGGATGGCCTGCAGCCGGGCCGCGGCCAGCTCCCAGCGCCACTCCCGGTTCACCCAGGCCAGGCCCTTCTCCCCCATCGCCCGGGCCTTGGCCGGGTCGGTGAGCAGCTCGCTGATCCGGGCCGCGGCGGCGGCCACGTCCCCGCCGCGGACCACATAGCCGGTCTCCCCGTCGAGGATGGCGTCGGGCGCGCCGCCTGAGTCCCCGCCGACCACCGGCAGCCCGGTCGCGGATGCCTCCAGGTAAACGATGCCGAGGCCCTCCACGTCCAGGCCGCCGCGCCTGGTCCGGCATGGCATCGCGAATACGTCTGCCGCGTCGTAGTAAGCGGGCAGGTCGGCCCACGGCACCGAGCCGGCGAAGATCACCTGCTTGGTCAGGCTGGCCATCCGCTCCAGCCGCTTGCGGTACGGGCCGTCGCCGACCACCAGCAGCACGGCCTCCGGGGAATCGGCCAGCACCTTGGGCCAGGCCTGGATCAGGGTGTCCTGGCCTTTGCGCGGCACCATCCGGGAGACGCACACCACGACCGGCGTGTCCTGGCCGAGGCCCAGTCGCTCGCGGAGCGCCATGCCACCGGCGCCGGGACGGAACGTGGTGACGTCGACCCCGGGGGCCAGGCGGGTCATCCGGGCCGCCGCTTCCGGGGTGAGCGCCTGGGCAAGCCGGCTCCTGAAGTACTCGCCGAGGTAGGTCACCGTGTCGACTTCGGAGCCGATCCGGCGCAGCAGAGTGCGCGCACCGGGCAGCGCCGCCCAGCCCGCCTCGTGCCCATGGGTCAACGCGACCGTCCTGGTCACGCCCGCACGGCGCAGGCTCGGGGCCAGCAGGCCGAGCGGCGCGGCGGCGCCGAACAGCACCGTGTCGATCTCCCGCTGCCGCACGATCGCCGCGGCGCGCCGCGCGACCGAGGGCACCGGCAGCATCAGCGAGGTCGGATGCCGGACGACCGGGTACGGCTGCGCGGCGTCGAACTCGCGATCCCCCCGCCAGCGGGGTGCGTAAACGGTCACCGTGCCTTCCGGCATCCGGGTGGCCAGCGCGTGCACGAACGACTGGATGCCGCCCTCGCGGGGCGGAAAGTCATTGGTGACGATCAGCGTCCGGCGCACCGGTCGAGTCTAGTGGTGGGCAGCCGCTGGAAAACCTTGATCCGCACGTCGGCAGTCGCGGTGACCGGGATGGGCAGCGTGTCGAGGCTGGCCGCCAGCTTAGCGCACCGCCACCGACGGTGCGCGGACGGTTGAAGCTTTACCGGACCAGCTACGGACGGACGGCGCCGTCGAAGTTCGAGGCATACCAAGGGCTTTTCATCGGGATCTTCTCCACGACCTGCCCGGGTACCGGCGCGTCGATGATCATCCCGCCGCCGACGTACACGGCGACGTGGCTGATGCCGTTGTAGTACAGCAGGTCACCCGGCTCGATGGCGGACGAGGAGATGTGCGGCAAGGCCGCGTACTGCTCGTAGGTGTCCCGCGGGATCGACACGCCGGCCGACGCCCACGCCGCCTGGGCCAGGCCAGAGCAGTCAAACCCGTACTTGCACGGGCCGGTGGCGCCGTACACGTAAACGCAGCCGAGTTGCGCGTACGCGAACGCGACCGCCTGATCCGCCTGGGATCCCGTCGGACCCGTGTACGGCGTGGGGGTCGTGGTAGAGCTGCCGTTGCCGCTGCCACCGATGGTTGTCGACGTGACCTGCTGCTGCTGCGGAGCGGTCAGGCTGGCCAGCGTCGCCTGCTCGGTCGTGATGAGCGTCTTCAGCGAGTTCTTCTTGGTGTTGAGCGTCCGCTCGAGCGTGGCAACGCCGGTCTCGGTGCGCTGCAACTCCTGCTGCACGCCCTCGAGCTGACTTGCGTCTGCGAGGAGTTGCTGGGTCTCGGCGTCCTGGCTGCTCGACAGCTGAAGCAACAGCGCGCCCTGCCGGAGCACGACGGCTGGGTCGTCCGAGGTGAGCACGCCCGCGATCGACGTCGTGCCGGTGTCCTCGTAGGCCGACGCGGCGATCTGTGCGACGACCGTGCGGGCCGCCTGGAATTGGGCGTTCGCGTGCTGGTACTTCGCGGTTACCTGCTTGAGCTGCTTCTGCGCGCCGTTCAGCTGCTCCTTGGCCTGGTCCAGCTGCTCGGACACCTTGTTGAACTGCGTGGTGAGCTGGTTGACCTTGGCCTGGACCTGGGAAATCGTCGGTTTGGAGGCGGCGCTGGCATTGATGGCGACAGCGGTGAGAGTGCCGGTGACCAGCAGCCCAGACGCGATCGCCACGCAGCGGCGCAACCGGGAACCGCTGCCCGTTTGCCGCGTACCCACGTGCGTACCACGCTCCCTTGGTCTCGGCGCGCCTCGCGCGTCTGTCCACTCCCCCGGACCCGTAGCTGACCAGTAAAAAACCTGGAGCAAGCGTAGTGAAGGGCCATATGCCGCTTCAACCGGTTCGGGTAACTCCAAGCACTTCATTACGTTGCTGCCGTTTGTCAGCGAACGGGCAGCTCCCGCAGTATCGTTACGACGCCTTGCTTGAGGGAAAAGCCCAGGTCATGTGCGCATCCGGCACCTTCGGAACGCGCGGGCGAGAGACGTTCAGCCGCAACCGCGGGATCATCCCCGCGTCCGCCAAGACGTTCAGTGCTCGCAATTCCTCTTCCTCCAGGTGCCGTGGCGCGCCGCGCGGCGCGATCACTGTGACGACGCAATCCTGGCACGCGAAGCCGCGCGTGTCACACTGTTGGCACTGAGTGGCCATGTAATCCTCCTCGCAATCCGTGGCTGGACGAGACACACGGTAGTCAGGGGGTCTGACATTTTCGGTGCGTGTCCATGGGCCGGTTAGCCGGGCCGGTTCGCCCCGCGGCAGATGTCGCCTGATACTGGAGCGCGCCAGGGGCTGGCTCCGGAATCACGGCCCGCCCGTCCGGTCAGCGCTTACCGGCCGGCGCAAGAGCCGGACAACGTGTCGCATTACCTCTTTGTGGCGGACTGACCCCTGCGGACGGGGGTCGCGCCTCCACGATAGGGAAATCCTCCACGTTTGCGGCTGCGGTCGTTGACGCGCACACGTACCGCCAGGCACATACTCCGCTTTCAGCCTCAGCCGTCACCAGCAGAGACGAAGGCGGCAGCCCGCGGCAAGCCAGCACCGCCAGGCTCGGCCTAATCAAGCCGACACCGCCAGGCTCGGCCCTAATAGAGCCCTAACGGGGTCCGGCCAGCACGGAAATGTCAGAGGGTCCGTCTAACGTGGTGCCCGTGAGTGTGACCGTGACCGCGCCGGTACTTAGTGAACACGACGACCTGGCCCGCGCCGAGCCCGATCCGATCCCGCCCCTTGGCGGGGCTGGGCTGGTGCCCGCCCAGGCCGTGCTGCCCCTGGCGGAGACCGAGTTCGCCGTCGTGGACCTGGAAACCACCGGCTGGTCGCCGGAGGACGGCGCGATCACTGAGATCGGCGTGGTGCGGGTCCGCGGCGGGGTACGGCGCGGCGAGTTCGCCTCGCTGGTCAACCCGGGCATGCCGGTCCCGCCGTCCATCGAGGAGCTCACCGGGATAACCGACTGGCTGCTGGCCGCCGCTCCGCGGGCCGCGGCGGTCCTGCCTAGGCTGCTTCGGTTCGCCGACGGCTGCGTGCTGGTCGCGCACAACGCCCCGTTCGACATCGGCTTTCTCGCTGCCGCCGCGGACGCCTGCGGGCTGGCCTGGCCGGCGTTCGCGGTGCTCGACACGGTGCCGCTTGCCAGGCAGCTGTTGGACCCCGAGGAGGTGCCGGACTGCAAGCTGGGCACGCTGGCCACGTTTCTCGGCGCCCGGACGGTGCCGACCCACCGGGCCCTAGCCGACGCACGCGCCACCGCCGATATCCTCGGATCGCTGATCACCCGGCTGGCCGGCCAGGGTGTGCGGACTCTTGGTCAGCTCAGCACCTGGCCAGAGGCCGTAGTAGCGTAGGCGCCAGCCAAGCAGCGTCCCGGGGAGGTACCCAGTGGTCACCGCGATCGTCCTGGTCAGGGCCGAGATCCAGCGCATTCCGGAGGTCGCCGAGGAGATCGCCCAGATCCCCGAGGTGAGCGAGGTCTACTCAGTGACGGGCGAGTTCGACCTCGTGGCGATGGTCCGGGTCCGCGCGCACGAGGAGCTGGCAGACGTCATTCCCGGCCGGCTGAACAAGGTGGTCGGCGTCACCCATACCGAGACGCACATCGCATTCCGCACTTACACCCGGCACGACCTGGATTCGGCCTTTTCGCTCGGCCTGGCCGACGCCTGAGCTCGCCCGTCCGCATTCCGAAGTCCAGCCGCGGGCGAAACCTGTCATCAGTGTGACTAAAGTTTCCTGAGCGGCTACAGGGGCGAAGGAGCAGCAGCTCTGATGTAAGAAAAGGGCCCTTTGTTAGAAAAGGCGCCAGATCTGACACCTTTTCCAACACGAAGCACTTTTCTAACAGAAAACCGAGCGCGCCACAGAGGGCATATACCGAAATGTCGGGCGAGCGTGAGGCGGCGGGCGAGCGTGAGCGTGAGGCGGCGGGCGAGCGCGAGCGTGGGCGGCGGCGGGCGAGCGGACTAGGGCCTGCGAGCGGGTTAGCGGGACTGGGCCAGCTGCTGGCTGGTGGTGATCCAGCGGTCGAGCAGGTCGCGGGCGGCGCCGGAGTCGACGGCTTCGGCGGCACGGGAGAAGCCGTCGGCCAGGGCGGGCACGAGGGCCTCCGGCCCGGCCACGCCGGCTCCGGCGGCTAGGGCGGCGGCGGCGTTCAGCAGCACGATGTCCCGCACCGGACCCGGCGCACCGGAAAGAACGGACCGCACCACCCCGGCGTTGAACGCGGCGTCCCCGCCGCGCAGGTCGTCAAGCACCGCAGGCGAAAGGCCGAGCACCGCCGGATCGAACACCGTCGAGGCCACCTCTCCCCCGTGCACCACCCAGAGCGTCGACGGCCCCGTCGTGGTCAGCTCGTCCAGGCCGTCCTCGCCACGGAACACCAGGGCCGAACAGCCCCGCTCGGCCAGCACCCCGGCCACCACGGAGGCCATCCGCGGGTCCGCGACACCCACCGCCAGCGACGACGGCCGCGCCGGGTTCGTCAGCGGCCCCAGGGAGTTGAACACCGTGGGCACGCCCAGCTGGCTGCGGGTCGGCCCCGCGTGCCGCAGCGCCGGGTGGTACATCGCCGCGAACAGGAACGCGATACCCAGCGACGACGCCAGCTCAGCGGAAGCCGCTGGCGGCAGGTCGATCACGACCCCCAGCGCCTCCAGCACGTCCGCCGCCCCGCAGGCCGACGACGCGGCCCGGTTCCCGTGCTTGACCATCCGCGCGCCGGCGGCCGCGGCCACCACGGTCGCCATCGTGGACACGTTGACCGTGCGCGCCCCGTCGCCGCCCGTGCCCACCAGGTCGACGACGTGCCCCGGCACGTGGATCGGTGTCGCGTGCGACAGCATCGCCCGGGCCAGCCCGGACAGCTCCGCTACCGACGCCCCCTTCATCCGCAGCGCGATCGCGAAACCGGCGATCTGCGCGGACGTCGCGGCCCCTTCCATGATCTCGCCCATGGCCCATTCGGTCTCGTCGGCCGTCAACGACTCGCCCCGAGTAAGGGCTCCCAGAAGAGCAGGCCACGTCGTTCTGATATCCATATGGGGGCCTCCACAAAGGGGAGTTAGCCAACGGAGGCGGCCCGCGCCCGCATCAGGCCAGCGAGGGAATGTGCCAGGGAAATAGGGTCAATGGGGTGACTGATCACCGCGTCGGCCCGGGACCAGGTCGCGAGCCAGCCGTCGTCAGCCCGGCCGACGATCAGCAGCACCGGCGGGCAGTTATAGATCTCGTCCTTGGCCTGACGGCACACGCCCATGCCGCCGGCCGGCTGCGCCTCGCCGTCGAGCACCATGACGTCGACCCCGCCGGCGTCCAGCAACCGGAACAGCGCGGGCTCGGTGGCGACCTCGATCACCTCGGCTTCCGGCACGTCCATGGCCGGGCGGACACCGATGGCGAGCTTGATCCGAGCCCGGACATCGGCGTCGTGGCTGTACACAACGACCTTCATGGCATGCAATGCTATCGGCCCAGCCGTGTACCCGGGGGGTCGCGTGGCGTTCCCCTACGCAGTGTCGTAATAATGGCCTCGTGGCCACAGCACAAACATCAACGGAGATCACTCCCCGTTCCCCGGCGAGCAGGCCTAACCTGGTCAGCGTCGGCACCATCGTCTGGCTGTCGTCGGAGCTGATGTTCTTCGCGGCGCTGTTCGCGATGTACTTCACGATCAGGTCGGTCGACAAGGGCCAGAGTATGCACTGGCCGGGCGCGGACCTGGACCTGAAGCTCGCGACGGCGAACACCCTCGTGCTGGTGGCGTCCAGTGTTACCTGCCAGCTTGGCGTGTTCGCGGTGGAGCGCGGGCAGATCCGCCGGGTCGGCTCGATCTTCCAGATGGGCCGCTGGGGCCTGCGCGAATGGTACGTGCTCTCTTTCATCATGGGCCTGTACTTCGTCCTCGGCCAGGGCTACGAGTACCTGGACCTGATCCGCCAGCAGCACCTCACGCTGTCGTCGAGCAACTACGGGTCGGTGTTTTACCTGACCACCGGCTTCCACGGGCTGCATGTGACCGGCGGGCTCATCGCCTTCATCTTCCTGCTTGGCCGGACCTACGCCGCCCGGCGGTTTACCCATGAGCAGCAGGTCAGCGCGATCGTCGTGTCGTACTACTGGCATTTCGTCGACGTCGTGTGGATCGGGCTCTTCACCACCATCTACCTCATCCACTAGTCAGGGGACAGCGAGTTGAGCTGGATCATCGCCAGGCGCAGACGCCCGGCAGCCGGCTACGCCGCCCTGCTGCTGGGGCTTGTCGTCGTCGCAGCGCTGTATGCGGCCATCACCGGCAGCGGCGGCGCGTCCGCGTCGCAGAACCAGGCAGGTCAGGGCACCGCCGAAGGCCGGACGCTGTTCGTGCAGAACTGTTCGAGCTGCCACGGCCTGGACGCCCAGGGCACGTCGCAGGCGCCCAGCCTGATCGGCGCCGGCGCCGCCGCGGTCGACTTCCAGATGTCGACCGGCCGCATGCCTGCCAAGGAGCCCAGCGCGGAGAATCCGCGCAAGCCGGTGACGTTCAGCCAGGCGGACATCTACGCGATCGCCCAGTACATCGCCAGTCTCGGCGGCGGTCCCGCCATCCCGTCGGCGGACATGGTGTCCCCCAATGGCGGCGACACCGCGCTCGGCTCGCAGCTGTTCAGCGCCAACTGCGCGCAGTGCCACGGCTTCGCCGGGGCCGGCGGCGCGCTGACCTACGGCAAGTTCGCCCCGCCGCTGACCCAGGCCACCGCCGCCCAGATTTACGAGGCGATGCTGACCGGGCCCGAGGCGATGCCGGTGTTCGGCGACGGCGTGATCAGCCCGCAGGCCAAGCGCGACATCATCGCCTACATCACGCAGACCCGGACCGAGCCCAACCCCGGCGGGCTGTCCCTCGGCCGCACCGGACCGGTCACCGAAGGCCTGGTGATCTGGCTCGGCGGCCTGGGCTTCCTGGTCCTGATCGCCATGTGGCTCACCGCCAAACGTCGTCATTCCGGGAATTCCGGGGGTACGGAGCAGTCATGAGCGACAACCCGTCGTCATCGGAAGAACACGAGGGTCCGGTAGCGCCGCGCCGGGTGGTGGGTACCCCGCCGCCCTCGCCGCCCCTGCTGTCGGGCTCCGCTGAGGTGGTGGCGGAGGAGCCCGTCGAGGGCCGGCTCCCCGCTTTCCCTGAGGATGTGGCTCGCGCGGATAGGGCTGAACGACTTATCGCCGCGATCTTTGTCCTCGCTTTTCTCGCGGGATGTGGCTTCGTAGCGGCGTACGTCGGCCTGGAAGTGCACTCGGTCAACGCGGTGTTCCGCTCCAACCTGGCGCTCGGGCTGTCCCTCTCGGTTGTGCTGCTCGCCCTCGGGGCCGGGTCGCTGCTCTGGGTCCGGCACCTGATGCCGGACGTGGAGACCGAAGAGGAACGGCACAACCTGCGGTCTTCGGCCAAGGAGCGCGCTGCGTTCCAGGAGTACGCGGTCGAGGGCGGGCGGGCCAGCCAGGTGGGCAAGCGCAAGCTGGCCCGGCGCACGCTGATGCTCGCCACCGCTCCGCTGGCCGTGGCGCCGGTCGTGCTGCTGCGCGACCTGGGCCCGCTGCCCGGCACCTCGTTGCGGCACACGGTCTGGTCGCCCGGGCGGCGGCTGCTGGTGTACGGGTCGAACACCCCGCTCACCCCGGCGATGTTCAACGAGCCCGGCTCGATGATCACGATCGTGCCGGATGGCTACACGGACAACCAGGACGAACTCGCCAAGGCGGCGGTCATCCTGATCAAGTTCGAGCCCGGGCAGCTGGACCACTTCCCGGAACGGCGCAACGGCTCGACGTTGCTCGGCACCGTCAACTGGACCGTGGACAACATCGTGGCGTACTCCAAGATCTGTACCCACGTCGGCTGCCCGGTCGCGCTGTACGAGCAGACCACGCACCACATCCTGTGCCCTTGCCACCAGTCGACGTTCGACGCGACCAAGGGCGCCGAGGTGATCTTCGGACCGGCCGCCCGGCCGCTGCCGCAGTTGCCGCTGACCACCGACTCCGAGGGCTACCTGGTCGCGAAGAGCGACTTCCAGGAGCCCGTGGGTCCGAGCTTCTGGGAGCGCGGATGAGCACCACTGCCCCTGAGGTGCCGAAGGCCGTCAGCGGACTGGGCGGCTGGCTGGACGACCGGTTCCATGGCGCGCGCGGCTTTCGCACGTTCCTGAAGAAGGTCTTTCCTGACCACTGGTCGTTCATGCTCGGCGAGATCGCGCTCTGGTCGTTCGTGATCCTGCTGCTGACCGGGACGTTCCTCGCGCTGTTCTTCGTGCCGTCGATGAGCGAGGTGACCTACCACGGGTCCTACACCAAGCTCAACGGCATTCAGATGAGCCAGGCGTACCAGTCCACGCTGCGGATCTCGTTCGACGTCCGCGGCGGCCTGCTGATGCGGCAGATCCACCACTGGGCCGCCGACCTGTTCATGGTCGCGATCATGGTGCACATGATCCGGGTGTTCTTCACCGGCGCCTACCGCAAGCCGCGCGAGGTCAACTGGCTGATCGGCATCGTGCTGTTCACGCTCGGCATGCTGGAGGGGCTGTTCGGGTACTCGCTGCCGGACGACCAGCTGTCCGGCGCCGGCCTGCGGATCCTGGAAGGCGTGGTGCAGGGCATCCCGATCGTCGGCACCTACGGCGCGTACTTCCTGTTCGGTGGCCCGTTCCCGGGCAACTCGATCGTGCCGCGCATGTACATCCTGCACGTGCTGCTGATCCCCGGCATCATCCTGGCGCTGGTCGCGGCGCACCTGTTCATCATGGTGCACCAGAAGCACACCCAGATGCCGGGCCTCGGGAACACCGAGAACAACGTGCGCGGTCAGCCGTTCTACCCGTACTTCATCGCCAAGGGCCAGGCGTGGTTCTTCTTCATCTTCGGCGCCCTGGTCGTCCTGGCCACGTTCGCGGAGATCAACCCCGTATGGCTGTACGGGCCGTACACGCCGGTGGCGATCTCGTCGGCCTCCCAGCCCGACTTCTACATGGGCATCCTGGAAGGCTCGCTGCGGGTGTTCCCGGCCTGGGAATGGAATTTCCTCGGGCACACGGTCACGTTCTCGGTGCTGATACCGGCCCTTGTGCCTATCGGCCTGATCTTCACCGGCGCCGCGCTGTGGCCGTTCTTCGAGCAGTGGGCGACCGGTGACAGATCCTGGCACCACATCAACGACCGGCCG
>Ga0070714_100003664_pt1 | contig 11499 bp, 10 predicted proteins | sample LARL83metaG_FD_65450 | JGI IMG/M metagenome (GOLD analysis project Ga0070714, IMG submission 65450) | Corn, switchgrass and miscanthus rhizosphere microbial communities from Kellogg Biological Station, Michigan, USA - LAR L8-3 metaG | ecosystem: Host-associated > Plants > Roots > Rhizosphere ... | reverse complement strand
GGCGTCGGAGTCGGTGTCGGCGTTGGTGCGGGCGTCGCCGTCGGCGTCGCGGTGGGAGCCGGAGTCGGCGTGGACTTCGGTTTGCCGCCGCTCTTCGGGCTCGGTTTTTGCATCTGCGCGTTATCCAGCCCGAGGACCGCGATCACCAGGCCCGCAAGCGCTTGCGGCACGTACGCCGGCTGCGTGTTTGCGAAAAGCTTGACGCCGCCCGGATCCGTGTACGATTCCAGCTGCGTGCTGAATGCTTTTTCAACCGACGCGACGGTACCGGTTGCATCGATGAGAACGTTGTTCGGCTCCGCCGCAACGCTGGTGAAGCCTTGATTCTTGAGGTATGCCGTGACTTGCGAGACCTGATCCGCTGTCGGCGCATAGGTGCTCATGAACGCTGCGCGGGACGTTATTTGCCGGGCAGCCACGGATTGCTTGAGCTGATCGACGTTGCGCAGCTGCAGCGCCACGTGAACGGTGAGCGTCTGCGTTGCCGGCAGCGGACCATTGTCCGTCACGCCGGTGAAGGTGATGGCCTGAGTTGCCGTCGTGGCCAGACCGAGCGGCACGCTCACGGCCGCGGCGGATGCGCGGGTTCCGTGAAGCCCCATCGCGCTCGGTACACCGGGATTCGCCGGTGCGTTCGGTAGCGCCGAGCTTCCGTGCCCGGAGCAAGATGCGGAAGCGATGCCCACGGCCAGTGCCGCGGCGACCAGTCTTTTCATGAACTAGGACTCCTCCTGCGTACAGGGTACGGAGCCCGACGTGGAATCGACATACCGAAAACCGGGTAGAGCGCGGGGTACTAGGGAGCGGCTACCATTAAGGCACGATGGTAGTATCACTCGCGGGCGAGTGGGACATTTACCGGCGCGAAGAACTGCGCAACCGGCTCGAGCCCGCCTATTACGAACGCCAGGTCATCTTCGATCTCACGGCCGCCAAGTACGTGACGAGCACGCTGATCTGCGCGCTCATCGTCGCTCACAGGCACCGTGAAGAGCACGGGCTGCCGCCGGCGATGGTCGCCGTTAAGTCGGCGTTCGTGCGGCGTTTGCTCGGCGCTACCGGATTGGACGGGCTCTTCCCGATCCATGAAAGCGTAGAGGACGCGATTCGCGCGTCCTCGCTGGCGGAAGAAACCGCCTAAGCGTCCTTAGAGCCCGCCGACTCCGTTCGGCGATCCCAGACCGGTCGGCCAGTCATAGCCGCCCGGTGCGATGTCGTGGAACGCGCTCCGGTGCGCGTATGAATAGCCGGGTCCTTGCGGATTTTCCGAGAGTGCGTAGGCGGCGGCGACGATCGGCGCGCCGACGCTGGTCCCGCCGGCCACGAGCCATCCGCCCGCGGTCGAGTCGTAGATCGAGACGCCGGTCTGCGGATCGGCGACCGCGGCAACGTCCACCGCGGCGCGCTTGCCCTGGCAGTAGTTGTTGCCTTGCCAATCCGGTTTGGTCTCGTAGAGACTGCAGCCTTGGCCGCCATAGGCCCAGGGCGACTCGCTCCAGGATCCGGTGCTGCCGGAGAGCGTCGTGCCGCCGATCGCGGTCACGTACGGCGAGGCGGCCGGATAGAACGGCTGTGCCGCATCGCCCGCCGCGACGGTGATCGCGACGCCCGGATGCCGGTAGTGCGCGTCTTCCTGTGCCTCGTCGGCCCACTCGGCCGCGTAATAGCTGTTGCTGATGGCTACCGCACCTTCGTGCGCGGCGGTGTCGACCGCCGCACCCAAGTCGTCGAGCGAGTTCGAGTTTGCCTCGAGCAGCAGAATCTTGCAGTGCGGACACGCGGCGGACACCATATCGACGTCCAGTGAGGATTCAACCGCCCACGACGTATTGGGCGCCGGGTACGAAAGCGCATCGCCCTGCTGGTTCACTTTCTTGAAACAGCCGTTCAGAGACGTGCACTCGGGCAATCCGTATGCAGCTCGGTAGACCGCCAGGTCGGCCTCAGCTGTGGGATTGTCGTAGGCTACGACGATCGCGACCGTGCCGCCGCTGTTTTGCGAGGGGAGGGCGTACGAGCTCTGTACGTCTGAAGGATGCAGTCCCGGCAGCAGACTCGCCGGCGTGCTCGGGTCGAGAATCGCCGCTATCGCCGAGTTGATGATGACCGTGCAGTCCGCGGACCCCGTCGCCACGGCCGTTCCGCATGCGAGCACATCGGTGCCAGGCAGCGCCGAAGCGCCGCCGCCGGGCAATGCCGAAGCACCGCCGCCGGGTAATGCCGAAGCGCCGCCGCCGGGTAATGCGGAAGCGCCGCCCATCGTCCTCGCGGCCGGATGCGCCGGAGGAATGGCCGAGCCGCTGCAAGCTGCAAGAAGCAGCGCGGCGGCGGCAATACAGGCACGGGTCAGCAAGCAGATGCTCCTTTCCGGGCTAGAAACCGTTAGGCGTGTACCCACCCGGCGCCTACCGCTAACGCGACGGCTTCCCGCCGCCCGCTGCACTGCAGTTTCCGGCAAATCGCGCGAATGTGCGTATCGACGGTGTGCGGGCTGCGTGCCGTGCGGGAGGCGATGTCCTTGGTGCTGGCGCCCGAGGCCAGCAACTGCAAGATCTCGCGCTCGGCGGGCGTGAGCTGCGTGTAGCCCTCGCGGTGTTCTTGGGGCTGCGGAAGCGCGGCAAGCATGCGCGCTATGCCGCCGAGGTTCACCGCCCGCAGCCGCTCGAGCTCCGATGCATAGGCTTGCGGATCGCTCTGCGCCAATTGCGTGCGCCGCAGCGTTCGGACGGCTTGCGCGAAGGCTCGCGCGCGCGGCCAGCGTTTCGCGAGCGTCTCGGCCTCCGAAAGATAGCGATGCGATGCCGTTTCGTGACCGCGCACGAGTTCGGCGAGCGCGAGATAGACGAGCGAAAGCGTCGAGCGCAATGCCGCCGCGCGAATTGCGTGCAGTTCGGCGCGGGCGTTCTCCAAAGCGCGCTCACCCTGCTCCTGCTGTCCGCTCGCATATGCGTAGAATGCGAGTTGGCTCCACGCGAGCGCGCGCCGGTCCGGGCTCGACTGGGTCGGCGGCGCGCTTTCAAACATTTCGTACGCACGACGAAAATCGCCGCTCCATGTCGTTTGAATCGCCATGGCGGGAAGAAGCGCTTCCGTGCGCGCCTGTGTGAACGTCGGGCTCAGCTCCGCCAGCGCTCGTTCCAGATCCGCGAGCTCGGCATCGTCGCCGCGATCGACCGTCAGCTCGTACGACGCCATGAGCGCGAATACGCGCGCTTGATTGTCCGCGGCCTTTCGCGCGCATTGATCCATTTTGTCCAAGACGTCCAAGCTCGCCGCGGCATCGTCCGCTTCGTACGTGACCGTGTACAGCGCGCTGTACGCGCGCGCGGCCAAACCGTAGAGATTGTGGGCCAATGCGACTTCGAGCGCCAGGTTTGCATATCGCGCCGTTCGCTGCGGATCGGAATACTGAAAGACGTACGCGGCCTGGTGGTAGAGCCGGGCACGGGTTTCGTCGTCGATATTCGAGGAAACGTCGGTGAGCGCGCGTTCGATCGTCCGGACCGCGTTTTCCGTGCGATCCGCTGCGGCGTACGCCGTCGCGAGCGTGCCCAGCAGCGGCACGCGTTCTTCATTGGAAATAGATGCATCGTTTGCGTACGGCTCGAGCAACGCAATGCAATCCCGCCCCTGGCGCACGAGTTCGATTGCGTACCTGGAGACGAGCGCTACGCGCAGATGGAGATCTTCCGCGCGCTCGATTGCGGTTCGAAAATTCGGTTCGGCAAATTCAAACCGGCCGCGTGCGGACTCGACCATCGCGTGCAAGCCGAGGACGACCGGATTCTTCTGGCGCACTTCCGGGGACAGGGCCGCGATGGCCAGCGCGATGGCGTCGCTTCCGCCCGCTTCGAAGAGCGCAAATCCGCGCTGCGCCAGGATCTCGACCATCTCGTCGTACGCGCGCGCTTTCGCGTACAACGTCAGCGAATCGATGTGCTCGCCCCGGCGTTCCAGGATCGTCGCGCCCTCGCAGAGCGCTCGAGTCCATTCGCGCTCGCCGGAGCGCCGCAGTTCCGTCTCGAGGAAGTCACGAAAGAGATCGTGATAACGATATTCGCCGGGCGAGGTTTCGTTCAAGAACGCGATTTTCACGCGAAACTCGTTCAAAAAAGCGGCCGTCGCGCCCATCTCGTGCGCGGTTTCGACGTCGAAAGACGGCAAAACGCAGCTCGCGAGCGCAAACGCGCGCTGCGAGAGAGAAAGCGCGCCGAATACCTGCTCCGCCAAATAGCGATACACGAATTCGCGCGTTCCAAACGATGCGGTGCGGATGTCCGTCGAACGCGTGCGCGTGCGAAGCGCGATGGTCAGCGCGACCGGCCACCCTTCGGTCAGCTGGCGCAGCGACTCGACTTCCTGCGGATCCAGCTCCGCCGCCGTTTGTGCGGCGGCGGAAAGCGCTTCGTGCGTGGTGAAGCGCAGATCGTCCTCGCCGATCGGAATGTCCATGCGGCCGTACGCGATCCACGTCGCAATAGGAAGCCCCAAATCGCTGCGAGCCGCGATGATCCAGCGTATCCGTTCGCAGGTTCGCTCGATGACGTCGGCAACGAGCGCGATGGACGCCGCGTCGACCGCTGCGAAATGCAGATCGTCGATCGCGATCGTGCAGCGTACGTCCTTGAGATGCTCCGCGAACCAGTCCGAGAGCTGGCGAACCGGCTCGTCAGCGGCGAGAATGCGCTCTTGCATTGCCGGAAACGCTGCGAGCGCGCTCGGCGCGGCCCAGGCTAACGCTTCGCTGAAGCTGCGCACGAAAGCGAGCAGCGTGCCGTCCTCGCGGCGCACGTCGTAGCGCACGGCATCGATGCTCTGGCTTTCGAGAAAATCGCGCAGCGCTACGCTCTTGCCGAAGCCCGCGGGCGCGACGATCAGCGTGACGGGGAAACGCGTGGCGTGTTCCAGGCGTTCGTTGATGCGCGCGCGCATGAGCGCAGGCTACGTCACTTCGCCTGCCGCTTCCCGCACGATGCGGCGCAGTTCGCTCAGCAACAGGTCCAGGTCGCTTTCCCGCGTGCGCGGCACGGCCTTGAGCATGCAGTTGTCCGGTGGCCGCTGCGGAATGCCGATGGGCACTGACCCCCCGTGTATCAGTCCGGCGTGCTCTTGTTGGCCCTTCTCTGTTTATTTTTCGGCGCTTATGCCGCGCGGATGCGCGTCCGCGCACGGGCTGCAGCCGCGCGCCTCGATGCCGTCGCGCGGCGCGAGTCGGATGTTTTGGAGGCCGTGCGCGTTCTGACCGCTGCCTCGCGAGAGTCGACTGGTGCGGTGCTCACCGCTCTCGATCGCACGCTGCGGGTGCTGGACGACTCGCTCGACGCGGTGCTGATTTTTGCGCCGCAAGGCGAGGAACTCGCGTGCGTGCATGCAGCCGGTGCGCGGACGGAACATTTTGCCGGCATGCGCATACGCCGCGATGATGCTGCCGCGCTGCCGGCTCGCGCGGCGTTGTGCGGCCACCGCCTGGAGCTGTCGGGCGATGCGCGGCCGGTCATTCCCACCGATCGCGGGGCGATCGCCGTGCCGATGATCGGCGGCGAGGGATTGACGGCGGTCGTGTACGCGTCCACGATGCAACAGCGTGTAACGAATCCGGAATCGATCGTTCGCGCCGTCGCGCAAGCGGCGTCTCCCTACGCGGTCGCGGCCGAACGCGAGATCGATCGCCGCAGCGCCACGTATGACGGTCTCACGGGGCTGTACACGCCGCGCGCATTTCGGGCGAAGCTGCAGGAAGAGCTCGCTCTCGCGCGGCTGAGCCGCAACGCCGCGCTCGGCCTGTGGTTCATCGACACCGATCATTTCAAACGCGTGAACGATACGCTCGGCCATGCCGCAGGCGACATCGTACTGCAGCGTATGGCGGCGGTGCTTCGCGAACACATGGTCGCGGAACTCGACTTGCCCGCGCGAAACGGCGGCGACGAATTCTGCGCTATCGTGCGAAGCGTGCACAAGGTCAGCGCCATCGAACGCGCGGCCCGTTTTTGCCGCGCGGTGCGCGAGTGCGATTTCGGCGTCGACGTGCCGATTACGGCAAGCGTCGGCGTCGCAGCGTATCCATACGATGCCGCGGAGGCGAGCGAACTGCTCGAGATTGCGGACGCGGCGATGTACCACAGCAAACGCTCCGGGCGCGACCGCGTCTCGTTCCCGGTCGACGGCAGATCCTTCGCGGTATTTTCCTGAGAGCCGCCTGAAAAGCGATTCGCACTCCAGGCGCGAACATGGCCGCGGTGCTGGTCGTTCAGCTTTTGTCGATCCTCGGGCGCCCTAATGCCCTCGACCGCGGGGTGACCTCCTTGGCGGCCGCGGCGCTGCTGCATCGCTCTCCGAACGAGCTGGTCGATCCCGCGCGCGCGGCGGCGGCGCTGCACTTGGAGCAATTCCGCACGCCGGTCTGGATCGTGATGATCGCCCTGCAGATCGGCGTGCTGGCGTGGTTCTGGAATACGGGGCGCTCGGCGAGGCTTCGCAACCGTCTGCGTTCGATGGTTCGTCCGGAGTTCGCCGTGCGGTTTTTTTTCGGTGCGCTGCTCGCCGGGCTCGACAAACTCGCCGCCTTCGTTCCGCTGGCGCTCGAGTACCGCTACATGCGCATCCTCGATCTGAACAACATCTTGTTCCGAAGCTGGCTCGTGGAGTGGATCGCATCGACGCTGCTCGCAATGGTGGTCGCCGGTCTCATTGCCGCGGTCGTGCTCTGGCTGGCGGATCGCACGCACCAATGGTATCTCTACACGATTGCGGGCGTCATGGGCTTCACGCTCCTCATTTCGTACGCGAATCCGTTCGCCATCGCGCCCGCGTATACGCACTTCTCTCCGCACGTTTGGATCGAAGGCTCGCTCGCAAGCGACGTCGCCAAGCTCGAGCAGCGGACGGGCACTGCGGTACCGATCGTCATCGCCGAAGTCTCGCGGCGCACGCATCTCGGCGACGCGTACGTCATGGGCTGGGGCGGCTCGCAGCGTGCGGTCGTTACCGATACGATGTGGGCTGCGGCGACGCAAGACGAACTGGAGTACGTCCTCGCGCGCGCGCTGGTGTGGGTGCAGGCGAACGACGGTCTGCATATCGCGCTCGTGCAGGGTGCGTTCTTCGTGATCGGCGCGGCGCTCGCGGTGTTCATCTCCGATCGCATCGGATTTCGCCGGGACGACGATCCGGTATCGCGGTTAGCGCTGCTCGGCGCGGTGATGGGCGGCGTGTATTTGATCGCGCTACCGTTCTATAACGGTTATGCGCGCAGCATGGACCGCACGACCGATGCGGCGGCCATTGCGCTCACACGCGATCCCGCGTCCGCGATTCGCTTGGAGGTTCGCCGCACCGATCAAGCGCTCGTGCCGCTCTGCCCGAACGCGTTCGCGTACTGGTACTTCGACTCGCACGTGCCGCCCGGCACGCGCATCAGCAACCTTCAGGGCGCGCCGGACTACTGCACTAAGCAGCGCCGGTAAAGAGGCTGCCCGTTACCCGCGTGCCCAGATGATGCGCGGTCAGCAGCTCCACGACGGTGGCGTGCGCGATGCGCCCGTCGACGATATTCGCCTGCGCGACGCCGCCGCGAACGCCCAGCGCCGCCGCACGTATTGCCGTGCGTAAATCGGCGGGCACGCGCGCGTCATCGGCGATTGCCAACGCTTCGGCGGGGGTGAGTTCGGTGATCAGCGCCGCCGTCTCGGGATCCGTCACGCCGCCGAGCGCGTGGAAGAAGATCGCCCGCACGGCGTCGGTCGCCGAAGCGATCGCTCGCGCGACTTCGTCCGCCGCAACCACGTTGTCGCGCGGCGCGAAGACCGAAAACGCGGTAGGCTCGATCACGGGGATGTAGCCGGCGCCGGTCAGCGTCTGCAGGATGCCTGTTTGGACGTTCCCGATCCCGCCGGGCGTGCCGGGAAGCATCGCGGCGTCGGAGCCCGAGAGTCCGACGGCGGAGTTGCCGCTGCGATTGATCGCTCGCACGAGCGCCCGGCCCGCGCGCGGCGTCGGCGCGACGACGATGGGGTGCACCTCGCGCTGCATCAGAAAGGCCAGGTCGTCAAAGAACGTCGTGCGCCCCGCGAACGCGGTTTCCTCGTCCACGCGGACCACGAATGCTTTGCCGGCAAACCCCTCCATCAAGCAACCTCCGTCTGTTAAGAGTATCGACCGGTTCTCTTGAAAGATAACGCACGCGCGTTATAATTCGGCGCTCGGCGGTGCTATAACGGCATGGTGGCTGCTACGACGCTCATCGACTCGGCCCAGGAAGCTTTCGAGCGCCTCTTCGAGAGCGAATACCGGCGCATTGCCTCGGTCGCGCTGCGCATCACGCGCGACGCGAACGACGCGGAAGACGTCGCGCAGGAAGTATTCGCACAACTCGCTCGATCGCCGGACGCCGCTTCAATGAAGGCACGCGCCTGGCTGTATCGAGCGGCCGTGCACACGGCACTCAATGCCGTCCGGGCGCGACGCCGGCGTACCGAGCGCGAAGCGCGCGAGTTCCGGCTCCGCGGACCGATCGACGCCGGTGCCGGCAGTGCCCAAGACCCGCAGTCGCTGGCAATCCGGCGCGCAGAAACGGCGATGCTTCGGACAGCGCTCGTGCGTATCGCTCCAAAGGACGCGGAGATCTTGGCATTGCGCTACGGCGGGCTTTCGTATCGCGAGATAGCCGACCTCATCGGCATCGATGCGGCCCAAATTGGAACGCGCCTGGCGCGCGCCGAGCGCGCGCTCAAACGGGAGATAGAACGTGAAACATCTCGATAGCGGCGAGCTGCGCCGCATGATCGACGAGCCGCAGGCATTCGGCGACCAGGAGCGGCTCCACGCCCAGACCTGCGCCGAGTGCCGCGCGCGGGGGGCACTGATCGCATCGGACGCGGCGTACGCCGCGCAGGCGTTCGCGGGAGAAATCTCCGTCGACGTTCGTGCCGGATACACGCGGCTGCGCGAACGGCTTTCACCGCCGTCCAGAGCGGTGCGCTGGTATCCCGCGGCGTCGGCAGCGGCGCTGGCGGCGGCGTTTGCGCTCGCCCTGGTATTCTCGCCGCTCGGCGGATACGCGCGATCTTTCCTGACGATCTTCGAGCCGGAGCAATTCCAGCCGATCGAGGTCTCGCGCGCCGACCTACGGCAGCTTCGCCTCGCGCCGGAAGCGAATCATATCGGGACGCAGCGAGTCATCGACAAGCCCAAGCGCACCGAGTACCCGACGCTAGCGTCCGCGCAGAAGCATACGTCGATCCACGTCCTCGCGCCGAGCGCGCTGCCTGCGCATTTCGGTACCGTTCATTCGTTTTTCGTGACGTCGCCTGCGGAGATGACGTTCACGTTCAGCGCCGCCAAAGCTCGCGCGTTCGAAAGGCGTTCGCATAAAACGCTTCCGCCGATGCCGCAGGGACTCGACGGCACCACGGTCCGGCTGCAAACCGGTCGAATATTCAACGCGCACTATGAGGCCGCGCATGCGAAAGGCTCCGGACGTCCGCCGTTCTTCGAACTCGTCGAAGCTCCGGTCCCGCGCGTCACCTCGACGGGCGCATCGCTCGAGATCTTGGAGCGCTATCTGCTCTCCATGCCGAACGTCTCACCGAAATTAGCGGAGCAGATCCGGGCGCTCGGCGACATCCAGAACACGGTGCCGGTTCCCGTCGAGATCGACAAGCAACGTGCCAGGCGCGTCACCGTTCAAGGCGCGCAAGGTCTGGCGGTCGGAGATAATACCGGCCTGGGCGCGGGCGTGATGTGGCAGAAGAACGGGATTATCTATGCGGTCGCGGGCCCCATTTCCATGGACGACGTACTCACTGTAGCAAATGGGCTCCGATAACGCGATCGACGTTCGCGGCCTCACAAAACGGTACGGGCGGATCCGTGCGCTCGAAGACCTCTCGCTGCGCGTTGCGCGCGGCGAGGTCTTCGGTTTTCTGGGGCCTAACGGCGCGGGAAAAACGACGTCCGTGAAGATGCTCGTCGGATTGACGCGTCCCAGCAGCGGCGTTGGAACGGTGCTGGGATTGCCGCTCGGCGATCGGCGCGCGCGAATGAATCTCGGCTACTTACCGGAGCTCTTTCGCTATCCGGATTGGCTCTGCGCGCGCGAAGTCGTGAATCTTCACGCTCGCCTCTGCGGACGCGCTGTTCCGTCTGCGGAGATCGACGATACGCTGCGCCTGGTTGGCTTGCGGGCGCGCGCGAACGATCGCGTCGGAACGTTTTCCAAAGGCATGCAGCAGCGGCTGGGTTTGGGCGTTGCATTGATCGGCCGTCCCGAACTGGTCGTGTTGGACGAACCCACTTCTGCGCTCGATCCGGCGGGGCGGCTCGAAGTTCGCGAGATCCTGCATCGGTTGCGCGCGCACGGCACAACGGTATTTCTGAATTCGCATCTGCTCACCGAAGTCGAGCAGGTTTGCGATCGCGTGGCTATCGTCTCGAAGGGTCGGGTCGTCGCGCAAGGCGCGATCGCCGAGATCTTGGGCGCGCGCAAAGAGGTGCGCATTCGTGCACACGCCGACGGGGTGCCCATCATTCCGCTGCTCGCGCGATTCGGGGCGGTTCGTGAAGAGGACGGCGCGCTCGTCGTTGCGGGAGTCGATGCGGCGCTCGTTCCGAAGATCGTGCGGGCCCTCGTGGATGCCGGGGCCGCGGTCTATGCGATCGAGCCCGTCGGTGCCAGCCTCGAAGAGCGCTTCCTCGAATTGACCGGAGCGGCAGAACGTTGATCCACGTCGTTCTCCTCACGCTGCGCGAGTTGGTGCGCCGGCGCTTCGTTACCGGAGCGGCTGTGGCGACGGGCCTGCTGATTGCGGCGACGGGATGGGGCTTCAGCTATCTCGTGCGCATTCGTTCACACGGGCATCCGATATCGCATTTGGAAGTGCTCACGATGAGCGCCGTGCTGCTCATTCTGGTCGCCTATCTATTCAGTTTTTTGCTTGCGATGGCTGCCGTATTCATCGCGACGCCCTCAATCGCCGCCGACATCGAAAGCGGCGTTCTGTTACCCGTGCTTGCGCGGCCGATCTCGCGCGTTGCCGTGATCGCCGGAAAGGCCATCGCATTGGCGTGCGCTATCGCGGTCTACACCGTTGTGACCGGCGCGTGCGAGTTTGCGGTCGTGCGCGCGGCGACCGGGTATCTTCCGCCGTATCCCGCCGCTATGCTGGGCTACCTCGCCCTTTCCGGAATCGTCATGGTTGCGCTCGCGCTGCTGCTCGGCACGCGCATGCCGGCGCTGGCCGGCAGCATCGTGGCGATGGGATTCTTCATTGTCGCGCGCCTCGGCGGAATCGCTCAAGGCCTTGGACTGCATTACGGCAATCAAACGGTGAGCGGCGTCGCAACGATCACGCAGCTGCTGCTTCCGAGCGACGCGATGTGGCAAGAGGCGCTCTACCGGCTGGAACCGGCAAGCATGATCGCGGCGATGAGCAACTCGCAGCAATGGCCGGGCCCGTTCTTCGTGCTTTCGCCGCCGCCGCTCGCGATGGTGCTCTGGAC